>WNFL01110281.1_pt2 | contig 32090 bp, 30 predicted proteins | sample 5400361 | NCBI WGS metagenome assembly WNFL01 (sample SAMN13153351, study PRJNA577476) | soil metagenome | isolation source: 40 cm soil on Douglas fir-dominated hillslope | place: USA:California | collected 2013-09-17
GATGGGAATGATGTCGCCCGGCGACAGCCGCACCAGCTCTCGCAGGCTGATTTGCGCCTGCGCGAGAATCGCGCGGGTATCGAGTTCGGCATCCTGCAGCGCCGCGGTGAGCGCGGGCGCCCATGCTTCTTGGCTAAGCAGCGTCGTTTGGCCGCCGTCCGCGGCGAGCGCCTCGCGCACCGGCGCAAGCAGGACTTCAGGCAGCAGCCAATCGATGTGGCCGCTGCGCGCGCCGAATTCCACCGTGAATTTGACGACCAGAAGCGCTTCGAGCGGAGCGCCCAGCTGCACCAGTCGCGGATTGGTTTCCTGCTTCACGAGCTCCAACTCCAGCGGCGTCACCGGCGCCCAGGCGGCGGTCAAGTCCGCGGCGAAACTGCGCAGCATCAGCGCGAGGAAGCGCTGCGCGGCCGGGGCGATGGCGGCTTGCGGGTCGACGGTGGCTCGGCCCGATCCGCCGAAGAAACCGTCCAGCAAGGTCAGCAGAAGGTCGGGTTCGACGCTGACGAAGGCAAAGCCGGGCAGCGGTTTGAGCCGCACCACGGCGAGACTGGCCGGCACCGGCAGCGCGGCCTGCAAATCTGCGCTCTTCGCCGACTCCAATGAAGTGAACTGCATGGCGGCATCGCGGCCCAGCAATGTGGACAGCGATGCACCGGCGCGCTCGGCAAAGCTCTTGCTGACGACTTCCAGCAGCGGCAACTGCATGCGATTGATGCGCTGCGCCGCGAAATCATAGGGCCGGACCGCATCCGCGCCATTCTTTTCGAGCAGCGCCGACACCTCTTCGTCCGAAATGGCGGCGCGGGCTTGGGCCTCGGGCATTACTGCACCACGAAACTGGTGAACAGCAGATCGTCGACATCCGGACCGCCTTCCTTCTTCTGCACGGCGCGGATCTCGGTGAGCGCTTCCTGGCGGAGCTTCTCCTTGCCTTCGCGCGACATCATCGATTGATAGTTGCGGTTGCTCATGAGCAACAAGAGATTGTTGCGGATCAGCGGGATGTTCTTCTGCACGCTGTCGACGGCCTTTTGATCGTGGGCCATGACTTCCATGGTGATTTGCAGAAAGCGCACCACGGAACCCTCTTCGAAATTGACCACCAAGGGCGGGTCGATGGCGTAATAGACCGCCGCCTTGCGCGCTCCGCCCTCCTCGCCGTGAGCGGCGGCGGCCACCGGGACGATGGCCTTGATCTTGCCGTCCTTGTCCAGTTGCAGATCGGGAAGCGGGTGCAGCTTCGCGTTGATGGAGCCGCCGACTATGACGGCGACGAGGGTCAGCACGAAGATGCCGGCCCCATTCATAAGAGAGCCCATGAAACCGCCGGACTGTTTGGGCGGAGGGGGAGGAGCATCGTCGGCTGCATCGGCCATGGCGTTTTCCTAGCGCGGTCACATGCCGCAGCCAGGAATCGAGCAAGTTCTATGCCAGAAAGAAGCCCAGCTCTATTTAGTCAATGAGTTCAGCAGCTTACGTGCTAGCTCGCGCGCCAGGGCGTTCGCCGCTCCAGCCACCCGTCGATTAATTGACGCTTCGGGCCCCGCGTTTCTCGAGTCGCTCGAGCTCGAGTAGCGCAAGCGCCGTCCCGTCGCCGAACGCTTCCCGAGCCATGCGCTCCAGAGCCTTACGGCTTCGGCGCCTTCCATGCCTTGGCGAACGAACTCTTGCCGTCGGTGTAAGTGGTCCAGACGTTCTGGGTCGCGGGATCGACGGCGACGTTCTTGGCGGTCGCCGCCGTGGTCACGTCGCCGAGCAGCAGAACCTGGCCGCCGGCGGTGCGAACCACGGACATTTTGTCCGCACCGGCACAGTAAACGAGACCGCTCGACGCACCGTATGCGATCTGATCCACTTTCTGCACGATGTCGACGGTATCGGTGACCGAGCCCGTCTTGGTGTCGATCACGACCAGCTTGCCGTTGCCGCCGGCCGAAAAGATGCGGTGATTGTCCGCATCGAGCGCCAAACCATGAGGTTGCGCGGCGGCCGCCGTGGGCCACCGGGCGATGACCTTATTGGCGGCGGGATCGATCACCGCCACGACGTCCTTGCTCTTGATGTTCAAGTAAATCCGATCCGTCGATTCATCGTAGACCATGAACTCCGGAACTCCGGGTATGGCGACCGTGGCAACCACCTTGGCCGTCTTCGGATCGATGACCCACACATCCGCGCCCTCGTCGTGCGTGACATACACCATGTGATTTTTCGGCTCATAGATGATGGCGTCGGTCGGCCCCGCCATCTTGATCGACTTGACCTCCTTGAGGGTCGCCGCATCGACCACCGCAACCCGCTCCTCTTCTTGAACGCTGACGTAGTAGAAGGTCGATTCAGGATCCATGGCCGTGTCCACGGCTGCGCCGACCTTGAGGCGGCCGATCAAAGCGGGCTTGCGCAGGTCGATGAAATCCGACGTCCCGTCTTTCTCATGTGCCGCGAGCAATCGCCGCCGCTTCGAGTCGATCCGCAGAAAATCGAATTTGCCGCTCGACTGGGGTATCTCGACCGACGCCGCGGGCTCCAATGCCAGCGGTGGTGCTGCCACCGAGACGGTGGAGACCGAACAAAGGGCGAACGCAGCGATCATCGAGCGGTATGAATTTTTCATGTGGATTTCACTTGGGTGCAATTGTTGAGAAATGCGTCGAAACTAGAATAGCAACTCAACATTAAACAAATCTTAACGGCGGCGGCGTGAAGCGGCGGCGGCTAAACCTCGACGGCGGCTAAACCTCGGCGGCGTCGTGCAATAGCGGCGACGGAGCCGACTCCGCGGCGTCTTGCGGCGTTTGGGCAGGTATCTGGAAAACCATGCTCAAGCCCGAGCCATCGGGCGGCGCTTCGGCCCAAATGGTGCCGCCGTGAAGAGAAATGATGCTGCGGCAGATCGCAAGACCCAATCCGCTGCCCTCGTCCGCAGCGGCGTTGGCAGGCGGCAAGCGGAAAAAGCGCTCGAAGATCCGTTCCCGATATTCGGATGGAACCCCCGGTCCCTGATCCGCGAGCTGCACGCGCCAAAAGCCCTCGCGGATGGACGAAGTCAATGTGACACGGCTGCCCTGCGGAGAGGCGTTCAGCGCATTGGTGAGCAGGTTGAGGAGGACGCGGCGCAGCCAGTGCGGCTCGGCCAGCACGCTTCCGAGACCTTCGTGGCTGCACACGAATTGCAGGCCGCGATGCTCCGCGAGAACGCGTGCGTCCTGGCTAAAACTCATTAGAATCGCCTTCGGATCCTGCGTCGTCAGATTCAATCTGATCTCGAACGACTCCGCACGCGACAAGAACAGGAGTTCCTCGATGATGTTGCTCAATCGAGAGACTTCCTCCAACTGCACGTGGACGGATTCTTCGTTGTCGGCATCGAGATTGCCGTGGACGAGAAGCTTTTCCGCCTGAAGCCGAATCAAGGAGATGGGCGTCTTCAATTCATGGGAGGCTTCTGCCGTAAACCGGCGAATCTGCCGGAACGATATTTCCAGCCGGTCGAACATGAGATTCAGCAGCAGCGCGAGCTCGGAAATCTCATCGCGGATGCTGGCAACCGGAATGCGTTCGCTGAGATTGTCGGAACTGATGCGGCTGGCGGTCTCGCGGATCAATCGCACGGGCCGCAACGCAAGCCGGCTCAGCCCGAAGCCGATCGCAACACTGACTGCCAGCATGACGGCAAGCAGCCAGAGGCAGGTCTGAGTGTAGTAGCGCATGGCCTCGTGGACGTTGTCGAGCGGTGTCGCGATGGTGACGTCGAATGGACCGAGAATGAATTCGCCGACGCGCAGTTCGCCGACGCCGGGCAGAACCGCATTGAACGTGCGTTGACCCGGAACGTCGGGAATCTCCAGACCCCGCAGATTCGTCGAATAGAAAATCGGCCGGACCGGGCCGTGCGGATCATCGACGGTAATGAAAAAGAGAACCGAAGCATAGTCCGTCGTCTCGCGGATACGGGCATCGATGACGCGATCGTTCAACGACGCATAGTCGGACCCCAAATGAGCGCTGATCTGCGCGAACTCTGCGCGATTCATGAGATCGAGGCCATGCACCAGGTTGATCTTGAGAAGGTAGTACCCTGCGACGAACAGGCACACCAAAGTCGCGGTAGCGGCGGCGGCGTACCATAGCGCGAGCCGTGCGCCGATGGATCTCACAGGAGTTGGTAGCCTATGCCGCGAAACGTCTTGAACAACGGCCTGTCCGGAACCGTGTCCAGTTTGGACCGCAGCCGGCTCATGTACACATCCAGGAGATTCGTCTCGTTATCATGTTCGGACGACCAGCACTTCTCGCAGATCAGCTTGCGGGTGAGAATTCGGCCGACGTTCTGCATGAAAATCTCCAATAGAGCGAACTCGCGGCTGGTCAAATCGACCGGTTCACCGGCCAGGTGCACCGTATGTCCTATGAGATCGAGCTTGATGCCGCGGTGTTCGAGGACCGCCTCCTTGACGGTCGATTGACGGCGCAGCAGGGAGCGCAGGCGCGCCAACAGTTCTTCCAGGCTGAACGGCTTCGAAAGATAATCATCCGCTCCCAGATCGAGTCCTTTGATCCGGTCCTGAACGGCATCGCGGGCACTCAAGATCAGCACCGGCTCATTGAAGCCCGATTTGCGCCATTGGCTCAGCAAGTCGATTCCGTCGCCATCGGGCAACCCGAGGTCGAGAATGATCGCGTCATGGCTCGATTCGCAGAGGGCGTCGAGCGCCTCGCGGCAGGACCGGACCCAAGTCACGACGTAGGAATGCTCCCGCAGGGCTCGTTCGATAAACGCGCCGATGCGGCGTTGATCTTCGACAATGAGTATTTTCACGGCCGTATGCCCAATTCGAGACTTCCCGTTTCTTCCTGCCCGTTTCCCGATTCTTTCCTACCAGATGGTGACGCGCCGCCCCGGGGGGAGATACATCTTGTCGCCTTCCTTGACGCCGAATGCGGCGTAGAAACCCTCCTGATTGACCACGGGTGCGGTACCACGCACCGCGGGCGGCGAGTGCGGGTCGGCCTTGATGTGCTGAATTGCGTCGGCCTCGCGCACCTTGCCGCGCCACACCTGTGCCCAGCCCAGATACAACCGCTCATCGCCGGTGAGACCCTCGATCACGGGCGCCGCCCTGCCCGCCAACGACAGGTGATAGGCTTTGTAGGTGATCGCCAGCCCCGAGTTGTCGGCGATGTTCTCTCCCAGCGTCAATTCACCGTTGATGTGGAATCCGGGCACCGGTTCATAGGCCTCGTACTGTGCGACCAAGGCGCGCGTCTTGGACTTGAACTTCTCGTGGTCCTCCGGGGTGAACCAGTCGCGCAGGTTGCCGTCGGCATCGTACTGACTGCCGTTGTCGTCGAAGCCATGGCTGATTTCATGGCCGATGACGCCGCCGATTCCGCCGTAGTTGACCGCGTCGTCGGCCCGAGCGTCGAAGAACGGCGGCTGCAGGATCGCGGCCGGGAACACGATCTCGTTCATCGGCGGATTGTAGTAGGCATTGACCGTCTGCGGCGTCATCTGCCATTCATTTCTATCGACCGGCTTGCCCAATTTATCGAGGTTGCGCCGATACTCGAACTCGTTGGCGCGCATCACGTTGCCCCACAGATCGTCGCGTGAAATTTGCAGGGCGGCATAGTCGCGCCATGTGTTGGGGTATCCGATCTTCATCACCAGCTTGGAGAGTTTTTCCTGGGCTCCCTTCTTGGTGCCGGGGCTCATCCAGTCCAGCGTATCGATGTCGCGGCGGTAGGCATCGAGCAGATTTCGAACCAGCGCTTCCATGCGCGCCTTGTTCTCCGGCGGGAAGTATTTCGCGACGTAGAGCTTGCCCAGCGCCTCGCCCATGGCCTCGTCGAGGAGCGCAATGCCGCGCTTCCATCGCGCGCGGTTTTGAGGGATACCGCTCAGCACGGTGCCTCTGAACGCGAAGCGCTCGTCGACGAAGGATTTCGACAGATACGGCGCCGCCGCGGCCAGCACATGCCATTTGAAATAAGCCTTCCACACCGGGAGCGGTGTCGCCGCCATCAGCTTGTCGAGGCCGCTGAAATAGCTTGGCTGGCTGACGATGACCGAGTCGACTTTGCCGTCGATGTCGGTGCCGCGCACGTAGCGCCGCCAGTCGTAGCCGGGCATCAGCTTCGGTAAATCGGCGATCGCGGTCTTGTTATAGGTCTTGACGGGATCGCGGTTGTCGACCCGCGTCCATTGCAATCGAGCCAGCTCCGTTTCTAGATTGAGGATGGCGGCGGCATGAGTCTCTGCCTCCGCATCGCCCACCATCCCCAGCATCTTGGCCACATGCGTGAGGTACTTGGCGCGCGCGTCTTTGAGCTTGGCGTCGTCCTTGAGGTAGTAGTCCCGGTCCGGCAGACCCAATCCGCTTTGATGAAAGATCACCGCGTACTGCAGCGTCCTGATTGATGTACAAGTTGAAGGGCGCGCCCGCCCCGATACGATTCAGATGCGCGATGAGCGCCGGGATGCCGCCTTTGCCGGCGATCGCGTCGATGGCGGCAAATTCAGTCCGCAGCGGCTTCATTCCCAGCGCTTCGAGCCGGGCCTCGTCCATGAAGCTTTGATACAAATCGGCGATTTTCCGGACCTCGGCGTCGGCATTGCCGGCCGGCGTCGCCTGGGCTTGTCCGTGAACGAGACCGTCGACGATCCCGCGCAGCTGCTCCTGAGTCGCGTCATCCACGTAGGTGAACGACCCATAGGAAGCCTTGTCGGGCGGCAGCTGAAAGCTGTCCAGCCATTTGCCGTTCAAGTACCGATATAGATCGTCCTGGGGACGAACCGAGTGATCCACATAGTTGAGATCGACCCCGGACCGCAGCGTCATGGCTGGGGCGGATGCGCAGCCGATCAGGGCGAGTACGCCCACGCCGCAGGTGACATATCGTGACATGAACCCTCCGAATAAAAACTCTATGACGATCAGGGACCTTCCGGGACCCTTTAGAACTTCAGCGATACGCGCAGGCCCGGCCCCGCGTCATCCAGCACCAGGTGCGCGCCGTGTAATTTGGTGACCGCCGCCACCAACGACAGCCCGAGCCCCGAACCCGGAAATCTGCGCGCCTCGTCCAACCGCACGCGGCGGCCCAGAACGATCTCGCGCTTGTCGGCCGGGATGCCCGGCCCATTGTCTTCGACTATCACTTCCGGTTCGCTGCCCGAGCCGCGCAACTGCACCCGGATGTGGCCGCCGTCGGGGGTGAACTTGATGGCATTGTCCAGCAAATTCGCCAGCGCCTGCGCCAACAGCTGCCGGCTGCCCAGCACCTCCGCCCCCGAAGCGACCGAACTCTCCAATATGATGCCGCGCTCGTCGCTCACCGGCGCGTACAGTTCGACCACGCTCGCGACCAATTCCGACAGATTGACCGGTTCCCGCGCCACCGTGCCGGTTTCGGCGAGTGCAATGCGCAGCAGCGCGTCCAAGGTGCTCCGCATTCGATCGACTTCGGTGGTGACTCGTTCGAGGACCCGCCGCTCCGCCGAACCCACGGTGAGCTGCATCATCGCTGCCTCGGCGGTGGACTGCAGGCGATTGAGCGGCGTGCGGAGGTCATGCGCGGCGCTGTCGAGCACGGTGCGCATGCCCAGCGTGAGCTGCTCGATCTTGTCGAGCATGGTGTTGATTTCTCGGGCCAATGTGTTCAATTCGTCGTCCGCATCGCGAACCGGCAGCCGCTGCGAGAGATCGCCGCGCATGATCTGGGTCGCCACCGCCGAAATCGCACCCGCCTGCGCCAGAATGCGCCGGCCCATCCAAAAGCCGCCGCCCAACCCCAGCAGCAAGGTCATCACCACCGCGGCGATCAGACCGCGCATCATGAGGCTCTTGACGTCCTGCCGCTCCTGCACATCATGTCCCACCAGCATTCGATAACCGCCGGGCAGCGGAAAGCGCTGCGCGCGCATTTCGTGCTCGCGGGTTTCATCGCCGAACGGCACCGATACCTTGAACAGGAACCATTTACCCTTGCCGGCTTCGAGCTTCGGCCAAGCCGGGACATTGCCCGCGACGGGGCGCAGCTGCGGGTCCACCATCAAGTACACCGCGCCGCGCACATCCTGATCCTGCGAGCGCTGTTCGATCAACTCGATGAAATCGCTGCGCGACAGCACCAGCACCTGCTCGCGCAATCCCTGCACTTCCGCCTCGATGAGATTGTCGGTGCTGCCGTCGACCACGCGCGAGACGGCGAAATCGACCGCGCCCAAGAGCGCGGCCGCGCCGCAGGCAAACGCGATCGAATAGACGATGGCGATACGGAACGGAGAGGTATCGAGTACGCGGAGAAACCGTTGATCGGGTCCCACGGGTGGGCCGCTATTCGTCTTCGCGCAAGCTGTACCCTGCGCCGCGCACCGTGTGCAGCAGGGGTTTGTCGAAGTCTTTGTCGATCGCCTGCCGCAAACGGCTGATGTGCACGTCGATCACGTTGGTCTGCGGGTCGAAATGGTAGTCCCACACGCCCTCGAGCAGCATGGTGCGCGTCACCACCTGTCCGCTGTGGCGCATCATGAACTCCAGCAACTGGAATTCGCGCGCCGTGAGCTCGATTTTCTTGCCGTTGCGCATGACCCGGCGCGTCATCCGGTCGAGCTCCAGATCCGCCAGTTTCAATCTGGTATTCGCTTCCGCGCTGCCGTTCTCGCCGCGTCTTGCGAGCGCGTCGATGCGCGCCAGCAGCTCCGACATGTGATACGGCTTGGTCAGGTAATCGTCGCCGCCGGCGCGGAGGCCCGTGATGCGATCGTCCACGTCGCCGAGCGCGCTCAAAATCAGGACCGGCATCTTGCGCCCCGTCGCGCGCAGGGACTGCACCAAGGCGAGTCCATCGAGCTTCGGCAGCATGCGATCGACGATCGCCAGATCGACGGCAATCGACGAGGCGAGGTGCAGCCCCTCGAGACCGTTTCCCGCCACGTCGACCGTGTGTCCTACCTCGCGCAGCGCTTTGGCCAGGTAATCACGTGCAACTTCGTCATCTTCAACAATCAAGATGTGCATGGCTTGCTATCTTACAGCCGTTGGACCCGTGTTTGTCGGCACGATAGACTAAAGCCAAGATCGCACGGGTTGTCCAACAAGCTCATCAAAAGGCCGCTTTCATTATGCCCGACCGGATCTCTCAAACCAACACATGACCAACCATTGATGCCCGCGGCGCCGAAGAGTTCCCGCGGCACACTGTGCGCGGCGCTGCTGGCGATGTGCTGGGCCATGCCGGTTCTGTCCAAGGAGGAGCCCTTGCTGGAGTATGGGCTTGGAGTCGGCGCAGTGGCATTCGAAGACTATCGCGGCTCCAACAGCGCCCACGTCTATCCCCTGCCCATTCCGTATCTGGTGTACCACGGCAAGTTTCTAAAATCGGATCGCGAGGGCGTTCGCGGAACTCTGTTCAATCAAGACCGGGTCGAGCTCAATTTGAGCGTCAATGCGACCACGCCGGTACGCAATGATCGGGAACGCAACGGCATGCCGGACCTCAGATCCACGCTGGAGCTCGGGCCCTCGCTGGAATTGCATTTGTTGCGCAGCGACGATGCGCGGATCAAATTCGATCTGCGAATGCCGCTGCGCGCCGCATTCACAGTCGAGGCCTCGCCCAGAATGATCGGCTGGACGTTCACGCCGCGCTTCAATTTGGATGTCGCGGACCCTTTCGGGTTCACGGGTTGGCACCTAGGATTGCTCACCGGGCCCTTGTTCGCCGACCGCCGCTACCACGATTATTTCTATACGGTCGCACCCCGGTATGCGACGGCCGCGCGGCCCGTCTACCAGGCGGTCGGCGGCTACGCCGGCACGCAGGCGATCGCCGCCGCGTCCAGACGCTTTCCGCATTTCTGGGTGGGCGCGTACGTGCGTTATGACACCCTGTCCGGGGCCGCATTCGTCGACAGCCCGCTGGTCCAGAGCAGAAGTTATTGGTCGACGGGATTCGGTATTTCCTGGATGATCCACCGGTCTTCGACCATGGTCGAAGTACCCGATTGAGTACCCGCACCGATGCTGCGTCCTCTGAAAATCGCCTATGAATATTTCGCGCTCTACACATCGCTGACGCTGCTGGGGCTCATCTGCCTGACCTGGTCGGTGTTCGCGCTGCCGCTGTATTTCATTCTGCCGCGGCGCATCGGCACCGCGGTCGGGCGGCGCGGCATCATGTCAGGATTTCGCCTCTATGCCTGGTCTCTGTCCGTCACCCGCACCTACCACTTGGATTTGCGCGCCATCGACACCTTGAGGGACGGGCCGCCGGTGATCTTGGCCCCCAATCATCCCTGCTTGATCGATGCGCTGCTGATCCTGACGCGCCACCCCAACATCGTCTGCGTCATGAAATCGGCGCTCATGAGAAATGTGTTTCTCGGATCCGGTTCGCGTCTCGCGCGCTACGTGCCCAACGACTCGTCGCGCCAAATGGTCAAGGACTCCGTGTCGCATCTCCGCGACGGCGGCGTCCTCTTGTTGTTTCCCGAAGGCACCCGGAGCACCCGGGCGCCGATCAATTCGTTGGTGGGCAGCGTGGGACTGATCGCGAAGCACGCCAATGTCCCGGTGCAAACCCTGGTGATCGAGACCGATTCGCCCTTCTTGAGCAAGGGTTGGCCGCTGTTCCGGCGGCCTGACTTGCCCATCACCTACCGGGTAAGGTTGGGGAGGCGCTTTGACCCTCCGGCGGACGTCCCTGCGTTCACGGCCGAACTCGACCGGTACTACCGTCAGGCGCTCGAGGGGGCGCTGCAGTCGCGCTGGCTACAGTGCAAGTAGGCATGGACGCGCGCCATGCCGCCCGCACCCCGGTGCGGTCCAGTTCTCACTTGGTGCTCATTCCGAGCTACAACCCGGGGCCCAAGGTGTATGCGACCGTGCGCGCCGCTCTCGATCAATGGGCTCCCGTCTGGGTGGTAGTCGACGGCAGCACCGATCAAACCGCGCAAGGCTTGTCGGCCATGGCCGAAGCGGAACCCGGCTTGGCTGTGTTCGTGCTTCCGGAGAACCGCGGCAAGGGTGCCGCCGTGCTGTACGGATTGCGCGAGGCGCAGGCTTCCGGGTTCACCCACGCCTTGACCATGGATTCCGACGGTCAGCACCCCGCCGAACGGATTCGAGGCTTCATGCAGGCGTCGCTGGCAGAGCCCGGTGCCATGGTGCTGGGCGTCCCGGTATTCGACGCCAGTGCGCCCGGTTTGCGGGTCAAGGGCCGCCGAATCTCGAATTGGTGGGCCAACCTCGAGACCCTGTGGGCCGGCATCCACGACTCCCTGTATGGCTTTCGCGTGTACCCCATTGACCCTCTGGTCGCGGTCATGAGCCGGCAACCCTGGATGCGGCGCTTCGACTTCGACGTCGAGGCAGCGGTGCGCCTGTGCTGGCGCGGCGTCCGGCCCGTCAACCTGCCCGCGCCGGTGCGCTACTTTCGTCCCGAGGAAGGAGGAGTGTCACACTTCAACTACGGGCGCGACAACGCCTTGCTGACCTGGATGCATTTTCGGCTATTTTGGGGCTTCGTCGCACGACTGCCGCTGTTGTCGCTGCGGCGCATACGCGCACGGGTGGCCGGGCGACGGTAATGCGACGCCGGTGGGTTGCCGCTCCGGCCGGCACCTATATAATGCCCGCAACTTTATAAGTTCAATTGAAAGCCTAGCCTATGTCCGACAAAGCGTCGCTCATGCAACAGCCGGCGCCCCTGGCCGATGTCGGTCTACAGCGGGAAATTGCCGGCCTGTTCGTGCAAGCCTTGAACCTCGAGGTGCTGCCGCAGGACATCGATCCTGAGGCCCCCCTGTATGGTGAGGGCTTGGGGCTCGACTCCATCGATATCTTGGAGGTGGCGTTGATCGTCTCCAAGCAGTACGGCATTCAATTGCGCGCCGACGCTTCGGAAAATCAGCAGACCTTCCGTTCCTTGAGGCACCTAGCAGAGTACATTGCGGCACATAGGACCAAGTAGCGATGCGTTGGCGGCGTAGGCTGCAGCTGGCTGCGGTCGTCGTATTCCTCGTCGCTTACGCAGGACTGTCCCACTACAGCAACTCCGCGGCAAAGACCCGCGATTTGGGAGTGGGTCTCGCCTTGGGCCCGGTGCTCACCGTCGGCCTCCTTCTACTCTGGCGCTGGACCCACGCATGGGTGGCCCTGCTGGGGGCGGCAGCCGCGGCCGTGCTCCTGCGTCACTACTGGCCGGTCTTGGAAAAGAACTTCCCCGTGGTCTATCTCCTGCAGGAGGGCGGCTTCTACAGTCTCATGGCGGCCAGTTTCGGTGTGTCCCTGCTGGGGAATCGCGTGGCGCTGTGCACCCAGCTTGCGGACAAGGTGCATGGGCCGCTGACACCGCAAGAGCTGCGCTACACGCGCCGCGTCACGGCCGCGTGGGCCTTGTTTTTCCTCTTGATCACCGGCGCGACGTTCGGGCTGTTCCTCTTCACGCCGCTGCGCATTTGGTCGCTGTTCGCGAATTTCTGCGTGCTGCCGCTGATCGGACTCATGTTCGTGGCCGAGTATGCCGTCCGGCGGCGTGTGCTCCCGCAGGTGCCGCGCCGAGGCATACTCGCCGCGGTGCGGGTTTATTTCGCGAACTCACCCTAAGCTACGTTAAGATGGATACGATCGCGTTACTGTCCCACAGCACACCCTCGGCGGTGATTGCGTACCGATCACAAGTCCCGGTCACCGCTCAACGCTTCTTATCCGACGCCAAGCACCTGGCGCAGCGCTTGCCCGCCGGCGAGCACGTGCTCAACGTGTGCGCCGATCGATACCGCTTCACGGTGGGTCTCGCGGCTTGTCTCATCACCGGGCGCGTCAGTCTGTTGCCATCCACGCACACGCCCGAGGTGATCGGGCAACTCGCGAGCTTCGCGCCGGACGCTTTCTGCCTGACCGACGACCCGCTCTGCGATATCGGCCTCCCGAGAGTCCATTATCCCGAGGACTTGCCCACCAGCGAGAAGGCTTGGGCCGTGCCGGAGATTCCAGTGACTCAGCTCGCGGCCATCGTCTTTACCTCGGGATCGACCGGCACACCCCTGCCCTACAAGAAAACTTGGGGCCGCCTTGCACGCTGCGTGCGCGACGGCGCCGCCCGTTTGGGGCTGTCGGACGGCAGGCGCCATGTCCTGATCGGCACGGTGCCTGCGCAGCATATGTACGGCTTCGAATCTACCGTGCTGCTGGCGCTCATGAGCGGCAACTCCTTCTGCGCCGAGCGGCCCTTTTATCCCGCCGATATCGCAACCGCCCTGGCGGCGGTGCCCCGGCCGCGCGTGCTGGTGACGACTCCCGTCCACTTACGCGCCCTACTTGCATCGGAGATCGATTTGCCGCCGCTGGATCTCGTCGTCTCCGCGACGGCTCCCTTGGATCAGGATCTGGCGCGCAGAGTGGAAGGGAAATTTCACGCGGCACTGCTCGAGATTTATGGCTCCACGGAAACCGGGCAGATCGCCCTCCGCCGCACCGCCGAGTCGGCCGGCTGGCGGCTGTGGCCGGGAGTTCGGCTGAGAATTTCGAACGATCAGGTGTTCGCGCACGGCGGTCACGTCGAACAATTGACGGCCATGCAGGATGTCATCGAGATGACCGGCGACGACGAATTTCTTCTGCACGGCCGCACGGCGGACTTGGTCAATATCGCCGGCAAGCGCAGTTCATTCGGCTATTTGAACGCGCAGCTGAATGCCATCCCCGGCGTGGCCGACGGCGTGTTCTTCCTGCGCGACGGCGCCACCGGCTCCACCGGAGTGGCGCGCTTGGGCGCGGTCGTGGTCGCTCCCACATTGAGCGCGGCCGCGCTCATCGAGCATCTGCGCCAGCGGATCGATCCCGTGTTCCTGCCGCGCCCGCTGATCATCGTCGAGCGCTTGCCGCGCAACGCCACCGGCAAGCTGCCGCAGCAGGAACTGCAGCAGCTGGCAAGCCGTCACCTGCAGACGAATGAAGCGCCGTGAAAGCTGCGGCGGCCATGCAGAACTCCATCGAGATCCCGAGAGACCACCCGGCGTTCGCCGGTCACTTTCCCAAGTTTCCCGTCCTGCCGGGCGCCGCTCTGCTGGATGCGGTGCTGCAAGTCTTACAACGCGAGCGGGCCGTCGATCTCACTCAGTGGCGTATCGCATCCGTCAAATTCATCGACGTCGTACGCCCCGGTGACGCACTGTGCTTGGAGCATCTCGCCGCGGGCAAGAGCGGGCTGATTCGCTTTACGGTGCGCGTCGCGGACCGGACGGTGGCCAGCGGCAGCCTGGCGAGCGCGACGCCGGAGGGCGCGCCACAGCCGGATGCCGCCCCGTCGAGCGGCGGCGCATGACCCCCAAGGCCGCGAACGTCGCGGACCCACAACCCAAGGCGGATTGGATCAGGCATCGCGAGCGAGGCAGCATGGCACTGCTCCGGATCATGGCGTTCGTTTCCCTGCATCTGGGCAGAACCTTGAGCCGGATTCCCTTGTATGGAATCGCGATCTATTTCTTTTTGTTCGCACCGGGCGCGCGGCGCCATTCTCGACGCTACCTGCGCCTCGCGCTCGGCCGGCGCCCGGGCGCGCGCGACCGCTTTCGTCAAATATTGAGCTTTGCCACCACCATCCACGATCGCGTCTATCTGATCAACGAGCAATTCGGGATATTCAACATCACACTCGAAGGCGAGACCCAGATACTCGCGCTAGTAGACAAGGGCCGCGGTGCCTTGCTCATGGGCGCCCACATGGGCAGCTTCGAGGTGATGCACAGCCTTGGCCGGCGGCGGCACGGACTCAAGGTGGCCATGGCCATGTACGAGGAGAACGCGCGCAAGATCAACGCCATCCTCGCGGCCATCAATCCGCACCTCGAGTCCGACATCGTCTCCTTGGGCAGGATCGACGCCATGCTCAATATTGCCGAACGCCTCGACCACGGCGCGTTCGTCGGCGTGCTGGGTGATCGAACGCTGGGAGGCGAGCCGGTGCAGGCGGTGACGTTGCTGGGCGAGCGCGCCTACCTGCCCACGGGTCCCATGCGTGCTGCGGCCATTCTGCGCTGCCCGGTATTCTTCATGGCCGGGCTGTATCGCGGCAAGAACCACTACCATGTGGTGTTCGAGCCGGTCGCCGATTTTTCCTCGACTCCCGCGGCGCCGCGCCATTTCGCGGTCCGTTCGGCGATCGACCGTTACGCCGCCCTGCTCGACCAGTACTGCCGCAGCGACCCCTACAACTGGTTCAATTTCCACGATTTCTGGCGCAAGCCGGGCGCAGTGCGGTGAACGCCGCGACGCATGTTGCCGGCAGCATGATGCGGCGTGCGCTTGCACTCGTCGTGCTGGCCTGGCTCTGCGGCGCAAGCAGCGATCTGGACGCCGTCATGGGCGTGCTGGCGATGCGCCAGCACGGGCGGGTCGAGTTCATCGAGCAGCAGTTCCTCGCCGTCCTCGATCACCCGGTCGAATCCTCGGGCGAATTGCGTTACGACGCGCCGGATCATCTGGAGAAGCGCACTCTGCTTCCCCGCCCCGAAAATCTGGTGCTCGCCGGCGGCGTATTGACCGTGGAGCGCCGAGGCCGCAAGCATGTGCTCGACCTGCAGCGGTACCCGCAAATCCAGCCATTCGTCGAAAGTATCCGCGCCACCCTGGCGGGCGATCGAAGCGCGCTCGAGCGAATATTCCACGTGGAATTTGCCGGCAGCGTGGAGCGCTGGAACCTCGTTCTGGTCCCCGTGGACCGTCAATTGGCGCGAACCGTCAAGCAGGTGCAGATCGACGGGTCGAGAGACCAATTGCACAGAATTGAAATTCGCCAGGCCGATGGTGATCGCTCACTGATGACCCTGCGCGCAGCCGCGGCGCCATGAACCGGCGGCGCGCGAGCTTCCCTAAGCTCTGGCTCTGTTGCGTCGCCCTGGCGGCCGTCATCGTGGCGCGCGCGCACTACATCACCGACCTGTCGGCGTTTTTGCCCGCATCCCCCACTCCCACGCAGCAACTTCTGGTGGACCAGCTGCGCGATGGTCCGGCCTCGCGCCTGATTCTGATTGCGATCGAAGGAGGCGACGCCGGCGCCCGGGCGCGAGTGTCTGTTGCGATGGCGGCCCGCCTGCGCCGCGACCGCCAATTCTCCAGCGTCGACAACGGCGAGCCGGTCACTGCGGAGCGCGATCGCGAGTTCCTGTTTGAACATCGCTATCTGCTCAGCGACCAGGTGAGCGCGGCGCGCTTCTCCGAGCAGGGTCTGCATGCTGCCCTTCTGGACACGCTCGACGAGTTGGCATCGCCGGTCGGACTCATGCTCAAGTCGCTGTTGCCGAACGATCCCACGGGCGAGATGCTGCACATCATCGATCAGCTGGAGCGCACTCCCTCGCCGCCGACGAGCGATGGGGTCTGGGTTTCCCCCGATGGGAATCGCGCCCTGGCGGTGGCGCAAACCGCGGCCGGCGGCTCCGACACGGATGCGCAGGAGCGTGCGATCGAGGCAGTCCGCGCGGCATTTGCGGCGGCGGTGCGCGAATCGTCTGCGAGCGGCGCCGAGGCTCTGCGATTGAGGCTGAGCGGACCCGGCGTGTTCGCCGTCGGTGCGCGCGCCAAGATCAAGCACGCCGCCGTGCGCCTGTCTATCGCCAGCAGCATCCTCGTGGTGACGCTGTTGTTTGCGGTGTATCGGTCGCTGCCGGCGCTGGCACTCGGTCTCGCGCCCGTGGCGAGCGGCGCGGTGATCGGCATCGCCGCCGTGGCGCTGGGATTCGGCGCCGTCCATGGCATTACCCTGGGCTTCGGCATCACCTTGATCGGCGAGTCGGTGGACTATTCGATCTATTTCTTCGTGCAGTCGCGCCGCCGGCGGCAGAGCGAAGCCGCCGACCCCAGCTGGCAACGGTCGTGGTGGCCCACCATACGCTTAGGGATGCTGACCTCGGTGTGCGGTTTTGCCTCGCTTCTGCCTTCCGGCTTTCCCGGGCTCGCGCAACTCGGGCTTTACTCGATCAGCGGATTGGCCGCGGCTGCACTGGTGACGCGCTATGTGTTGCCCGCGCTGCTGCCGAGCGGATTCGCCATCCGCGATGTCGCCCCCATGGGCGTCGGCGTCGCCCGAATGCTGGCCGGACCCAGGCGAGTGCGCGGCCTACGTCTCGCGGTCCTGACCGTCGCGCTGGCGGCGTCGGCACTCAGCGTATTGCATCGGCATCGAGATACGCTGTGGAATCGCGAACTCACGGCGTTGAGCCCGGTCTCGGCGGAGGATCAAAACGCGGACGCCAAGTTGCGCAACGACTTGGGTGCCGCCGACGTAGGCGACCTCGTGATCGTCTCCGGCCCGACGCTCGAGGCCGCGCTCGGCGGGGCGGAACGTGCGGCCCAAGCGCTGGGACGCTTGGTGGACGCCAAAGTCATCGGCGGTTTCGACAGTCCGGCGAACTACCTGCCGAGTGCGGCGGCCCAGTGCGCACGCCGCGACAGCCTGCCCGACCCGGCGCAGCTGCAGGACAATTTGCGCCGGGCCACGGTCGGCTTGGGCTTGAACATCGACCGTCTGCAGCCGTTTCTGCGCGATGTCGAAACGGCGCGTCACGCGCCGCCGGTCGGCGAGCAAGATCTGCAGGGGACTTCTCTGCGCACCGGCTTCGACGCGTTGATCCTGCATGAGAGGGATCGCTGGAATGCGCTGCTGCCGCTGCACGCCGCCGATGCGGCGCAGCCGGTCGACACCGCTCGGATAAAGGCGGCACTTCAGGGCGCGGGGCTCGAGGAGACGCGGGTGCTCGATCTGAAACAGGAATCCGACGCCTTATATGCGAGCTACTTGTCGGAGGCGATTCACTTGTCGCTGGCGGGCATGCTCGCGATCCTCGCGCTGCTGTTGGTGACGCTTCGGTCGCCCCTGCGGGTCGCGCGTGTATTGACGCCGCTGCTGCTGGCCGTGCTCACCGTTGCCGCCGGTCTTGCGTTGAGCGGGGTGCAGCTCACCATTCTGCACTTGGTGGGCATGCTGCTCATCGTCGCCGTCGGATCCAACTATGCGTTGTTTTTTGACCGGCAGGCGAGCGTGCACCAGGCCGACGGCGAGCCGCTGACCCTGGCATCGCTGGTCATCGCCAATGCCAGCACGGTGATCGGCTTCGGCCTTCTGTCCTTCTCGCAGGTTCCGGTCCTGGTGGCGCTGGGCACGACGGTGGCGCCGGGCGCCTTCCTGGCGCTGCTCTTCGCCGCGGTGCTGGCGTCCGCCGACCCATCGCACCCCGAGACGCCGCGTGCGTAGCATCTCCGTGCCTGCCCGGACGACGGCCGCGGCGCCCACGCGCATGGCGTGGTTACCCGGCGCCTTCCATGTCGCCGAGGATTTTTTGGCTGCCGGCTTTGCGGAGGCGGTGCGCCGGCGGCGGTCGGCCCTCGATTTGATCTTCCTCGACCTGGAATTGGCTCACGTCGGCGATCGCAGCGCGCTCGAGCGGTTGCGCTCCGACGTGGTGTTGCCGGCGCGCGCGGCGGGCGTGTCGATCTGGTTGGGCGGAATTTCCCTGGGCGGCCTGTTTGCGCTCGACTACGCCGCCTCGCACCCCGGCGAGCTCGATGGACTGTGTCTGTTCGCCCCCTATCTTGGCAATCGGATGCTGATCGCCGAAATAGCTCGCGCTGCCGGACTCGAGCAATGGCAGCCGGGCGAACTTGCGGAAACCGACGAAGAACGCCGAATATGGCGCTACATCAGGAACCGTCGCGCGGACTCGGAGCCGCTGTACCTCGGTTTTGGGGAGGATGATCGCTTTGCGGCGGCGCATGGGCTGTTGGCGGCCACACTCCCGGCCGAGACGGTCGACGTGATCGCCGGCGGTCACGAGTGGCCCACCTGGTTGAGGCTTTGGGAAAATTTCTTGGAGTCGCGCTGCTTATGAACCACGACGCGTGAACCACGACGCGCCCCGACCGGATGACGTATCGCGGCGTTGGTCGCCGCCGCCGCTGTTGTATGCGTCCGCCGCCGTGCATCTGGGGGCGGCGGCGGCGGCACTGTCGCGTCCGCGTGTGTGGCCCTGGGCGCTGGGGGCCGTGGCCCTGAACCACGTGGCCCTGGCCGCGGCCGGCCTATGGCCGCGCAGCCAGCTGCTCGGGCCGAACTGGATCCGCCTGCCCGCGCAACATGGAGTTGCGGCGGGGCCGTCACGCCGCAGGTTCTAGAGCAGCTCGCCGCGCACCGCGCGCACGCCACGTTCTTTTGCGTGGGTGCCCGCGTCGAGCGCTATGCGGATCTCGCGCGGGACATCGTCAGCCGCGGTCACGCCATCGAGAATCACAGCCAACGGCATCGGCACAACTTCTCCCTGCTGGGTCCCGGCGGGATGAGCGCGGAGATTTCGCGCGCCCAGGACAGCATTTTTCGAGTGACCGGCTCGAGGCCGCGGTTCTTCCGCGCGCCCGCCGGGCTGCGCAATCCATTTCTCGACCCGGTGCTCACCCGTCTGCAGCTGCGTCTCGCCAGTTGGACGCGCCGCGGCTTCGACACCGTCAATACCAATGCGGACGCCGTGTACCGGCGATTGGCTGATTCGCTGCAAGACGGCGACATCTTGTTGCTTCACGACGGCAACGCGGCGCGCAGCCGCGGCGGCAAGCCGGTGATCCTCGAAGTGCTGCCGCGGCTGCTCGACGCTCTGGCGTCGAAGCAGCTGCGGCCCGTCACCTTGCGCTCTGCGTTGTAAACTACGCGGATGAGACCACTGCTTCTCAAAAACTTCACGGCGACCAGCTGCATCGGCAAAGGCACGGCGGCGACCTTTGGGAGCCTGCTCGAGCGGCGCAGCGGTCTCAAGAGCTGCGAATTCGAGACCGTGAACATCGCCACCCATATCGGCGAAGTGCCCGGGGTCGACGCGGCGCGGCTGCCGGAGAATCTGTACAAGTTCGAGTGCCGCAACAACCGGTTGGCCGAACTGGCCCTGCAAGAGGATGGCTTCTTCGAAGCCGTGCAGCACACCGCCTCGCGTGTCGGCCGACGGCGGGTCGGCGTATTCCTCGGGACCAGCACGGCGGGCATACTGCAGACCGAACTCGCCTTCCGCGAGCGCGATCCCGTCAGCGGCGCGTTGCCGCCGAGCTTCGAGTACGGTTCGACCCACAACTCGTTTTCCGTGGCCGACTATGTGCGTCGACGCTGCCGCCTGGACGGGCCCGCCGTGGCGGTTTCCTGCGCATGCGCGTCCAGCGCCAAGGTATTCGGCTCGGCCCGGCGCATGATCGAAGCGGGACTCATCGATGCAGCTCTGGTGGGCGGAGTGGATTCGCTGTGTCTTACCACCCTGTATGGCTTTCACTCGTTGCAGCTCTCCTCGCCGGCGCCGTGCCGCCCATTCGATGTCGCGCGCGACGGCATCTCCATCGGCGAGGCGGCGGCATTCGCACTTCTCGAGCGCGTACCGGACGACTTGGACGGCGACTCGGTGCTGCTGCTCGGCATTGGAGAATCGAGCGATGCCTATCATATGTCGGCGCCTCATCCCGACGGGCTGGGTGCGCGCCGTGCAATCCAAGCCGCGTTGGCGGCCGCCGAGCTCGAGCCCGGCGACATCGACTACATCAATTTGCACGGTACCGGAACGCCCAGCAACGACCGCTCGGAAAGCCGCGCAGTCACCAGCGTTTTCGGCCCGACCACGCCCTGTAGTTCGACCAAGGGCGCCACCGGTCATACTCTGGGTGCGTCCGGTGCGCTGGAGGCGGTCATCAGCGCCCTTGCTCTCAAGCATGGATTGATGCCGGGCGGCGTCCACACGAACCAGATCGATCCGACTCTGACGGCGCTCTATATCAGGGACAATCGCCGCGCCCCGGTGTCGCGCGTGCTTTCCAATTCATTCGGTTTCGGCGGCACGAACTGCAGCCTGATTCTGGGCCGAGCGGCATGATGCTCTCTGCCCATGTCGGCGGCCTCGGAGTCCTGGGGCCGGGCCTGTCCAATTGGCCCGAGGCAGCGGCCGTGCTATCGGGGCAACAGGTGTATCGGCCCGCGGCGACGGTCCTGCCGATGCCGACGATCTTGGCGGCCCCGGAGCGGCGGCGGGTCGGCCGCGTCGTCAAGCTGGCATTGGCCATCGCGCTCGAGGCCACGTCGCAGGCCGGCGAGGATCCCGCGGAGCTCGCCAGCGTATTTTCTTCTTCCGGCGGAGACGGACACAACTGTCATGAGCTCTGCGAAGCCCTGTCGCTCGCGGGCCGCGAGATTTCGCCGACGCGCTTCGCCAACTCGGTGCACAACGCGGCCGCGGGTTATTGGAGCATCGGCACGGGCGCCATGGCGGAATCGAATGTGCTCTGCGCATTCGATGCGAGCTTCACCGCCGGTCTGCTGGAGGCACTGACCCAGGTCGCGGTCGATCAGATACCCGTTCTGCTGGTCGCGTACGACAGCGAATATCCGCAGCCGCTGCACGCCAAGCGGCCGATCCCCGATGCCTTCGGCGTCGCCATGGTGCTCACACCGCAGCGGCGCGCCTCCTCCCTGTGGAGACTGGACGCCGCGCTCAACGAGGCGGAGTGCGAACGATTCGCCGACGCGGATTTGGAGGCACTGCGCTGCGCGTTTCCCGCGGCCCGCTCGCTGCCGCTGCTGCGCCTGCTGGCGGCGCGCGGCGGCGGGACGTCGATTCTCGAGTATCTCGACGTGTCGCGCCTGGAAGTGCGGATCGAACCATGCGCTTAGACCGCAGCTGGATCGAGCGGAATATTCCCCATCACGGCCGCATGTGCCTGCTCGATGAGGTCATGGAATGGGATGCGCAGCACATCCGCTGCCGAAGCGGCACGCATCGCCTGCCCGACCATCCATTGCGTTCGCAGGGCCGCTTGGGGGTTGCCTGTGGAATCGAATACGCGGCGCAGGCCATGGCCATACACGGCGCGCTCGCCGGCGGCGCGGCGGGGGACGGTTCAGCCAGCGTCACCCCCAAGGGTTCCGGCGCCCCTGCCGGCCCGGCCGCCGCGGCAGCGGCCAGGGGACGATCCGAGGCCGGCTTTCTTGCCGCTCTACGCGAGGTCCGGCTGCACGTTCTGCGGCTCGATGACATCGAAGGCGATCTGTACTCTGAAGCCCTGCTCGTCGCGGGAGATCAGGGCAGCGCGCTGTACGAATTTACGCTACGGTCGGAGACACGGCTGCTCCTGAGCGGCCGCGCAACCGTGGTCTTCGACGCCAACCGACGGGGGCGTCTTACTACCGCCGAAATTGCGGGTTTCGGCCGCTGAAAACCAACGAAATCAGACCATGAACAAAGCGACTCGGGCCTTGGTGACGGGCGGCAGCGGCGGCATCGGAGCAGCGATTTGCCAGCGCCTGGGAGCTGTCGGTCATTTCGTGTACGTACACGCCCATCGCAGCGTCGCGGCCGCGGAAACGATCGCCGGCGAGATCGTGGCCGCAGGCGGCCGGGCGGCCGCGGTGCATTTCGATCTGACCGATGCGGATGCGACGCGCGCGGCGGCGGAGCGGCTGCTGGAGGATGGGCCGGTTCAAGTTCTGGTGAACAATGCCGGCATCCACGACGATGCCGTATTCCCCGGAATGCGCCCCGAGCAGTGGCGCAGCGTCATCGACTTGTCCGTCAACGGATTTTACAACGTGACGCAACCCTTGATGCTGCCCATGATTCGCACTCGATGGGGCCGGATCATCAATCTATCATCGGTGGCCTCGCTCATCGGCAACCGCGGCCAGGTGAACTATGCCGCGGCCAAGGGCGCGTTGAACGCCGCCACCAAGGCATTGAGCTTAGAAGTGGCAAGCCGCGGAATCACCGTCAACGCGGTGGCTCCGGGCATCATTTCGACCCGCATGGGCGATGCCGCCTTCGATGCCGCCGCCATCGCCGACCTCGTGCCCATGAAGCGCGCCGGAAGCCCCGAGGAAGTGGCGAGTCTGGTGGGTTTTCTCGCCTCCGAGGAGGCCGCGTACATCACCGGACAGGTCATCTCCATCAACGGCGGGATGATCTGAAATGAACATTCCGGGTACCGCGGCCGCCGTCACCGGGACGCACAAGAATGAGCTCATGCTGTTCTTCACGCTGCTCGAGCTAACCCTCATCATTGTCGCGGGCCGGATCGGCGGCGCGCTGGCCAAGCGCGGCGGCCAGTCGACGTCCGTGGGCGAAATCATCATCGGCATCGCCCTGGGTCCCTCCCTGTTCGGGCTGCTCGCGCCGCATGCATTCGACTATGTCTTTCATTCCGCTCCGCCGGAGCCGCTGACCATCCTGTCGAACCTCGGACTCGTGCTGCTGATGTTTCAGATCGGGCTTGAATTCGATTTCGCCCATCTGACCGAACGGGTGAATCGCGCGGCGGTGCTGCGCGTCTCCATCGCCTGCCTTGCTCTGCCCTTTGCCTGCGGATTCACTCTCGGTCTCTTCGTGGCCGAGAACGCCTCGCCCGCCGCGCGGATCAACACCGCGCTATTCGTCGCGACGGCGTTCTCCATCACCGCCGTGCCCATATTGGGCCGCATCATGATGGAGCTGAACCTGACGCGCACCCGGCTCGGTGTGATCGCGATCAGCTCGGCCGCGGTCAACGACGTCGTCGGTTGGCTGCTGCTCGCGCTGGTCACGACGCTGACGGTCAGCGATTTCGTCGCCGGGCGGTTCGCGCTGCGCGTCGCCCTGGTCGCGGCATTCGGCTGCGCCAGCATGATGGTCGTGAGGCCGCTCCTCAAAAAGGCGATACGCTCGTCGCGGCCGCGGGACGGCAAGATGTCCGCCAATTTGCTCGGCGGACTACTGGCGGTGATTTTCATTGCAGCCATGACGACTTATCAAATCGGCATCTTTGCGATATTCGGCGGGTTCATGATGGGCGTCATTTTGACGAAGCCGAGCTGGTGGCGGCGTGGCGCGTCCGCCTGGGGGATTTCGTCAACGTGTTTTTCCTGCCGATCTACTTTACCTACACGGGCCTGCGCACCTCCATCGGCGGACTCGAGGGGTGGAGGGACTGGGGGCTGTGTCTCGCCATCGTCGCGGCGGCATCGCTCGCCAAGCTGGGAGGCGGGTATTTGGCGGCGCGCCGCTCCGGATTGAATCATCCGGAGTCCGCGATCATCGCCTACATGATGAACACCCGCGGCTTGATGGAACTCATCGTGATCAACGTCGGTCTCGATCTCGGCGTGATATCGCCCAAGATATTCACGATGTTGGTCATCATGGCGATTGTCAGCACCGTGATCACCACGCCCGCGCTGCGCTACTACATGCCTCGAGCAGGCCTCGCGCCGTCAGGCATAGGCGTCGAGGGCGCCGCTCCCGGTACGGGGCAGCAAACTCGCGGTTGATTGCACCGCCGCGGCGGCGGGGCTGCGGCTCGCCGAGGGCGTCCAGTCGTAGGGCTGCGGCTGCGAGGAGCGTTCCTGATAGGAGCGCTGCGAAATATCGACGCTCACCTGGCCGAACCCTTGAGCGCCCAGCATGTCGCGCAGTTTCGGCGAACTCGCCTCCAACGCGTCGCGCGTCACGGCGCTGTGACTGGTGAGCCAGACCTGCGCATGACTGCCCTGCACCGCGATTCGTACCTCGATGGGTCCCAGCTGCGGCGGATTGACCTGTAATTTCGCGCCGTTCAGATTGTTGCCGACCATCCACGACACGCGGTCCGCCAAACCCTGCCCGAACTCGGGCGTATCCATCCCGGCGGCGACTTTCAGCGTCGGCGTCGGAGCCGCGTCGGCTACGGCCGTGGTGTTCACGCTCAATTGGGCCGCGCCGGCGGCAGCATTGCCCGACGTATCCAACAGCGGCGAATCGCCGCTGCCGCCGGACGCCCGCGGGTCCGCTTTGCCCAAGTCGGCGAGCGCATCGACCGCCGGGGCGCTCGCCGCCGCTTTTGCCGCCGCCGCGGCGCCAGGGGCGGAAACCGCCGGCGCCGACACCGGCGCGCCATTCGAACGTCCGGCGCCCCGGGCTACACCGCCCATGGCCGGTGCGGTCAATGCATCGATCGGCGATGACGGCGAATCCGCCGCACCCGCAAAGCTGGCGTCAATCGGCGCGGCACCGGTCGCGGCAGCTGCCATGGCGGACGCGGTGACCGCTTCCGCGGTGGCGTCGGTGTTGGCCGAAGCGCCGACATTCGTGGCTGGGGCTGCGTTGCCGTCCCTGCTGGTCGGTCCGGAGGTCGCCGCGTTGAAGGCCGCCGTAGCCGCCACCGCAGTCAGTGGTTTGCGGGCGCTACCTGCCGCGGCACCCGCCTGGGCGGCCGAGGTTGCTCGGGACGCTGCCGTGGCGGCGCCCTTCGACGCTGCGGCGACCCCCGTCGCTGCGATCTGCGCCGCGGCGCTCCCCGCGGCAGCCGCTCCGGCGGCATCCGTTCCCGCCGCAGCCGTCCCTGCCGCGGCCGTCCCCGCTGCGGCGACGGTGGTACCGGCGGCGTGTCCGTCCTGCGCAGCCGCCCCGGCGAGGCCGGTGGCCGGCAATCCAAGGGCCTGGGCCAATTCAGCCCCGGGGTCCACCGCGCTTCGGGAATCCCCCGACATCGCAGTTGATGCGCCACCCGCGCCGCCAGCCTTGAGCGGTGCGTCTGAGAGCGGCGAGGCCGGCCGGCCGGCGACCGGCAGCCCGACAGCCTGGGCGCCGCCCGGACTCACCTCGTTTTGGGCGCCCGGCGCCGCAACCGGCGAGCCCGATGCGCCCCTCAAGTTCTGGTCGACTTTGACCGGCACGCCGCCGGGCATGGGGGCCGGCCGGCTGGCCGCCTGCGACCCTCCTATCGCCCGCGCGGCGACTGTCTGTGCGGCGGCTGCCGATGCGGCCGTGCCGGCGCCGGTACCGCCCGCCGCGATCGGCGGTGCCGGCGGTGTCGGCGGCGGCGAAAGATTGCCGGGCACCGGCAAGCTGCCGCCGACCGAGCCGCCATCCCCCGGCTTTGTCCCCGCCGCCTTGCGGGCCGGTTTGGCGCCCGCGCTCCTGAGTGCCGCCGCAAACTCCGAGCGATCGCCGCCCGAGCTCACGGAATTGCCGGGTGCCGCGGTGTTTTGCTGCGCGGGGTCGGAAGCGATCGGGGATTGCGATACCGGCGGTGTTGAGTTCATATCACCAGGAATAGCAAGCCACGTGCCAAACGGAGGTCGTCCCGGCCGCTGTCGCCCGGCCGCTGTCGCCCGGCTGCAGGTCGCCCCGCCGCAGGTCACACGGCTGCAGGGCGCCCGGCGCAGCGCGTCCGGATTTCAGCGCATCAGGCTCGAGGGCAAGTCGCGTTTGGGTGCGAAGGGGCGCTCACAGCGGAGGAAACGTCCGCGGCCGGCTGTCGAAAGCACTTCTCCGTCGGCGTAGACGACCTCGCCGCGGGAGATGGTCATGACCGGCCAACCGCGCACCTCAACCCCTTCGTACGGAGTGTGATCGACCGCGTGATGCAGCATGTCGTTGCGGATGGTGACGACCCTGCCGGGATCCCAAATCGCGAAATCAGCATCGGAGCCGACGGCGATGATCCCCTTCCGCGGGTAAAGCCCATAGAGCTTGGCCGGCGTGGTCGTGGTGATGTCCACGAATTGATTCACGGTGAGGCGTCCGTCGGTTTGCGTCGCCGAGAAAAACAGCGGCAGCCGAGTCTCGATTCCGGGCATTCCGTTGAGCACGTGCTTGAAGGGGGTGTTCGGGCCGCCGGCAATCTTGTCGGCATAATTCCACGGCGAGTGATCCGACGAAAAGACGGCAAGCGTTCCGTCCAAGATACCGCGCCACATTCCCGGTTGGTTGGCACGTTCGCGCGGCGGCGGTGTGCAAACGCATTTCGCGCCGCTCATGTCCGGCGTGTCGATGTCCTCCGAGGATAAAAACAGATATTGCGGACAGGTCTCGGCATAGATCGACAGGCCGCGCTCCTGTGCGCGCCGCACCTCCTCGACCACGCTGGCCGAGGATACGTGCACGATCAGGATCGGCGTTTCGATGAGTTCCGCGAAACTGATGACTCTGAAGGCGGCCTCGCGCTCGCCGATCGACGGATGGGCGGTCACGTGGTACCGAAGGGCCGTCTTGCGGCTTTCGAGCAGCCGGTCGGTCAGCCAGCGGATGCATGCGTCGTTCTCGGCGTGAACCATGACCATCACGCCCTCCCGGCGTGCGAGGTTAAGGACGGTCAATATCTCGTAGTCGTCGAGCTTGAGGCCCTCATAGGTGAGATAGATCTTGATCGACGTGCAGCCTTGTTCGATCAGCTCCGGCAATTCCTTCGACAGCACCTCCGCCGTGGGATCGCCGACGATCAAATGGAAACCGTAGTCGATGTGCGCCTTCGGGCGCGCGCGCTCGTGGTAATCGTCGACGATTCTGCGCAAGGATTGTCCGCGCATCTGCATCGCGAAAGGCAGCACCGTGGTATTGCCGCCGCAGAGCGCCGACAGGGTGCCGCTGCGGAAATCGTCCGCGGTGCTGCGGCCCTCCCAGGGCTGCTGATCCATATGGCAGTGACTGTCGACTCCGCCCGGAAGCACGAGTCGCCCGGCGGCATCGATCACCTTGCCGGCCGCCAGGGGCTGCGGGCCGATCAGCGCGATGCGGCCGTTGCGCACCCCGATGTTCGTCGGCACGGGACCTTCGAGCGTCATCCACGTTTCAAACATTCCTCGCGGCGGCGGTTGCCGCTATGATAACTTTTGCACGGCTCCACCGGTCGCGAGATTTCCCGAATGTTCGACGCGCTGCGAAACTTGATTCACGAACCGCGCATCTTCGGATCCTGATGCGGGCGCGCACGCTCTGAGCGCCGATCGCGCCAATTCGGCCGACGTTCTGATCGTCGGCGGGGGAATCGCCGGCGCGGGCGCTGCCTACGAGTTGGCGGCATTCGCTTCGGTGATCGTACTCGAGCGCGAGACTCAGTGCGGCTATCATTCCACCGGCCGGTCGGCGGCGAGCTTTACCGAGAATTACGGCGGCGACGTGGTGCGGCGCCTCGCCATCGCCAGCCGCGCGTTCCTGGAGGATCCGCCGGCCGATTTTTGCGATCATCCGCTGCTCGCGCCGCGCGGCATGATCACCATCGCGCGGGCGGACCAATTGGAGCTTTTGGAGCTGCATTTGGCTCGTGCCCAGAACCTGGTACCGAGCATCGCCAGGATGGATGTCGAGGCGGCGATCGGCCGGGTACCGATTCTACGAAACACTTATGTTGCAGGCGCTTTTCTCGAGCCCCACTCCAAGGAATTGGACGTCCACGGGCTGCACCAGGGTTTCCTTCGGGGTGCGAAGATGAGGGGGGCGCGCATCCTCGTGAACACCGAAGTGCAGTCGATCGAACGCCTGCACGAGCGCTGGTCGGTGACGACGGCAAGGGGAATATTTTGCGCCCCGACGCTGATCAATGCCGCGGGTGCGTGGGCCGACAGCATCGCGGAACGGGCCGGCGTCGACGCTCTCGGATTGATGCCGAAGCGGCGCACCGCCTTCAACGTACCCGCGCCCGCCGGGATGGACATCCGAGGATGGCCCATGGTCAGTGATGTCGCGGAGGAGTTTTATTTCAAACCGGACGCCGGACAGCTGTTCGTATCGCCTGCGGACGCGACACCCAGCGCCGCCGTGGACGCATACCCGGAGGATCTCGACGTGGCGGCCGGCGTCGAGCGCCTGGAGCGCGCCACCACCTTGAACGTTCAGCGCGTCTCTCGCGCCTGGGCGGGACTTCGAACTTTCGCCTCCGACGCGTCGCCCGTCGTCGGCCGCGACGGCCGCGTGCCTGATTTTTTCTGGCTGGCGGGACAGGGCGGCTACGGTATCAAGACCTCCCCGTCCCTGTCGCGCGCCTGCGCCTCTTTGATTCGCGAGCGTCGGCTGCCGGACGATCTGATGCGGCTCGGCATCACGGAGTCCCAGTTGTCCCCCGAGCGGCTGCGCGTGCTCGATTCTTAATTCCCAAGGGGACAATGACTTGACCATCCATCGTTTCGAGAACGGATCGCGCTTCTGCCGCGTGTTGAGCCACGGCAATACCGTGTATCTGGCGGGCATGACCGCCGACGATACCTCCGGCGACGTCGTCAGGCAGACGCGCGACACCTTGGCGAAGATCGATCACTATCTTGCCATGGCCGGATCCGACAAGACCAAGCTGCTGACGGCCGTGATCTGGTTGCGCGACATCGCCGACTTCGACCGTATGAACGGCGTGTGGGACGGCTGGATCGACCGCTCCGCCATGCCGGTGCGCGCGACGGTGGAGGCGCGCCTCGCCGGCGACGAGTATCGCGTGGAGATCATGGTGACGGCAGCCTTGTGAACGAACATTCCCTGCTTCCCCGCCTGCGCGACCAGTTGAATGCTGGTTTGATGGACCGCCGCGAATTCGTCCGCTTCGCGGCGTTGTTGGGCGTGGCCGCCGGCACCGCCTACGCCATGGCCGGCCTGTCGGCTCCCGCGATGGCGGGCAACACGCTGCCGTTCCCGGCCGCCGAGCCGGGCGCAAAGCGCGGCGGGAAGCTGCGCATCGGCGAAATGGTGGCGCGGATGGACGATCCGGCGACCTATAACTGGAACGAAATGGCCAACCAGACGCGGCCGATGTTGGAGTATTTGACGATGGTGGGTGCCGACAATGTCGTACGGCCCATGTTGATCGAATCGTGGAGCCCGACTCCGGATCTCAAGACTTGGACGCTGCAGGTGCGCGGCGGCGTGATGTGGCACAACGGCGAGGAACTGACCGCCGAACAGGTGGCTTGGAACATTCGTCGCTGGTCGGATCCGGCGTTGGGTTCATCGAATCTCGGTCTCTCGACCTTTGCGGCTCTGACGGAACCCACCGGCGAGAAGGATTCCAAGGGCAAGCCGGTGCGCAGGCCGCTGAAGAATGGCGTCGAAGTTCTCGACCGCCGCACTCTGCGCCTCAACCTCGCGAAACCGGTTCTGTCGGTCGCCGAGGACTGCGGCGAATTTTGTACCTTGGTGGTGCATCCGTCCTTCAAGGCGCCGTTGTCGCGCAATCCGATCGGCACCGGTCCCTACACTCTGGCGGAGCTGCGCGTCAGCGATCGCTGCATCCTCAAGCGCGTCGCCAAGACCACCGACGGCAAGGACTTTCATTACTGGGGAGGCGAGGTATTCCTGGACGAGATCCACTTCTACCATTACGAGCAGGAGAACCAGACCGCGGCGCTGGCCTCCGGCAGCGTCGACGCCATCTACGAACTTCCCGTTGAGCAGATCGAGCTCGCGCGGTCGATCCCGGGCGCGCGGATCCTGTCCGTTGAAACGGCGCAGACCCTGTGTTGCCGCATGCAAGTCGACGTCAAGCCGTTCAACGACATCCGCGTGCGGCGCGCCGTCGTCAAAGCGGCCGACAATGCGGCCATCAAAAGACTGGTGTTCGGAGAACACGGCTTGGTGGCCGCGAACTTTCATGTCGCCCCCGTGCATCCGGAATATTTCCCGCTGCCCCCGGTGGCGCGCGACGTCGCCGGCGCCAAGCAACTATTGAAGGAAGCCGGATACCCCAATGGCATCGACCTCGACATCGTGGTCGGCAACAACGACGGTCCCTGGCAGCAGGCGGCCTGCGAAGCGCTGCGCGATCAGGTCAAAGAGGCCGGGATCAATCTCGCCGTCACCGTGGTGCCGGCGACCAAGTTCTGGGAGATCTGGACGAAGGTGCCCTTCGGCGCAACCTCCTGGGCGCACCGGCCGCTCGGCACCATGGCGCTCGCGCAGGCCTACCGCGGGGGTGCATCCTGGAACGAGAGTCACTTTTCCGATCCGGAATTCGACCAGGCGCTGTCGGACGCCGAGGCAACCCTGGACGTCGCCGCCCGCAAAGCCAAGATGCAGAAAGTCGAGAAGATCCTGCAGGACGCGGCCGTGGTGATTCAGCCCATGTGGCGCCCGGTATTCATTCTTGCTGCGGCCAAGGTGCACGGCTACAACGCCCATCCGGCCAGACAGATGCAGCTCAACAAGGTTTGGATCAGCTGACCCGAGTCAACCCATGGGCAATCTCATCGTCCGGCGTGTGACCCAGATGCTGTTGATCATGTTGACCGTTTCGCTGCTGCTGTTCGCTATTTTCGACAGCGACCAGTTCCGCGAGAAAGTCGCCGTCGCAGAGCTCGGCGGATTCGGCGTGGCGACATTGTCCGCCGGCGATTACCACGAATGGCTCGAGAAGAAGGGATTCAATCAACCCTTCTTTGTCCGCTACGGACAGTGGCTGCGAGCGGTCCTGCACGGCGATCTGGGCCAATCGATCGAGAAAGACGTCGCGGTGTCGACACTGCTGAAAGAGAGCCTGGCCAACACCGCGATTCTGGCTTTCTTCGTGTTTCTGATCATGATCCCGGTGTCCCTCACCTTGGGCGTGCTTGCAGGCATGAATGTGGGTTCCGCACTCGACAGGGTCATCTCCATCGCGGCCGTCTTTACGACATCGATCCCGCAGATTGCGACGGCCGTGCTGCTCACGGTGATCCTGGCGCTGGGGTTGGGATGGGTGCCCGCCAAGTCGGCCATGACCGACGGCTGGTCGTTTCGCGCGCTCGTGCTGCCGCTGCTGACCCTATTGGTCTATGACATCGGTTATCTGGTGAGAATGACGCGTGCCGCCATGGCTGAAGTCATGGCATCGCAGTACATCCGCACGGCGGTGTTGAAGGGATTGCCGTATCGGCGCGTCATTTTGCGGCACGCACTCAGGAATGCGCTGATCGTCCCCGTCACGCTCATTTTCCTCGAGCTCAACGGAGTGCTCTCGCAGGTCGTCGTGGTCGAGGTGTTCTTTCAGTACGCGGGGTTCGGCCGAATGCTGTTCGATGCCGCCAATTTCGGCGATATCCAGGTGCTGCAAGCGGCGACGCTGGTGGCGGTGGCCGTTGCGGTGGGGTCGCAATTGCTTTCGGACGCCGCCTACGTTTTCCTCAATCCGCGCGTCCGCTTCGCCTAGTGCCCGCGTGAACTCGCGCCTGGCGATACTGCTCGCGCTGATCTGGCTGCCGCTGACGGCCTATGTGATGTTCCGCTCCGCGCTCGGCGCGCACGGCAGCTACCTGCTTCTGCCCGCCATCCCCAGCGTGATCGTGCTCTACGTCCTCGCGCTGCGCAGCTGGCGCGAGTCTTG
>WNFL01161682.1_pt3 | contig 32082 bp, 32 predicted proteins | sample 5400361 | NCBI WGS metagenome assembly WNFL01 (sample SAMN13153351, study PRJNA577476) | soil metagenome | isolation source: 40 cm soil on Douglas fir-dominated hillslope | place: USA:California | collected 2013-09-17
CGCTGCCATAGAACGCTAGGGGGTAGAAAAGCACCGAGTCGACCGCCTCGCCGACGATAGTCGAGCCGATGGTGCGCGTCCACAGCCAGCGCCCGGCGGTGAGGATCTTCATCTTCGCGAGCACGTAGGAGTTCACGAACTCGCCGCAGAAGTAGGCGAACATCGATGCGGCGGCGATGCGCCACGTGCTGCCGAAGGCAATCTCATAGGCCTGCTGGTTCGGCCACCGTGGCGCCGGGGGAAGCGCGACCACCACGTACGCCATGAGCGACGCGAACGCCAGCCCCGCGAATCCCGCCCAGATGACGCGCCGCGCGCGCGCGTAACCGTAGACCTCGGTGAGGATGTCGCCGAACACGTACGAAATCGGAAAGAAGAGCACCCCGGCCCCAAAGGTGACGGCGCCGATGAGCGGCAAGTCGATCTGCGCCGCTTTCGCCGGGCCGATCAGGTTCGAGCAGATGAGGACGGTGACGAACGCCGCCATCACGAACTCGTAGTAGCGGTACTGCCGCTGAGCGCCCGCCGGATCGATGCGCTCGCTCATGCCGGCAGCCTGGGCGAGAAGTCCTTGAAATCCGGCTCGAGCTGCACGCCCATCGCATCGAGCGTGCGGCCGACCATCGCGTAGAACGACGCGGTGATCGCGAGCTCGACATAGTCGTGATGGTCGAAGTGCCGCATCGCCTCGGCATAGACGTCGTCCGTCACCCTGCCGTTCGTCACCGCTTCGGCCAGCGTGAGGGCAGCCTTCTCTCGCGCATCGAAGACAGATGAGCTTTTCCAGGAAGCCAGCGCCTGGATCTGCGCCTCGGAGACGCCGGCTTTGCGCGCCATCTTCAGGTGCTGCGCCCACTCGTATTCGGAGCGCATGAGCTGCGCGCCGCGCAGGATGACGAGCTCGCGCAGCGCGCGCGGCGTGCGCGAGCCGTGGCGCAGCGCCTTCGAAAAATCGCTCCAGGCGGCGACCAGCCCGGGATGGTTGGCGAGGCAGCGGTAGAGGTTGGGCGGCGTGCCCCACAGCTCTTCGAGGCGTTTCTTCATCGCGGGCTCGAAGTCCGCGAACGGTGTGCGTGGCATGGCGCAGAATATTAACTGAATGCTTTTCGAATTGACGCAGCCGCCGACGGATTTCATCGACGATCCCTACCCCTATTACGCACGGCTGCGCGAGCAGGACCCGGTGCATGTCTTCGCCGACGGCGGCGTGTTCCTCTCGCGCTACGAGGACGCGGTCGCGGTCTACCGCGATGCGCGCGCGAGCTCCGACAAGAAGGTCGAGTTCAAGCCGAAGTTCGGCGATTCGCCCCTCTACGAGCATCACACCACCAGCCTGGTGTTCAACGACCCGCCGCTGCACACCCGCGTGCGCGGTCTGATCATGGGCGCGCTCAACCAGCGCGCCATCGCGCGCATGGAGGCCGATGTCGTCACGCTGGTCGAGGGGCTGCTCGACGAGATGGGAGAAAAGAAGCGCGTCGACTTCATCGAGGCGTTCGCGGCGCGCATCCCGGTCGAGGTGATCGGCAACCTGCTCGACGTGCCGAAGAGCGAGCGCGGCTCGCTGCGCGCCTGGTCGATCGCGATCCTCTCGGGCCTGGAGCCCAAACCCACGCCCGAGATGCTGGAAAGGGGCAATGGAGCGGTTACGGCATTCGTCGAGTATTTGAAGGTTCTGATCGAAGAAAGAAGAAAGGCGGCCGGCGATCCCGGCTCCGACGTCCTGACTCGCCTCATCCAGGGCGAGAAGGACGGCGCCCGTCTGAGCGCCGCCGAGCTGCACCATAACTGCATCTTTCTTCTCAATGCGGGCCACGAGACCACGACGAACTTGATTGGCAATGGTCTCTGGCTTCTCATGAAAAATGAAGGTCAGCTGAAAAAGCTCAGAGCCGATCCCGCTCTTGTCCCAAGTGCCGTCGAAGAGATGCTGCGCTACGAGGGCCCGATCCAGCTCAATAACCGCCGCCTCACCGCGGCCGTCGAGATCGGCGCAGCCCGGCTCGCCGCAGGCACCTCGATCACCATCGGCATCGGCGCCGCCAACCGCGATCCGGCGCAGTTCCGGGATGCCGAGCGCTTCGAGGTCGCGCGCAAGCCGAACCGCCATGTCGCCTTCGGCCACGGCGATCACGCCTGCGCCGGCATGAACGTCGCGCGCATGGAGGCGCGCATCGCGTTCCGCGGGCTGCTCGGGCGCTTTGCGCGCCTCGAGCCGGACGGCGCCGCCGAGCGCGACCGGCGCATCCGCTTCCGCGGTTTCCGCAAACTGCCGGTGCGGGTAGGCTAGCGGTCATGAAGTTCACCCCCTGGGACAACCCCATGGGCAGCGACGGATTCGAGTTCATCGAATACGCCACATGGGCTTCACCGCCATCGCGCGCCACCGCCACAAGAACGTGACCCTTTACCGCCAGGGCGAGATCAACTTCGTCCTCAATGCCGAGCCAGACTCGTTCGCGCAGCGCTTCGCGCGACTGCACGGGCCGAGCGTCTGCGCCATCGCCTTCCGCGTGCGCGACGCCAAGGCGGCGTACGAGCGCGCGATCTCGCTCGGCGCCTGGGGCTATGCCGGCCACGCCGGCCCGGGCGAGCTCAACATCCCGGCGATCAAGGGCGTCGGCGACTCGCTCATCTACTTCGTCGACCGCTGGCGGGGCAAGAACGGCGCGAGAGAAGGCGAGATCGGCAACATCGGCTTCTACGACGTCGACTTCGAGCCGCTGCCCGGCGCGACGCTCGCGCCGGCGGGGCACGGCCTGCTCTACATCGACCACCTCACCCACAACGTGCACCGCGGCCGCATGAAGGAATGGGCGGACTTCTACGAGCGCCTGTTCAACTTCAGGGAAATCCGCTACTTCGACATCGAAGGCCAGGTGACCGGCGTGAAGAGCAAGGCGCTGACCAGCCCCTGCGGCAAGATCCGTATCCCGATCAACGAAGAAGGCAACGAGAAGCGCGGCCAGATCAGCGAGTATCTCGACACCTACCACGGCGAAGGCATCCAGCACATCGCGATGGGCGCGAAGGACCTCTTCAAGACGGTGGACGCTCTGCGCGCGAACGGCGTGAAGCTGCTCGACACGGTCGACACCTACTACGAGCTCATCGACAAGCGCATCCCCGGCCACGGCGAGAGCGTGGCGGAGCTGAAGAGGCGCAAGATCCTGGTCGACGGCAAGGCGGGCGAGCTGCTGCTGCAGATCTTCAGCGAGAACCAGCTCGGACCGATCTTCTTCGAGTTCATCCAGCGCAAGGGCGACGAGGGCTTCGGCGAGGGCAACTTCAAGGCGCTGTTCGAGTCGATCGAGCTCGACCAGATGCGCCGCGGCGTGCTCAAGACATCTTGACGACGCGAACCATCATGCTCACCGGGGCGGCCGGCAACCTCGGCCGCGTCGTAGCGAAGGCCTTCGCCGATTCGGGCGCCAACGTCGTGCCGGTCGATCTTCCCACGAACCTCCTCGACCAGGCGCAGGTGGATGCCGTCGTGGCGAAAGCCCTCCGCGAGTTCAAGCGGATCGACGTCCTGTGCAACATCGCCGGCGGCTTTCGCATGGGCAAGCCGGTGCACGAGACGCTGGATGAAGAGTGGAACTTCCTGATGGACCTCAATGCGCGCACGGTCCTGCACACGGCGAGAGCCGTTGTCCCGCACATGATTGCGGCGGGCGGCGGCAAGATCGTCAACGTCGGGGCCTTTGCCGCGCAGAAGGGCGCCGCGCACATGGGCGCGTACGTCGCCTCGAAGAGCGCGGTCATCCGGCTGACCGAGACGATGGCTGCCGAGCTGCGCGAGAAGAACATCAACGTCAACTGCGTGCTGCCGACCATCATCGACACGCCGCAGAATCGCGCCGACATGCCGAAAGCCGACCCGAAGCGCTGGGTCGCCCCGCAGGACCTGGCCAAAGTCATCCTCTTTCTCGCGTCCGACGATGCGCGCGCGGTGCACGGCGTCGCGCTTGCCGTAACGGGCCTTTCATGAGGAAGCTCGCGTACCAGAGCGGCTTCGGCAACACGTTTTCGACCGAGGCCGCGAAAGGCGCGCTCCCCGCCGACCAGAATTCGCCGCAGCGAGCCCCGAGAGGGCTCTACGCCGAGGTCTTCTCCGGCACCTCGTTCACCGCGCCACGCGCCGAGAACCTCTCCTCATGGCTCTATCGCCTGCGGCCGTCGGCGATGCATGGTCCATACAAACGCATCGGCAACGGCCTGCTGCGCTCGGGCCCGTTCGCCGAGGGCGAGACGCCGCCCAACCGTCTGCGCTGGGACCCGCTGCCGATCCCGTCGAAGCCGACCGATTTCATCGACGGGCTCTTCACTGTCGCGGGCTCGGGCGATGCGGCTTCGCAGTCTGGCCTCGCTGTGCACGTGTACTGCGCCAACCGTTCGATGAAGGACCGCTACTTCTACGATGCCGACGGCGAGCTCATGTTCGTGCCGCAGCAGGGTGGGCTCTCGCTCTTCACGGAATTGGGTTTGTTGAACGTCCAGCCCGGCGAGATAGCGGTGATCCCGCGCGGCACCAAATTCAAAGTCGAACTGGACGGCCCTTCGCGCGGCTACCTGTGCGAAAACTACGGCGTGCCCTTCCGGCTGCCCGAGCTGGGGCCGATCGGCTCGCAAGGCCTCGCGCAGAAGCGCCACTTCCTCGCGCCGCTGGCGGCGTTCGAGGACAAGTCGCGCAAGTGCCAGGTGATCGCCAAGCTGCTCGGCAACCTGTGGGCGGCGGACTTCGGCCGCTCGCCGCTCGACGTCGTTGCGTGGCACGGCAATTACACGCCTTACAAATACGACCTGGCGCGCTTCATGGTGATCAATACCGTGAGCGTCGACCACGCGGATCCATCGATCTTCACCGTCCTCACCTCGCCATCCGGGCAGGCGGGCGTGGCGAACTGCGACTTCGTCATCTTCCCGCCGCGCTGGCTGGTCGCCGAGCACACTTTCCGCCCGCCGTGGTTCCACCGCAACGTGATGAGCGAGCTGATGGGCCTGGTGCGCGGAGTCTACGACGCCAAGGCCGAGGGCTTCGCCCCGGGCGGCGTCTCGATCCACAACTGCATGAGCGCGCACGGGCCCGACGCCGCTTCCTATGAGAAAGCCGTTGAGAAAAAGCTTGTTCCAGAAAAACTGAGCGACAGCCTCGCCTTCATGTGGGAGTCGCGCTACGTGTTCCGGCCAACCGCGGCGGCACTGAAGGCGAAACAGCTGCAGCGCGACTACGACAAAGTCTGGGATGGCTTCAAACGCAACGCACGATCCTGAGCTGAAAAGCTGGGTCGAGTCGGCGAACGATCCCTCGAGCGACTTCCCGATCCAGAACCTGCCCTACGGGATTTTCCGGCGCAGGGGGTCGAAGGAAAGACCGCGAGGCGGCGTCGCGATCGGCGACCAGGTCCTCGACCTCATCGCGCTGGACATCGACACCGGCCCGAGCCTGAACAAGCTCGCCGCGGCCGGCCCGCGCGCCTGGCGGGAGCTTCGCAAAGGCCTTTCGCGTTTTCTTTCCACCAGGAACTATCGGAAGAATCTCGCGCGGCATCTCGTGCCGATGAAGAAGGCCGAGCTCTTCCTCCCAATCGCGGTGGGCAATTACAGCGATTTCTACGTCGGCATTCATCACGCCACGAGCCTGGGCAAGCTGCTGCGGCCCGACACGCCGCTGCTGCCGAACTACAAGTGGCTGCCGATCGGCTATCACGGCCGCGCCTCCTCGATCGTCGTCTCCGGCACCCCGGTCGTGCGCCCGAACGGGCAGACCAAGCCGCCGGAAAGCGCAGCGCCGGTGTTCGGGCCGAGCAAGCGCCTCGATTACGAGGTCGAGCTGGGCTTTGTGGTGGGCCCGGGCAATGCGCTCGGCAAGCCGATCGCCATCGGCAAGGCCGCCGACCATCTCTTCGGCGTGGTGCTGCTCAACGACTGGTCGGCGCGCGACATCCAGACCTGGGAATACCAGCCGCTCGGCCCGTTTCTCGGCAAGAGCTTTGCCACCACGCTGTCGCCGTGGATCGTCACGCTCGAGGCGCTCGAGCCGTTCCGCTGCCCGGCGTTCCCGCGCGCCAGCGGCGATCCGCAACCCCTGCCCTATTTGTCTTCGCAGGCAGATCAGGAGCGCGGCGGGCTCGACATCACCCTGGAGATGCACCTTCGCACCCGGCAGATGAAGCAGCCGGTACGGCTTTCGCGCGCGAGCTCGCGCGATGCGTACTGGACCGCTGCGCAGATGGTCGCCCACCACGCCTCTAACGGCTGCAATCTGCAGCCCGGTGACCTGCTCGGCTCGGGGACGCTCTCGGGTGCCGCGCCGGAGGCAGCGGGCTCGCTGATGGAGCTTTCCCAGGCCGGCAAGGCGCCGCTCCGCCTGCCGAACGGCGAGACACGCACGTTCCTGGAGGACGGCGACGAAGTGATCCAGCGCGGCCGCTGCGAGCGCAAGGGCGCAGCCGCCATCGGCCTCGGCGCGGCGGTGGGCCGCATCGTGCCGGCGCGATAATGCGCCCATGAGCAAGCCGCAATTACGCGGCGATTACAGCCGCGCCGCGCCGGATTACTCGGTCGAGCAGGACTGGGACGCCTATACGCCCGAGGAGCACGAGCTCTACCGCCGCCTGTTCGCGCGGCAGGCGAAGCTCGTGCCGAAATACGCCTGCCCGGAATGGATCGAAGCCATCGCCGGACTGGACTCGGCCGGCGAGATTCCGCGCTTCGACCGCGTATCGGCGCAATTGCGGAAAAAGACCGGCTGGGAAATCGTCGCCGTACCCGGGCTCATTCCCGATGACGCCTTCTTCACGCATCTCGCCAACCGGCGCTTCCCGGTGACGGTGTGGCTGCGCAACCCCGAGGAATTCGACTACATCGTCGAGCCCGACGTCTTCCACGACTTCTTCGGGCACGTGCCGCTGCTCTTCGACCGCGTGTATGCCGATCACCTGCACGAGTACGGCAAGGGCGGGCTGAAGGCGATGCGCCTCGACGCGGTGAAAATGCTGGCCCGCCTCTACTGGTACACGATCGAATTCGGCTTGATCAAAGTCGATTCGCAAATCAGGGCTTATGGCGCGGGCCTGCTTTCCTCCGGTGGCGAGCTCGCCTACTGCATCGACGATCCGCGCCCCGAGCGCCTGCCCTTCGACCTCGAGCGGATCATGCGCACCGGCTACGAGATCGACCGCTACCAGAGCCGCTACTTCGTCATCGATTCGTTCGAGCAGCTGATGCGCGAGACCGCGCCCGACTTCACGCCGATCTATGGCCGCATCAGATCCGCAGAAGCGCAGGCAGCCACGACACCATCCCGGGCAGCATGACCAGCAGCCCGACCAGCGCCAGGTCGGCGACGAGGAAGGGCAGCGTGCCGAGATAGATCCGCGCCACCGGGATGTCGGGGTGCTGCGCCTGGATCACGAACACCGTCATGCCGGTCGGCGGGCTGATGAGGCCGATCGTGCACATCACGGTGACGAAGATGCCGAACCAGATGCCGTCGTAGCCCAGGCCGAGGACGAGCGGCAGCGTCACCGGCACGCTGATCAGGATCGTGCTCACCTCGTCGAGGAAGGTGCCCAGCAGCAGGTAGAGCATCATCACCGCGAGCAGGATCCACGCCGGCCCGAGGGCCGCTTGCCTGACCCAGCCGGCAAGCTCGGCCGGAACCTGCGTCAGCACGATGAAGCGCGAGAAGATGAAGGCGCCGACGACGATGAAGAAGATCGCTGCGGTGGTGTACGCGGTCTCGAGTACGGCCTCCCAGAGTCCCCGCCAGCCCATTTGCCGCGTGAGCATGGCGATGAGGATGGCGACGAACGCCGCGACGGCTGCAGCTTCGGTGGGCGAGAACCAGCCGAGGTAGATGCCGAACACGGCGAAGAAGAACAGGACCGCAAGTTTCCACATGCCGACCGAGGCGCGCAGCCGCGCGGCGAGCGGCATGCCCGGCACTTTCGGCACCCATTGCGGCCGCGCCCACGCCACCACCCACACCGTGAGAACGTACAGCCCGGCGAGCACGAAGCCGGGGATGAACGCGGCGGCGTAGAGCTTGGGCAGCGATTGCTCGGCGACGATGGCGTAGATCGCGAGCAGCACCGAAGGCGGGATCAGCACGTCGAGCGTGCCGGCGCTCGCCACCGCGCCGGCCGCGAAGGCGGCGTCGTAGCCGTGGCGCCGCATCTCGGGGATCGCCACCTTGGAGAAGGTGGCGGCGGTGGCGATCGACGAGCCGCAGATCGCACCGAAGAGCGCGCACGAGCCGATGGTCGCGTTGGCGAGCGCGCCGCGCACGCCGGCGAAGACCCCGTTCACCGCCTCGAACAGCTCCTTGGCCATGTTGCCGCGCGCGGCGACCGCTCCCATGAGGATGAACAGCGGGATGACCGACAGCGAATACGCGCTCGCGAGCGTGAAAGGCACGCGGCCGAACATCTTCAGCGCCGGGCCCCAGCCGTCGAGCGCCGCGTAGCCGGCAAGGCCGCTCGCCGCGAGCGAGATCGCGATCGGCACGCGCGCGAAAATGAGCAGGAGGAGCAGCAGCACCCCGAGCGCGCCGACCAGGCCGGCGCTCACTCGCCGTCCCGGCGAACCAGCATCGCCACCGCGGCAATCGCGCTGCCGATCAGCCCGAAGAGCACCGGCAGCCAGTACCAGAGACGATGGATCGACAGATCGGAGGTGACGTCGTTGAAGACCAGCGTCTCGCGCGCCGCCTTGAACCCCTCCCATGCCATCAGCCCGAGAACCGGGATCGCGATCAGCTCCGCGAAGCGCCGCAGCCGCGGCACCCAGCGCGGCGCGAGCGGGTCGACCACGTCGACCAGCAGGTGCTCGTCGCGCAGGAAAACGGCCGGCAGCGCGAGGAAGAAGCTGCAGGCGAGCAGCAGCTCGACGATCTCGAACGCGCCGCGGATCGGCAGGTTGCTGGCGGCGCGCAGCAGCACGTCGGCCACCGTGAGGAGCATCATCGCGACGAGGAACACGCCCGCGGCCGCGCCGCAGGCTGTCGCGACGACGCTACGCCACCGCTTCAGTTCCAGAAATTCTTCGAAGTCTTCGCGTGCTTCTCGGAAAGCTGGCGCATCGCGTTGTACACCGCGCGCGCCGGCATGCCCTTGCCCTCGTACTCCTTGATCTTCCCTTCGGAGACGTCCGCGCCGATCTTGCGCACGCGCTCCATGTCCGCGGCGGAAAACTTGATCGCCTCGCCGCCGCCGTCCATGACCGCTTTCTTGCCCGGCACGTCGAGTCCGTCCCAGGCGCGCCCGACCTCGGCCTCCTTGCCGGTGACGCTCTCGGCGACGAGCTTCTTCAGATCGGGCGGCAGCCGGCTCCAGAAGTCTTCGTTCAGCCCCAGGCCGAAGCTGGTGACGTAGGCGTAGAGCTCGGTCGAGTACTTGATGGTGCCGCCGAGCTTGAAGGCGATACCCACGCCGCCGTAATCCATGAAAGCGCCGTCGATCGTGCCCTTGGAGAGCTGCTCGGCGATCTCTGTGGGCGGCACGCCGACCGGCGTCGCGCCAAGCGCGGCAACCAGGTCGCGCACCGTCGGGGAAGCGAAGCGCAGCCGCAGCCCCTTGAAGTCGTCGAGATTACGGATCGCTTTGCGGGTGGTGTGAGGTCCGCCCGGCTGGTGCGTGAAGAGCATCAGGATCTTGAGGCCCTTGTGCTCGGCGTCGAGGTATTTGCCGCGCAGCTCGGCATCGTTCAGGACCTTGGTGCCGATCTCCGAGCTGCCCACCATGAACGGAAGGTTGATGATCTCGGTGAGCGGGAAGCGCCCGGGCGTGCCGCCGTGCAGGAACCACGACGCCTCGGCCTGGCCGGTGCGCGCGAAGTCGTAGTGCTGCGGCGTAGGGCCCATCTGGGCGTTGGGGAACCGCTTGACGACGATCCTGCCGCCCGAGGCCTTCTCCAGTCCCTCGGACCACTTGATCAGCCACTGCGACATGGCGTGCTGGTCGCCGACGAAATAGGCGAGCTTCATCTCGTACTTCTGCTGGGCGTGCAGCGCGGGCGCGCCGAGCGCGAGCGCGCAGCCGGCAGCGACGAAAAATTGCTTGAAGTGCATGGGCTCCTCCCGGAGCCGCACTTTGCCAGAAAATCCCCCTTAAGATGTCACCCCCTGATGCTTCGCCAACTTTCGCACCGGGTTGCATTCGCCGCCGGCGCAGTCGTCTGCGGCCTGCTCCTCGCCTTCGGCTATTACCTGCAGTACGTGCGCGGGCTCGAGCCCTGCCCGCTTTGCCTCGTGCAGCGCGGTTTCTTCTACGCGGTGATCGTGGTGTTCGTCGCTGCCGCGCTGCATGGCCCGGGCCGCAGGGGAACGCTTGCCTACGGCGCGCTCGGATTCCTCTTCGCTGCCGGCGGTGCTGCGGCCGCCTCGCGCCAGGTCTGGCTGCAGCACCTGCCCGCGGACAAAGTGCCGCAATGCGGGCCGGATCTCTTTTTCATGCTGCAGAATTTCCCGCTGTCGAGCACGCTGCAGAAGCTGGTGCAGGGCACGGGCGAATGCGCCAAGGTGGACTGGACGTTCCTCGGCCTGTCGATCGCCGAGTGGTCGCTTTTCTGGTTCGTCGCGCTGGCGCTCTACGCAGCGTGGCTCGCGCTGCGCCGCAACCCGAGCGCCGCCGCGGCCTCGCGGTAGACCTCGCCGATCAGGATCAGTGCCGGCCCCGCCGGGGCGGCGAGCACGCGCAGCCCATCCAGGTTCGTAAAGCTCACGCTCATTTCGGGCAGCGACGCGTTCTCCACCACCGCGACGGGCGTAGTCCCGGGCTTGCCGGCGGCAATGAGCGCCTGCGCGATCGCGCTGCCCTGCCCCGCGCCCATGTAGATGGCCACGGTATCGGCCGCGAGCGCGGCCTGCAGCCAGCTGCTCTTGCTGGTCCCCGCTCCTACGCGCGGGGTCACGAAGGTCACGCTGCGTGCCTCGCCGCGCCGCGTGAGCGAGATGCCGAGCTCGGCGCTCGCCGCCAAGGCAGCGGTCACACCCGGCACGATCGTCACGGCGATGCCTTTTGCCGCCAGGAACTCGATCTCCTCGTGCGCGCGTCCGAAGAGCATCGGGTCGCCGCCTTTCAGCCGCACGACGCTGCGATAGCGCCGCGCCGCGTCGAGCAATTGCTTGTTGATGAATTGCTGTGCAGTCGAGAAGCGCCCGCTGCGCTTGCCGACCGCGACCAGCTTCGCGTTCGAGGCCAGGGCGAGAGTCTCTTTCGGCACCAGGGCGTCGTGGAACACGATGTCCGCCTCGCCGAGCAGCCGGGCCGCTCGCACCGTGAGGAGATCGGGTGCGCCCGGCCCGGCGCCGACGAGATAGACCGTGCCCGGCCCGCGGGTCTTCACCGGATCATTCCGGCGGCGGCCGTGCGATTGGTCGCCTCGTCGATCAGGATGAAGGCACCGGTGCCGCGCACCGTGTTGTAGGGATCGATGAAAAGCGGCGCCTGCAGGCTCAGGCGCACGCGCAGGATGTCGTTCACTTTGGCCGTCGGCTCGGGGGCCTGCTCTTCGAGCGTGTGCACATCCAGCCGGGCGACGATTTCCTGCACGCGCCCGAGCGTGCGGCGCGTCGCGAGCTGTACGAGATAGCGCGCTGCCGGGCGCATGGGCTCGGCATCGAGCCACACCAGTGTCGCCTCCACGCCGCGCGCCTCGCGCGGCGGCTGCAAGGTGCCGGCGATGACGTCGCCGCGTGCGATGTCGATCTCGTCGCCGAGAACAAGCGTCACCGAATCGCCGGCCGACGCGACGTCGAGCGCACGACCCTCCGCCAGGATCTCGCGCACCCGGGTGCGACGGCCGCCGGGCAGCACCATGATTTCGTCGCCCTTTGCCACCGTCCCGGACTCGACGCGGCCGAGATAACCGCGCGGCGCGTCGCCTTGCGGGCGCGACACGAGCTGCACCGGGAAGCGCAGCGGCCCCGTGGCCGCCTGCTCGACGCCCGAGTCCAAGGTCTCCAGCTGCTCCAGCAGGGTCGGGCCCGTGAACCAGTCGAGCATCGTGCCGCGCGATACCACCATGTCGCCGCGCAGCGCCGAACCGGGCAGGACGGTGAAAGTGTCGAAGCCGAGCGGCGCGGCGAACGCCTTCACTTCGTCGCGCACGCCCTCGAAGATGCCCTGCGAATAGCCGATGAGGTCCATCTTGTTGACGAACACGATCGCGTGACGCACGCCGAGCAGGCGCGCGAGCAGCAGGTGGCGGCGCGTTTGCTCGACCAGGCGTTTACGCACGTCGACCAGCAGCACCGCGGCGTCCGCGGTGCTCGCGCCGGTGGCCATGTTGCGCGTGTACTGCTCGTGCCCCGGCGCGTCGGCGATGATGAACTTGCGCCGCGGCGTGGCGAAGTAGCGGTAGGCGACGTCGATGGTGATGCCCTGCTCGCGCTCGGCTTCGAGGCCGTCGGTCAGGAGCGAGAGGTCGACTTCCGCGGCGCCGCGGCGCAGCGAGGCGCGCTCGACCGCGGCGAGCTGGTCCTCCTGGATCGCGCGCGAATCGTAGAGCAGACGGCCGATGAGCGTGCTCTTGCCGTCGTCGACGCTGCCCGCGGTGACGAAGCGCAGCACGCCGCGGTCCTCGACCGGGAGATCGCGCAGCTTCAGAAGTAGCCCTCTTTCTTGCGGCGCTCCATCGAAGCTTCGGAGGTCTGGTCGTCCATGCGCGTCGCGCCGCGTTCGGTCACGCGGGAAACGATAGTTTCCTCGAGGATCTTTTCCACCGTCGCAGCGTCGGATTCCACCGGGCAGGTGCAGGTCACGTCGCCCACAGTGCGGAAGCGCACCGAAATCTCCTCGACCGCCTCGCCGGCGCGCGCCGGCGTGAGCTCGGTGATCGGCACCAGCAGCCCGCGCCGCCGCACCACCGGCCGGCGATGAGCGTAGTAGATCGACGGCAGGTCGATTTTCTCGCGCGCAATGTATTGCCAGATGTCGAGCTCGGTCCAGTTGCTGATCGGGAACACGCGCACGTGCTCGCCGGGATGCACGCGCGCGTTGTACAGGTTCCAGAGCTCAGGGCGCTGATTGCGCGGGTCCCACTGGCCGAACTCGTCGCGGAAGGAGAACACACGCTCTTTCGCGCGGGCCTTCTCCTCGTCGCGGCGAGCGCCACCGATCGCCGCGTCGAAGCCGAACTCGTTGATCGCTTCCAGCAGCGTGACCGACTGTGCGGCGTTGCGACTGTCGCCTTCCTTGTTCAGCCGAACCGTGCCGCGGCGCATCGAATCCTCCACCGAGCGCACGATCAGGCGCTCGCCGAGCTCGGCGGCGCGGCGGTCGCGGAACTCGATCACCTCGCCGAAGTTGTGGCCGGTGTCGATGTGCATCAGCGGAAAGGGGAAGCGGGCCGGGCGGAACGCCTTTTCGGCGAGGCGCAGCAGTACCGCCGAATCCTTGCCGCCGGAAAAGAGCAGCGCCGGCGACTGGCACTGTCCGGCCACCTCGCGCAGGATGTAGATCGCCTCCGACTCGAGCCAGTCGAGGTGCGTGCGCGCCGGCAGCGCTACGCGATCGGCGAGGACAGCGCTCATGCCGGCACCTTGGCGCGCACCAGGCGCCCGTCGGGCGTGAGGTGCAGGCCGCATTCCTTCTGCGCGTCTTCCTCCCACCACCAACGCCCGGCACGCGGATGCTCGCCCGGCAGGACGGGGCGCGTGCACGGCGCGCAGCCGATCGAGCGGTAGCCCTGGTCGTAGAGGCGGTTGTACGGCACGCGATTGGCCTGCAGGTATTCCCAGACCTCGCTCTCGCTCCAGGCGGCGAGCGGGTTGAATTTCTCGATGCCGTGCACGGCGTCGAATTCGCGCTCGGGCAGCTCGGCCCGGCTCGCCGCCTGGCCGCGGCGCTGTCCGGTGAGCCAGGCGCGCTTGCCGGCGAGCGCGCGCGCGAGCGGCTCGACCTTGCGGATCTCGCAGCAGCGCTTGCGCAGCTCGACGCTCTGGTAGAAGCCGTCGCGGCCGTTTGCCTGCACGTATTGCGCCACCACCGCGGCGTCCGGCGAGAAGACGCGCACGTCGATGCCGTAACGGTTGCGGATCTTCTGGATCAGCCCGAGCGACTCGGCGTGCAGGCGACCGGTATCGAGCACGAAGACCTCGATCGGCAGGCCGGCGCGCGCGATCGCGTCGGTGAGGACCATGTCTTCGGCCTGCAGGCTATTGGCGAGCACGGCCGGCGAGAATTCCTCGGCGATGCCGCGCAGGCGCTTTTCCAGAGGGCTCATCTTCGTCTGAAGAGCGGCAGCGGCCGGGTCACGGTCGCCTGATAGGACTCGCTGAAGACGCCGAAGGCGGCGAGCGCCTCGTGCGCATCCTCGCCTTCGCGCAGCTCGAAGGCGTCGAAGCCACAGCTCTCGAGATAGAAGAGATGGTCGCGCGTGATCTGACCGACGGCGCGCAGCTCGCCCTTGTAGCCATGGCGCTCGCGCAGCAGCCGGCCGATCGAGAAGCCGCGGCCGTCGCCGAATTTCGGGAAGTTGACCTCGACGCGCGTCGCGTCCCGCAGCCGATCGGCGAACGCGGCCGGATCGTCGGTCGGCTCGAGGCGCACCACCTTGTCGTCAGGCGACGGCTTGTTCTCGACGACGCGACGGCCTTTGATCAGCGCGGCCATACACTCGCTCCTTGAAAGGTTCGATGCCGATGCGATGCACGACGTCGATGAAGCGCTCGGCGTCGCTGTCGCGCCGCTCGAGGTAGCAGTCGATCAGGCTCTCGATCACGTCGGGAACCTCGGCGCGGGCGAAGGAAGGGCCGATGACCTTGCCGAGCGACGCGCCCCGGCCCGGGCGGATCTCGCCCTGGTTTCCGCCGATCTCGATCTGGTACCACTCCTCGCCGTTCTTGTCGACGCCGAGGATGCCGATGTGGCCGACGTGGTGATGGCCGCAGGCGTTCATGCAGCCGGAGATGTTGAGGTCGAGCTCGCCGATGTCGTGCAGGTAGTCGAGATCGTCGAAACGGCGCTGGATCGCCTCGGCCACCGGGATCGACTTCGCGTTTGCCAGCGCGCAAAAGTCGCCGCCGGGACAAGCGATGATGTTGGTGAGCAGACCCAGGTTCGGCGTCGCGAGGCCGAGAGCGCGCGCCTCGCGCCACAGGTCGACGAGATCGGTTTGCCGGACATCCGCGAGGACGAGGTTCTGCTCGTGCGTCACGCGCAGCTCGCCGAACGAATAGCGGTCGGCGAGGTCGGCGATCGCGTCCATCTGCTCGCAGGTGACGTCGCCCGGCGGGACGCCGGTCTTCTTCAGCGACAGCGTGACCGCGGCATAGCCGCGCACGCGATGCGGATGGACATTGCGCTTGCACCAGGCTTCGAAGCCGGGGAACGAGGTCGGTTCGGCCTCGGCGGCAATGGTTTCATAGGTCGGGCGCGTGAAGCGCGCGGCGACGCGCTCGACTTCCTCGGCGATGAGCGTCGACGGGCCGTCCTTGAGATACGCCCATTCGGCCTCGACTTCCGCGCGGAAGCGCTCGGCGCCGCGCTCCTTCACCAGGATCTTGATGCGCGCCTTGTGGATGTTGTCGCGGCGCCCGTAGCGGTTGTAGACCCGCAGGATTGCCTCGACGTAGCTCAGCAGATGCTGCCAGGGCAGGAACTCGCGAATGCATACGCCGATCACCGGCGTGCGACCCAGCCCGCCGCCGACGAGGACCCTGAAGCCGACATTGCCGTCTTCGTCCTTGATGGCGTGCAGCCCGATGTCGTGCACGGCGACCGCCGCGCGATCAGCCCGGGCGCCGTTCACCGCGAACTTGAACTTGCGCGGCAGGTAGGAAAACTCCGGATGGAAGGTCGACCACTGGCGGATGATTTCGCACCAGACGAACGAGTCGACGATCTCATCGGCCGCCACGCCCGCGAAGTGGTCGGTGGTGACGTTGCGGAAGGAGTTGCCCGAGGTCTGGATGGCGTGCATCTGCACCGTCGCCAGCTCGGCGAGGATGTCGGGCACTTCTTCGAGCTTCGGCCAGTTGAGCTGCAGGTTCTGTCGGGTGGAGAAATGGCCGTAGCCGCGGTCGTAGCGGCGCGCGATGTCGGACAGTTTGCGCAGCTGCCGGGTCGAGAGCAGCCCGTACGGGATGGCGATGCGCAGCATCGGCGCATAGCGCTGGATGTAAAGCCCGTTGCGCAGGCGCAACGCGCGGAACTCCTCCTCGGTCAGCTGCCCGGCGAGGAAGCGGCGAGTCTGGTCGCGGAACTGCGCGACCCGCTCGTCAACCAGCCGCTGGTCTATTGCGTCGTAGCGATACATTGTTCTTGGCGAAGAAGACGTACAGTAGCCAAGCGTCGATCAGGATACCGGCAAACATGACGCTGTATGCGGCGGCGCCCTGCGCAAGCCTTAGGTCGATCAGCACCTTGGACAAGCCGAAGCCGACGATCCAGACGTCGAAGCTCATGCAGATGCGGCGGAAGGTTTCCGGGTCGAGCCGACGGATCGCAAAGGCGCCCAGCGGAACACCCACCAGCACGCCAAGCAGGATGGTTTCCACAAGCCCAAGGCTCTGCACCGTGAACATCCCGAGGTGGTAATAGACCACTGCGGTAAGCGTCGACTCGGCCACCCGGATGAGCGCGAGGCCGGCGCGGAAGTCCTGCTTGACGAAGCCCTGGTTGTTGAAGAGAAGCGCGAGGGGCGGCCCGGAAATGGTCGTCACCGAATACAGGAAGCCCAGACCGGCGCCGAAAGGCACGCCGATCAGCTTCTCAGCCTTGATCGGGTATCGCAGGCCTCCCGCCTGGATGAGGATCAGCGGCAACAACAGGGAGTAAGTGGCGAACTTGAGCCAGCCGGGGTGGATGGAGGCAAGCAGGTAGCTGCCGATCGCGACGCCGGGCGCTAGGCCGACAAGGATCGGCAGCACCCGCTTCCACACCGCCGGGATGGCGGCGCGGTTGATGAACAGCACATACAGATTCAGGAAAACCTCGATCAGCACCAGCGCCGGGTTGAGTACCCGGTTGCTGAAGAACAGCAGCCCGACAGGGACCGTGATCGAGGAGAAGCCGTAGCCGAGCGCCCCGTTGACGAAGGCGGCCACGAGGGTGATGACGATGAGAGCGACGATGCCGGGTTCCATGGATCGGGGATCGTAGCCCGGGCGCTTATTCCGGTAAAGACGATTATGTTAGAATGTTATTCCAAAGCTCTCATATGAAGCTCCAGCAGCTCCGTTGCCTTACCGAGGTGGTGCGCCGGGGACTGAACGTGTCCGAGGAGCCCGGAGTCTCGAAGCAGATCCGGGCGCTCGAGGATGAGTTGGGCGTACAGGTCTTCGCCCGCCACGGCAAACGCCTGGTCGAGGTCACCGAGCCTGGTAAAGCCGTCATTGCCATTGCCGAGCGAATCCTCGCCGAAGCGCAGAACCTCCGCCGCGCTGGCGAGGAATACGCCAATGACAAGCTCGGCACTTTAACGATAGCGGCCACTCACACCCAGGCCCGCTACGCCCTTCCCACCGCGGTAGCCGCTTTCAAGCGACGCTATCCCAAGGTCGACCTCGTCATTCACCAGGGAAACCCCACCCAGATCTGCGAGCAGGTGGTCGCGGGCGGCGCGGACATGGGGGTCGCGACCGAGATGATTTCGCTCTACCCAGAGCTCGTTTCGTTGCCGGTCTACCAATGGAACCGCATCGTCGTCGTGCCGCAGAAGCACCCGCTCCTCACGGGGCCGCTGACGCTGGAGAAGCTGGCCGAGCACCCGATCGTCACCTACGACTTCGCGTTCGCGAACCGCTCGCTGGTGCAAAAGGCCTTCGAGACCCGCGGGCTCAAGCCGCACATCGTGCTCAGCGCGCAGGACTCCGACGTGATCAAAACCTACGTCGAGCTGGGGCTGGGCGTCGGCATCCTGGCGAAGATGGCCTTCGACGAGAAGCGCGACCGTTCATTGCGCGCCATCGACGCGAGCCATCTCTTCGAATCGAGCACGACTCGGCTGGGAATCAAGCGGGGCGCTTATCTGCGGCGCTACGCCTACGAATTCATCGAGCTTTTCGCTCCGCACCTGCCGCGCGCCATCGTCGAGCGCGCGGTGGTCGGCCAGGAAGGCTCGCGCTACGAGTTATAACTAGAGATAAAGTCGCGCACTTTCGGGAAAACCATTTCCCGCCAGCGCCGGCCCGAGAAGATCCCGTAGTGGCCGACGCCCGGCGCAACGTAGTGCTGCCGCCGCTCGCGCGGGATGTTGAGGCAGAGGGCATGCGCCGCCTCGGTCTGGCCGTTGCCGGAGATGTCGTCGAGCTCGCCCTCGATCGTCAGCAGCGCGCTATCGCGGATCGCCTGTGGGCGCACCAGCTCGCCGCGCACCCGCATCTGCCCCTTCGGCAGCGCGTAGTCCTGGAACACCGCCTTCACGGTGTCGAGGTAATACTCCGCCGGCATGTCGAGCACGGCGTTGTACTCGTCATAGAAGCGCCGATGCGCTCCCGCGGATTCGCCGTCGCCCTGTAACAAGCGGTGGTAATAGTCCCAGTGCGCGATGACGTGCCGGTCCGGGTTCATGGCGACGAAGCCGAGATGCTGCAGAAAGCCCGGATAGACGCGGCGCATGTAGCCGGGATACTTCGGCGGCACGCGATGGATCAGGTTCTGCTCGAACCACGAATAGGGCTTACGGCGCGCGAGGTTGTTGACCGCGGTGGGACTGCGGCGCGCGTCGATCGGACCGCCCATCATGGTCATGGAGCGTGGCGCAGGCCCGCCGTTCGCCGCGAGCAGCGAGATGGCCGCGAGCACCGGCACGGTGGGCTGGCAGACCGAGACGACGTGCAGGTCCGGCGAAAGCAGGCGGATCCAGTCCTGGACGTAGCCGACATAGTCGTCGAGGTGGAAGGCGCCGGCCGAGAGCGGCACCATGCGCGCATCGACCCAATCGGTGATCCACACCTCATGCTCGGGAAGAAGCGCGCGCACCGTATCGTGCAGCAGGGTCGCGTGGTGCCCGGAGAGCGGCGCCACCACCAGGACTTTCTTCTGCTTCGCAAGCGGCTGCTTGAAGTGGATCAGGCGGCAGAACGGCCGCTCGAGCGCGACCTCGATCTCGGCGCCGTCGATCCGCCACGCCGGCTTGTCGTAGCGACCGGTGATGCGCAGGAAAAGATCGCTCGACGCCGCGAGCCGGCGGGCGAGCGGCAGGTAGATGAACGGGCTGAACGGATGACCGAACCAGCCGCGCGAGAGCTCAGCCCAATAGCGCAGCGGCTGCAGCGCCATGTGCTGAGCCTCGTAGAGACTGTAGAGCACGCCGCGTTATAGCAGATATTCTCGCGTCATGCGGCGCGCGCTGCGCATACTTCTACCGATCCTTGCGATAGTTCTCATCCTGCTCGTCGCCGCGATTCAACACTTGCGGCGCTCGCTGCCACAGGTCGAGGGAGAGATCGCGCTGCACCGACTCGATGCGCAAATCGAGATCCTGCGCGACGCGCACGGCATTCCGCATATCTACGCGCAGAGCTTCGCCGACGTCTATTTCGCGCTCGGCTTCGTGCATGCGCAGGACCGGCTGTGGCAGATGGAAGTGAGCCGCCGCATCGGCTCGGGGCGCATCGCCGAGGTGGCCGGCGCAGCCGGGCTCGAGTTCGACCGCTTCATGCGCACGATCGGGCTGCGCCGCGCGGCGCAGGCGAACCTCTCGCGCTACGACGCCGAGACGCGGCAGATGCTCGACGCGTATGCGGCCGGGGTGAACGCCTTTCTCGGCACGAAGCCGGTGCTGCCGCCTGAGTTCTGGCTGGCGCGCGTCTCGCCCCAGCCGTGGTCGCCGCTCGACTCGGTCGTGTGGACGAAGGTGATGGCGCTCGATCTGGGCGGCAACTGGCGCAGCGAGCTGCTGCGCATGCAGCTCTCGCGCACGCTGCCGGCGGCGCGCATCCGGGAGTTCCTCGCCAGTCCGCCGGGCGAAGCGCCGCTCGAGATCCGCGACCTCGGCTCGCTCTACGGCGGCGCTTCCAACAGCTGGATCGTCGCCGGCTCGCGCAGCGCGAGCGGCAAGCCGCTGCTCGCCAACGATCCGCATCTCGGGCTCACCGCGCCGGCGGTATGGTACTTCGCGCACCTGCACGCTCCGGGGCTGGACGCGATCGGCGCGACGCTGCCCGGCGTGCCGGCGATCATCATCGGCCGCAACGATCGGCTCGCCTGGGGCTTCACCAACACCGGCCCCGACGTGCAGGACCTGTATCTCGAGAAGCTGCTGCCCGACGGACGCTATCTCGCTCCGGGCGGCGCGCGCGAATTTACGATCGTCAAGGAATCGATCCGCGTGCGTGGCGCGCCCGACGAGGAGCTCCTGGTGCGCATCTCGCGCCATGGCCCGGTGCTCTCCGACATCCTGCCCGGTAACGGCGGCGCGCCGCAGGGCCACGTACTGGCGCTCGCATGGACGGCGCTCGCGGAGGACGACCTCACCGGCCAGGCCGCGTCCCGCGTGTCGCGCGCCCGCGACTGGCAGAGCTTCGTTGAAGCGGCGCGCGACTACCAGGCGCCGCAACAGACGATCGCCTATGCCGACGTCGACGGAAACATCGGCTTCATCGCGCCGGGGCGCGTGCCGGTGCGCAAGCCGGCGAACGACCTCAAGGGACTCGCGCCGGCTCCCGGCTGGGACGCACGCTACGACTGGGCCGGGATGATTCGCTACGACGAGCTGCCGCGCCTGCTCAATCCGCCCTCGGGCACGATCGTCAACGCCAACAACCGCATGGTCGGCCCGCGCTATCGGCACTTCATCACCAGCGAATGGCAGCCGGCCTACCGGGCGCGGCGCATCGAGGAGCTGTTGCAGGCGACGCCGAAGCATGACGTCGCGAGCTTCGCCGCCATGCAGGCGGACACCGTCTCGCTGGCGATGCGCGAACTGCTGCCGCGCCTGCTCGCGACGCAGCCGAAGAGCGACGAGGCGCGAGCGGCGCTGGCCCGCCTCGCGGCGTGGGACGCCACCATGGCCGCCGACCGGCCCGAGCCGCTGATCGCGGTCGCCTGGTGGCGCGAGCTGACGCGCGCCATCTATGCCGACGAGCTCGGGCCGCGCTTCGCCGCCAACTGGACCACGCGCGCCGTGTTTCTCTCCAACGTGCTCGCCGGCCGCGACGGCCAGCAGCGCTGGTGCGACGACGTGCGCACCGAGCGCGTCGAGACCTGCGCCGAGGTCCTTTCAGATTCGCTCGAGAACGCGCTCGCCGATCTGCGCAAGCGCTACGGCGCCGATGCCGCCGCCTGGCGCTGGGGCGACGCCCATCCCGCATGGCATCGTCATCGGCCCTTCTCGCGCAACCGCTGGCTCGCACCCTTCTTCGACATCCGCGTGCCGGTTCCCGGCGACGCCTTCACCATCAACGTCGCCTCGAGCGACTTCATGGACGAGGCCGAGCCTTACGCGGCACACCACGCCGCCAGCCTGCGCGCGATCTACGATCTCGGCGACCCGCAGGCGTCGCTCTTCATCCATTCCACCGGCCAGTCGGGCAATCCGTTTTCGCCGCACTACCGCGATTTCACGCCGCGCTGGGCGCGCGGCGAGTACGTGCCGATGATCACCGACCGCGAGAAGCTCCAGGCGCGCGGTGTCCGGCGCCTGGTCCTCGCGCCGCGGCGTTAGGCGGCTTTCTTCTCTTCGCGCAGCGCGCGGCGCAGGATCTTGCCGACGTTGGTCTTCGGCAGCTCGGTGCGGAACTCGACGTACTTGGGCCGCTTGTAGCCGGTGAGCTCCTTGCGACAGTGCTCGAGGATGTCCTGCGCGGTGAGGTTCGGGTCCTTCTTCACCACGAACACCTTCGGCACCTCGCCCGAGTGCTCGTCGGGCACGCCGATCGCCGCGCACTCGAGCACGCCCGGGTGCATGGCGACCACCTGCTCGATCTCGTTCGGATACACGTTGAAGCCCGAGACCAGGATCATGTCCTTCTTGCGGTCGACGATGCGGATGTAGCCGCGCTCGTCCATGATGCCGATGTCGCCGGTGTGCAGGAAACCGTCGGCGCCGAGCACCTTCTTCGTCTCGTCGGCGCGCTGCAAGTAGCCCGCCATCACCTGCGGCCCGCGGATGCAGATCTCGCCCGGCTGGCCGAGCGGCACGTCCTTGTCGTTGTCGTCGCGCAGCACGATCTCGGTCGAGGGCATCGGCACGCCGATCGCGCCGCTGAACTCGGCGACGTTCGGCGGGTTGGCGGTCGCCGAGGGCGAGGTCTCGGTGAGGCCGTAGCCTTCCAGGAGCGGCACGCCGGTCACCTGCTTCCAGCGATCGGCCACCGCCTTCTGCACCGCCATGCCGCCGCCGACCGCGAGCTTGAGGCTGGAGAAATCGAGCTTGGCGAAATCGGGATTGTTGAGCAGCGCGTTGAACAGCGTATTCACGCCGGTGATGATGCTGTACTTGTGCTTCGCCAGCTCCTTCACGAACCCCGGGATGTCGCGCGGGTTGGTGATGAGCACGTTCTCGCCGCCCACCACCATCATCACCAGGCAATTCACGGTGAGCGAGAAGATGTGATAGAGCGGCAGCGCGGTGATGATGATCGCCCGCTCCTCGCCCAGGCGCGGGAAGAGCCAGGCCTTGTACTGCAAGAGCGCGGCGATGATGTTGCGATGGAGCAGCATCGCGCCCTTCGACACGCCGGTCGTGCCGCCGGTGTATTGCAGGAAGGCGATGTCGTCGTGCGAGAGCGCCGGCGTGCTCAGCGTCCGGCCGCCGCCTTCGCGCAGCGCCTCGGCGAGGGTGATCGCGCCGGGCAGGTCGTAGGCCGGCACCATCTTCTTCACCTTGCGCACCACCAGGTTCACGATCAGGCCCTTGAGGCCGAGCATCTCGCCGAGCGAGGTGAGCACGATGTGCTTGAGCGGCGTCTTGGCGCGCACCTGCTGCAGGACGCTGGCGAAGTTCTCGAGGATGACGATCACCTCGGCGCCGGAGTCGCGCAGCTGGTGCTCGAGCTCGCGCGGCGTATAGAGCGGGTTCACGTTCACCACCGTGCAGCCGGCGCGCAGCGTGCCGAACATCGCCACCGGGTACTGCAGGCAGTTCGGCATCATGATGGCGACGCGCGCGCCGCGCCCGAGCCCCTTCGCCTGCAGCCACGCGCCGAAGGCGCGCGATTGCCGCTCGAGCTCGGCGAAGGTGATCGACTTGCCCATGCTGTGGAACGCCGGCCGGTCCGCATACGCGGCGATGCTCTTGTCGAAGAGCTCGATCAGCGAGCGGTACTCGCCGGGGTTGATATCCGCGGGGACCCCGGGCGGATAGCTCTTCAGCCAGATGCGCTCCATGCACTCCTCCTGCGGCCGATTCTACGGGCTAACGCTGCGCGCTAGCGGTTCTTGAAGCTCGGCTTGCGCTTCTCGAGGAAGGCCGCCATGCCTTCCTTGCGGTCCTCGAGCGCGAACTGGGAATGGAAGACGCGCCGCTCGAAGAGCACGCCCTCGGCGAGCGGCGTCTCGTAGGCGCGGTTGATCGACTCCTTGAGCATCATGGCCACCGGCAGCGAGTAGCCGGCGATCTTCTGCGCCACGCCGAGCGCCTCCTCCATCAGCTTCTCGAGCGGCACGACGCGCGACACCAGGCCCGCGCGCTCGGCTTCCTGCGCGTCCATGGTGCGCGCGGTGAGGCACAGGTCCATCGCCTTCGCCTTGCTGGTGAAGCGCGTCAGGCGCTGCGTGCCGCCCGCGCCGGGCATGATGCCGAGGTTGATCTCGGGCTGGCCGAACTTGGCGTTGTCGGCGGCGATGATGATGTCGCACATCATCGCCAGCTCGTTGCCGCCGCCGAGCGCATAGCCCGCGACCGCGGCGATCACCGGCTTGCGGGCGCGCCGCACGTGCTCCCAGTCGCGCGTGATGTAGTCCGACATGAAGGCATCCATGTAGCCGAAGTCCTTCATCGCGGCGATGTCGGCGCCGGCGGCGAAGGCCTTCTCGCTGCCGGTGATGACAATGGCACCGATGCCGGCGTCGGCGTCGTACTCCTGGACGGCCTGCGCCAGCTCCTGCATCAGCTTGGCGTTGAGCGCATTGAGCTGCTTCGGGCGGTTGAGCGTGACGATGCCGACCCGGCCCTCGGCGCGCGTCAGGATGAATTCATAGCTCATGGCTGTCGATCACCTTGGCGTAGAAACCGGCGTGAGATCGTAATACTGTAGACCTCGGGCAAGCCCAAATTGTAAGCTGATCGTCATGTCTTCCATCCTCGTCTCGCTGGAAGCCGGCGTATTGACCGTCACGCTCAACCGGCCCGACAAGCTCAACGCCTTCAACCCCGAGATGCACCAGCGCCTGCGCGAGGCGCTGCAGCGCGCCGCCGACGAGCCGGAGGTGCGCGCCTTGCTCCTCACCGGCGCGGGGCGCGCTTTCTGCGCCGGGCAGGACCTGTCCGAACGCAACGTCAGCCCGGGCGCGGCACCCATCGACCTCTCGGTCTCGCTCGGCTCGAACTACAACCCGCTGGTGCGGCGGCTGCGCGAGCTGCCCAAGCCCGTCGTCTGCGCCGTGAACGGCGTGGCTGCCGGCGCGGGGGCGAACATCGCTCTTGCCTGCGATCTCGTGCTCGCGGCGCGCTCGGCGAGCTTCGTCCAGTCGTTCTCCAAGGTCGGCCTGATCCCGGATTCGGGCGGCACCTACTTCCTGCCGCGCCTGGTCGGCCACGCGCGGGCGATGGGGCTCGCGCTTCTGGGCGAGAAGCTTTCCGCCGAGGAGGCGGAGCGCTGGGGACTCATCTGGAAAGCGGTCGATGACGCGCAGCTCTCGAGCGAAGCACTCGCCGTCGCGAAAAAGCTCGCCAGCGGGCCGACCCGGGGCTATCGCCTCCTCAAGAAGGCGCTGTACATGTCGCCGGGCAACTCGCTCGACGCACAGCTCGACCTCGAGCGCGACCTGCAGCGCGAGGCCGGGTTCTCGGAGGACTACCGCGAGGGCGTGGCCGCGTTCATGCAGAAGCGCGAGCCTCGGTTCACGGGAAAATGAGCGCCTTCCCGCTCGAGTCGATCGAGAAAGCTTCCGCCGCCGAGCTGAAAAAGCTGCAGCTCGAGCGGCTGCAGTGGTCGCTCCGGCACGCCTACGACAACGTGCCGCACTACCGCAGGAAGTTCGACGACGCCGGCGTGAAGCCGCAGGACTGCCGCTCTCTGCAGGACCTCGCGCGCTTTCCCTTCACCACCAAGGCCGACCTGCGCGAGACCTATCCCTTCGGCCTGTTCGCCGTGCCGATGGACAAGATCGTGCGCATCCACGCCTCCTCCGGCACGACGGGCAAGCCGACGGTCGTCGGCTACACGGCGAAGGACATCGACATGTGGTCGCACGTCGTGGCGCGCTCGATCCGCGCCGCCGGCGCGCGGCCAGGCGACAAGGTGCACGTCGCCTACGGCTACGGCCTCTTCACCGGCGGCCTCGGCGCGCATTACGGCGCCGAGCGCCTGGGCCTCGCGGTAATTCCGTTGGGCGGCGGCATGACCGAGCGCCAGGTACAGCTCATGGCCGACTTCAAGCCCGAGATCATCATGGTGACGCCGAGCTACATGCTCGCGATCGCCGACGAAATGGAGCGGCAGGGCGTCGACCCGCGGCGCACGTCACTGCGCATCGGCATCTTCGGCGCCGAGCCGTGGACGAACGACCTGCGCGCGTCGATCGAGAAGCGGCTCTCCATCCAGGCGCTCGACCTCTACGGCCTCTCGGAGGTCATCGGCCCGGGCGTGGCGCAGGAATGCGAAGAGACCAGGGACGGGCTCACGATCTGGGAAGACCACTTTTATCCCGAGATCGTCGACCCGGCGAGCGGCGAGGCGCTCGCCGACGGCGAGAAGGGCGAGCTGGTCTTCACCTCGCTAACCAAGGAAGCGCTGCCGGTGGTGCGCTATCGCACGCGCGACCTGACGCGCCTCCTGCCCGGCACGGCGCGCAGCATGCGGCGCATGGAGAAGATCACCGGTCGCTCCGACGACATGCTGATCATCCGCGGGGTCAATGTGTTTCCGTCGCAGATCGAGGAGCTGATCCTCCAGCAGCCCGGCCTCTCGCCGCACTACGTGCTCGAGCTCACCAAGGATGGTCCGCTCGACCACCTGACCGTCGTGGTCGAGGGCGACGAGAAGGGCGCCGCGGCGCTGCGCCAGGGCATCAAGTCCTACATCGGCATCACGAGCGACGTACGCATCGGCACGGTCGAGCGCTCGATCGGCAAGGCGAAGCGCGTCGTGGACAAGCGTCCCAAGTGAAGGGCCTCTCGGGAAAGACGGTCCTGGTGACAGGCGGCGGCGGCGCGATCGGAGCCGCGATCTGCCGGCGTTTTGCCGAAGAAGGCGCCAAGGTCCTGGTCGCCGACCGCAATGCCGACGCCGCGCAGCGCATCGCGAAAGAAGTCAAAGGCAAGGCGCTCGTCTTCGACATCGCCGACTACGCCGCGGCGAACAAGGCGATCGGCGACACCGGCGTCGACGTGCTGGTCAACAACGCCGGCTGGGACCGCTTCCAGAACTTCGTCGACACGCAGCCCGAGGACTGGGAGGCGCTGATCGCCATCAATCTGCGCGGTCCGCTCAACATGCATCGCCTGGTCGTGCCACAGATGCTCGCGCGCGCCGAAAAGGAGGGAAAGGCAGGCAGGATCGTCAACATCGCTTCCGACGCAGCGCGCGTCGGCTCGTCCGGCGAAGCGGTGTACTCCGCGTGCAAGGGCGGCATCATCGCCTTCTCCAAGACGCTCGCGCGCGAGGTGGCGCGCAAAGGCATCAGCGTCAACGTCGTCTGCCCCGGACCGACCGACACGCCGATCCTGCGCGGTTTCCTCGGCGAGGGCGAGGCCGGCCAGAAGGTCTACGACGCGCTGGTGCGCGCCATCCCGATGAAGCGCGTCGGCCAGCCCGACGACATCCCGGGCATCGTCGCCTTCCTCGCGTCGGAAGAAGCCGGATTCATCACCGGCCAGGTGATATCCGTGTCCGGCGGGTTGACCATGGCCGGGTGAGCAAGAAGCGGATAGCGCCCATGCGTCGCGTCGGGGAAAATCGCTTCATGGAAATGGCACAGAAGGCGCGCGAATACCTGGACCAGCACCGCAGCGAGCGCGTCACGCTCGAGGAGCTCTCGCAGGCGGTGGGCGCGAGCCCGTTCCACCTGCAGCGGCGCTTCAAGGAAGCGTTCGGCGTCTCCCCGCGCGGCTACCAGGAAGCCCACCGCCTCGAGTCGGTGAAGTCGTCGCTGCGCAGCGGCAGCCGGGTCACCGACGCGCTGCTCGATGCGGGCTACGGGTCGCTCTCCCGCTTCTATGCCAAGCCGCAGCTCGGCATGAAGGCCGGCGAGTATCGGGCGCGCGGCAAGGGCCACACCATCCGCCATTCGTGCTTCGCCACACCCATCGGCAAGGTGCTCGCCGCGGCCACCGAAAAAGGCCTGTGCTCGATCAAGCTCGGCGACGATCCGGCTAAGCTGCGCCGCCTCCTCGCCGAAGAATTCCCGGAAGCCGAAATCGTGGAAGAGAGCCTGGGCGATCTGAAGGACAAGATCCTGGCTTTCATCGACGGCGAGGTGAGCCTCGCGCGCGTGCCGCTCGACATCCGCGGCACGGTTTTCCAGCGCCGCGTCTGGGACGCCCTGTGCCGCATCCCGCGCGGCGAGACGCGTACCTATCAGGAGATTGCCCGCGCGATCGGCGCCCCGTTCGCGGTGCGCGCGGTGGGATCGGCGTGCGGCGCGAACCCGGTGGCGCTCGCCGTGCCCTGCCACCGCGCGGTGCGCAGCGACGGCGGCTTGGGCGGTTACGCCTGGGGCATCGCCCGCAAGAAGAAGCTTCTCAAACTGGAAAAAACCTAGATTCGATCCGGGAAGCGCAGGATGAAGTTGTCCCGGTTCGGCATCTTTACCTGCGGCAGGGTCTTCGCATTCATCACGTCGTTCGCGCCGATGATCTTGTTCTCCGCGAATAGGTAAGCGGTGAGCGCATAGACCTCGTCGTCGCTGAGCGAGCGCGGCTGCTGGAACGGCATCGCGCGGCGGATGAAGTCGAACACCGTGGTCGGGTAGCCCCAGAAGTTGGCGATGGTCTTGGGCGTGTTGATCGCCTTGATCGGCTCGCCGCCGACGAGCGGCGCGGCGATGCCGCCCTTGGCATTCGCGCCGTGGCAGGCGACGCATTTCTCGGCGTAGACCTTGGCCCCCTGTGCCGGCGTGCCGCTTCCGGGCGGAAGCCCGGTGCCGTCGGGGAAGACATGGATGCTCCAGGGCTTCACGTCGGCCTCGGAGATCGGCTGGCCGAGCCCGGGGCCTTCGCCGCGCGCGTACCCGGAGGCAACCATCAGAATGAGGAGAAGCAGCCTAGGCGTAGACATGGCTCACCTCGCCCTTCACATCGACCGCCCAGCTCGTCACGGCATTGAAATGCTGGTTGGCGAATCCCGTGACCGGGAAAGGCTTCGGCGTCTCGCCGCGCAGCGCGACGAATTCCGCTCGCGTCGGCTGCGCGTAACCTGCCTCGTCCCAGGCGCGGCTTTGCAGCACGACCGGGCCGCCGTCCCAGCGCCACGGCATGCGAAAGCGCGTGAACGCCTTGGCCAGTACCGGCGCCTGCAGCGCGGCCTGTCCCCAGCTCTTGCCGCCGTCGGCCGAGACCATGACCTTGGAGATGCGGCCGTTGCCCGAATAGGCGATGCCGGAGATCTCGTACAGGCCGGGGCCTCTGAGCTTGAGGCCCACGGAAGGATGGGTGATGAACGACTTCACCTCCTGCACGAAGTAGAAGCGATAGGCCTTGCCGCCGGGCAAAAGCTGCGAATAGGTGCGCGTCTCGTAGTAGCTCATCGCCGGCTGCTCGGCGAGCTGCGCCGTTCCCCGGCATCAGGCGCTCGCCGTTCTGGTAGAGCGCGATCATCGCGTCGTCGAGCGCCTTGCCGATCGGCACGCTGCGGCTCAGCGCCAGGGAGTCTGCGCCCTCGGCGACCACCCACTTCGCCTTCGGCTCGACGCCGGCTTCCTCGAGCAGAGTCGAAAGCGGCACGCCGGTCCACTCGGCGCACGAGGCGAGCCCGTGCAGCGCCTGCGCGCTCGCCTGGATCGGTTGCGGCGAAAACAGCGGCGCACTGTTGCCGCCGCACTCGACGAAGGTCATGCGCGACACCAGCGGATAGCGGCCGAGCGAGTCGAGGCTGAACGACAGCGGCCGCTTGACGAGGCCATGGATCACCAGTCGGTGCTGCTCGGGATCGATGTCGGGCGTGCCCGAGTGCACGATGGTGAAATGCAGGCCGTTCGGCGTGAACGTGCCGTTGAGCAGATGATGCGGCGTGCGCGCGTGCGACGTTCGCATCTCGCCGTTGGGATTGCTGAGGGTGCGCGCCACCTTGTCCTCGAAGCGCGAGGGCTTCTCGTACGCCGGCGAGGTCGAGCCCATGGTCTTGCTCCAGGCGTCTTCGCCGAGCGAGGCGGCAGACGCACCGCCCGCGAGCGCGTACCCCGCGAAGAGCGCGCCTCCGCGAAGGAAAGCACGTCGATCCAGAAGTCCGTTGCCGGCGACTTGGATAAGCTCTTCCATGGTGACCTCCTCCCCTAGGCGACGCCATTGTAGTCGCGCATGAGGGCCCGCGGACGCTTTGCGGCTCGCGTCGAGAAACTAGAATGTCCGCATGAGCGGCATCGCACTCATCGGCGGCGCGGGCGAAGGCCTGGGCGCCGCGCTGGGCCGGCGCTTCGCCAAGGGCGGCTTCGAGGTCGTGCTCTCCTCCCGGACACAGGGCGAGCGCGCCGACCTGCGCGAGGAAGCGCAAGTGGTTTCGCTCTTCGACCGCGTCGAGCAGCGCGCGCCGGTGGAGGTCGCAGTGTTCAACGCCGGGGCCAATTTCCGCGCCGGGATCACCGAGACGCCGGCGGAGATGTTCGAGAAGGTGTGGCGCCTGGGGTGCTACGCCGGCTTCCTCTTCGGCCGCGAGGCGGCGCGGCGCATGCTCGCGCGCGGCCGCGGCACGATCCTCTTCACCGGCGCGACCGCGTCGATGCGCGGTGCCGCCCAGTTCGCCGCCTTCGCCGCCGCCAAGGGCGGCCTGCGGCAGGTGGCGCAATCGATGGCGCGCGAGCTCGGGCCGAAGAACATCCATGTCGCGCACATCGTCATCGACGGCGGGATCGACAACCGCCGTACGCGCGAGCGCTGGGGCGAGCGCCTGAAGGATGTTCCCGAGGATGGCCTGCTCGCCACCGACGCGATCGCCGAGCTTTACTGGCAGCTGCACGCGCAGCCGCGCTCCGCGTGGACCTTCGAGGCCGACCTCAGGCCCTGGGTGGAGAAGTTCTAGACGGCGATCGCCGCTTCGCTCCATTAGAATCGGTCGATGGGAACCGTCGTCACGCTCGCCGGCCAGGTCGGAGCGGCCAAGCTCGCCGATGGTCTCTATCGCCTGCGCGGCGCGCAGCTCGCGGTGGTCGTCAATACCGGCGACGACTACGAGCACCTCGGCCTGGCGTTCTCGCCCGACATCGACACCATGCTCTACACGCTCTCCGGCCTCGCCAGCGCGAGCGCCGGCTGGGAGCCCGAGGGCGAGACGCGCGCGCTGCACAAGATGCTGCGCACGCTCGGCGGGCCGGAGCAGCCGATGCTCGGCGATCGCTCGCTCGCGATGCCGCTGCTTCGCAGCCAGGGCCTCGCCAACGAGCGGCGCCTGACCGAGATCACTCTCGACTTCTGCCGCGCGCTGGGCATCGATGCGCGCGTGCTGCCGATGAGCGACGACCAGGTGCGCACCCATGTGCTCACCGACGACGGCGCCATCACTTTCCACGAGTACTACACCGGGCTCGGCTGCGAGCCCGAGGTGCGCGGCTTCCAGTACGCCGGCGCCGGAGAAGCGCGCATCTCGGAGGAGCTGCGCGACGCGCTGCTCGCGCCCGACCTCGAGGCGGTGATCATCGGCCCGGCGAATCCCTACCACGCCATCCGGCCGATCCTGGAAGTGCGCGACATGAAGGAGATGCTGCGCAAGCGCGGCGCGCCGGTGGTGGCGGTGACGCCGCTGGTCGGCGGCAAGGCGCTGCGCGGCACCACCGGGAAAATGATGCGCGAGCTCGGCCGCGAGCCGCTGCCGCGCTCGATCGCCGGCGAGTACCTGCGCCTGATCGACGGCTTCGTCATCGACCGCGAAGACGAGATCTTCGCCGAGGGCGTGCGCTCGCTCGGCATCGCGGTGCGCGCCACCTCCACCGTGATGCGCACCGTGGATGACCGCACCTCGCTCGCGCGCTCGGTGCTCGATTTCGCCGCCGCGATCCGCGAGAAGCGCGCGCTGGAGATCGAGTGAGGGGCCTGCCGCTCGTGCTGCTCTTCGTTTCGGCCGCCGCCGCGGCGCAGGAGGATGTCCTGCGCCGCGCGGTCATCGAACGCGACCAGCAGTCGGCCGAATTCGCCGCGGGTGTACGGCGCAGCCAGCTCGAGGCGCTGCACCAGCGACAGCTGCTCGAGGCGACGACGCTCCAGGAGCCCGCGGGCTATGCGCGCGCGCGCATGACGCGCGAGCGCGACAGCCTGCTCTTCCAGCTGCCGCCGCCGCTGGTCAGCGCGCCGAGGCGCAACGACGCGCCGCTACCGCTCCCAGGGGGGCCGGCTCACGGCGTCGATCCCATACCGCTTCAGGGCCTCGGCGGCTAGCGAGCTGTCCAGCGCCGCTAGCGCGGCGAGCGCGATGTGGCGCGCATCCACCTCGAAGAAGGCGCGCAGCGCAGCTCGCGTGTCGCTCCGTCCGAAGCCGTCGGTGCCGAGCGCCACGTATTTTCCCGGCACATAAGGACGGATGAGGTCCGCCACCGCGCTCACGTAGTCGCTTGCCGCGATCACCGGACCTTTTACATTCCTCAGGCACTTCGCGGCCCAGCTCTCGTCCTTGCCCCCCAGACGTCGCGCGCGCTCGGCACGCATGCCGTCGCGGCGCAGCTCGGTGAACGAAGTGACGCTCCAGACGTTCGCCTGCACCTTCCAGTCTTTTTCCAGGAGCTCGGCCGCCGCGATGACTTCTCTAAGGATGGGTCCACTGCCCATCAGTTGAACAGTCGCCTTCTTTTTTTCCCGGAAGAGGTAGAGACCTTTCAAGACGCCTTC
>WNFL01438947.1_pt3 | contig 32004 bp, 34 predicted proteins | sample 5400361 | NCBI WGS metagenome assembly WNFL01 (sample SAMN13153351, study PRJNA577476) | soil metagenome | isolation source: 40 cm soil on Douglas fir-dominated hillslope | place: USA:California | collected 2013-09-17
GGCAGAAGAGAGTCTCGGTCTTCGCGGATTCCGTGGATGACTGGGGATTCGCCGGCTTCCCGCTGGCGAAGGAGAGCGCCAAGCCGAGCGCTCCTATGACCTACCCGGCCAATCTTCGCCCGGGCATCGTGTTGAGCGATCCCCAGGGCACCCCGGGGCTCTATCCGAAGGTCTATATCGCCTCGGGCAAGTCGCTTCCCGCCAAGGTGCCCGATGGGAACGTGATCCACGTGCCCTACACCGATCTTCTGAATGCCAACGGAACGCCCAAGGCCGCGAAGGACATCTGGGCCACGCTCGTCAAGTCCGGCGTCCCGCGCTATGCCGAGATCGTCAGCATTTCCGACGATCCGGGCGAGGCCGCGGCCAACTACTTCATTCTGAAGATGATGGGCTACCCGGACGTCAAGGTGCTGGTGATGTAAGGTCGCTCAGAAGGTCGTGCAATTGAAAAAACCGCGATGCCCGAAGCAGGAAGTCGTCCGCGAATAGTTCGCGTAGCGCCGCTCGTCCCGCGCCGAAAGGCGCAACACGCAGTCGCGCCACTTGTCGTCGTCGGCCTTGTACCCGAGCTTCTCGCAGGCCGGGCCGTAGACCCTGATCATGTTGTCGACTTCCGCCTGCCATACCGCCGAGCGCTCGGCGGGCGTGGCGCATCCGGAAAGTACGAGAACCGTGGCGAATACGATCGATATTTGCTTCATGGCTGCCTCCGTGGAGAGCGCGCTGCCGGCCCCCACCAGGTCAACAGCGGGTTGCGCGCTTTCTTCCGATGGGCGACGCTGGCACGCCGCTTGCATATGGGGTGGCATGCTGAAGGTTCTCCTGGTCGACAACACGCCAGATCGAGCCTCCGAGCTCAAGCGCGCGCTCTCGGAAATGGAGGGTATCGCGGTGGCGTGCACGGTGGAATCCGCGGTCGAGCTTTTCGACCGCGTGGCGGAGCACAAGCCCGATATCGTGCTGATCGAGACCGATTCCCCCAGCCGTGACGTGCTCGAGCAGCTCGCGGCGATCTCCTCCTCGGCGCCGCGCCCCGTGGTCATGTTCACCGGCGACTCCGGGGACGAGACCATTCGAGCGGCGCTCAAGGCGGGCGTCTCGGCCTACATCGTCGACGGTATCGCCCCGGGCCGCCTCGATCCCATCATGCGCGTGGCGATCGAACGCTTCGAGGCGGAGCAGGAGCTGCGCGCCGAGCTCGTGGAGACGCGCGAGCGCCTCGAGGAGAGGAAGCTCGTCGAGCGCGCCAAGGGCATCCTCATGAAGCAGCGCGGCATGTCCCACGCGATGGGCCGCGGCATCCGCCTGGGCGAGGCCGCGCGGCAGCTGATCGACGTCGCGGCGCTCCTCGGTTAGGCACAGTCGTGGGGCGCCGTGCGCCTCATGTTGGCGCATTGCGGATGTCGGGCCTCGTGCCTTCGGTTCTCGAACTCTGCGCTACATCAACCACTTGATCGAAACGACCGCGCTGGCACATCGATTGCAATAGCGACATGGAGCTCGCGGCCAACGGCGGTCGCGGGCTCGACAAAGGCGTCCTGGAATGCGCGTTGCAAGCGCAGCCCTCGACGCCTTTTTTATTTGCCGTCTACAAAGGAGCCAGGGAGATGCATGACGAAGCCCACGATCAACCGCGCCGCAAGTTCCTCACGCAGTCGGCGCTCGGCACCGCCGCGGTGGTAGCCGGCCTCACGCCCGCGCTGCGCGCGACCGCCTGGGCCGCGGGCTCCGACGCCCCCGAGAAGACCGAGGTGAAGATCGGCTTCATCCCGCTCACCGACTGCGCCTCGGTGGTGATGGCGTCGGTGAAGGGCTTCGACAAGAAATACGGCATCACCATCACGCCGTCCAAGGAAGCCTCCTGGGCGAGCGTGCGCGACAAGCTCGTGAATGGCGAGCTCGACGCCTCGCACGTCCTCTACGGCTTGATCTATGGCGTGCAGATGGGCATCGGCGGGCCGAAGGGCGGTCCTCATGAACCTGAACCACAATGGCCAGGCGATCACGCTCTCCTCGCAATTGAAGGAGAAGGGCGCGGTGGACGGAACGACGCTCGCCGCCCTCATCGCGAAGGAGAAGCGCGAGTACACCTTCGCGCAGACCTTTCCGACCGGCACGCACGCCATGTGGATCTACTACTGGCTCGCGGCGCACGGCATCAACCCGATGCAGGACGTGAAGACCATCACCGTGCCGCCGCCGCAGATGGTGGCCAACATGCGCGTGGGCAACATGGACGGCTTCTGCGTGGGCGAGCCGTGGGGCGCGCGCGCCATCGCCGACAAGATCGGCTTCACCAGCCTCACGACGCAGGCGCTCTGGAAAGACCATCCGGAAAAGACGCTCGGCACGACGCTCGAATTCGTGCAGAAGAACCCCAACACCGCACGCGCCATGACCGCCGCCATCCTCGAAGCCGGCAAGTGGATCGACGCCTCTGCCGCCAATCGCAGGGAGACGGCGGAAGTCATCGGTCAGAAGTCCTACGTGAACTGCGAGACCGACGTGATCCTGGGGCGCTTCCTCGGCCACTACGACAACGGCATCGGCAAGACGTGGGAGGACCCCGACTACATGAAGTTCTCGCAGGACGGCGCGGTGAACTTCCCGTATCTGTCCGACGGCATGTGGTTCATGACGCAGCACCGCCGCTGGGGGCTCCTCAAGGAGGACCCGAACTATCTCGAGGTCGCGAGGAAGGTGAACCAGATCGAGATCTACAAGCAGGCTGCCGTGGCGGCCAAGGTGAGCGTGCCCAGGGACCTGATGCGCACCTCGAAGCTCATGGACGGCGTGACGTGGGACGGCAAGGACCCGGTGAAGTACGCGGGCTCGTTCAAGGTGAGGGTGGCCTGATGTCGGCGCTGCCCAGGAGAGTCGTAGTCGCGCACCCTTCCGCGCTTCGGAAAATCGTCACCCCGGCGCAGGCCGGGGCCCAATCACCCTCTCCCCGGCCCCCGGCTACCAGATTGCCGGGGCAGGCCTCATCTCCCAGGGGACAGGGCGATCTTCCGGCGCGCATCTTCGCGATGGCCCTCGGCATCGCGGTCTTCATCGTGCTGTGGGCCTTCATCGCGAAGTTCGGGCGCATCCCCGATCCGCTCTCCGTCGGGAAGGAGGCGGTGAAGATCTTCTCCGACCCGTTCTACCGCAACGGTCCCAACGACCAGGGCATCGGCTGGAACGTGCTCATGTCGCTGGGCCGCGTGGGCATCGGCTTCGGGCTCGCGGCGGCGGTGGGCATCCCGCTGGGCTTCATGATCGGGCGCTTCCGCTTCCTCTCCGACATGGCGGCGCCGATTATCGCGCTGCTGAAGCCGGTGAGCCCGCTCGCGTGGCTCCCCATCGGGCTATTGGTCTTCAAGGCGGCCAATCCCGCGTCGATCTACGTGATCTTCATCTGCTCGCTGTGGCCGATGATCGTCAACACCGCGGTCGGCGTGCGCCAGATTCCGCAGGATTACCTCAACGTGGCGCGCGTGCTGAACCTCTCCGAGTGGAAGGTCTTCACCAGGATCCTCTTTCCTGCGGTGCTGCCCTACATGTTGACCGGCGTGCGCCTTTCCATCGGCGTGGCGTGGCTCGTGATCGTGGCCGCCGAAATGCTCACCGGCGGCGTCGGCATCGGCTTCTGGGTGTGGGACGAATGGAACAACCTGAAGGTCGACCACATCATCATCGCGATCATCGTGATCGGCCTCGTGGGTCTCGTGCTCGAGCAGGCGCTGATCTTCGTCGCCCGGAAGGTGAGCCATGGATAAGTACCTCGAGGTCGACGCGCTCGGCATGGTGTTCGAGAAGCGCGGACTGCGCTCCGCGGTCCTGCGCGACATCTCGCTCGCGGTGAAGCGCGGCGAGTTCGTGAGCCTCATCGGCCACTCGGGATGCGGCAAGTCCACGCTGCTGAACCTGCTCGCCGGCCTCCTCAAGCCGACCGCGGGACACATGCTGCTGGCCAACAAGGAGATCGCGGGGCCGGGACCCGAGCGCGGCGTCGTCTTCCAGAACCATTCGCTGCTGCCGTGGTTGAGTTGCACGGGGAACGTGATGCTCGCGGTGGAGCGTGTGTTCGGCGAGCGCGAGCCGCGCGCCAGGCTCCTGGAGCGCACGCGCGCGGCTCTGGCGCTGGTGGGCCTCACCGACGCCGCGAGCAAGTATCCCGACGAGATCTCCGGCGGCATGAAGCAGCGCGTCGGCATCGCGCGGGCGCTTGCCATGGAGCCCAAGGTGCTGCTGCTGGACGAGCCCTTCGGCGCGCTCGACGCGCTCACGCGCGCGCATCTCCAGGACGAGCTCCTTGCCATCGTCGCCAACACCGGATCGACCGTGGTGATGGTCACCCACGACGTGGACGAGGCGGTGCTGCTGTCGGACCGCATCGTGATGATGACCAACGGGCCCGAGGCCACGATCGGCGGCATTCTCGAGGTCGGGCTCGCCCGGCCACGCGATCGCCTGTCGCTCGCGACGAATGCGCGCTACATCGAGTGCCGGCGCGAGGTGCTGGAATTCCTCTATCAACGCCAGGCGAGGAAAGCCGCTTGAAGATGGAGAAGCGCAAGCTCGTCGTCGTCGGCAACGGCATGGCCGGCGCGCGCGTGCTCGAGGAGCTCCTCGAGATCGCCCCCGGACTCTACGACATCGCGGTGTTCGGCGCCGAGCCCCATCCCAACTACAACCGCATCCTGCTCTCCCCGGTGCTGGCGGGCGAACAGACGGTGAAGGACATCATCCTCAACCCGGTGGAGTGGTACGCCGAGAACGGGATTCGTCTTCACCTCGGCAAGACGGTGGCGAAGATCGACCGGCGCGCGCGCGCGGTGATCGCCGAGGACGGCACGCGTGAGCCCTACGATCGCCTGCTGCTCGCGACCGGCTCGAATCCCTTCATGCTGCCGCTCCCCGGCGTCGATCTCGACGGTGTGCTCACCTACCGCGACATCCACGACACCGAGCGGATGATCGAGGCGGCCGCGACCCAACGCGACGCGGTGGTGATCGGCGGCGGGCTTCTCGGGCTCGAAGCCGCCAATGGGCTGAAGGTGCGCGGCATGAACGTCACGGTGGTGCACGTGATGCCGTGGCTCATGGAGCGCCAGCTCGACCGCACCGCCGCGGGCCTGCTGCAGAAGACGCTCGAAGCCAAAGGCCTTCAGTTCCGGCTGGAAGCGCATACCCAGGCGCTGCTGGGCTCGCCCTCTGCCTTGGCGGAGGGCCGGGGAGAGGGTAGGGTTTCCGGTGTTCAACTCAAGACGGGCGAAGTTATCCCCGCGCAGCTCGTCGTCATGGCGGTCGGCATCCGCCCCAACACCGCGCTCGCGCAGGCCGCGGGGTTGCACTGCAATCGCGGCGTCGTGGTGAACGACACGCTGCAGACCTACGATCCGCGCATCTACGCGGTGGGCGAGTGCGTGAGCCATCGCGGCACCGCCTATGGCCTGGTCGCGCCGCTCTTCGAGATGGCCAAGGTCTGCGCCAATCACCTCGCCCACCACGGCATCGGCCGCTACGGCGGATCGCTCCTCTCGACCAAGCTCAAGGTGACCGGCGTCGACCTCTTCTCGGCCGGCGATTTCAGCGGCGGCGACGGCACCGAGGACATCGTGCTCGCCGATCCCAGCGCGGGCGTCTACAAGCGGCTCGTCATCAGGGACGACAAGCTCGTGGGCGCGGTGATGTACGGCGACACCGTGGACGGCTCGTGGTACTTCAAGCTGCTGCGCGAAGGCAGGAGCGTCGCGCAGATCCGCGACAAGCTCATGTTCGGCGAGTCCAACCTCGGCGATGCGGGCCACCTCGGCGAGAACCGCGCCGCGTCGATGGCGCCCGAGGCGCAGGTGTGCGGCTGCAACGGCGTGTGCAAGGGCGCCATCGTGAAGGCGATCAAGGAAAAGGGCCTGTTCACGCTCGAGGAAGTGCGCCGCAACACGAAGGCGTCCTCGTCGTGCGGCTCGTGCACGGGACTGGTCGAGCAGATCCTCATGTTCACCGCGGGCGGCGACTACTCCACCGCGCCGAAGAAGAAGGCGATATGCGGCTGCACCGAGCGCACGCACCAGGAAGTGCGCGACGCCATTCGCGAGCACGAGCTCCTTTCCATCCCGGCGGCCTACCGCTTCCTCGAATGGCGCACGCCCAACGGCTGCGCCTCGTGCCGGCCGGCGCTCAACTATTACCTCCTGTCCACCTGGCCGCACCGCGCCCAGGACGATCCGCAGTCGCGCTTCATCAACGAGCGCTCCCACGCCAACATCCAGAAGGACGGCACCTACTCGGTGATCCCGCGCATGTGGGGCGGGGAGACCAATTCGTCCGAGCTCAGGCGCATCGCCGACGTGGTGGACAAGTACGCGATTCCCACGGTGAAAGTGACGGGCGGGCAGCGCATCGACCTCCTCGGCGTGAAGAAGGAGGACCTGCCCGCGGTGTGGAAGGACCTCGGCATGCCCTCGGGGCACGCCTACGCCAAGGCGCTGCGCTCGGAACGCAGGACTCCACGCGCATGGGCCAGGAGCTCGAGCGGGCGCTGTGGCGCATGTACGCGCCGCACAAGGTGAAGCTCGCGGTGTCGGGCTGCCCGCGCAACTGCGCCGAATCCGGCATCAAGGACGTGGGCGTGATCGGAATCGAATCCGGCTGGGAGATCTACGTCGCGGGCAACGGCGGCATCAAGACCGAGGTCGCGCAGTTCCTCTGCAAGGTGAAGACGCACGCGCAAGTGCTCGAGCACGCGGGCGCCTTCCTGCAACTCTATCGGGAGGAGGGCTGGTACCTCGAGCGCACCGTGCACTTCGTCGCGCGCGTGGGCCTGGACTATGTGAAGAAGCGCGTGCTGGACGATTCCGAGGGACGCGTCGCGTTGTGGGAGCGCCTGCAGTTTTCCCTGGATGGCGAACCCGATCCGTGGCACGAGCCGATGCGTGCAGGGGTGGATTTGCGGCAATTCGCGCCTCTATCCGCGTGAAAGTCACCGTCTGCAAGTTGCAGGACATTCCCAAGCTGGGCGCACGGCGATACCTGAAAAGCGATGGCCACACCATCGCCGTGTTCCGCACCGCCGAGGACAACGTGTTCGCGCTGCGCGACGCCTGTCCGCACAAGGGTGGGCCGCTCTCGCAGGGGATCGTGTTCGGGGAGAGCGTCGCCTGCCCGCTGCACAACTGGTGCATCGATCTGAAGAGCGGCAGCGCGGCGGCGCCCGATGAGGGCGCGGTCGAGCGGTTCGACGTTCGCGTGGTGAACGGAGATGTCGAGCTGTCGCTGACATGATCAAGTCGACCTGTTGCTACTGCGGCACGGGTTGCGGGGTGGTGATCGGCACCGAGGGCGGCCGCATCGTGAGCGTGGCGGGCGACCCCGATCACCCATCGAGCAAAGGCAAGCTCTGCACCAAGGGCTCGACGCTGCATCTCACGATGACCGAGAGCGCGCAGTCGGGACGCGCGCGCCATCCGCAAAGGCGCGAGGCGCGAGGCGCGAGACGCGAGACGGTGAATTGGGATACCGCGTTGGACTTCGTGGTCGAGCGCTTTGGCCGGTGTATCCAGGAGCATGGTCCCGATTCCGTGGCGTTCTACGTTTCGGGGCAGTTGCTGACCGAGGACTATTACGTCTTCAACAAGCTCGCCAAGGGCCTCATCGGCACGGCGAACATCGACACCAACTCGCGCCTGTGCATGTCGTCGGCGGTCACCGGCTATGTGAAGACGCTGGGCGTGGACGCGCCGCCCAGCTGCTACGAGGACATCGACCACGCGCAGTGCCTCTTCATCGCGGGCTCGAATGCCGCCTTCGCGCATCCGGTGCTTTTTCGCCGCATCGAGGCGGCGCGCGCGGCGAACCCGTCGCTCAAGGTGATCGTGGTGGATCCGCGCCGCACCGAGACCGCGCGCTTCGCCGACCTGCACCTCGCGATCCTGCCCGGCGCCGACGTCGCCCTTTTCCACGGCATGCTGCACGTGATGTTGTGGGAGAAGCTGGTCGACGAGGAATACATCGCAGCGCACACCGAAGGCTTCGAAGCGCTGCGCGAGCTGGTACGAGACTACGCGCCGCAGGCCGCCGCGCAGATCTGCGGCGTGCGCGGCGAAGACATCGTCACGGCGGCGCGCTGGTTCGCCGGCTCGAAGGCCACGCTGTCGCTCTATTGCCAGGGGCTCAACCAGTCGACCAGCGGCACGGCGAAGAACGCGTCGCTCATCAACCTGCATCTGGCCAGCGGGCACATCGGCCGGCCGGGCACGGGACCTTTCAGCCTCACCGGGCAGCCCAACGCCATGGGCGGCCGCGAGGTCGGCGGTCTCGCGACTTCGCTCGCCGCGCACCGCGACCTCGACAATGCCGCCGATCGCGCCGAGGTCGAGCGGCTGTGGGGCGTGGAGCGCGTGCCCGCGAGGCCCGGCCTCACCGCGGTCGAGATCTTCGACGCCCTGAAGCGCGGCCAGGTGAAGATGGTGTGGATCGCGTGCACCAACCCCGCGCAATCGCTGCCCGACCTCGCGAACGTCGCCGCGGGCCTCGAGGCGGCCGAGCTCGTGGTGCTGCAGGAGGCGTACGCGAACACGGAGACCGCGCCCTTCGCCGATGTGCTGCTGCCGGCTACCAGCTGGGGCGAGAAGGATGGCACCGTCACCAACTCCGAGCGGCGCATCTCGCGCGTGCGCGCCGCGCTGCCAAAGCCCTTCGAGGCGCGCCATGACTGGGAGATCGTGTGTGATTTCGCGAGGCGGTTGGAAAAGTGGTGTCAGGTACGACTTTCCGCGGGGCGGAAAGTCGTACCTGACACCACTTTTCCCGACACCATTTTTCCGTTCGTTTCCCCCGAACAAATCTGGAACGAGCATCGCGAGATGACGCGCGGGCGCGACCTGGACATCACCGGGTTGAGCTATGCGATTCTCGATGAGCGCGGGCCGCAGCATTGGCCGTTTCCCGCGGGGGCGGAGAGCGGCAAGGCGCGGCTCTACGAAGACGGCGTGTACCCGACGCCGAGCGGGCGCGCGCGATTCTTCGCGGAGCGCCACCGCGCGCTGGCCGAGCCGGCGGATGCGCGTTATCCCCTCGGCCTCACCACGGGGCGGCTGCGCGATCACTGGCACGGCCTGTCACGCACCGGCAGCGTCGCGCGGCTCTTCGGCCACGTGGGCGAGCCCCGCCTCGCCATGAACGCGGGCGACATGGCGCGCCGCGGCATCGGCCCGGGAGACCTGGTGCGGGTGGATTCGCGGCGCGGCACGCTGCATGTGATCGCGGAAAGCGACGAGGCAATGCGCTCGGGACAGGTGTACCTGCCGATGCACTGGGGCAAGCGCTACCTCGGCGGGCGCACCAGCGCGGGCGTCAATACCGTCACGACGGCGGCCTTCGATCCGATCTCGCGCCAGCCCGAGCTCAAGCACGCCGCGGTGAAGGTCGTCGCCACCGGCCTGGCGTGGCGCCTGGTGGCGTTCGCCGAGCTGGGCGCGGTCGAAGCGCTCGACCGCCTCCAGGCCCTGCAGGGCGAGGTGGCGTTCGCGAGCGCGGTGCTCATCGGGCGCGAAGAGGAAGGCGTCCTCTTGCGTGCCGCGAACGAAAGCGCGCCGTCTTCGCAATGGCTCGCGGCGCTCGATGCCGTGCTGGGGCTGGACGCCGAGGACGTGCTGCGCTACGAGGACGCGCGCCGCGGCCATGCGCGCCGCATCCGCATCGATGGCGAGCGCCTGCGCGCCGCGCGCCTGAGCGGCGACGCGGGGGCGATCCTGAGCGGCGAGTGGCTGCGCGAATGGCTCATCGGCGGGCAGGGCATCGAGCAGATCCGGCGCCTGCTCCTCTTGCCGTCGAGCCAGGCGCCCAGCGGCTTCATCCCGGCGGGCCGGGTCGTATGCCAGTGCTTCGGCGTGAACGAGCGCGACATCGCCGCCACGCTGGCACAGGCTACAGGTGCCCCCGGGGAGCGCCTGCGGGCGCTGCAATCGCGGCTGCGATGCGGCACAAACTGCGGCTCGTGCGTGCCGGAGCTGAAGGCGATGGCCGAAAGCTGCGCAGCCGGATGCGGAAGGAGGGTGGCATGAGCCGCGGCAAGGTCTGGCTGGTGGGCGCGGGTCCGGGAGACGCGGAGCTCCTCACGCTCAAGGCGGCACGGGTGATCGGCACGGCTGACGTGATCCTCGTCGACGACCTGGTGAGTCGCGAGGTCCTCCATCACGCGCGGAGCGCTGCGCGCATCGTCCCCGTGGGCAAGCGCGGCGGATGCCCCTCGACGCCGCAGGAATTCATCGAGCGCCTGATGGTCGCCGAGGCGCGCGCGGGCCACGAAGTGGTGCGCCTGAAGGGCGGCGACCCCATGATCTTCGCGAGGAGCGGCGAGGAGCTGGCGGCGTTGCGCGCCGCGGGCATCGAATGCGAGATCGTGAACGGTATCACCGCGGGAATCGCGGCGGCGACCGCGCTCGGCGTGCCGCTTACGCACCGCGCCCTTTGCCACGGCGCGATCTTCGTGACGGCGCATGCGCACGCGGGCGCCGGGCCCGACTGGAAGGCGCTCGCGGCCACACGCATGCCCCTCGTCATCTACATGGGCGTGGCGCGATGCGAGGAATTGCAGCGCGACCTGCTGGCCGCGGGGTTCGCGGCCTCGACGCCCACCGCCATCGTGTCCAATGCCACGCAGCCCGACGAGCGGCGCGTGTCGGCGCCGCTGGCGCGGCTTGCCGGCGCAATTGGCGCCGCCGGCATCCGCAGCCCGGCGGTGATCATCGTGGGAGAGGTGGCGCGCCTACTTCGGCCGCCCCTCGTGATCGAGGATCACCGAGGCGTCGAGGTCGGGTGAATCGCGGCGCAGGTGCACGGGCCGGAAAACCCAGCGCGTGCCGGTTTCCGTGTCGTGCAGCTGTTCCTGGATTTTCCAGCCGTCGCAGCGGCGAAGGCCGATCTCGGCCATGCGGTGCTCGAGGTCCGCCCTGGCGATCGCGATTCGCATCGCGACATCCGATGCGAGCATGCCGTCGATCCTGTTGTCCAGTCCGTCGGTCGGTACCCGTTCCATGAACGTAATCTAGTTCGAACCCGCCTGCGTCGCTGTAGGGGTTCTCTGACCGTGTTGTCGGACGACGCCGTTTCGATCGATCGTCGCGGATCGGCGACGAACACCCTTACCGCATCGCCTCCACCTGGATGCGCAGATGGATATTTTTTCCTTCCGAATACTGCGTCATGCCGAAGTCGGCGCGATCGAAGTCGCCTTCGGCGTCGGCTCCGCACACCTGCCTGCGCAGCAGCGGATGCGTCACGCACTTGAACGCGTTGATCGTGAGCCGCAAGGGCCGGGTGGCCGCGAGAAGCGTGAGCTCGCCATCGACGGCGACCGGCGTGTCGCCCTGGAATACGATGGGCCCGCGATAGCGCATCAGCGGAAAGCGCTCGACATTCAGCCATTCCTCGGACAGGGCGGCGGAATTCATCGCGCGGTGGCCGAAGTCGACGCTGGTGGCGTCGACGCGCACCTCCACGCGGCCGGCCTTCGCCGCGCGATCCAGCACGATCGTCCCCGAGGTCTTGGTGAATTTGCCGCGCCACACCGAGATGCCCATGTGCGAGAACTCGAAGCTCGGATAGGTGTGGTCGGGATCGATCTTGAACTCATCCTCGGCGCCCGAGGCGGCGCCGCAAAAAGCAAGCGCCATGATCAACCTTCTCCCAAGGCCGAGGGGTAAAGTCGCTCTCATCCGGCCTTTTTCCGTTTCGGCTTGGCGGCGAGATCGAGCGCGACCCACGTCGGCGCGTGATCGCTCGCCTTCTGGAGGCCGCGCACCCAGGTGTCCACTCCGGCGTCGACGAAGGCGGGCGCGAGCTCGCGGTTGAGCAGCAGGTGATCGATGCGTAGCCCCGCGTTGCGCGGCCAGTGCTGCCGGAAGTAGTCCCAGAACGTGTAGATGCGCTCCTCGGGGTGGCGTGCGCGGATCGCGTCGACCCAGCCTTGCGCGAGGAGCCGGCGGTAGCATTCGCGGCTTTCCGGCTGCAGCAGCGCGTCCTTCAGCCAGGACTTCGGATCGTAGATGTCGAAGTCCGTGGGAACGACGTTGTAGTCGCCCGCGAGCACCACCGGATGGCCGCTCGCGAAGAGCCCCTGCGCGTGGGTGATGAGCCGCTCGAACCACGCGAGCTTGTAGGCGAACTTGGGTCCGGGTTGCGGATTGCCGTTGGGCAGGTACAGGCAGCCGACGATGATGCCGTTCACCGCCGCCTCGATGTAGCGGCTGTGGTCGTCGCCGGGCTCGCCGGGAAGGTCGCGGCGCGTCTCCACGGGATCCATTCCCTTCGCGAGGATCGCGACTCCGTTCCAGGAGCGCTGCCCGCGCCAGATCGCGCCGTAGCCCGCCGCGCGGATCTCCGCGATCGGAAATCCGGTGTCGAGCGCCTTCAGCTCCTGCAGGCAGACGACGTCCGGCGACTCCTTCTGCAGCCACCGAAGCAGGTGCGCGAGGCGTGAGACAATCCCGTTCACGTTGAACGTCGCCACTTTCATTGCGCTCATGAAGACAACACTACAACAAGTCGCCGTCTTCGTTGCATGCGCCTTCGCGAGCCTCGCCTCGGCGCAAGGCGGCGCATGGCCCGCCAAGCCGGTGCGCATCATGGTCGGCGCCTCGGCGGGCGGCGGCACCGACATCGTGGCGCGCATGCTGGCCGAGAAGTATCAGGGCATTTTCGGCCAGCCCTTCGTGATCGAGAATCGCCCGGGCGCGGGCAACACCATCGCGGCGGACGTCGCGGCGCGCGCGCCGGCGGATGGCTACACGCTGCTCATCGCGACCAACAGCGCCCAGGCGATCGCGCCGCACATGATGAAGCTCGCCTTCGACCCGATGAAGGACCTCGCGCCCGTGGCTCTCATCGTCGTGGTGCCGAACATCGTGGCGGTCGCGCCCACCGTGAAGGCGAACACCATCCGCGAGCTGGTCGCCGAGATCCGCGCCGCGCCCGAAGGCTCGTTCTCGTGCGGCTCCTCGGGGATCGGCAGCACGCAGCATCTGGCGTGCGAGGCGTTCGGGCTCGCCACGGCGACGAAGATCACGCACATTCCGTACAAGGGATCGGCGCCGGCGCTCACCGATCTCGCCGGCGGACAGATCCAGCTCGATTTCGACACGACCTCGTCGGCGATGGCATTCATCCGCGGCGGCAAGGCGAAGGCGCTCGCGGTGATGACGCCCAGGCGCTCGCCGCAGATGCCCGACGTGCCCACGCTCGTGGAAGCCGGCGTGGAAGGCGTCGAGATGTCCACCTGGTATGGGCTCTTCGCGACCGCCGGCACGCCGCGCGAGATCCTGGCGCGCCTCTACGGCGAGACCACGAAGATCCTCGCCATGCCCGACATCCGGAAGAAGCTGCAGGGACTCGGCGGCGAGCCGGGGACGCTCACCGCGGAGCAGTTCGGGGCGATGAATCGCGCCGACTTCGAACGCTTCGGCAAGCTCGTGAAGGATGCCGGCATCAAGTCCGAGCAGTAGGCTGGCGGACTTTTGCCCAAGGCAGTTGTCCATCGTTTCATGAAGGCGGCTTTCACTCTCCTGTTCCTCGCGGTGGCGGCGACGGCGCGCGCCGAGCCGCCGACGGCGTTCGCCGGGTGCATCGCGGAGCTGCGCGGCGAGGCCAGCGCCAAGGGCATCCGCGCGACGACTTTCGACGCGGCGCTGGCCGGCATCGAGCCCGATCCCACCGTGCTCGACGCGATGGAGGCACAGCCCGAGTTCGAGACCCCCATCTGGGAATACCTCGCGCGCCTGGTGAGCGAGCAGCGCATCGCCGAGGGGCAGGCGCGCCTCGCCACCTGGGCGCGCGTCCTCGCGCGCATCGAGGAGCGCTTCGGCGTCGATCGCTACACCATCGTCGCGGTGTGGGGCGTGGAGTCCGACTACGGCAGGATCATGGGCAAGCGCTCGCTGGTGCGCTCGCTGGCGACCATCTCCTGCGCCGGCACGCGGCAGCGCTACTTCCGCAGCGAGCTCATGGCGGCGCTGCAGATCCTGCAAAGCGGCGACGTGAAGCCCGAGGCGTTGCGCGGCTCCTGGGCGGGGGCCTTCGGGCACACGCAATTCATGCCTTCGACGTTCCAGCGATCCGCGGTGGACTTCGACGGCGACGGGCGGCGCGACCTGGTGGACTCCATTCCCGACGCGCTCGCCTCCGTCGCCAATTACCTCAAACGCGCGGGCTGGGTGGTCGGGCAGGCTTGGGGCTACGAGGTGCGCCTGCCGAAGGACTACAACGGCCCGTCGGGGCGCCACGCGCGCCAGCCGCTACAGGAATGGTCGCGCCTGGGCATCACGCGGGCCGATGGCGCCGCCCTGGCAGGCGAAGGCAATGCCGCGCTGCTGCTGCCGGCGGGCACGCGTGGCCCGGCCTTTCTCGTCTTGCGAAATTTCGACGCCATCCATTCGTACAACGCCTCCGAGTCCTACGCGCTCGCCATCGCGCACCTCGCCGACCGGCTGCGCGGGGGCGGCCCGCTCAAGGCTTCCTGGCCCACCGAAGATCCCGTCCTGTCGCGCTCCGAGCGGCGCGAGCTCCAGGAAAAGCTGATCGAGCGCGGCTTCCTCGACGGCGAGGCCGACGCCATCGTGGGCTCGCGCACCGTGGCGGCGGTAAAGGCCTTCCAGGCCTCGGTGGGGCTGCCTTCGGATGGCTACGCGAGCGCCAGCGTGCTGAAGGCCCTCAAGGACGGGGTCGCGGCGCGCTGATTCCCGCGGAAAGTTCTGAACTTTCCCCGGCGCGCGGAATCCGACGTGCGCGCCTTCGCGCACGACGACAACCACCCTTCGGAGGGTCCATGAAAAAACCTATGAGCAAGCAGCGCCTAAGTACCGCGCTGGTGGCGGCGTCGCTCGCCGTCATGGCCGGCTGCACGATGATGAACAACATGATGGGCCGGGACAAGGAAGAGGAGCATGGCGGCGCGCGTGCCGGCGCCGCGGCCATGGGCCGCATGGAGGCCATCACCCTTTCCGGCGCGAACGAGGTTCCCGCGGTCGCGACATCGGCCGCGGGCACGGGCTCGGTCACCGTGGGACGCGACCGCAGCGTGAAAGCGCGCATCACCGTGACCGGCATGAGCGCCACGGCGTCGCACATCCACCAGGGCGCGGCGGGATCCAACGGCCCGGTGATCGTCCCCTTCACCAAGTCCGGCGACAACACCTTCGTCGCCCCGGACGACGCGAAGATGACCGAAGCGCAGTACGAAGCGTGGAAGGCCGGCAACACCTACGTGAACGTGCACAGCGACAAGAACAAGGGCGGCGAGATCCGCGCGCAGCTCAAGGGCGACAAGTAGCGCCCCGGCGAAGCCAACCGGAAACGGCGGCCTCGCGGCCGCCGTTTTTTTTCGGCCGCCCGGGAAAGAGCAATCGAAGGTCGTGGCTACAATACCCGATGCGCATCGTATACATGCCGGGCGATGGAATCGGGCCCGAAATCACCGCGGCCACCGTCAAGGTCCTCGAGCGCGCGAGCGTTCGATTCAGCCTCGGCCTCGCTTTCGAAGAACGTATCGTCGGGCAGGCGAGCCTCGCCAGCCGCGGCACGACCTTCGCTCCCGAAGTGCTCGAAGCGTGCCGCGCCGCCGACGGCATCGTGCTCGGTCCCGTGTCGCACGCCGACTACCCGCCGCGCGCGCAGGGCGGAATCAATCCCTCCGGCGAGCTGCGCATCGCGCTCGACCTCTTCGCCAACGTGCGGCCCAGCCGTTCACGCGAAGGGCTGCCGCACTGGGGCCGCACGCCGATGGACCTGGTGATCGTGCGCGAGAATACCGAGGGCTTCTACGCGGATCGCAACATGCACCGGGGAATCGGGGAGTTCATGCCGGACGCCGACACCGCGCTCGCGGTGCGCAAGGTTACCGCCAGGGCGTCGCGGCGCATCGCGCGCAGCGCCTTCGAGCTCGCGGGAAAGCGCCGCCGCAAAGTGACCGCGGTGCACAAGGCGAATGTGTTGCAGCTCTCCGACGCGCTCTTCCTGCGCGAGGTGCGCGCGGTGGCGGCCGAGTTTCCGGGCGTCGCCTGCGACGAGCAGCTGGTCGATTCCATGGCCGCACTCCTGGTGCGCGACGCGGCGCGCTTCGACGTGATCGTCACCACCAACATGTTCGGCGACATCCTCTCCGACGAGGCCGCGGAGCTCTGCGGAAGCCTGGGCCTCGCGGGCTCCATCAACGCGGGCGAGACCCATTGCATGGCGCAGGCGCAGCACGGCTCCGCGCCCGACATCGCGGGCAAGGACAAGGCCAACCCCGTCTCGCTCATCCTTTCGGCGGCGATGCTCCTCGAGTGGCTGTCGATCCGGCACCGGAATGCGGCGTTCGCGCAGGCGCATCATGCGATCGATGCCGCGGTCGATGCACTGCTGGCGGATCGCGCGCGGCGCACGTCGGACCTGGGCGGCCCCCTCGGCACACGCGCTTTCGCCGACGCCCTTTGCACGCAACTGGAAAGCGGAAAACCATGAAGGCATTGCTCTGCAAGTCGTTCGGCCCACCGGGTTCGCTCGTGGTCGAGGATGTGGCGCCGCTGCGCCCAGCCGCGCTCGGGGAGGTGAGGATCGCGGTGCACGCCGCGGGCCTCAACTTCGCCGACACGCTGATGATCGCGGGCAAGTACCAGGAGAAGCCGGCGCTGCCGTTCTCGCCGGGAATGGAATGCGCCGGCGTTGTCACCGAGGTGGGGGAGGGCTTCGATTCGATCTCGCCGGGCGATCGCGTGATGGCCATGACCGGCCACGGCGCCATGGCCGAGGAAGCGATCGCGCCCGCGGCGAGCGTCTTCCGCATTCCCGCGTCGATGAGCTTCGAGCAAGCCGCGGGCTTCCCCGTGATCTATGGCACGGTGTACTACGCGCTCGTCGATCGCGGGCGGCTTGCGCCGGGCGAGACGCTCCTCGTCCACGGCGCCGCGGGCGGCGTGGGCACCGTCGCCGTCGAGCTGGGCAAGCTCCTCGGCGCCACCGTCATCGCGACCGCGGGAAGCGACGCGAAGCTCGAAGTGGCGCGCGCGCTCGGCGCCGACCACGTGGTCAACTATTCGACGCAGAGCGTAAAGGACGCGGTGAAGGAGATGGCGCCGGGCGGCGTGGACGTGGTCTTCGATCCGGTGGGCGGAGACGTCTTCGACCAGAGCCTGCGCTGCATCGCGCCCGACGGGCGCATCCTCGTGATCGGCTTCGCGTCGGGGCGCATCCCCGCGGTCCCCGCGAACCTGCTGCTGGTGAAGAACTGCGCGGTGATCGGCGTCTATTGGGGCGGATTCGCCAAGCGCGATCCCGCCCGCAACCGGCGCAACTTCGAGACGATGATGGGCTGGATGCGGGAGGGGAAGCTGCGCCCGCCGGCGGCCACGTGCTACGCGCTCGAGGACGGCGCCAAGGCGATGGACGATCTCCTCGAGCGCCGTTCGACCGGGAAGCTGGTGGTCAGGACGCGATAGTCGTTTCCCCCGGTTGCCGGCTCAGGGGAGGTACTCGTCCTCCCCTGTCGCAACACCGTCGTCCACGACACCGCGTCGCGCATCGCCGTTCTTCTGGGCGAGTCAATTCAAGTCGCACGGTGGTGGAAATCGGCTTCCTTCCGAGCGAGGTCGACACTGCGCGGTAGAAAAAACGAGTTCTAAGCGGTAACCGCCGCCGCCGGCTCCTTCGACACGAGGTCGCGCAGCACGAAGGGCAGGATGCCGCCGTGCAGGTAGTAGTCCACCTCGATCGGCGTATCGATGCGCAGCAGCACCGGCACTTCCCTGATCGAGCCGTCCTTGCGGTGGATCACGAGCTTCACATCCATCTGCGGCTTGATGCCGGCCTCGATGCCGACCACATCCACCAGCTCGTCGCCGGCAAGCCCGAGCGATTGCGCCGAGTCCGTGCCCTTGAACTGCAGCGGCAGCACGCCCATGCCGACCAGGTTGGAGCGGTGGATGCGCTCGTAGGAGCGCACGCACACCGCCTTCACGCCGAGGAGCGCGGTGCCCTTCGCCGCCCAGTCGCGCGAGGATCCGGAGCCGTACTCCTCGCCGCCGAACACCACGCCCGGCGTGTCCTGCGCGATGTACTTCATCGCCGCGTCGTAGATGAACATCTGCTCGCCCGAGGGCTGGAAGACCGTGAGCCCGCCCTCCACGCGTGAGCCGTCGGCCTTGGGCGGCAGCATCAGGTTCTTGATGCGCACGTTGGCGAAGGTGCCGCGCATCATCACCTCGTGGTTGCCGCGGCGCGCGCCGTAGCTGTTGAAGTCCGCCTTCTGCACGCCGTTGGCGATGAGGTACTGGCCGGCGGGCGAGGTGTCCTTGATCGAGCCGGCGGGCGAGATGTGGTCGGTGGTGACCGAGTCGCCGAGGATGGCGAGCACGCGCGCGCCGTGCACGTCGTGCGCGCGGCCCGCGCTCATGCCGAAGTCCTTGAAGAACGGCGGCTCGGCGATGTAGGTCGACTTGGGCCAGTTGTACACCTGGCCGGTGGCCGTCGGCACCGCGGCCCACATCGGATTGTCCTTGGTGAAGTCGCCGTACATCCGGCCGAACACCACCGGATCGATCGCGTACTTGATGAGCGCCTGGATCTCCGCGTTCGTCGGCCACACGTCCTTCAGGTAAACGGGCTTGCCGTCCTTGCCGGTGCCCAGCGGCTCGGTCTCGAGGTCTTTCAGCACCGTTCCGGCGATCGCGTAGGCGACCACCAGCGGCGGCGAGGCGAGGAAATTCGCGCGCAGGTTCGGGTGGATGCGCGCCTCGAAATTGCGGTTGCCCGAGAGCACCGCGGCGCACACGAGGTCGTTGTCGACGATGGCCTGATCGATGGGCTCGGCGAGCGGGCCCGCGTTGCCGATGCACGTCGTGCATCCGTATCCGGAAAGATAGAAGCCCAGGCGCTCCAGGAAGGGCATCAGGCCCGCGGCCGTCAGGTACTCCGTCACCACGCGCGAGCCGGGGGCGAGCGAGGTCTTGACGTGCGACTTCACCGTGAGGCCCTTTTCGACCGCCTTCCTGGCGAGGAGGCCCGCGGCGATCAGCACGCTCGGATTCGACGTGTTGGTGCACGAGGTGATCGCCGCGATCATCACGTCGCCGGAGCCGATCTCCACGCCGTCGCGGGTCTTGAAGCGCTTGGGCAGGTCTTCCGGCTTCTTCGAGAAGCCGTTGTTGGCCGGGGGTTGCGCGAAGAGCTCGGTGAACTTGCTCTTCAATTTGCCGAGCTCGATGCGATCCTGCGGGCGCTTCGGTCCCGAGAGCGAGGGACGCACCGTGTCCAGGTCGAGCGAGAGCACCTCGGTATAGTCGATGTCGCCTTTCTTGGAGACGCCGAACATCTGCTGCGCCTTCCAGTAGCCCTCGAGCGCGGCGACCGCATCGGCGCCGCGGCCCGTGCTGCGGTAGTAGTCGATGGTCTTCGCGTCGACCGGGAAGAAGCCCATGGTGGCGCCGTACTCCGGCGCCATGTTGGCGATGGTCGCGCGGTCCGGCACGGTGAGCGACTCGGTGCCCTCGCCGAAGAATTCGACGAACTTGCCCACGACCTTGGCTTTCCTCAGCATCTCGGTCACGGTAAGGACGATGTCGGTGGCGGTCACGCCTTCACGCGCGCGGCCGGTGAGGTTCACGCCGACCACGTCGGGCGTGAGGAAATACACCGGCTGGCCGAGCATGCCGGCCTCGGCCTCGATGCCGCCCACCCCCCACGCCACGACGCCCAGGCCGTTGATCATGGTGGTGTGGCTATCGGTGCCGACCAGGGTGTCGGGGTAGTAGACGCCGTTCTTCTCGAATACGCCGCGCGCCAGGTACTCGAGGTTCACCTGGTGCACGATGCCGATTCCCGGGGGCACGACCTTGAAGGTGTCGAACGCCTGCATGCCCCATTTCATGAACTGGTAGCGCTCGCGGTTCCTCGAGAATTCGAGCTTCATGTTGAGGTCGAGCACGTTGGGCGCGCCGTAATGGTCGATCTGCACCGAATGGTCGACGACGAGATCGACGGGAACCAGCGGCTCGATCACCTTCGGGTCCTTGCCGACGCGCGCGGCGACGCTGCGCATCGCGGCGAGGTCGGCGAGCAGCGGGATGCCGGTGAAATCCTGCAGCAGGATGCGCGCGAGGACGAAGGGAATCTCCTCGGTGCGGGCTCCGGTGGGCGACCAATTGGCGAGCTGCTTCACGTGCGCCTCGGTCACCTTCTTGCCGTCGACGTTGCGCAGCACCGATTCGAGCACCACGCGGATCGAGATCGGCAGGCGTTTCACGCTGGGGAAGGTCTTCGCGAGCTCGGGCAGGGAATAGAGCGTCCCGGTCTTGCCGGTGGAGGTCGTGAAGCTCTTGGAGGTGTTGAAGGCGTTATGGGGCATGGTCGTGGTCTCGTAGGTGAATTATTTGCGTTCGGCGCGGCGAACCTGCACATCGTACGCGCGGCCCTTGTCGTCGGTACAGACGCCGCCGCCGCGGCCCTGGCCGCTCTTGAAGTCGCAGCGCAGCCCCGTACCGTCCGCAGCGCTGAGGAGCGCCTTCGATTCCCCGCCCTGCGCGTTGTCGATGGTGATGAAGGTGCCCAGAGCGCCGCGGCCGCGCCATCCCGAGCCCCAGCCAAGCCCGCCGGTGACATACCCCGTGGCTTCCGAGGGCTGGGTCTCGACCCAGGTGCCGCTATAGGTCTTGTCTTCGAGGGTGATCGAAATGCGGCCTTCGCCCTTGCCGGCGTCTTGCGCGACGCCCGAATACAACTTGCCGCTGTCGCGCGGCATCACCGTGAGCTGGTAGGTGCTGGCGCAGCCCGCGAGGGCGAGGGCCGCGGCGAGGATGAGAGCGCGCATGGGGTTTCCTTTCGTCTCAGATCACCATCATGTCCACGAACTCGTGGACCGCTGTCGCCTCGAGGCGCTTCGCGTCCATGGCGAGCTCGAGGATGGCGGCGCGCTGCTTCTCGGGGAAGCGGCGCGCGAGGTTGGTCTTGAATTTCTCGACCAGGAGCGGCATGCCGTCCTTGCGCCGGCGGCGGTGGCCGATCGGATACTCGACCACGATCTCCTTCATCTTCTTGCCGTCGGTGAATTCCACCGTGAGCGCGTTGGCGATGGAGCGCTTCTCCGGGTCGTGATAGTCCCGGGTGAACTGCTTGTCCTCGACGCACACGATCTTGTCGCGCAGCTTGTCGATGCGCTGGTCCTTCGCGACGTCGTCCTCGTAGTCCTCGGCGGTGAGGCGGCCAAAGAGGATCGGCACCGCCACCATGTACTGGATGCAGTGGTCGCGATCCGCCGGATTGTTCAACGGTCCCTTCTTGTCGATGATACGGATGCACGCCTCGTGCGTGCGGATGGTGATCTTCCTGATGTCCTCGGGCGTGCGGTTCAACCGCAGCAGCTCCTCGTTGATGGTCATCGCCGCCTCCACCGCGGTCTGCGAGTGGAATTCCGCGGGGAAGGAGATCTTGAAGAGGATGTGCTCCATCACGTAGCTGCCGTAGGGCCGCTGGAACTTAAACTCGTTACCCTTGAAGAGGACGTCGTAGAAGCCCCAGGTCTTGGCGGTGAGGACGGAGGGATAGCCCATCTCGCCGCTCTTCGCGATCAGGGCGAGGCGCACGGCGCGCGACGTGGCGTCGCCCGCCGCCCAGCTCTTGCGCGAGCCGGTGTTGGGCGAATGGCGGTAGGTGCGCAGCGACTGCCCGTCGACCCAGGCGAGGGAGACCGCGTTCACGATCTCGTCTCGCGCGAGGCCGAGCATCTGCGCCACGATCGCGGTGGAAGCGACCTTGACGAGCACGACGTGGTCGAGGCCCACCTTGTTGAAGCTGTTCTCGAGCGCGATGCAGCCCTGGATTTCGTGGGCCTTGATCATGCCGGTGAGGACATCGCGCAGGGTGAGGGGTTCCTTGCGCGCCGCCACGTTGTTGCGCGAGATCCAGTCGGCCATCATGAGGATGCCGCCCAGGTTGTCCGAGGGATGCCCCCACTCCGCGGCGAGCCAGGTGTCGTTGAAGTCGAGCCAGCGGATCATCGTGCCCAGGTTGAAGGCGGCCTGCACGGGATCGAGCTGGAACGAGGTGCCCGGCACCTTCGCGCCGTTCGGCACCACCGTGCCCGGCACGATCGGGCCGAGGAGCTTGGTGCACGCCGGGAATTCGAGCGCTTCGAATCCGCACCCGAGCGTGTCCATGAGGCAGTAGCGGGCCGTCTCGTACGCCTCCTTGGACGTGACCTTGTACTTCGTCACGTAGTCGACGATGTCGGTGATGACCTTGTCGGGGTCGGGGCGGACGTTGCTGATATGAGCTGACACTTGGTTTTTTGCTTTCCTATCGGATTAAGTCGTGGTCCGCAGATGAACGCAGATGAACGCAGGGCGGGTATCCATTCGAAATATCCACCGGGTCGATACCTTCAGGTTTTATCCGCGTTCATCTGCGTTTATCTGCGGATAGATAGCCGTAGTCATTTCCGCTTGGCAAGCGGAACAAATTCAAGGTTGTCGGGGCCGTTGTAGTTGGCCGAGGGGCGGATGATCTTGCCGTCGATCCTCTGCTCGATCACGTGCGCGCACCACCCGGAGGTGCGCGAGATCACGAAAAGCGGCGTGAACATCGCGGTCGGCACGCCCATCATGTGGTACGAGGTGGCGCTGTACCAGTCGAGGTTGGCGAACATCTTCTTCTCGCGCCACATCACCTCTTCCACGCGCGCCGAGATGTCGAAGAGCTTCATGTTCTTCGCGTCCTGCGACAGGCGCCGCGCCACTTCCTTGATGACCTGGTTGCGCGGGTCGGCGATGGTGTAGACAGGGTGGCCGAAGCCGATGATCACCTGCTTCTCGCCGATGCGCTTCACGATGTCGCGCTCGGCATCATCGACGTTGTCGTAGCGCCCGATGGTGTCGAAGGCGAACTCGTTGGCCCCGCCGTGCTTGGGACCCTTCAGCGCGCCGATGGCGCCGGTGATCGCCGAGTGCATGTCCGATCCGGTTCCCGCGATCACGCGCGCCGTGAAGGTCGAGGCGTTGAACTCGTGCTCGGCATAGAGGTTGAGCGAGGTGTGCATCGCGCGCTCCCAGGCAGCCGAGGGCTTCTCGCCGTGCAGCAGGTGCAGGAAATGCGCGCCGATCGACTCGTCGTCGGTCTCCACCTCGATGCGCCGCCCCTGTGTGGCCCAGTGGTACCAGTAGAGCAGCATCGAGCCGAGCGAGGCCATCAGGCGGTCGGCGATGTCGCGTGCGCCCGGCAGGTTGTGGTCGTCCTTCTCGGGCAGCACGCAGCCGAGCGCCGAGACGCCAGTGCGCATCACATCCATCGGATGCGCGCTGGCAGGCAAACGCTCGAGCGCCTCCGCGCTTGTACGCGGCGAGCTCGGACACATTGGGAAGTTTCCCGTGCACCAGGAGGTAGGCGATCTCCTCGAACTCGGCGGCTTCGGCGATATCGAGGATGTCGTAGCCGCGGTAGTGCAAATCGTTGCCGGTGATGCCGACGGTGCAGAGCGCCGTATTGCCCGCGGGCACGCCCGAGAGCGCCACGGACTTCTTCGGTTTCGGGCCGGTGGCGGCGGGCGGTGCGCGGGTCTCGCTCATTGTTTTCTCACTTGGACTTGGCGAAGAGGGCGTCGAGCTTGCGCTCGTAGTCGTGGTAGCCGAGGAACCTGTAGAGATCGTCGCGCGTCTGCATGCTCGCGACACTCGCCTTCTGCGTGCCTTGCGCGCGCAGGGTCTCGTAGACCTTGAGCGCCGCGAGGTTGGCGGCGCGGAAGGCCGACAGCGGGTAGAGCGCGATGGCGATGCCGGCGCCGCGCAGCTCCTCCAGCGTGAAGAGCGGCGTCTGGCCGAACTCGGTGATGTTGGCGAGCACCGGGACCTCGAGCTCCGCGCACACGCGCCGGTACATGCCCAGGTCGGTGATGGCCTCCGGGAAGATGCCGTCGGCGCCCGCTTCCACGCAGGCGCGCGCGCGCTCGAGCATGCGCTCGAAGCCTTCGGAGGCGAGGGCGTCGGTGCGCGCGATGATGAAGAAATCCTTGTCGGTCTTCGCGTCGACGGCGGCCTTCACGCGGTCGACCATCTCCTCTTTCGAGACCAGCTCCTTGCCGGGACGATGGCCGCAGCGCTTGGCGCCGACCTGGTCCTCGATGTGCATGGCGGCGGCGCCGAACTTGATCATGGACTTCACGGTGCGCGCCACGTTGAAGGCGCTCGCGCCGAAACCCGTGTCGACGTCCACCATGAGGGGAAGGTCGCACGCATCGGTGATGCGGCGCACGTCCGTCAGCACGTCGTCGAGATTGGAGATGCCGAGGTCGGGCACGCCGAGCGACCCCGCCGCCACCCCGCCGCCCGAGATGTAGATCGCCTTGTAGCCGCTCGCCTTGGCGAGGATCGCGTGGTAGGCGTTGATGGCGCCTACTACTTGAAGGGGCTTTTCTTCCTTCAACGCCTGCCTGAATTTCGCTCCGGGGGTCATTTGGTTTGCGTCGAGTTATTCCAGCGAAAGGCGTTGGAAACGCAGATGAACGCAGATGTAGCGCAGATGAACGTACCCCAATGATCGAGTATGTCTCCGTCAATCTCATCCATTGACTTCAGGGGTACGTTCATCTGCGTGCTTCTATCTGCGTTCATCTGCGTTTCCAAAGCCGTAGTTCAAAAGAAAGCAGCGGAAGCGTCTTCAGGCAAAGGCACGCCGGTGACCTTGGCCTTCTGGAGAAGCTCCCAGAAGTATCGATAAGTCGCGCGGTCGTGGAGCTCACCCTCGTACTGGATCGGCCCCCAGTTCGCGCGTTGCGCTGCGAGCAGGATCTTCGCAGCGTCGGCGACTTCGCCCAGGTCGGGCTTCATCGCGTCCACGATCGGCTGGATCTGCGAGGGGTGGATGCTCCACATGCGCAGGAAGCCGAACTCGTTCCTCGCCCGCCACGCGTCGCGGAACACGTTGTATGAATTCTTCAGGTCGAGGGAGACGTTGTGCGCGGGCACCACGCCATGCGCGAGCGCGGCGCTGGCGACCTCGGTCTTGGCGCGAACGATGATCGGATGCTCGAACTGCCCCGGCGAGCGCATGTTCGCGGAGTTCACCGCGCCGTGGAAGCCGCTCACGAAATCCATGAGGCCGAAGTCGAGCACCTGCACGCTGGGCAGCTGGGCGATGTCCCAGGCGTCGTGCAGCGCGCCGTGGGTCTCGACCAGCACATGCACCGGGATCTCGCGCTTCAGCCGCTTCTTCGCGGAAACGTCGCGGATGCACGCGATCATCTCGGCCACCTGTGCGCTGGAGGTCGACTTGGGGAGCGTGATGTAGGCGAGCACCTTGCCCGCGCCGCCGACCAGGATGTCGAGGTCCTTTTTCCAGTGCGCGTGGGTGTAGTCGTGGATGCGCACGCCCGCCATCGCGAAGGTATTGCGGCTCGAAGTCAGCACCTCCACGATCATCTCGGCGTGCTGCTTCTCCTTGCCGGCCTCGGCTCCATCCTCGCAGTCGCAGGTGACGTCGAAGACGCGCCCCAGCTTCGACTGCAGCTCGAGCGCCTTGACGATCAGCTTCTCGCTGCCGGCGAAATGCTCGCACGCGGGAATCACCGGGAAGGGCTTCTCGCCGGCGAACAGCGCGTCGCTGGGATGCGGGGCGTGGACTTTGGAAGGCATGGAGACTCCGGAGACTTCCATTTTAGGGCTTTTGGCGGCGCGGAATGAGCACCGAGTAGTCGAGATCGAGGACCACCGCCTCGTTCTTCTCCCCGGGCGCGAGGTCGGGCAGCGTGGCGAGCTCGACGTTCTTCGCGCCGACCATGCGCAGCCTCAGCGCCCCCACGTCGTCGCGCCCCGGGATCTTCTCGCGCGCCATGACGACGTGGCGGCAATAGAGCGTGTCCCCGGCGAAAGTCGGGTTCGCGTGGCTTGCGCCATGGATCGCGGCCACCGCGAACGCGTTCTCGAGCCCGTCGTAGGAGAGCGCGCGGCACAGCGAGATCACGTGGCCGCCGTAGACGAGGCGCCGGCCGTACGGGTTGCTGCGCGCGAGGAACGCGTCAAAATGGATGCGCGCCGTGTTCTGGTAGAGGCGCGTGGCGAGCATGTGGTCCGACTCCTCGACGGTCATGCCGCCGGGATGGTGGATCGTCTGGCCCGGGGTGTAGTCCTCCCAGAGAAGGGAGCTGCCGCTGTAGTGGGGCTGGAGCGCCGCGGGCCTGAGGAACTCGGGCACGCTGAAGCTCGCGACATCGACCTGCGGCGGCAGCGACGGCACCGCGGGTGCGCCGGCGCGCTCGCCGCTCCTCGCCCGGCGCATGGCGACCATCACCCAGCGCGTCCAGGCGAGCACCTCGACCCTCTCCTGGTTGAAGGCGCGCGAGCGCACGTACACCACGCCGCTCCTGCCGTCGGAATTCTCCTTGGTCCCGATCACCAACGACTCGCACGTGATGGTGTCGCCCGCGTACACGGGCGCCATGAAGCGCACGTCCGCGTAGCCGAGGTTGGCGATGGCGTTGTACGACATGTCGGGCACGGTCTTGCCGAACGCGACGTTGAAGACGAGGAAATCGTCGAGGGGGCGCGCGCGGTGCCCGAGGGCGCGGGCGAGGGGCTCGCAGCAATGCACCGGCTGGCGCGCGCCGGTGAGCCCGATGTAGAGCGAGGCGTCGCCGTCCGTGAGGGTGCGCTGCGTCACATGGTGGAAGCGCCGCCCGACGACGTAATCCTCGAAGAAATAGCCGCCGGCCGGGCGCGGCACGGCGTTGAGCGAGATCGTCTGCGTCACTGGCCGCCTTCCAGCTTCTGGATCATGTCGGAGAGCGCGAGCAGGCGCTTGGCGGCCTTCACGTGATGGCCTTCGATGAGCCGGCCGTTCACGACCACCGTGCCGCGGCCGTCGCGGTTGGCGCGCTCGAGGGCGTCGATCACCTCGAGCGCCGCGGCGAGGTCGTAGGGCTTGGGCGTGAAGGCGTCGTTGCAATAGGGGAGCTGGAAGGGATGCACCAGGCTCTTGCCGTCGAAGCCCAGGTCGCGCCCGAGCCGGCACGCGAGCTCGAAGGACTGCATGTCCTTCAGGTCCGTGGAGATGCCGTCGACCACGGCGCGATCGTAGGCGCGGCCGGCGAGGAGCACGTGCGAGAGCGAATGGATGAGGGCGATGCGGTCCGGGGTGCGCCGCCCATGGAGCTGGTTCAGCAGGTCGGAAGTCGCGAGCACGATGCAGGCGATGCGGTCGGAGGCCGCGGCGATCTCCTCGGCGCGCAGCACCCCCAGGGGACTTTCGATCATGAGCATGATCGGCAGGTGCTTGCCGCCCGCCTCGTCGAGGAGCGCTAGCGCCTCGACCACGTCCTTCTTCGACTCGACGTTGGGAAAGAGCACCGCGTCCGCGCCGACGTTGGCCACTGCCTTCACGTCGTCGCGGCCCCACGGCGAGTCGAGGTCGTTCACGCGTACCACCACCTCGCGCCGGCCGTAACCCCCGGCGAGCACCGCCTCGCTCACCAGCCGGCGCGATTCGACCTTCTTGTCGACGAGGATCGGATCGCCCAGGTCGAGGATCACCGAATCGACCCGCAGGCTGCGGGCCTTGTGCAGGTAGCGCGCATTGCACCCGGGGACATAGAGCATCGAACGGCGCGGGCGATAGTAGGGGTTCATGGCCTAAGCGCTTGAAGGACAAGCACAATGAGTCTGGGAGTCGAAGGGGGTGAGATATATCTTATATAAGACAGGCGCAAAAAGCTATGCTAGGATCTTCGAAGTATGAAAAAATCCCCGGCGACCCCTTCGTTCCGGCCACTATACGAGCAGATCAAGATCCTGCTCACCCAGAGCCTGGTGGCGGGCGAATGGAAACCGGGCGAGGCGATTCCATCGGAGATCGAGCTCGCATCGCGATTCCGCGTGAGCCAGGGCACGGTTCGCAAGGCGATCGACGAGCTGGCCTCCGAGCACATCCTGATGCGCCGACAGGGCAAGGGCACTTTCGTCGCATCGCACAGCGAGCCCTCCTATCAATACCGCTTCCTTCGCGTCACGCCCGACTCCGGCGAGAAGCTGCACCCGAAGAACCTCTTCTTCGGGCTCGAGCGCGGCAAGGCCGCGGGCGACGCGGCCCATGCGCTCGGCCTCAAGCCCGGCACGCCGGTGATGGGATTCAAGCGCGTGATGTCGTTCGGCGGCCGGCCCATGATCCTCGACGACATCGTGTTCGCCGCGAACCAGTTTCCCGGGCTCACGCTCGCGGAGCTCGAGGAGTTCGCGGGCTCCGTCTACAGCTTCTACGAGGCGGTGTTCGGGGTGCGCATGATCCGCGCCGAGGAGAGGCTCCGCGCGCTGGCCGCCGACAGCTTCGCCGCCGCGCACTTGAAGGTCGCGGCGGGGACGCCGCTCCTGTGCGTCGATCGGATCGCGTTTACCTATGGCGACAAACCCGTCGAGTGGAGAAGGGGGCTTTGCCTCACCGACGGTTTCTCCTACTACAACGAGCTGAGCTAAAATCCAAGGCTCGCGAGGAACAACAACATGAGCGCCGCGCAAAAACCCCGTCCGAAGTACTACGACCTCAATCTCGCGCACCTCCCGCCTCCGGGGCTCGTCTCGATCCTCCATCGCGTTTCCGGGGCGCTTCTCTTCTTCCCGATCCTTCCCATCGTCCTCTACATGCTGAGCGTGACGCTCGGCTCCGAGGAGGGCTTCACGCGCTGGCGCGACTTCTTCGCGCGCCCCGTGGTGAAGCTGATCCTGGTGGGCGCCGTGTGGCTCTACGCGCACCACTTCTTCGCGGGCATCCGCTACCTCCTCCTCGACCTGCACATCGGCATCGACAAGGCGCCTTCGCGCACGTCGGCCCTCGCGGTGCTGGTGCTGGGTGTGGCGACCGCGCTCTTCGTCGGGTGGCGGCTGTGGTGAAGCAATACTCGAAGACTCCCGTCGGGGCGCACTACGGCGTGGGCGACTGGCTGCTGCAGCGGCTCACCGCGGTGGTGATGGCGATCTACACGATGGTGGTATTCATCGGCGTGCTGCTGGTGCCGCCGCGCTCGTACGCCGACTGGAAGGATTTCTTCTCGCCCGCGCTCTTCCGGGTCGCGACCCTGCTCTTCGTCGCCGCGCTCCTCTATCACGCATGGGTCGGAATGCGCGACATCCTCATGGATTACCTGCGCGCCACGGGGCTGCGCCTCGCCGCGCAATCGGCCGTGGGCCTCGCGCTCCTCTTCTATCTCGTCTGGGCCGCGTCGATCCTCTGGGGGATCTCGTGATGACCACTCCCATCCGTAAGTTCGACGCGGTGATCGTGGGCGCGGGCGGCTCGGGGCTGCGCGCGGCCCTCGAGCTCGCGAGCCAGGGTCTGCGCGTGGCGGTGCTCTCGAAGGTGTTCCCGACGCGCTCGCACACCGTGGCGGCGCAAGGGGGCATCGGCGCCGCGCTCGGCAACATGGGCGAAGACAACTGGCTCTGGCACATGTACGACACCATCAAGGGCTCCGACTACCTCGGCGACCAGGACGCGATCGAGTTCATGTGCCGCACCGCCCCGGAGCTCGTGATCGAGCTCGAGCACATGGGCATGCCCTTCGACCGCAACGAGAACGGCACCATCTACCAGCGCCCCTTCGGCGGGCACTCGGCGAACTTCGGCGAGAAGCCGGTGCAGAGGAGCTCGTGTGCCGCGGACCGCACCGGCCACGCGATGCTGCACACGCTGTATCAACGCAACGTCCACGCGAAGACGCAGTTCTTCGTCGAGTGGATGGCGCTTGACCTCATCCGCGATTCCGAGGGCGCCGTGGTCGGCGTGACCGCGCTCGAGATGGAAACGGGCGAGATGGTGATCTTCCACGCGCGCTCGGTGCTCTTCGCCACGGGCGGGGGCGGGCGCATCTACCACTCGTCCACCAACGCCTTCATCAACACCGGCGACGGACTCGGCATGGCGGCGCGCGCCGGCATCCCGCTCGAGGACATGGAGTTCTGGCAATTCCATCCGACGGGAGTGGCGGGCGCGGGAGTCCTCATCACCGAAGGTGTGCGCGGCGAGGGTGGCTACCTCCTCAACAAGAACGGCGAGCGCTTCATGGAGCGCTACGCGCCGACCATGAAGGACCTCGCCTCGCGCGACGTCGTGTCGCGCGCGATGGCCACCGAGATCAAGGAAGGCCGGGGCCTGGGCGAGCACGGCGAGTACGTGCTCCTCAAGCTCGACCACCTCGGCCACGAGACCATCGAGAAGCGCCTGCCCGGCATCCGCGAGATCGCGATGAAGTTCGCGAACGTGGACCCGGTGAAGGATCCGATCCCGGTGGTGCCGACGGTTCACTACCAGATGGGCGGCATCCCGACCAACTACCACGGAGAGGTCATCGTGCCCGCCGGCGGCAACTCCAACGCGCCGGTCGCGGGCTTCTACGCCGCGGGCGAATGCGGCTGCGCCTCGATCCACGGAGCCAACCGCCTCGGCACCAATTCCCTCACCGACCTCCTGGTGATGGGCAAGAGCTCCGCGCTCTCGATGATCGAGTACATGAAGAGCCATCCCAAGCACCGAGAGCTGCCCGCGGGCGCGGGCGACTACTCGCTGGCGCGCCTGAACCGCCTGGAGACGCAGACCGGTGGCGAGGACGTGAGCGAAGTGCGCGCCGAGATCCAGCGCACGATGCAGGCGCACTGTGGGGTGTTCCGCTTCCCCGACCTCCTCGACCAGGGCGTGGCCAAGATCAAGGCGGTCGCCGAGCGCACCAAGCGCACGCAGATCAAGGACAAGTCCAAGGTGTTCAACACCGCGCGCATCGAGGCGCTCGAGCTCGATAACCTGATGGAGACCGCGCGCGCCACCATGATCTCGGCCCAGGCACGCCAGGAAAGCCGCGGCGCCCACGATCGCGCCGACTTCCACTCCCGCGACGACGCGAAGTGGCTGAAGCACTCCCTGTGGCACCGCGAGGGCGACCGGCTCGAGTACAAGCCGGTCAATCTCAAGCCACTCAGCGTCGAAACCTTCGTCCCGAAAGCGCGCGTCTACTAGCCATGAAATTCAGAATCCAACGCTACGACCCCGACAAGGACGCGAAGCCCTATCTGCAGGATTACGACATCGAGATGGGTCCGTCGGACCGCATGCTTCTCGACGCGCTGATCCGCATCAAGGCTTCCGACGACACGCTCGCGCTGCGCCGCTCGTGCCGCGAAGGCGTGTGCGGCTCGGACGCGATGAACATCAACGGCAAGAACGGCCTCGCGTGCATCACCAAGCTCACCGACGTCGTCCAGCCGGTGGTGATCAAGCCGCTGCCGGGGTTGCCGATCATCCGCGACCTCATCGTGGACATGACGCAGTTCTTCGCGCAGTACCACTCGGTGAAGCCGTACCTCGTGAACGACGAGCCGCCGCCGGAGAAGGAGCGCCTGCAGTCGCCCGGCGAGCGCGAGGAGCTGAACGGCCTCTACGAATGCATCCTGTGCGCGTGCTGCTCGACGGCGTGCCCGAGCTTCTGGTGGAACCCGGACAAGTTCGTGGGGCCGGCGGGGCTGCTCAACGCCTACCGCTTCATCGCCGACAGCCGCGACACCGCGCACAACGAGCGCCTCGACGACCTCGAGGACCCGTATCGCCTGTTCCGCTGCCACACCATCATGAATTGCGTCGACGTGTGCCCGAAGGGGCTCAACCCGACGCTCGCCATCGGCCGCATCAAGGAGCTTCTGGTCAAACGAGCGGTTTGATGGACGACAGGGGCATCGAACGGCTGAAATGGAAGAGCCGGCGCGGGCTGCTGGAGCTGGACATTGTGTTCGACAGGTTCTGGAAAGGTGCCGGAACGACAATGGATGCGGGGCAGGCGGCGGCGCTCGAGCGGCTGCTGGCGCTGCCCGACAACGATCTGCTCGATCTCGTGATGCGACGGACCGAGACCGCGGACCCAGGGATCCGCGGAATGGTGGAACAACTTCGCGCTGCATAAACCGGAGCCCAGAACGATGGATGCGAAAGGCAAGGTCACCCTCAACTACGGTCCCGACAAGAACCTCGAGCTGC
>WNFL01311570.1_pt2 | contig 31988 bp, 18 predicted proteins | sample 5400361 | NCBI WGS metagenome assembly WNFL01 (sample SAMN13153351, study PRJNA577476) | soil metagenome | isolation source: 40 cm soil on Douglas fir-dominated hillslope | place: USA:California | collected 2013-09-17
ACACCGAAGGAGCCACTGTCCTATCTCCCTTGTACCGCTCGACCTTCGTGCTGGCCTATCGCAGCGACAAGGGGCTGGACATCAAGAGCCTGGACGACCCGGCCTTGAAGAAGCTGCGCATCGGAGTGTTCCAGGTTTCCGCCATGCGGACAGCCTTGTCGGAGCACCATATCGTCGACAACACGGTGATTCATTATCTCAGTCACAACGCCGACATCGAGGATGCCAACCGGCCTTCGTATCAGATTCAGCAGGTGATCGACGGCACCCTCGACGTCGCCGCGGCGTGGGGCCCGATGGCGGGATACTACAAGAGCGTGTTGCATGCGCCGCTGACGGTCCTGCCGGCCAATCTGATGGAAGACCAAGTGCCCATGGAATTCGACATGACCCTCGCCGTGCCGCGCGGGCGGCCGGAGATCAAGGCGGCCATCGAAGCCGCGGTGGCTGAGCACCGGAACGACATACGTCAGATTCTCGTCGACTTCGGTGTGCCCCTGATCAAGTGCGACGAATGCACCGTGTCCGGCGATCTGCCGTCACACGGCCCCTACGAGGCGCCTGCACCCAAGGTGCAAACGGCCGCCGAGACCGCGAAAATTCATGCGGCCAGAATGGCCGATCTCAAGAAATGGCTGGCTCAGGGCGCGAATCCCGACGATGAGCTGAACAACGCGATCGTCGCCGACGACGTTGATCGCGTGAGCTACCTGCTGTCGCATGGAGCACATGCCAACGCCCAGGATGGGGACGGTTACACTCCCCTGATCAGCGCCGTACGTTCAGGCTTCGTCGGGATCGCGACCTATCTGGTCGAGCATCAAGCCGACGCGAATCTGACCGATCGCAGCGGTTGGACGCCCCTCATGTGGGCGACGTGGGGCGATAATCCGGCGCTGGTGAGCATGCTGCTTGCGCACCACGCAAAACTCGATGCGACGGACAATGACGGCTTGACGCCGCTGGGTATCGCCGCGCAGAACGGCAAAGCCAAGGCAACGCGGGTGCTGCTGGATGCCGGTTCCGACGTCAACGCGCCCATTGCGAAAGGCGGATACACACCCTTGATGCTGGCGTCGATCTCCGGCTCGAACGAACTCGCGGCCACGCTGATCGAGCGGGGCGCGAAGGTGAACGCCGTCAATCCGGGAGGCCTCACCGCCTTGATGATTGCGGCCGCCGGCAATCGTTCGACCATTGCCGGTTTGCTGCTCCGATCCGGCGCCGACGTCAATGCACGCAGCGAGGACGGCCGTACGGCGCTCAGCATCGCCCAAGCCAACAACAGCGAGGCTGTCATCAAGATCCTGGAAGAGGCCGCCCTGCGCAGCGCCGCCAAATCAGGCTGAAACAACACAGGTTGAAAGGGGAGACGTAGTGAGAAGACGAGTTCTAGTCGTGGGTATGATCGCGATATTTGCCGGTGTGACGGCGCTCTGCACCCTCGGCAGGGTATGGGCAGACGACGCGCAAGCAGCGGTGGACTACACCAAGATCTCGCCGCTGGATCTTGTAAAAAATACACCGCAAGGCAAGCTCACGAACCCCTACAAGGACACTCAAGCCGACGTCGTCGCCCAAGGGGGACAGTTTTTATTGAGCTACTCGTGCAGCGGTTGCCATGGCGGCGGCGGCGGCGGCGGCATGTGTCCTCCGCTGACCAACGACACCTGGGTCTACGGCGGTGATGACGACACGCTGTTTCGACTCGTCGTCTTGGGCACCGACGAACTTCAAAAGCAGGGCTATATGCGCAAGGGCCGCGAAAACGTCGTCGGCCCCATGCCGCCTTTCGGCGCCATCATCAAGAGCGCCGACGATCTCTGGAAAATATTGGCCTTCGTTCGCTCGAAATACAGCGGCGATCCAGCTTATAAATTTGGAACGCCTCCCGACCAGCAATAAAATGTTGCGCTGCAGATTGCGGGATTTGGGCAAAGGGGCCAGGCTTTGCGCGGGAGGCTGGCCCTTCGCGAGGGCGCGGTGTACTGCCGACTTTCCGCAATGTGCGAGAAGGTGGCTTGAGCATGGAAGCGCCGTAGAACGGGGGATGTCATGACGAATTTAAATCTCGCCACGAGTCACGCGTCGCGCATTCTTCATGTTGTCCAGAACGGACTGCAACCCGCCGGAATCGAGCCGCACGTTACGCGCTCGTGGTATCGATGTCTGCGGGAATACCGCATCGAACCGTCGGCTCCGCGGCAAAATACCGTGCTCAATTCCCAATCCCTCAAGGAATTGCAGCAGCGGATGGGAGAACTGCTGCCGGTCGCGCGCGCTGAAATGGAGAGTCTGTACGAACAGATCGCCGGGTCGGGGTTCGCGGTCATCTTGTCCGACACGCAAGGCGTCGTGCTGACCACCATCACCGATCCCGCCCTGCAGCGCGAGTTCCGTCAGGCCGGCCTGTCGCTCGGCGCGCTGTGGGACGAACGTCACGAAGGCACCAACGGCATCGGAACCTGCATCGCCGAAGGATGTCCCGTCACCGTACATCGGGAAGAGCATTTCCGCGGATACAACCTTTCGTTGTCGTGCTCCGGCGCTCCGATCCTCGATCCGCACGGCTCGATCATCGCGGTGCTCGATGCGTCGACCGCAAACTCCAGCGACAGCCGGCTGATCCAGCGCCATACGATGGCTCTGGTGAACATGTCGGCGCACCTCATCTCTCGCTGGAACTTCCTGAATGAATTCAGCCAGTCCTGGATCCTGCGCTTTCACAGCAGACCCGAATTCGTCGGGCTGCTGCACGAGGCACTGGTTGCGATAGACGGCGCCGGCAATGTCCTGGCCGTCAACGAGAGTGCGCTTCTGCAGCTCGGCTGTTCGACGCGCAAAGCGCTGATCGGCGAGCCGATCGAAAGGTTCTTCCAGTTCGACTTCGCAACGCTGGAACGGCGCGCGCAATTCGAACCGAGTACGATTTGGCCGGTGCGGGATCTGGCGCACGGGCGGCGCTTCTTCGCGATCGCGCGCGCGCCGCTGCGCCCGGCGGCTCGAACCTTGGAGTTGGCCGCGCCGAACCCGGTTGCCGAAACCGCCGAGGGCACGCAGCGCAGAAGCGGTCAACACCATGTCGGTGAAGACGCGCAAATGCGCAAGAACCTGACCTTCGGCAGGCAGCTGTTCGCAAAGCAGGTGCCCATCCTGCTGCAAGGCGCGACCGGCACCGGCAAGGAAGCGTTCGCCAAGGCCTTGCATCACGGCGGCCTGTGGTTCGACAAGCCCTTCGTCACCGTCAATTGCGCCGCCATCCCGGAGAGCCTGATCGAGAGCGAGTTGTTCGGCTACACGCGCGGCGCATTCACGGGCGCGGTGAAGGAAGGCCGGGCCGGAAAGATTCTCCAATCCAACGGCGGCACGTTGTTCCTCGACGAAATAGGCGACATGCCCTTGATGCTGCAGACTCGCCTGCTGCGGGTGATCGAAGAACGCGAAGTCGTTCCGCTCGGGAGCGATCAGGCCATTCCGGTCAATTTGCATGTGATCAGCGCCACGCATCGCGACATCCACCGGATGATTCAGGACGGCGAATTTCGCGAGGATCTTTACTACCGCTTGAACGGCATCACCTTGCACCTGCCGCTGCTGCGCGATCGCAGCGATAAGGCGGATCTGGTCCGCACACTGCTGCACGAAGAGAACGCCGGCCAGGAATCGATCGAGATCGCCGACGACGCCTTCCGCAAGCTGCTGGATTATTCTTGGCCCGGCAATATCCGTCAGCTGCGCAATGCGCTGCGGACCGCCTCGGCGCTGTGCCGCGACGGGATCATCCGCCTGTCGAACCTGCCTCAGGAAATTCTTCACACCGACGCCGGCGCGCGCGCCGCCGCGCCGGCGAGCGCGGCTGCGAACGTCGAGTCCGCGGGGGCGGCGAACCTTCCGTCCGCCGCGTTGCGCGACGCCGAGTGCGCGGCCTTATTGAGGGAACTCGAACGAATGCACTGGAATATCAGCCGCACCGCGCAGGCATTGGGTATCAGCCGCAATACGCTGTACCGCAAGATCCACAAACACAACATCGTCCTCGAGCAGTAAGCCCCTTTACGAGCGATGACCGCAAAATTGGCGCGGCGCGGCGCCGCCTAGGGCCGCGCCGCGCCGCGTTTTACATCGTTATTACTTCTTCGCGCCGAACAGGGTACCCGCCAGTTTGGCCGAGTTCGTCGCCATGGCATCCATCAACGGAGGATTCAGGCAGTCGTAGGGCTCCAGGCCGAGCTCCTTGAGCCGGCTGCGGACGGCGCCCATATTCGCCGGATCCGCGCCCGCCTCGATGATCGAGGAGACGAAGGCCGCAAATCCCGGCGCGGCCCAACCCGATTCGGTCGACAATTCCGGGTGGACGAAATCGAGCCCGTAAAACGCGTGCTTGTTGTTCTCGATACGGCCGTACATGTGCACGCCGCACACTTTGCACGCATGACGCTGAATGGTTTTGGACGGATCGACGATCCCGAGCTTGTCGCCGTTCTGCGTGACTTTCACCTTGTCCTTCGACACGACCGCGATCATCGAGAACAGCACCCCTTTCGGCCTCCAGCACTGGGTGCAGCCGCAGACGTGGTTGTGCGCGACCTGCGCGCCGATCGATACCTTGACGGGCCTGTCCGTGCACTTGCAGGTCAGGGTTCCTCCCGCGAAATCCTTCGATCCTTGCTTGACGCCGTGATCGACCGACGGATGAATTGAAACTGCCATGATTCTTCCTCCCACTATTGTTCACATACAGCCGTTGACACGGCATCTCTCGATCAATACTTGATCACCGAACGAATAACCTTACCCGCGTGCATCAACTCGAAGGCATCGTTGATCTCATCCAATGGCAGCACTTCGGTGATCATCTCGTCGATCTTGATCTGGCCGTCGAGGTAGCGATCCACGTATCCCGGCAATTGGGAGCGGCCTTTCACGCCCCCGAATGCCGAACCGCGCCAAACACGGCCGGTGACCAATTGGAACGGACGGGTTGATATTTCTTGTCCCGCACCCGCGACGCCGATGATAACCGATTCGCCCCATCCTTTGTGACAACACTCCAAGGCCGAGCGCATCACATGAACGTTGCCGATGCACTCGAAGGAGTAATCGACGCCGCCGTTCGTCATGTCGACGATGACCTGCTGAACGGCCTTGTCGTAGTCTTTCGGGTTGACATAGTCGGTCGCGCCGAGCGCCTTGGCCATGCTCCATTTGCTCGGGTTGAGATCGACGGCGATGATGCGTGAGGCCTTGGCCATTACCGCTCCCTGCACGACCGACAAGCCGATGCCGCCGAGGCCGAATACCGCGACCGTCGAACCCGGTGTGACTTTCGCGGTATTCAACACAGCTCCGATGCCGGTGGTGATGCCGCAGCCAAGCAGGCACACCTTGTCGAGCGGCGCCTTGGGGTTGATCTTCGCCACCGAAATCTCCGGCAGCACGGTGTATTCGGAAAATGTGCTGGTACCCATGTAGTGCAATATGGGCTTGCCGTTGAAGGAAAAGCGCGAGGTGCCGTCCGGCATCAGGCCCTTGCCCTGGGTCACGCGGATTCTCTGGCATAAATTCGTCTTGCCGGACAGGCAGAACTCGCAGGTTCCGCATTCGGGGGTATACAGCGGAATCACGTGATCGCCGGCTTTGACGCTGGTAACACCGGCGCCGATTTCCTGCACGATGCCGCCGCCTTCATGACCCAGTATCACCGGGAACAGTCCCTCCGGATCGGCGCCCGACAGCGTGAACGCATCGGTGTGGCACACGCCCGTGGCGACGATGCGTACCAGGACCTCGCCCGCGGATGGTCCGGCGAGATCGACTTCTTCGATGCTCAGCGGTTTATCGGCTTCCCAGGCAACAGCCGCTCTCGTCTTCATGGAATTGAGCTCCTACGCTTCTTGGTTGTTACCTACAAGCAGCAAGCGTGCCAGTCCACGCTCGGCCGCAGAACATCGACCGATCAATTACTTGCGACGCGTGACATAACACGGGAAAACGCCTGCGCCGCTTGGTGTTTCTGATCCGCCACAGTTTGTGCTTCAAAAATGTAGCAGCGGGGCCGCGCGCGGCGGCATACGAGCGGCCGCCGCGCGTTTTGACGCCTGTATCTAATCCAACACAGAGTGCGACAAATCTGCGCCTCGGGCGTGACAGTGATGCTTGAGATGCGGGCGCAGCGTCGCCCGACATTTGCGCCGAAGCCACGGAATATACGCGTGGCGCGAACTGCAAGGGCTGCGGAGCGCACGCCGGCGACAGACACACAGCCGAATCGCACGCGGCCTTGGGGAATCGTCCTTCGTTGCACAATTGGTACGCCTCTTGCAGACACTCACTAGGCTTCACCCGGCGCCAGGTGGCGTTTGGCGAGCGGGAAAAGCTGCGGTCGACTGCGGGCAACAGCTTGCCGCAGCCTCGACGTCACGACAAAGAACTCGAAACGGAGGGAGTTTTCATGAATACGCGTACCAAGCTTGCGATCGCAGCCGGCGCCGCGATTTGGATGGTTCCGATCCTCAAGGCGTTCGCTGGAATCGATATTGCCGCCGGCGACTGGAAGGTGGACTTCGCCGGCAATGTCAATGCGTTCTACGTCGGTGCGAGTTGCGACACCGGCACTAATAACACGGTGATCGGCGGCCTTGCTTGCACCGGCGATCATTCCGCCGCAGTGCGTAACGGCTTGCTGCCTGCTGCCCTCGTCTTCAGTGCCACCACGCGGCAATCCGATTTCGACATCGACGTGACCGTCGGGTTTTATCCCGGGATCAATAGTTCGGCGGCGGCAGGCGTCAACGGTGCAGGTCAGCCTTCTGCCCTGGCGACACCCGGCATCGACGCACGCCAAGTCTATTTCACCTTCGGCGACGCCAGTTGGGGCACGGTGAAATTGGGACGCGATATCGGCATCTTCGGCAAGGACGCGATCCTCGACGACATGACCCTGCTCGGAGTCGGCACTGCCGGGCCGACCAATGTCGCACCCAGCAATACCAGCCTCGGCCGCATCGGTATCGGCTACATTTACACCGACTGGGAGCCGCAGATTACCTATACGACGCCGACCTACAATGGATTCAGCGGATCGGCCGGCATTTTCCAGCCTCTGAATACACCGGGCTACACCACGCACAACTCACCCCAGTTTCAGGCCGGCGGCAGTTACGCGTGGGGAAACCCGAAAACCGATACTCTGAGCGGCAAAGTCTGGGTCGACGTCGTAACCCAGCAATTGACGGCCAATTCCGCCGCAATCGCCGGCGACAACGCAGCGGGAGTATCGACCAGCTTCCGGGGCACGGAATTCGACGTCGGCGTCAAAGTCGATTACGCCGCCTTCGAGGGAGTGCTGTACGGTTACGACGGCAAAGGCGTGGGCACCACCGGCCTCTACGTATTGCCCACGTCCGCGTCCGGCTCCAAGCGCAAGTCCGACGGCGGCTACGTGCAGGGGACCTACAAGTTCGACAAGCTCAAAGTCGGCCTCAGCTATGGCATATCGGATCTGAAGCTCGCCGACGATGAAAATCCAGGTCAGGTGAACGCGAACCCTCTGCTGGTCAAGCGCAACGAGTCTGGCGTTCTCGGGTTCTACTACAGCCTGACAAAGAGTGTGACCCTGGTCGGCGAATACATCTATTCCAAGTCCAAGGCCTGGGGCGGCAATTCGGCGACTGAAAAGGACTACGCGATCGGCGGCATCATTTTCTTCTGATCCTCGAGAGGCGATGAAAGTCACGGTGGTGGTGGAATCGGCGACGCAGTGATTGCATCGCCGATTTTCGCTGTATTCAACGGGCGCGTGGGCGAGTATTATCGCCCAAAGAGAAATATTTCCCTGCTCAGGTCTCCCTAGCATGTGGCGCTTGTGCGCTGTCATTTCCCTCGCCGGGACGTTCGCCGGCTGCGTCCAATATCACGCGGCGCCGCTCGAGCCGCAGGATAGCGCCGATGAATTTGCGGCGCGCCGCCTCACCGAAGTTGCGGCGCGCCGTCTGACCGAAGTTCGATTGCGGGCCGAGATCCTCCGCCTGATGCCGCAAACGGCGGCGGCGTGGCCGCCGCGCGAATGGGATCGCGCGGAACTGCTGGCGGTCGCGCTGACGCAGAACCCGCAGCTGGCGGTGGCCAGGGCCGAGGTGCAAGCGGCGCTGTCGCACGAGATCACCGCGGGGGAAGCGTGGCTGTACGGCGTCAGCCTGAATTGGCTGTTGCGCCCGCCCGAGCGCCGTCGCTTGGAAAGCGGCATCGCGAGACTCGATACCGGCAGTGTGCGTCTGCAGCTGATGGACCAGGCATGGGCCGTGCGCAGCGCGTTGGCTGCGGCGCTGTCCGATTGGGAGCGCGCGCGCCGCTCCTTGGGTTTGCTCGTCCGCCTGGCGGCGGCGCAGGACCGGTTGGTCGCTCTCGAGGAGCGGAGGGTGCACGCCGGCGAGGATGCGCCCAGCGAACTTCTGACCAGTGAACAGGCACGCATCCAGATCGAGCAGCAGAACGCGGAATTGCGCGAAGAGGTGGATGCGGCCCAAGCCGCCGCGGCCAGAGCGTTAGGGATGCCGCCGCAGGCACTGGACGGCGTGACGTTCATATGGCCGGACTGGGGCGAGCCGCCGCCCATGGATGAGGACACGCGCCGCGCGACACGCGAGCAGGCTCTTCTGTCTCGCGCCGATCTCGGGCAGGCGATGGCGGCTTACGCGTCCGCGGAAGCAAGGCTGCAGCTATCGGTCGCGCGCCAGTACCCACAACTCGTGCTGTCGCCGGGCTACTACTGGGATCACGGGATCGCCAAGTTTCCTTTCGACGTGGGCTTCACGCTGCCCTTGAATCGCAATAAGGGCGAGATCGCCGAGGCGCGCGCCGGCCGTGAGCTGGCCGGACAGCGAATGCTCGCGCTGCAGGCCGACATTTATGGGGCGATCGTCGCCGCGGAACGGGCGGAGCACATCGCCCGCGCCGCCGCCGACGCCGCGCAGCGCCAGCTGGAAGCAGTGCGGCGCCAAAAGCAAACGGCCGATCTTAGCTTCCGCTTGGGCGCGGCGGATGCAGAGGATCAAGTCGTCGCAGAGATCCTCGCGATGCGGGCCGAGCTCGAGTGGGTGCAGATGCGCGCGCGGCTGCAGAGCGCGCGCAACAATCTCGAGGATGTGCTGCACGCGCCCTTGTCGGGCCCGGAACTTGCCCTGGCGAAATCCATACCGTCGCTCGTTGCCGGAGCCGGGCCGTGAGAGCTCACGCGCTCTGCGTGCTGCCGGTCGCCTGCTGTGCGCTGCTGAGCTTGCCGGCGATCGCGATCGGCGATCAAGACGATGAGGCTGCCGATTCGAGCCGGCGATCCGCGCAGCCCACCTTGAGCAGTGGGCAGCAGCGCGCGGCCGGCATTGCCGTCGCGCACCCTCTCGCCGCGAAGGCGCCGGAACGCATCGAGGGGGTTGGTCTGGTCCTGGATGCGACCGCGCTGGTATCCGATATGGGTGAAACCGCCACGGCCACGGTCGCGGAACACTCCGCGTCCGCCGAACTCGCGCGCTTGCGCGCGCTCTACCAGGGCGGTGCCGGAGCGTCCCTCAAAATGCTCGAGGCGGCGCAGGCGGATCAGGCGAGAGCGCAGGCGCAGGCGCAAATCGCGGCGGCGCGGTTCACATTGCATTGGGGGCCCTTGGCCGCATTGCCGGCTGACGCACGTCGGAGAGTGATCGAGGCGGCGACGAGCGGCCGCACGTTGCTGCTGCGCGCCGACTTGCCGGGCCGGCATACCCTCGGCGCCAGCCCAAGCAAGGCCGTGCTGGATGTGGATGGCATTCAAGTTCCGGGGCGCGTGCTTGGAGTACTGCGGGAAACAACCGAATTGCAGAGCGTCGGTTTGTTGATCGAAGTGTCGAACGCACCCGGCGGACTCGGTCCGGGCGCCCGTGTCCCGGTTGCGTTGATGACGGTTGAGCGCAAGGGATTGCTGCTGCCCCGCGATGCGCTGCTTTACGACGAGAGCGGGGCCTATGTTTACAAGCAATTGACCAAAAAGACCGAGGTGGGGAAGGCGCGTTATGCGCCGGTGAAAGTGCGTCTGCTGCTTCCCTACGGCGATGGCTGGCTGGTCGAAGGCGTTGATGACGATGACAACATCGTGGTGCACGGGGCGGGGGTTTTGTGGTCGCTGCAGGAACTGGGCGCCCAACAGCATGACGACGACTAGGAGCCTGTCTAACTAATGATGCGCCTACTGCGGCCGCCCCACATCGGCATATTTCTGCGATCGTTTCACTCACATAGTACCCACTATGCTCGTGAACCGATCGCAGAAATCTGCTCGATGTGGGTCGCCCTCGTGACGGCGATCATTAGTCAGACAGGCTCCTAGGACGCAACCCAATGCTCGCCGCCATCGTCCGCGCCTCCCTGCGCAATCCCCGCATTGTCACCGCGCTCACCTGCCTGATCGCCGCGCTGGGTTTCGCTGCACTGCTGGAGGCGCGGTTCGACGTGTTTCCGGATTTCGCCCCTCCCCATGTGCTGGTGCAGACCGAGGCGCCCGGCTTCGACGCGACTCAGGTCGAGGCGCTGGTCACGCGGCCGTTGGAAGGGTTGCTGGCCGGCGCAGAGAATGTGAAGACGGTTCGCTCGACCTCGAGCCAAGGCCTCTCCGCCATCCAAGTCGTGTTCGAGCGCGGCGGCGATCCGTATCGGCAGCGCCAAGTCGTTACCGAGCGCCTGGCCGAGTCTCCCAGCTTGCTTCCACAGGGCGTCGGGGCTCCTCTCTTATCGCCGTTGAGCTCTTCGATGGAGTACCTCGTGCACTTCGGCTACACCAGCGATCGGCTCTCGCCGGTGGAGCTGCGCGATGTGGTGCAATGGATCGTCAAGCCGCAAATTCTCGCGGTGCCCGGCGTGGCGCAGGCGCAGATCTTCGGCGGCGCGGTGCGCGAGCGGCAGATTGAAATCGACCCGGCAAAGCTCGCCGCCGCCGGACTCGTCCTCGACGACGTCCTGTCCGCCGCCAGGCGCGCAACCGCCTTGATCGGCGGCGGTTATTTCGAAACGCCCACGCAGCGCATCGTCATCCGAGCCCAGGCCCCCGGCGCCACGCTCGACGCGATGGCGCAGGCGGTGGTGGGCACGCGCGGCGGCTTGCCGGTGCGTTTGGGCGACGTCGCCAGCGTGCGCGAAGGCGCCGCGCCGCGCTTCGGCGATGCCTTGATCGCCGGTAAGCCGGGGATACTCATCGAAACCTCGACCCAATTCGGCGCCAACACGCTCGACGTGACGCGGGCGCTCGAAGTCAGGCTCGATGCGCTCGCGCCGGCGCTCGCCAAGCAGGGAGTGCAATACCACCCGGCGCTGCTGCGGCCGGCCAGTTTCATCGAAAGCGCGATCGAGAAACTGCGCAATTCGCTGGGTCTGGGCGCGGCACTCGTGATCGCGCTCTTGTTGATCACCTTGCGCGACTGGCGCGGCGCATTGGTGTCTTTCAGCGCGATCCCGCTCGCGCTCCTGACGACGGTGTGGATTCTCGAGGCTTCGGGGTTGAGTCTCAACACCATGACCATCGGCGGTCTCGTGGTCGCGCTCGGCGTGGTCGTCGATGATGCCGTCATCGACGTTGAGAATATTCTCCGCCGCCGCCGCGCCGCCGCGCGCGAGGTGGATATCGGCGAGTTGCTCATCGGCGCCTCGCTGGAGGTGCGGCGGCCGGTGTTCTATGCCACGGCGGCGGTTGCGGTCGCGTTTCTGCCCATAGTGCTGATGTCCGGATTGCAGGGCGCATTTTTCCGGCCGTTGTCGATTTCGTTCCTGCTCGCAGTAGGTCTGTCCTTGGTTGTAGCCATGAGCGCGACACCCGCGTTGTGCGCGCTCGCCATGGCGCGGCACACTCCCAAGTCCGAAGCGGCGTTTCTGCGGCGCCTGAAGCGCCGGCAGCTGCGGGCGATCGCATGGCTGAATGCGCGGCCGCGTGCGCTCATCGCGATCGTCGTCGCGAGCGGCGCCGCCGGGGTGATTCTGCTGCCCTTGCTGGGCGCGCGATTGCTGCCGGATTTCCGTGAAAATTACTTGATCGCGCACGCATCGCTGCGCCCGGGGATTTCGCTGACTGAAACCACCCGCGTCGGGGAACAGATCTCCAAGGGACTCATCAGTATTCCCGGCGTCAAGAGCGTCGCCGAACAGATCGGCCGCGCCGAGAACGGGCAGGACCCCGACGCGCCGAACAAGAGCGAGTTCGAGGTGCAGATCGATCCGCGCCAGGGTCGCAGCGCGGCCGAGATCGATGCCGCCATCCGCAATGTGTTCGGCGACTTTCCGAACCAACTCGTGGAAATCTATTCGGTGTTGGCCGAACGCATCGGTGAAACCCTGTCCGGGGAGTCCGCGCCGTTTTCGATCAGCGTGATCGGTTCCGATCTCGATGCCGACGATCTCGTCGGCGCGCAGATCGTCGAGGTGCTGCAGCACCTGCCCGATAGCGGCAATGTCCGTCTGACGGTCCCGCCGCGCCAGGTGGAGATGCACGTGGAATTGCTGCCGAAGCAGCTGGCCATCTACGGGTTGCAGGCGGCGGATGTGCTGCAGACGGTGAATGCGGCCTATCACGGCAGTGTGGCGGCCGAACTCAATCAGGCGGATCGCAGCCTACCGGTCACGTTGCGGATCGCTCACGCGGGCGCCGATCCATTGCGGTTAGGATCGCTGCTGCTGCGCGGACGGGATGGCGCACTGGCGCCGCTGTCCTCGGTTGCCAGAATCACCATGGCCTTGTCGCGCAGTCTGGTCGACCATCAGGACGGGCTGCGGCGGCAGATCGTCGTCGCATCGCCGAAGGGCGCCGATCAAGTAGGGTTTGCCGACAGAGCGCGCCAGGCGATCGCCGCCAAAGTTCAGCTGCCGCCCGGTGTGTTTCTGCGCTACGGCGGAGCGGCCGAAGCGCAGGCCGCCGCCAAGAATGAATTGTTGCTGCACTCGGCCGCGGCCTTCGTGCTCATCGTGCTGTTGCTGGCGCTTGGATTCGGGCAGCCGAGGCACGTGCTTCTCGTGCTGCTTTCCTTGCCGAGCACGCTGATCGGCGGCGTGGCGGCGACCGCCTTGACCGGCGGTACGCTCACCCTGGGCGCGATGGTCGGCTTCGTCGCCCTGTTCGGGATGGCCGCGCGCAACACCATTTTGCTGGTGTCTCACTACGACCATCTGGTGCAGGTGGAGGCGCAGCCCTGGAATCTGGATACCGCGTCGCGCGGCGCCGAGGAGCGGCTGACGCCGGTGCTGCTCACGGCATCGCTCACCGGATTGGCCCTGCTCCCGGTGGCATGGCAACTGCACCAACCCGGGCACGAGATCGAGGGCCCCATGGCGGTGGTCATTCTCGGCGGCTTGGTGTCTTCTACACTGGTCAGCCTGCTGCTGATTCCACCTTTGGCGGCTCACTGGCTGCGGCCCGACAATTTCCTTCACAAGGAGTCAAAGCGATGAAAATCAATACTGTGATCGTAGTTGGACTATCCATGCTGGCATGTGGCTACACGCGGGCCGCGGCACCGCCGCTCACCGCCAGCAAGACGATCAGCATCGACGCTTCGGCGGCGAAGGTCTGGCGTGCGGCGAAGGACTTCAACGGCTTGAACAGCTGGCATCCTGCCGTCGCCAAGGACGAGATCGTCGAAGGCAAGAACAACACCGTCGGAGCGGTGCGCTTGCTGACGCTGAAAGGCGGCGGGACGATCAAGGAAAAGCTGCTCCGCTTCGATCCGGCGGGCCGCTCGTTCAAGTACGCCATCATCGAAGGCGTTCTGCCGGTCAGCGACTATACGTCGACCTTCGTGGTCAAATCCGCCGGCAAGGACAAGTCCTCGGTCACCTGGACCGGCCACTTCAAACGCAAGAACGTCGGCGACAATCCCGCCGACAACGAAAACGACAAGACGGCGGTGGACACGATTGGCGGCGTTTATCAGGGCGGCCTGGACAATCTAAAGAAGATCGTCGAGGCGAAATAAGGTTTTGCTGCAATTTACGGTGCCAGCGTGCAGTAGCTTGTAGAATAAGCCAAGTTTCAAGTCTTGAAGGAATGCGGCTGACGCCCTGAATGAACGCCCTAGATAGGTTTCACCCCGCCGTCGCCGCCTGGTTCGCGCGGACTTTCGATGCGCCGACGCCGGCGCAGGAGCGGGCGTGGCCCGCACTGCAGGCGGGGCAGCATGTATTGGTGGCGGCACCGACGGGCTCGGGCAAGACCTTTGCGGCTTTCCTCGCCGCGATCGACCAGCTCGTCAAGGAGGGGCTTGCGGGACCGCTGCCGGACGAGACCCGCATCGTTTACGTGTCGCCGCTCAAGGCTCTGTCGAATGACATCCAGCGCAATCTCGAGGCGCCGCTCGAAGGCATTCGCGAAGAACTGGCGGCGTTGAATCTGCCCGAGGTGGCCATTCGTGCAGTGGTGCGCACCGGCGACACTTCGCAGGCGGAGCGCGCCGGGATGAGGCGCAAGGCACCGCACATCGTCGTGACCACGCCTGAATCGCTGTACATTCTGTTGGGTTCGCAGTCGGGACGCGAGATGCTTGCCACCTGCCGCACGGTGATCGTGGATGAGATTCACGCGATTGCGGGCAACAAGCGCGGCGCCCATTTGGCGCTGTCGCTGGAACGGCTGCAGGCGCTGACCGGGCGCGGGCTGGCGCGCATAGGATTGTCGGCGACGCAGAAGCCCATCGAAGAGGTGGCGAGGTTCCTGATGGGCAGCCGTGCTGCGGCGGGCGAAGACTGCGTCATCATCGACAGCGGCCACGTGCGCAGCCGCGATCTCAAACTGGAGCTGCCGCCGGCGCCGCTCGAAGCAGTCATGTCGGGCGAGGTGTGGACGCAGGTCTATGATCGGCTGGCCGAGCTCATCCGCGAGCACCGCACCACACTGGTTTTCGTGAACACGCGCAGGCTGGCCGAGCGCGTGGCGCGTCATCTTTCCGAACGGCTGGGCGAGGAAAACGTCACGGCCCATCACGGCAGCCTGTCCAAGGAACGACGCCTCGACGCGGAACAGCGCTTGAAGCGCGGCGAGCTGAAAGTGCTGGTGGCGACCGCCTCTCTCGAGCTCGGCATCGACATCGGAGATGTGGACCTCGTCTGTCAGCTGGGCTCGACCCGCTCCATCAACGCACTTCTGCAGCGGGTGGGCCGCGCCGGGCACTCGGTGGGCGGTACATCAAAGGGCCGGCTGTTTCCGCTTTCCCGCGACGAACTGGTGGAATGCGCGGCGCTGCTCGACGCGGTACGGCGCGGCGAACTGGACCGCTTGGAGGTTCCGACGGCACCTCTCGACGTGCTCGCCCAGCAGATAACCGCCGAAGTGTCCGCGCGCGAATGGGCCGAGCAGGAGCTGTTCGATCTCATGCGCGGAGCGTATCCGTACCGGGAGCTGCGCCGCGAGGAATTCGACGAGTGTGTGCGCATGCTGGCGGACGGATTCAGCACCCGCCGCGGGCGCCGCGGCGCCTTGCTGCATCATGATTCCGTCAACCAGATGCTGCGTCCTCGCAAAGGCGCCCGGCTGACGGCGCTCACCTCCGGCGGCGCCATCCCCGACAACGCCGATTACAGGGTAATGCTGGAGCCCGAAGGTCATCTCGTCGGCACCGTCAATGAGGACTTTGCGGTCGAGAGCCTGCAGGGCGACGTATTCCAGTTGGGCAATACCTCGTATCGCATATTGCGGGTGGAGCGGGGCACCGTGCGCGTCGAGGATGCGCACGGCCAACCGCCGTCGATACCGTTCTGGCTGGGCGAGGCGCCGGGCCGCACCGAGGAGCTGTCGGCGGCCGTGTCGAGACTGAGAAAGGAGATCGAGCAGCGTCTGGATGGCGGGCGAGCGGCGGACGACGGGCGAGCCGCGAAGGGGGCGTCCGGCGAAGCCATGCAGTGGCTGATCGAGTCCGTCGGACTCGACGAGGCAGCGGCTCTGCAGATCATTCAATACTTGGGCGCCGGCCGCGCCGCGCTCGGCTGCCTGCCCACATTCGACACGGTCATCTTCGAGCGCTTCTTCGACGAATCCGGCGGCATGCAGCTGGTCATTCATTCCCCTTTCGGCAGCCGCGTGAATCGCGCGTGGGGACTGTCCCTGCGCAAGCGCTTCTGCCGGACATTCAATTTCGAGTTGCAGGCCGCCGCGACCGAAGATCACATCGTGCTGTCGCTGACTCATGCGCATAGCTTCGAACTGGCCGAGGCCGCGCGGTATCTGCACTCGAACTCGGTTCGTCAGGTGCTCGTGCAGGCATTGTGCGCGGCGCCGATGTTCGAGGTGCGCTGGCGCTGGGACGCCGGCATTGCGCTGGCCCTGCCGCGCTTTCGCGGCGGCAAGAAAATCCCGCCGCAAATCGCGCGCATGAACGCGGAAGACCTGCTGGCGTCGGTGTTCCCGGATCAAGTGGCCTGCGCCGAAAATCTGCCGGGCGAGATCGAGATACCCGATCATCCGCTGGTGCGGCAAACGATTCGCGATTGCCTCGAAGACGCGATGGATATTCAGCGCTTCGAGGGCGTGCTGCGCGGTCTCGAAGCGGGCGACATCCGCGTCGTCGCGCGCGATCTGACCGAACCTTCGCCGCTCGCGCTCGAGGCTCTGAACGCGCGCCCCTATGCCTACCTCGACGATGCACCGCTCGAGGAGCGGCGCACCCAGGCCGTGATGAGCCGCCGCTGGATCGACCCGGAGTCCGCCGCCGACATCGGCAAGCTCGACCAGCAAGCGATCGAGCGTGTTCGCGCCGAGGCGTGGCCCGATGCGGCGACGCCCGATGAGCTGCACGACGCATTGTTGTGGCTGACGTTCCTGACCGACGAGGAGCGGCAGCGCAATGCGGCCTGGCCGCGATTGATGGATGAGCTCGCCGCTTCGGGGCGGGTGGCGCGCCTATCGGCTGCCGGGCTCTCGGCAGCGGAAGGCGACGCGCGGCGAGCGATCGTATGGGTAGCGACCGAAAGACGGGCGCTATTCGAGCCCTTGCCGATATCGGATGAATCTTTGGTCGAGATCGTGCGCGGCCGGCTCGAGGGGTTGGGGCCGGTCACGGCATCGGCCATTGCCGATTCACTGGCTCTGCCTGCATCGAGGATCAAGATCGCTTTGGCCGCGCTCGAGGCCGAAGGCTTTGCCATGCGCGGCCGCTTCGGCTCGGGCTCCGTGCAAGGGGCGGCCATTGCCCCGGGGTTGGGCATCGCCGAAGAGGAGTGGTGCGAACGCCGGCTGCTGGCCCGTGTTCATCGGTACACCGTCAAACGTCTGCGCGCCGAGATTGAGCCCGTGCAAGCCCGCGACTTCCTGCGCTTTCTCTGCGAATGGCAGCGCGTGCTGCCGGAGTCGCGGATGCAGGGGTCCGATGCGCTGGCGGCGGTGCTCACGCAGCTCGAGGGCTACGAAGCCCCGGCCGGTGCGTGGGAGACGGAGCGAAGCCCCGGCCGGTGCGTGGGAGACGGAGATCCTTCCGTCGCGCATGGCCGAGTATGAGCCTCAATGGCTGGATGAGCATTGCCGCGCAGGGCAAGTCGTCTGGACCCGGCTTGCCGCGCGCGGGACCGCGCGCCCCGCCGTGGCTATCTCTGCCAACGCTGCGCAAGCTGCCGAGCCCGAACGCGGCCGAGGCGCTTCCCCGGTTCGTTCCACTCCCATCACCTTGCTGGCAAGGCGCAATGTGCCGCTCTGGTCGGCGCTGACCGACCAGACCGATCCGGCCCAGCTGACATCGAGAGCCGCCTCGGTGGCCGAATTCATCCGAGAACATGGCGCGTCGTTCTTCGACGAGATCGCGGAGCGCGTCGGCATGCTGCCGGTTGAGGTGGAGGATGCGCTCGCCGAGCTCGTGGCGCTCGGTGTGGTGAATTCCGATAGTTTCGCAGGCCTCCGCGTGCTGCTGCTGCCGAGCGGCCGCCGCAGCAGGTCGACTTCGACTTCCTACGCTTCGCGCCGCAAGCGTCGCCTGGCGCTGTTTGGAATGGCGGATGCGGGGCGCTGGGCGCTGGTGCGGCGGCCCATCGCAGTCGCGTCCAGTCGTGGAGACGAGGCGGTCGAACAAATAGTGCGCACGCTGCTGCGCCGATGGGGTGTGATCTTCTGGAAGCTCCTCGGTCGCGAGGCCAATTGGCTGCCGCCATGGCGCGACATGCTCATGTGTTGCCGCCGCTTGGAGGCGCGGGGCGAGATTCGCGGCGGCCGGTTCGTCGCAGGCTTCTCGGGCGAGCAGTACGCGGCGCCGGAGGCGGTTGGTCTTTTGCGCGACGTGCGCCGCAAGCCGCACACGCAGCAGTACGTGTCGCTGTCGGCTGCCGATCCGCTGAATTTGATCGGCATCATTACACCGGGGGCAAGGCTGGCTTCGCTTGCCGGCAATCGGCTGCTGTACCGCGACGGGTTGCCGATCGCGACGTATGCCGCGGAAGAAGTTCAGTACCTCGTAGACCTTCCGGAGAAGGAGCAGTGGGAGGCGCAGACCGCGCTATTGCGCCGTCACACTCCTCTCGTGCTGGACGACTTGGCCTAGGAGCCTGTCTGACTAATGATGCGCCTGCTGCGGCCGCCCCACATCGGCATATTTCTGCGATCATTTCACTCACATAGCACCCACTATGCTCGCGAAATGATCGCAGAAATCTGCTCGATGTGGAGCGCCCTCGCGACGGCGATCATTAGTCAGACAGGCTCCTAGACGCCGCGGCTTTACGCAGCGTCGGCACCTTCAAAGACGAAGCACCGGTCCGGGCGCACAACGACCTGTATGTTCCCGCAGGTACAAGCATTTGTTCTGGTTGGGTCCAGCCGGGCGCGCCGAAGCGTATAAGTTGTCCGCTTGTTCAGCGGGGATAGTCAATGCCTAGCAAGATTCATCCGAAGCTGCGTGTGGCGGTAGTACAAGCTGCTCCGGCTTTCCTCAACGTGGATGGGACTGTCGACAAGACGATCAAACTCATGCAAGACGCGGCTACGCAGGGAGCCCAGCTGATCGCATTCCCCGAGACCTGGATTCCCGGCTACCCGTGGTGGATCTGGCTCGGCTCACCGGCCGTGGGCATGCAGTACGTGCAGCGCTACCACGACAACTCGCTCGTCGTCGGTTCGGCCGAGTTTACCCGTTTGGCGCAGGCTGCCGGCGACCTCGGCATCTGGGCGGCGGTCGGCTTCAGCGAGCGGGCCGGTGGGAGCCTCTACATGGCGCAAGCGCTGTTCGACGACCAGGGCCGCGTGATCAAGACGCGCCGCAAGCTCAAACCCACCCATGTAGAACGTACCGTGTTCGGCGAAGGTGATGGGGCGGATCTGGCCGTCATGGACACCGCAATAGGCCAGATCGGCATGCTATGTTGTTGGGAACATTTGCAGCCGCTGAGCAAGTACGCGATGTATGCGCAAAACGAGCAAATTCACGTCGCCGCATGGCCCAGTTTCTCTCTCTATCGCGGCGCCGCCTATGCGCTCGGCGCGGAACTCAACAACGCAGCCAGTCAGCTCTATGCCGCCGAAGGGCAGTGCTTCGTGCTTGCGCCTTGCGCCATCGTCTCGAAAGAGATGCACGAGCTGCTATGCACCGACGACTTGCAGCGCCAATTGCTGCTGCAGGGCGGCGGTTTCGCGCGGATCTACGGTCCCGATGGCGCTCCGCTGGGCAACACGCTGCCCGAGAACGAGGAGGGTATTATCTATGCGGACATCGACCTCGGAATGATCTCGCTATCCAAGTCTGCCGCCGATCCGGCCGGCCACTATGCGCGGCCTGATGTCACCCGTCTATTGTTGAACAAGACGCCCGGCGACCGTGTCGTTTCGCATGCGCTGCCCGGGATGATTGTTGGTGAAGGTGCGATTGCGGTCGAACCTCACGCGGCCGCCACCGATTAACCGAGCACGGGCGATCCCATGGAATCCGCAATTCCGAGACATCTGCAATGCCCGCGCACGCGCAATCGTCGAGCGGACGAGAACTACGCGCCGCCGTACCCGGCATATGCGGCGCGGGCGCATCCGTCGACCAAACAGGTTGTCATGGGGTATTTTGGCGTGCAATCGCTCGGCACGGACATGCAGGGAAAGGCGTGTGCGGCGCTGCGCAATATCGTGCAGGGCTTCGGGACGACCGACGGACCGGGACATCATGATCTGGCGCACTATGTGGATGCGGCGGGATACGACAACATGGTGGCGATTGCCTATTGGAGCGATCCGGCAAGCTTTGCGCGCTGGCGGGTCGACCCGGTGGCCGACGCGTGGTGGAATGCCGACGAGCGGTTTAGCGATGGTCTCGGCTACTTTCGCGAGATCGCTTGCCCTCGCGTCGAGCGTTATGAAACCCTGTTCAATACCCCCGACCGTCCCGAGGGTGTGAGCGTCGTCATGGGCGGCATGAGCGAGGATATCCAAGAGCATGCCTATTGGGGTGCGGCACGCGACCGCATCCCGCTATCGCAGACCGACGCGATGCAGCCAGCTGGTGCGCTTGCGACAATTCACGCATCAGCCGGCATCGGTCGATCGGTGCGTATTGCAGGACATGAAAATGTCGCGCTAATTCGTTCGGGACAGGAATGGACCGAAACCGAAGGCAAGGAGCGCGAACTATATCTGAAGAACATGGAGCCTGTGCTGCTCGAGGGAATGAACTTCCTCCGTGACGAGGGGGCCGCCATCGGTTGTTACAATAACCGCTACATGCACCATATTGACGCGAATGGTCAGGTGCTTCAAAAAACGTTCGGCCTGAGCTATTGGCGTTCGCTTTCCGACATGGAGGGCTGGTCGGAGTCGCACCCGACTCATGTCGCAATATTTGGCACTTTCATGCGCATCGTGCAGGAACTCGAATTTAAGCTCAAGCTGCGCCTTTATCACGAGGTGTCGGTTCTGAAGGCGGATGAGCAAGAATACGAGTATATAAACTGTCACCCGAAAACCGGAATGATGAACGGAGTTGCACCGTAAACCCGGATTCGTGCCGAAGTCGTCAGTACTTGTAACCGCACCGCGGATGCCACTATAGTCACTCGAGGTAGGCCGCTTCGGGCATTTTGCGTGTAGCCGTGGGGTTCAGCCCATGAATTCGAATGCACACCATGCAACCTTGATCAAGACATCCAGCGTCGAGGTGCCACGGCGTTTGGATTATTGGCGCGACATGATTTCTTCAACCTTCGTGGCGCTCGATTGCGATGCACCGGCAAAACGGGACTTCTCGGGTTCGCTCGAAACGAACGCTCTCAAAGACGTGCAATTTTCGAGGGTCGTGTCCGATGCGCAACATGTCGTCCGCTCGCGGCGCAGGATACGGCAGTCGCCGGACGATTTCTTTCTGGTCAGTATTCAACATCGCGGCATCGGTTCTGTCGCCCAAGAGGACCGGGTTGCAAGTCTCTCGGTCGGCGACTTTGCGCTCTACGACGCGTCTCAGCCTTATGAGCTCGATTTCAAGAATCCCTTCGAACAACTCGTATTGCGACTGCCGCGCCAATACTTGTCGCGTCGCATCGCTTGTCCGGAACGGCTGACGGCTATCACCTTTCGGGCCTCGCAAGGATCGACTGCAATCGTTTCCAACTTCATATCGCATCTATACCGCCAGCTGGACAGCCTGGAAACCGGCAGTCTGACCGTCATGCACCAGGCCCTGGTGGACCTGCTGGTGGCGGCTCTTTCGGGAACGACGGTGGAGGGCTTGCCCACACCAAATCGCTTGATCACGCGGCAACGAATAAAGAGCTTCATCGAGGCGCATCTCTCCGACAGCCTCCTCAACTGTAAACAGATTGCCGAAGCACACGGAATCTCCCTGCGTTATTTGCATAAGTTGTTCGAAGACGACGAAATCCCATTATCTGAGTGGATATGGGCGCGCCGTTTGGAGAGGGCACGAGTAGCGATCGAGTGTTCTCAGGCAACGGGGCAGTCGATCACGCAGATCGCGTACGACTGGGGGTTCAAAGATCCCGCTCATTTCAGCCGCGCCTTCAGAGCGCGCTACGGCGAGACGCCGTCGGCATCTCGGCAGGTACCCAAGTAGACAAGCGATAGTGCCTGTCCAATCAAGCCTGGGGTTCCGGGCCTGACTAATATCTCCCACGGTCTTGTACCACTGCACTCTCGTTGTCCAACGAGGGAAAAGTCCACTCGATGCGGGTGGCTCCCGACGGCGGTGCAAAAAAGACAGGGGATGGCATGCCTTCCGGAAGCGTGTATCGATATTCGAGATCACTCATCGTCGTGCTGCGGGCGACGCTCGCCGTCGCCGCAGCCGTTTGCTACAGCCATCGCGTTGCTGCTCAAGATGCTACGGGCACGTCGGTGCCACCTGATTACGTCAGGGCGATCGAAGCGCCGGGCGCACTCGAGGAGATAACGGTCACTGCGCAGCGACGCGAAGCGCGTCTCCAAGACACGCCGATTTCCATCACCGCATTTACTGCGTCGGCCATCGACAAGCTCGGAGTCACCAACGTGGAGCAGTTGGCGAATTTAGCGCCCAACGTCAGATTCGATTTCACTGCACCAATCAGCGGTGCGTCGGATGCCGCGGGAATTTTCATCCGTGGAGTCGGTCAGGCCGACTTTGCGCTGACCACGGAGGCCGGTGTCGGAACCTACGTCGACGGGGTGTATATGTCTCGATCCATCGGCGGGGTGCTGGACGTACTCGACATCGATCGCATGGAAATATTGCGTGGGCCTCAAGGCACGCTGTTCGGCCGTAACACGATCGGGGGCGTCATCAACATCGTCAGCGCCAAGCCCACCGATGAATTCGGCGGCACCGGCGAGCTGGAACTCGGTTCATTCAGCCGGCGCTATCTGCGCGGCACATTGAATATTCCCCTCTCGGATTCAGTGAAGATCAGGCTGACCGCATCCTCGAAAGAGAAGGACGGATACGTACATTCACGTCTCGTACCCCAATCGCCGGCCACTTCGCCGGTGCCGCCCGGGTCGAATCTTCCGGGAAGCGGCAGTCAGATTGACTATGGAAACGAGAATCGCCAAGCGGTGCGGCTCATTGCGACGTATGACCCGCATAACAATTTCACCGCAGATTTCTCCGTTGATGGTGAGCGGGTTCGCGAAAACAATGCGCCGGCCGTGCTCGTCGGGGTGACCGGAGGAAACAACCCGGCACTTGGCCCGATCGCGTTCTTCTACAACCTGGTCCAGGCGCCTGGTACCCAGTTGGCAGGATTCCCGAATGCGCAGTACAGCTGTGCCAATTTTTGTACCGGCAGCCCGAATAGCACCTATGCGACCGGTCCCAACGGAACCAGCATCAATTCGTGGGGGCCGGCGCTTACCTTGAGCTGGCATCCAAGGCCGAATCTGGAGCTGAAATCGATCTCCGCTCATCACGAGGAAAGCGGGTTCTTCAATCGCGACGCAGACGGATCGCCCATTGACCTTACTCATACGTCCAACTACGACTACCAACATCGGCAATTCAGCCAGGAGCTACAGTTGAACGGCAGTACGTTTGACGATCGGCTCAAGTTTGCGATGGGCGTCTACTACTTCGTTGAAACCGGCTCGGATCCTCTGTTGGTCACGTTCCCGTCGTCGTTCGGAACCTTGTATCAGGACGAAGACCATGTCGATAACAACAGCGTCGCGGGCTATGCACAAGCCACGTTCTCGCTCACGCAACGATTTTCGATCACCGCAGGCGGGCGCTACACGAGAGATTCCAAGACTTTCGACACGGATCAATACTTGATCACCGGCACGAGTGCCTTGGTGGGCAATGCCGTGTTTGGTGGCGCACCCCCCGGCACTCTGATCCCGCTGGTGCCGAGGCACTCTCACGTCAACAGCACCTTTACCAATACCTCACCTCGGGTGAGCCTCGATTACAAGATCATGGATCAAGCGCTGGTCTATGTGTCGTACAACGAAGGATACAAGGGCGGCGGCTTCAACCTCCGGTACGTAGCGCCGGTGCCGGCGGTGGTGCCGTTTGGCGCCGAGAAGGTGACAACCTGGGAAGCCGGCCTCAAGACCGAATTCTTGGATCGGCGGGTCAGGGCCAATTTGGCGCTATTCACGACAAACTACGATGACATGCAGCTGACCGAGTACCAGGAGCTCGGGGCGCCGCTCACGGTCAATGCCGGTAATTCGAAGATCAAGGGCGGGGAACTGGAACTGGTGGCGGCTCCGCTTGAAGGGCTTGAACTGTCTTACAGCCTGGGGGTGCTCAGCGCACACTATGTTTCGCTGGTCCCGAATCCCGCGCTCAACTTGCCGCCACAGGTGCAAATTACGCGTGGCTCGAAACTGCAGAAAACTCCTCCCAACGAAAGCGTTATCGGCATCGACTACCGCTTGGCGCATATTCTGCCGGGCGGTGCAGTGGCGCTGCATGCGGACTGGCGCTTCACCGCCGACACGTATAACGACGCACAGAACTCGATATTTCTGTATCAGCCGGCATACAACATCGGCAATGCATCGATCGCATGGGAACCCGTTTTGGCGAAGTGGTCGATTCGAGTGTTCGTCCATAACGCTACCGACAGGCGCTACATCGTCAGCGGCGACAGCAACTATGGTATCGGCTTTCACGAAGCGGAATTCAACCGACCGCGTGAATGGGGGCTTGCCGGCAAGATGTCGTTCTAGTCTGCCCTTGTCGGGCGGATTCTCGCGCCGCTACGGCAGCGGCAGCTGCGACGCGTTCCAGCCGCCGCCCACGGCCTCGATCAGCGCCACGCTGGCTTGCAGGCGGTTCGACAGCACGGCGAGCGCCGTCTGTTCCGCGCTCAGGCGCGTGGTCTGCGCCGTGATCACACTGCTGTAAGGCACGGTTCCGGCCTTGTACTGGTTGAGCGTGAGCTTTTCCGCTTCTCTGGCGGCGGCCACCGCGGCGTCCTCGATGACCGCCTGCTGTTCCAGCACGCGCAGGGTGACGATGTCGTCCTCGACCTGCTCAAAGCCGGTCAGCACCGTCTGCCGATAATTGTCGACGCTCACGTCGTAGGCCGCGCGTGCCTGGGCCACCTGCGCGCTGCGCAGTCCGCCGTCGAACAAAGTGTCCGCGAGCGTGGGACCCAACGACCAGATGCGATTCGGCACGTTGAACAGCCGCGACCAGGTACGGCCCGTGTAATCGTCCGACCCGGACAAGGTGAGACTCGGAAAGAACGCCGATTTCGCCACGCCGATCTGCGCATTGGCCGCCGCGACTCTGCGTTCCGCTTCCGCCACGTCGGGCCGGCGTTCGAGCAGCGTGGAGGGAATGCCCGCGGGCACGGTGGGCACATCGGCTCGCATGGGGGAGGGGCTCACGGAGAACGATGCCGGCTGCTGGCCCGTGAGTACGGCGATGGCATGTTCGAGCACGGCACGTTGAATCTTGGCGTTCACCTGCTGCGCCTGGCTCGACAGCAGTTGCGCCTCGGCGCTCACGACATCGGCTCTGGCCGCCACTCCGAAGCGGTAGCGGCTCTCCGCGATCTTCAGGGAGAGCTGCTCGGCCACCACGGTGTCGTCCAGCAGCTTCTGCAATTGATCCTGCGCGCGCAACTCGAAATAATCGGTCGCAAGTATCGCCTGGGCCGACAGACGCGCCGCGGCCAGCGCCGCCGCGCTGGCTTGCGCCGACGCCCGGTCACCCTCGACCGTGCGGCGGATCTGACCCCAGATATCCAAGGCCCAATTTCCGGAAATTCCCGCGCTGGTGGTGGTATGCGCGGGTGCGGTGCCGACCGCCCCACGCTGCTGCCCGGCGCTGACGCCGACGGTGGGCCAAAAGCCCGCGCGCGCCTGCGCCACCAGCGCCCGCGCCTGATCGTAGGCAGCCGCGGCGGCCTTGACGTTCTCGTTCGAAATGTCGATGCGAACTTCCAGCTGGTTCAATGCATCATCTTTGAATATTTCCCACCAGGGCCCTCTGCTGAGCGCGTCGTTGGGCTCGCTGGGTTTCCAATCTCCGGCTTCCTTGTAATCGGGGGCGACGTCGAGCTTCGGGCGATGGTAATCGGGACCGACCGCGCACGCGGCGGCGAGGCTGAGCCCTGCGGCCACGCTCAACCATCGGGTGAACCGCAGACCCCAGCTGCAGTGGCGGAGCCGCATCAGATGCCGGCTCCCACGGGGTCGAATCCCTGACCGCCCCGATCCGGGTGGGCGGACGCCGGCGGCGGGTTGTACTTGCCTTGTCTCAAATGCTTCCAGTAGCGATGGATGTACAGGTAGACCACCGGCGTCGTATAGAGCGTGAGGAGCTGGCTGACCACCAGGCCGCCGACTATCGCGATCCCTAAGGGCCGCCGCATCTCGGTGCCGTCGCCGTACGCGATGGCCAGGGGCAGTGCGCCCGCAATGGCGGCACAGGTGGTCATCATGATGGGCCGAAAGCGCAGGCTGCAGGCGTGCGCGATGGCGGCCCGCGGGTCCATCCCCAGAGTGCGCTCGGCCTCGAGCGCAAAATCCACCATCATGATGGCGTTCTTCTTGACGATGCCGATCAGCAGCAGGATACCCAAGAAGGCGATGAGACTGAATTCAGTGCCGGTGGCCATCAGCGCCAGCAGCGCGCCCACTCCGGCGGACGGCAGCGTGGAGAGAATGGTCAGCGGTTGGCTGTAGCTTTCATACAGCACGCCCAGCACCACGTAGATCGCGATCAGCGCGGCCACCAGCATCAGCGGCGTATTGCTGTTGCTCTGTTGAAACAGGCGGATGTCGTTCATTTTGCGGTTGATCGCGGCGAGCGCGACATCCAGCGATTCTCCCACCGGTAAATTGAATGCGATGGCCGTCGACACTGAGGTGCCGGTGTGATTCACGCTCACCGGCGTCGTGCCGGTCGTGAAGTGGCTGAACGCCGCAAACGGCACGACGGTTTCCTGGGCGACGCTGACGGCGGTGCCGGTGGATGTATTGCCGCGGCCGGCGTTCGCCAGAGAATTCGCGGCCAGATTGCGTGCCGCATCCTGGGCGACCGCGGCGTTGGATGAACTCGTCGACGACGCCTTTGACGCCGTGGGCGATGCCGATTTGAGCGAGACGGTGCCGGCGACCGCCTGCGTGGCCTGTGTCCCCGTGACGGCGGCGCCGGAGGTGCTTACGTACAATTCCTTGAGCACTTCCGGGTTCTGCCAGAACTCGGGCGCCACTTCCATGACCACGTGGTACTGCTGCGGGCTGAACGGGTTGTAGATATTCGACACCTGCGCCTGAGCGAACGCGTCACCCAGCGCATTGTCGATCTGAACTTCCGTGAGCCCGAGCTTCGAGGCGCTGTCGCGGTCCACGATCAGGTCGGCCTCGAGGCCGCCCGGCTGCATGTCCGTGTCCACATCGGTGATTTCCGGCATATCCTGCAATGCCGTCCGAAGCTTCTGCGACCAGCTACGCAACTCCGTCAAGTCGTCGCCGAGCAGCGTCCATTGGTACTGCGAGTTGGCCGATCGTCCGCCGCCGCCGCCGATGTCCTGCACGGCCTGCAGAAAGGTCGCAACCCCCGTGACTTTGTTCAACTTCGGCCGCAATCGGGCGATCACCTGATCCGCGGCGATCCGGCGCACCGCAAGCGGCTTGAGCGCGATGGTGACGTTGGCGTTCGCGCCGCCGCCGCCGAAGGGCCCGAAGCCGCCGCCTCCCACCGAGCCTGTCACCGTATTGACCGCGGGATCGGCCTTGATGATGGCCGCGACCTCCTGCAGCTTGCGCTTCATCATTTGAAACGAGCTCTGCGCATCGCCGCGAATGCCTCCCTGCAGCTGGCCGGTATCCTGTTGCGGGAAAAATCCCTTGGGTATCGCGATGTACAGATAAACATTGAGTCCAATGGTCGCGCACAGCAGCAGCAGCATGGCGCGCGGATGATGCAAGGCCCAGTCGAGGGATCTTTCGTAGCCGCGGCGCAGGCGCCCGAAACTGCGCTCGAATGCCTGCCCGAAGCGGGAGGGTTTGCGCATGTTTTCGCGCTCGAGCAGCAGCGAACACATCATGGGCGTCGTCGTCAGGGAAATCACCAGAGAGATGAGGATGGATACCGACAAGGTGACGGTGAACTCGCGGAATATCCGCCCGACGATGCCTCCCGCAAACATGAAGGGAATGAACACCGCGACCAACGACAGACTCATGGACACGACGGTGAAGCCCACTTCGCGGGCGCCCAGCAGGGCGGCGCTCATGCGCGACATGCCCGCTTCGATATGGCGCGTGGTATTTTCCATGACGACGATGGCGTCATCCACCACGAAGCCGGTGGCCACGGTGAGCGCCATCAGGGAAAAATTGTCGAGGGTATAGCCGAGCAGATACATCGCGCCGAAAGTTCCGATCAACGACACCGGCACGACCAGGGCGGGAATCAGCGCCGCGCGATAGCTGTTCAGAAAGATGTACACCACCAGGATGACGAACGCCACGGCCAATATCAGAGTCTGCTCGACCTGGCGCAGCGAGGCGCGAATCGTGATGGAGCGGTCGAAGGTGACCACCAGATCGATCTTCGAGTCGATCGAACTCTTGAGGAGGGGAAGTGCAGCCTTGACGGCATCGATCATTTCAATGACGTTGGCGCCGGGCTGCTGAAAAACCGTGACGAACACGGCGGGTTTGCCGTTGTAGAGGCCGCGGATGTTCTCGGTCGCGCCATCCTGCATGTCCAGGACTCTGGCCACATCGCCGAGCCGTACCGTTGCGCCGTTGCGGTTCGCGATGATCAGATTGCGGTAGGGTCCCGCGTCGCGGGCATTGTCATTGGTGTAGATCTGATAATGCAGCCGGCCGGACTCGATCGCGCCCTTGGGCGCATTGGCGTTGGCATTGGAGATGGCGGCGCGGACATCCTGCAGACCGATGCCGTACTTGGACAGCGACAGCGGATTGATCTCGACCCGCACGGCGGGCAGCGCGCTGCCGTTGACGTTCACCCCGCCGACGCCCGGAAGCTGGGACAGGCGCTGCAAGATCACGGCGTCCGCTGCATCGTAGATCTGGCCCTGCGTGAGCACGTCCGAAGTCATGGCGATGGCCATGACCGGAAACAAGGAGCTGTTGAGCTTGCGGTAGGTGGGGTTGCGCGTCAGCGAGCTGGGCAGGTCGGCATGCGCGGCGACGATGGCCGCCTGCACGTCGCGCGCCGCGCCGTCGATGTCGCGGTCGACCCCGAAAGTCAGTTGAACGTTCGAGGTGCCCACGCCGCTCGTGGAGGTCATGTCGTCGACGTCGGCGATCGCGCCGAGATGCCGCTCCAGCGGAGTGGCCACCGTGCTCGCCATGACCTCGGGGCTGGCTCCGGGCAGCTGCGCCGAAACGAAGATCGCCGGCACATCGATGCGCGGCAGCGGCGCCACGGGCAGCAGCATGAAGGCCGCGGCGCCGCACAGTGCGACGCCGGCCGTCAGCAGTATGGTCGCCACCGGTCTATGAATGAAAGGAGCGGAAATGTTCACGCGGAACCGTCCGCCGCCAATGCGCCGCCCGCGGCGGCGCGCGCGGGCCGGCGCAGGCGGGACGCCAGGCGGTCGAACGCCAGATAGATCACCGGGGTCGTGAACAAGGTCAGCACCTGGCTCACCAAGAGGCCGCCCACGATGCTGACGCCGAGCGGGTGGCGCAGTTCGGAGCCCGTGCCCGTACCGAACATGAGCGGCAAGGCGCCGAATATCGCGGCAACCGTCGTCATGAGTATGGGTCGAAAGCGCAGCAGGCAGGCTTTGTAAATAGCCTCACGCGGCGCAAGGCCCTCATCGCGCTGCGCCACGACCGCAAAGTCGATCATCAGAATCGCGTTCTTCTTCACGATGCCGATGAGCAGGATGATGCCGATCAGCGCAATGATGGTCAGATCGTCCCCGGCCAGCATCAGGGCGAGCAGCGCGCCGATGCCGGCCGACGGCAGCGTCGATAGAATCGTGATGGGATGGATGAAGCTCTCGTATAGAACGCCGAGAACGATGTACATGACGAGCACGGCGGCCACCAGCAACAGAAGCTCGTTGGTCAAGTTGCTGCGGAAGGCGAGCGCCGCTCCCTGGAAGGTCGTTCGAATGCTGTTCGGCAACCCGGCGCCGCGTTCGGCATTCTCGATGGCCGAAACGGCGGCGCCGAGCGAAGCGTTCTCGCTCAAGTTGAAGGATACGGTGGTCGCCGGAAATTGCGCCAGGTGATTGATGAGAAGCGGCCGAGTTTCCACATCCACTTTGGCGATCGCGGACAGCGGTACCTGACCGCCGCCCGCCGACGGTACGTAGATGGACGCGAGCGAGTCCACGGACCGGTAGTAGGCCGGATCCGCCTCCATGATGACGCGATACTGATTCGACTGAGTGAAGATCGTGGACACGATGCGCTGGCCGAATGCGTCGTACAAGGCGTTGTCGACGGTGCCCACGCTGATGCCGAGACGCGCCGCGCTGTCGCGGTCGATGGTGATGTAGGCCGCAAGGCCGTTGTCTTCCTGGTTGCTGACGACGTCCGCGAGCTCGGGCTGCTGACGAAGCGCCGCCAGCAGCCGGGGAGTCCACGTGGACAAAACCGCGGCGTCCGCGCTTTCCAGCGTGAATTGGTATTGGGTGCGGCTCACCGTGTTGTCGAGGGTAAGATCCTGCACCGGTTGCATGTACAGCGTGATGCCCGCGATGTCGGCCGTTTCGGCCCGCAGCCGGCGGATGGCATCGGCGACGTTCGTGCTGCGTTCGCCCCGCGGCTTCAAATTGATCAGGAAGCGGCCGCTGTTCAGGGTGACATTGTTGCCGTCGACACCGATGAAGGAGGACAGGCTGAGCACATCCGGATCCTCGAGTATCGCGGCCGCGAGCGCTTGTTGCCGATCGGCCATGGCGGCGTAGGAAATCGACTCGGTCGCCTCGGAGACGCCCTGAATCAATCCGGTGTCCTGTGCGGGAAAGAAGCCCTTCGGAATCAGAATATAGAGAATCGCAGTCAGCGCCAGGGTGGCCATCGCGACATACAGGGTCAACCGCTGATGATCGAGCACCCAGGTGAGCCTCCGGCCGTACCACTCGACCACGGCGCTGAACCACCGTCCCGACTCGAGCTGCGCGTGTTCGCCCGGCGGCCGTTGTTTCAGGAGCTTGGCGCACATCATCGGCACGAGGGTCAGGGACACCACGGCCGAGATGAGAATCGTGACGGCGAGTGTAACCGCGAATTCGCGGAACAAACGCCCGACCACATCCTGCATGAAGAGCAGCGGAATGAGCACCGCGATCAGCGACACCGTCAGCGATATGATGGTGAAGCCGATCTGTCCGGCACCCTTCAGCGCCGCTTCGAGCGGCGTCTCCCCGAGCTCGATGTAGCGCGAGATGTTTTCGATCATCACGATGGCGTCGTCGACGACGAAACCCGTCGCGATGGTCAACGCCATCAACGATAGATTATTGAGGCTGAAATTCGCCAGATACATCACCGCAAAGGTGCCGATGAGCGACAGCGGCACCGAAAGGCTGGGGATGATGGTGGCCGGAACATTGCGCAGGAACACGTAGATCACCAGCACGACCAGCACGACGGCGAGCACGAGTTCGAATTCGACGTCGGCGACCGAGGCTCTGATGGTCGTCGTTCGATCGGTGAGGATGGCGAGATCGACTCCCGCGGGCAGCGCGGCCTGCAGCGAAGGCAAGAGATCGTGGATTCGGTTGACGACGTCGACGACGTTGGCGCCCGGCTGGCGCTGCACGTTGAGGATCAAGGCCGGGACCCTGTTCATCCAGCCGCCGAGCTTGGCGTTCTCCGCGCCCGAGACCAATTCGGCCACATCCTTGAGCCTGACCGGGGCGCCGTTCTTGTAGGCCACCACGACGCTGCCGTAGTCCTCCGCGTTGCGGATCTGATCGTTGGTATTGACCGTGTAGGCGACGCTGGGGCCGTCCAGCGTGCCCTTCGGACCGTTCTGGTTGGCGTTGTTGATGGTGGTGCGCAGATCGTCGAGATTCAATCCGTAGGCCGCCAAGGCGCGCGGGTTCACCACCACGCGGACCGCCGGCCGCTGGCCGCCGCTGAT
>WNFL01028934.1_pt1 | contig 31948 bp, 33 predicted proteins | sample 5400361 | NCBI WGS metagenome assembly WNFL01 (sample SAMN13153351, study PRJNA577476) | soil metagenome | isolation source: 40 cm soil on Douglas fir-dominated hillslope | place: USA:California | collected 2013-09-17
GGGCCCTCCCCGGGATAGAGCGAGCGCCGCGCGGTCGAGTGGATGCCGTCCGCCGCGACGAGCAGGCGCGCGTCGACCGAGCGAGTCCCTCCGCCGCCGCGCGTGCTCGGCGCGGCGCGCGGAGTTCGCTCGCTGAAGGTCGCGCGCCCGCCCCGGCCGGGCTCCGCCTCGAAGCGCTCCAGGTGCAGGCCGAGCTGGATGCGATCCGCGCCGATGCGCGCGCGCGCCGCCTCGAGCAGGAGCATCTGCAGCACGCCGCGGTGAATCGAGACCTGCGGCCAGCGATAGCCCGCTTGGCGGCCGCGCGGCTCGGCCCAGATGCGCTGACCCCGTTTGGTGTAGTACGCGAGCTCGCCGCAGGCGATGCCCGCCGCCTCGAGCGGAGCGCACAGACCGAGATCGTCCAGCTCGCGCACCGCGTGCGGCAGCAAGTTGATGCCGACGCCGAGCGGCTTCAGCTCCGGCACCGACTCGAAGACGCGCACCGGGAAGCCGGCCTCGGAGAGTGACAGCGCCGCGGCGAGCCCGCCGACGCCCGCGCCCACGATCGCGACCTCTCCGTCCACCGCAGGATGATCTCACGGCGCGCGGTGTGGTCTAATTGCGCGATGCGACTCGGACTCGTCCTCGCCGCCCCGACGATCGCTGACCAGATCGCCGCCGCCCGCCACGCGGAAGCGCGCGGCTTCGACTCCGTGTGGACCATCGAGTTCTTCAACATGCACGGCTTCGTGCGGCTCACCGCGGTCGCAGCCGCGACGGCGCCCCATCCTTGCCGCCGCGGCCGCGCTCGACATCGACGAGCTCTCGGGCGGGCGCATGATCCTCGGGCTGGGCAGCGGCACGCGCTCCATGAACGAGCGCTGGTACTCCGTGAAGTTCGACGATCCGCCGGCGCCGCGCATGCGCGAGGCGGTAAAGCTGGTGCGCGCGGCCTTCGCGGCGCAAAAGGGCGGCGGGCTCAAGTTCGACGGCCGCTACTACCAGGTCGACATCCCGCAGTTCGCGCGCCCGGGCGCGCCGCGCGCCGAGATACCGGTGTATGTCGCCGCGGTGAATCGCGGCATGATCCGCGCCGCCGCAGCGGTCGCCGACGGGCTCGTCGGCCACCCGATCTTCACCCGCAAGTACATCGCCGAGCACGTGCTGCCCGAGCTCGCCGGCTCGCGCTGCGCGCTGGCGCCCTACGTCATCTGCTCGGTGAGTGACGACGTCGACCGAGCGCGCCGCGAAGCCCGCGCGCAGATCGCCTTCTACTACACGACGAAGCTCTATCACTCCGTGCTGGACACACACGGCTGGCGCTCGGTCGGCGAGGAGATCGCCGCCGCGTACCGCCGCGGCGACTTCGCGGCCATGAGCGCCGCCGTGCCCGACGCGCTGGTCGACGAGATCGCGATCGCCGGCCGCCCCGACGAAGTGCGCGACCGCCTGCACCTCTGGGACGAGCTCACCGACCAACCCCTGCTCTACCCGCCCACAGTCGGCGTCCCTCCAGGTCGCGTGCGCGAGAACTTGGCAGCCATCGCGGATACCTTCGCGTGATTGACTACGCTCGCCTGTGGCAGTCGGACGGGCCAATCCTGGCCGCAACTAACTCTCGCGCATCGCGCGGCTGCGCCGCTTGCGGGCTCGGTCGGCGAGTCACTCCGGAGCGCTGGGTAGGGTGAAGTAGAACGTCGAGCCGCGGCCGGGCTCGGATTCGACCCAGACGCGGCCGCCGTAGCTCTCGACGATGCGCCGGCAGATGGCCAGCCCCATGCCCGAGCCGTCGCGGACCTCGGCGTGCGCGCGCTCGAAGACGCGGAACACGCTCTCGTGGTGCGCGGGCTCGATGCCGATGCCGTTGTCGCGCACGAACACCAGGACGTCGTTTTCTCGCTGCCCGGCTCCGACGGCGATGACCGGCGCCGCGGAAGAGCGGAAGCGCAGCGCGTTCGTGAGCAGGTTCTGGAACACGCGCGCGACCTGGATCGGGTCGGCGAGCACGCGGCAGAGTGTCTCGATCTTGACCTCGGCGCTGGCCTCGGCGAGCGCGGGCCGCAGGTTCTCGAGCGCCCAGTCGAGCGCCTGGCCGAGCTCGCTCGGCTCGGCGCCGACCCGGATCCGCGTGGCGACAGCGTAGTCGACCAGGTCGCGCAGCAGGGTGCGCATGCGACTCACCTGGCGCAGCGCCAGCGCGAGATCCGCCGGCTCGCCGCGCAGTGAGTCGCCGAGCTGCGCCTCCAGGCTGCGCAACGGCTCCTGGAGATCGTGGGCGCCGGCGAAGGCGAGCTCCTCGAGCTCTCGGTTGGCGGCCTCGTGGTGCGCGACCTCGGCGCGCGCGGCGTCGCGCGCCGCGATCAGATCGTCGATCGCGAACAGCGAGCCGACGAAGCACTCGAGGGCACCGCTCGCATCGAAGCCGGGCTGCGCGTGGAGCCGCACCCAGCGATGGACACCGTCGGCCGCGCACACGCGCAGGTCGAGCGCCGCCTCGCGCGGCACTTCGACGAGGTCCGCCCAGGTCGCGAGCCACGCGCCGCGGTCGTCGGGGTGCACCGCCTCGAACCAACCGCGCCCGCGCGCGTCGGGCGCGGCGCAGCCGAGAAACTCGAGAAAGCGCCGCGTGAAGTGCGTGAACTCGCCGCGCGCGTCGCTCTTCCAGAGCATCGCGGGCGCGAGCACGGCGCTGTGGGCCGTCGGAAGCGCGGGTAGGGTGCCCGCGCGATCATGAGACGGGGCCGAGCCCGCGGTGGCGGCGCCAGGGCGCAGCGCAAGGAGCTCGGCGAGCGCGGCCTCGAGCACGGCCGGAGTCACTCCGTCGCGCGCGAGCAGCGTACAGCCACCCAGCGCGCGCGCGCGCTCCGCTGCCTCGGTGTCGCCGAACGCCGCGAGCACGAGCGCGCGGGTCATGCCCCCGCGCGCGCGGCGCTCGCGCAGCACGTCGAGCGCTCCGTGACCCGCGAGTGACACGTCGAGCAGCAGCGCGTCGACGCTCTCACTCTCGAGAGCCGCGCGCAGCTCGGCGCTGTGGAGTGCTCCGAGCCACTCCACTCGCCCCGTCCGCATGATCGCCTCGAGCGCCGCCCGCAGCTCCGGCTCCGACGCGCTGTCCGTCGGATGCACCAAGAGCCGAACGAGCTCGCGCCCCCCGCGCGTCTCGACGTCCCCCACGTGTGCCAAGATATCACGATCCTGGAGGCGCGCCGCAGCTTGACCGCGGCTAGCGCGCCGTCTCGAGCTCGAGGCGCTTCGGGCCGCGCACCAGGAACGAGTCACAGAGCTCGCGCTCGCCGCTGAGTCGCAGCTTCGGGAGCCGCGGCGCCAGCGCTTCGAGGGCAACGACAGGCTGCCCTGCGTGTCGCGCTCGAGATCGAAGCGGTCGGGGTCCGCGAAGCGGCGCTCGTCGCGGTTGGCCGAGCCGAGGAGCGCGCAGGCGATCGCGCCCTCGGGGATGCGCGCGCCGGCGATGTCGACGTCCTCTTTCGCCGTGCGGAAGACGAGCTGCACCGGCGCGTCCCAGCGCAGGGTCTCCTCGAGCGCGGACGGGACGAGCGCGGGATCGGCGGCGACGCGCTCGCACGCCTCCGGGTGGCGCAGCAGCGCGTGGACCGTGTTCCCGATCAGGTTCGTCGTGGTCTCGTTGCCCGCGACCAGGAGCAGCAGCACGAACTGAAACACCTCGCGGTCGGTGAGTCCCTGCCCGCCGTCCTGCTCCGCGACGATCGTGCTGATCACGTCGTCGGCCGGGTTGCGGCGGCGCTCGCGGGCGACTCCAGAGACGTAGCGAATCATCTCGGCGAGCGCGGAGCCGAACGCGCGCGAGAACGGCGTCGCGCGGCCCGAGCCGGTCGAGTTCGTGATGATCGCATCGGACCAGCGCTTGAAATCGCCGCGCCGCTCCGGCTCGATGCCGAGCATCTCGGAGATGATCGTGACCGGCAAGGGGATCGACAGCTCCTCCACCAGGTCGAAGTGGTCGCGGTGTGCGATGCGCGCGAGGCACTCCTCGGCCACCTCGCGCGCCCGCTTCTCCCAGGCGGCGATGCGCCGCGGCGTGAAGCCGCGATTCACGACCGCGCGCATGGTGGTATGGCGCTCGCCGTCCTCGGCGATCAGGTTGCGCGCATTCGCGAAGGTGAGCGGGTTCATACGCGTGCGCGCGAACACCGACACGATGAAGCGGATCGCGGGCCAGCTGAGCGGCGGCGCGCCCTCGTTCCCGTTGTTCATGATCATCGTGAACATGGCGCGCGACGAGAACACGTCGTCGGCGCGCAGCACCGCCTGCACGTCGTCGTAGCGCGACACACACCAGACGTTCGCCTCGGGCGCGAAGTGCAGCGGCGCGTGCGCGCGCAGCTCGCGGTAGTGCGGGTACGGATCGCCGAGGAACTCGGGGCGGAACGGCTCGTAGCGGATCACGCGGGCGGCCCTCCCGCACGTCACCATAGCAGGTCATCTTCTCGGGCATGAGGTGGCTGCTCGCTTCGCTCGCGCTCGCTCTCGCGCTCGGCTGCGGGGGAAATGAACCCACGCCCGAGGACCGGGTACGGCGGGTGCTCGCCGCGCTCGAGGCCGCCGCCGAGGCGCGCGATCCGGGCGCGATGAAGGACCACCTCTCGGAGTCGTACCGGGACGCGCAGGGGAACGACCGGCGCACCGTGCTGGGCATGGCGACGGGTCACTTCATGCGAAACACATCGGTGTACGTCTTCACGCGCATCGTCGCAGTCGAGCTCGCCGAGCCCGGCCTGGCGCGAGCCGAGGCGCTGGTCGCGCTCGCGGGCACGCCGATCAGAGACGCGGGCGCGCTGCCGCAGGTGAAGGCCGATCTCTACCGCTTCGACCTGCGGCTGCGCGACGAATCGGGCACGTGGCGCGTGATCTCCGCCGCGTGGCAACCCGCGACGCTCTCCGATTTCTGATCGACTTCGCTCGCCTGCGGCTCGCTGCGCGCGGCTTCGCCGCTTGCCAGCTCGGCTCGGGGCGGCCCTCGCCTCGCTCGTGTAGGCTGCGGCCATGGCAAAGGGCGCGCTGGTACTCGGGGTCGGGGCGATGGCGGGTCTGGGCGGCGCACTGTGCAAGCGCTTCGCGCACGAGGGTCTCGAGACGTTCGCCGCGGGGCGCACGAAGGCAAAGGTCGACGCCGTCGCCGCCGAGCTCCGCGCGCAGGGCAAGCGCGCGCACGGGATGGTTGCGGACGTCACCTCCGCGGCCGACATGGCGCGTGCCTTCGAGACCGTCGAGAAGGAGACCGGCGCGCCGCCCGAGCTGGTCGTCTACAACGCGGGCAACATGGCCGTCGGCGCACTCGCCGACATGAGCGACGCACATTTCGAGGACGCCTGGCGCGTGTGCGCGTTCGGCGCGTTCCTGTGCGGCCGCGAAGCCGCCCGCCGCATGGCCCCGCGCGGCAGCGGGTCACTCCTCTTCACCGGCGCGACCTCGTCGCTTCGCTCGCGCCCGCCGTTCATCGCCTTCGCCGCGGCGAAAGCCGCCGAGCGCGCCGTCGCCCACGGCCTCGCCCGCGAGTTCGGCCCCAAGGGCCTCCACGTCGCCCACGTCATCGTCGACGGAGTCATCGACGGAGAGCTCGTCAACAGCCACATGCCGCAGATCAAGCAGTCACTCGGCGCCGACGGCATGATCTCGGTCGACGCCCTCGCCGACGCCTACTGGATGCTCCACACCCAACACCGCTCCGCCTGGACCCTCGAGCTCGACCTGCGCCCGTACAAGGAGAGCTTCTGAGTGCCGTGAAGCGCTTCGGGCCCCTGGACCGCGACGTCCCGGCGATCGGCCAAGGCACCTGGCAGATGGGCCGCGACGACCGCGCCGCGGCACTGACCGCGCTGCGCCGCGGCATCGAGCTCGGGATGACTCACATCGACACCGCCGAGATGTACACCGGCTCCGAGGAGCTCGTCGCCGAAGTCATCGCCGGCCGCCGCGACGAGGTGTTCCTCGTCTCGAAGGTGCTGCCGCAGAACGCCTCGCGGAGGGGGACGATCGCTGCGTGCGAGCAGTCACTCCGCCGCTTGCGCACGAGCCGCCTCGACGTCTACCTGCTGCACTGGCGCGGAAATCAGCCTCTCGAGGAGACGGTCGCCGCCTTCGAGCAGCTCGAGCGCGACGGCAAGATCGCGGCCTGGGGCGTCAGCAACTTCGACGCCGACGACCTCGAAGAGCTGCGCGCGCTCGCCCGCCCCGGCCGCCCCGTCTGCAATCAAGTCCTCTATCACCTGGAGGAGCGCGGCATCGAGCACGCCGTGCTGCCCTGGTGCGAGACACACGGCGCCGCCCTCGTCGGCTACAGCCCCTTCGGCTCCGGCCGCTTCCCGAGCCCGCGCAGCCCCGGCGGCAAGACCCTCGCGACCATCGCCGCCGCCCACGGCGCCACCCCGCGACAGGTGGCCCTCGCCTTCCTCACCCGGCACCCGTCCCTCTTCACCATCCCCAAAGCCTCGTCCCCCGACCACGCCGCCGAAAACGCCGCCGCCGCAAACCTCGAGCTCACCGCCTCCGACCTCTCCCAAATCGAATCCGCCTTCCCCCTCGGCAAACCCCCACGCACTCTGCCGACCCTTTGAGTCCAGGTTCCGCGCCCGCGCGGAAGCGCGCGCAATCCGCCTCCGCCTCTTCACCCCCGACCCGACTGACTCGAGACAGGCGAAGCGAGGGCCGTCCCGAGCGAGCCCGCAAGCGGCCGAAGCCGCGCGCAGTGAGCCGCAGGCGAACGTAGTCAGTAGGATGTGGGCCCTCCAGGATTCGAACCTGGGCGCGTCCGGTTATGAGCCGGCTGCTCTAACCACTGAGCTAAGGGCCCGAAAGGGACGCGAGCTGGCCGCGTATGCCGTCGGCGAAGCGCTTGTAGTCGCCGCTCTTGAAGAAGGCGTTGCCCATGACGAAGACGCGCGCGCCGTGCAGCGCGACGCGCTCGACGGTCTCGGGGCCGATGCCGCCGTCGACGACGAGGTCGATGGGCTTTCGCAGCTCGTCGATCCAGCCGCGGATCTGGCGGATCTTCGGGAGTGTCTCGGGGATGAACGCCTGACCGCCGAAGCCGGGGTTCACGGTCATCACCAGCACCTGATCGACGAGTGACAGCACGGGCCGGATCATCTCGGCCGGAGTCGCGGGGTTCAGCACCACGGACGCGCGGATCTTGTGTCTCTTGATCTCCGAGAGGGTTCGGTGCAGGTGCGTGCACGCCTCGACGTGCACGCCGAGCGCGGTCGCGCCCGCGCGGACGAACGCCTCGAGCAGGTGGTCCGGCTCGCGCACCATCAGGTGCACGTCGACCGGCAGGGTCGTGCGCTTCGCGACCGCCGCGACCACGTCGGGGCCGAGCGACAGGTTCGGCACGAAGTGACCATCCATCACGTCGAGGTGCAGCCAGTCGGCGCCGGCCTGCTCGGCGGCAGTCACTTCCTCGCCGAGGCGCGCGAAGTCGGCCGACAGGAGCGAGGGCGCGATCTTCCAGTGGCTCACTTGCGCACCAGGCGCACGGCGAAGAAGCCGTCGCAGCCGTCGCGCTGCGGCCAGGTGGCGAGCGCGTCGCCTTCCGTCACCAGCGCGCGCGCCGCTTCGGGCAGGAACGGCCGCGGATCGTCGACCCGGAAATCCGGGTGCGCCGCGAGGAAGAGCGCTACCACGCCGGTCGTCTCCTCGGGGGTGAAGGTGCAGACACTATAGACGAGGACGCCGCCTTCCTCGACGTAGCGCGCTGCCGAGGAGAGGATCGCGAGCTCGCTGGCCGCGGCGCGCGGAATGTCTTCGGGGCGCGCGCGCCAGCGCGCATCGGGGTTGCGGCGCAGCGTGCCCAGGCCCGAGCACGGGGCGTCGACCAGGATGCGGCGGAAGAAGCGCTGGCCCTGCAGGTCGAAGCCCTGGACCACGTCGCGCTCGAGCGGGCGCACGTTGGCGAGTCCGAGCCGGCGCAGCGCGCCGTGGATCAGCGCCAGGCGCGCGCGGTGGAGCTCGAGCGCGATGACTTCGCCGCGCGGGCCGACCTGTTCCGCGAGCTGCACGGACTTCGAGCCGGGCGCGGCGCAGCAGTCGACCACCGTGTCGTTCAGCTCGGCGCCCAGGAGGAGCGGCACGAGCTGCGACGCCTCGTCCTGGATCACGTAGTCCCCGCGGTCGAAGCCCTCGGCGCGCACCGGATCGAGCGCGACGCCCGTGACTCCGCGGGGGGCGAACGGCGTCGGCCGCCCGCCGAGGGCTTGCGCCACCGCGTCTCGATCGGCGCGCTCGGTGACTCGCACGGTGCGCGGCGGCGCTTCGGTGCAGGCGAGCGCGAAGGCGAGCGCCTGGTCGGCGCCGATCTCCGCGACGAGTCGCTCCGCGAGCCAGCGCGGCAGCGAGCCGTAGCTCTCGAGGTGACCGATCGGGTCCACGGCGAAGTCGGCGTAGACGAGCTCGTTCGCGTCGCGCTTGCGCGCGATCCCGCGCAGCACCGCGTTCGCGAAGCCGGTCGCGCGCTCGAGGCCGAGCTTGCGCGCGAGGGTCACGCTCTCGTCGACCACCGCGGCATCGGGGATGCTCGACATACACAGAAGCTGGTAGGCCCCGAGGCGGAGCAGGTTGCGCAGCGCGGGCTCGACGCGGTTGAGCGGCCGGTCGAGACCCTGCCCGAGCGCCGCGTCGAGGCGGCCGCGCAGGCGCAAGCTGCCGTACGCGAGCTCGGTCGCGAAGCCGCGATCGCGCCGTTCGAGGCGCGCGGTGCCGAGCGCCGCGTGCAGCGCGAGGTCGGCGAACGCGCGGTCGCGCTCGACGCGCTCGAGCACGTGGAAGGCGACGCCGCGCGCGCTCGGAATCAGCTCGTTCGCGCTCACGGTGACTCCGCGCGCTCGCCGTCGGCGACCTGAAAGCCGCGCAGCAGGTCTTCGGCAGGAAGCGCGCGCCGCCCCGCGAGCCGCACCTCGACCAGCTCGAGCCAGGCGTCGGCGCACGCGAGGAGGAGCTTCCCGTCCTCGGCGCGCACGCTGCCCGGAGCGACACCGTCGTGCCTCGGCCCGAGGCGCGCGCGCAGGATCGAGAGGCGCTTCCCCGCGCCCACGAGCGAGACGTCGACCCCCGGCCGCGGCGTCGCCGCGCGGATGCGGCGCAGCACGCGTTCGGCGTGCTGGGCGAAGTCGAGCCGGGCGAAGCCGCGGTCGAGCTTCGGCGCGAGCGTGACCTGCCCGGGGTCCTGCGCGCGAAACTGCGCGCGGCCCGCGGCGAGGGCGTCGACGGCTTCCACGAGCGCCGCGGCGGCGAGCTCCGCGAGTCGCGACGCGAGCTCACCCGCGGTCTCCTGCGCGCCGATCTCGAGCTCGCGGGTGAGACACACGTCGCCCGCGTCCATCTCGCGCACCACCCGCATCACCGAGATCCCCGTGCGGCGGTCGCCCGCGTCGAGCGCCCACTCGATCGGCGCCGCGCCGCGCCAGCGCGGCAAGAGACTCGCGTGCGCGTTGATCATCCCGAGCGGCGGCAGCTCGCGCGCGCTCTTCGGGATGAACTGCCCGAACGCGACCACGAGGCCGAGGTCCGGCCGCGCGGCGCGCAGCCAGGCCAGCGAAGTCTCGTCGCCGAGCTTCTCCGCTTGCAACAGGGGCAGCCCGAGCTCCTTTGCCGCCGCCGCCACCGGGGTCGGCGAGAGCCGTCTTCCCCGCCCGCGCGGCCGATCCGGCTGCGAGACGACACCCAGCAGTGTATGCCGCGTGCGGGCCAGCGCGCGCAGCGCCGGCACCGCGAACTCCGGCGTGCCGAGAAACACCAGGCGGAGCGCCTCGGGTTCGGTCATCGGCCGACCTCCGCCGCGTCAGCCGCCCGGATGACCCGCCGCCTCGCGCTCCTCTTGCTCGCGCCGCAGCTGCTTCTTCCGGCGCCGCACGTACAGGTCCCGCTTCAGCTTGCTCACGCGGTCGATGAACAGCATGCCGTCCAGGTGATCGATCTCGTGCTGGAAGCAGAACGCCTCGAGCTCGGTCGCGTCGAACTCCAGCTCTTCCCAGTCGAGGCTGCGCGCGCGCACGAGCACGCGCGCGTCGCGCTCGACGTCCGACTTGAAGTCGGGGACGGAGAGACAGCCCTCCATCTCGGAGGTCGCGCGGCCCTCGCGGCGCACGATCTCGGGGTTCAGGAGCATGCGCGGATTGCGCTCGCCGTCGTCGCTCCAGTCGAGGTCCATGACGATCAGCCGCTTGGCGACGCCGACCTGCGTCGCAGCGAGCCCGATGCCCGGCTCGTCGTACATGGTCTCGGCCATGTCGGCGGCGAGCTGGCGCAGCTCGGGCGTCACCTCGTCCTTGGCGACGGGCTGTGCCTTCTCGCGCAAGCGCGGGTCGGGGAACTGCAGGACGGGCCGCAACATGGGGAGGACTTCATAGCATTTGCAGTGGGTTAGCATCCAGCCGCAGGGTGACTCCGGAAAACCCGGGACCGCGCGCCTGACGCGCAAGCTCCACCGCAACGCGGCGCACGGGCTCGCGCGCTCCGAGCAGGAGCAGCTGCCAGCGAAACTCGTCGCGAATCCGCGCCAGCGGCGCGGGCGCCGGGCCGAGCACTTCGATCGCCTCGCTGGGGTCGTCGGACGGAACCGTTTTCGCCAGGCCCGCGAGCGCGTGTGCCGCTTGCTCCACCGCCGGCCCGCGCCGGCCGGTGAAGGCGAGCTGCACGAGGTCGCGAAACGGCGGCCAGCCGTGCGGCCGCCGGCGCGCGATCTCCTCGCGGTAGAAGCGCGGGTAGTCGTGGGTGCGCGCCAGCGCCACCGCGTAGTGCTGCGGCAGGAAGGTCTGGATCACGACGCGGCCCGGCTCGTCGCCGCGGCCCGCGCGGCCCGCGACCTGCGTGAGCAGCTGGAACGTGCGCTCGCCCGCGCGGAAGTCGGGGAAGTGCAGGCCGAGGTCCGCCATCACGACACCGACGAGTGTCACCCCGGGGACGTCGTGTCCCTTCGCGACCATCTGCGTGCCGATCAGCACGTCGATCTCGCCGCGGTGGAACGCGGTGAGGATCGAGCGCTGCGCGCCCTTGCGCGCGGAGGTGTCTCGGTCGAGCCGGCCGACGCGCGCGCTCGGGTAGGCGGCGACCAGCTCCTCCAAGAGGCGCTCGGTGCCGAAGCCCTGCATGCCGCCCTCGCGGCTCCCGCACGACGGGCAGTTGTCGACGGGATCTTCGCGGTAGCCGCAGTAGTGACAGCGCAGCTCCCCCTCGAGGGGGTCGTCCATGCGCCGCGGGCCGTCGCCCGCGTGATACACGAGCGACACGTCGCAATGCCGGCAGTGGAGCGCGAAGCCGCAGGCGAAGCAGTAGACGCGGCCGGCGAAGCCGCGGCGGTTCAGGAACAAGATCGCCTGACGGCCGGCGGCCAGGGTCTCCGCCAGCGCCAGGCGCAGCGGGCGCGAGAGCATGCCGCGGCGCGTGCCCCGCGGCTCAGCGCCCAGGTCGACGATCTCGACCGTCGGCAGCGGCCGGCTCGCGACGCGCTCGGGCAGAGTGAGTCGCTCGATCTCGCCGTGCGCGCAGCGCCACGCGGTGGTGACGTCGGGGGTCGCGGAGCCGAGCACCAGCGGACAGCTCGCGCGCTCGGCGCGCAGGCGCGCGACGTCGCGCGCGTGATAGCGAAACCCGTCCTCGCTCTTGTAGGCGCCGTCGTGCTCCTCGTCGATCGCGATGAGCCCCAGCTCCTCGTAGGGCGCGAACACCGCGGAGCGCGCGCCGATCGCGATCGGCACGCGACCCTCGCGAATCGCGCGCCACTGGTCGAAGCGCTCCCCCGACGACAGCCCGCTGTGCAGCACCGCGACCTGCTCGCCGAAGCGCGCGCGCGCGGCCGCGGGCGAGCGCCACCTCGGCCGCGCGCTGGTATACCTCGGTCTTGCCGCTGCCGGTGATGCCGTACAGGAGAAACTGCGTGTGACGGCCGGCCTCGATCGCGGCCGAGATCTCGGCAAGCGCGCCGCGCTGGTGCGCGGTGAGCTCGGGTGCGTCGGGGCTCTTCACGAGCGGATCGACCCGAGTCGCGCGCGACAGTTCGCGCTCCTCGCAGAGCACGAGCCCCGCTTCGACGAGCGCGCGCAGCGCGGGGCTCGACCGCGCCGGCGCCGGCGCCGGTCCGAGCGCGAGCAATAACTCGAGACGTTTCGGCGCGCGCGCGAGCTCTTCCTTCGCGCGCGCGAGATCGACCCCCGGCGCGACGCGGTACACGCGCTCGCTGCGCGCGCGCACGCGCGGCGGGTCGGTGCCCGCGGCGCGCGACACCAGGCCCAGTCGCTCGAGCCGCGCGAGCACGGGCACGGCCGCGGGGAAGCGCGCGCGCAGCTGGGCCTCGGAGCGCGGTCGTTTGCCGAGCGCCCAGAGCACCTGCGCGAGCGAGCCGCGCAGCTCTCCGCGCTCGAGCGCGCGCATGCCCGCGGGCAAGAGAGTCACTCGCGTCCCCGGCCGCGGCGCCGTACCCGGCGGCACCGCCGCAGCGAGCGCGACCCCGGGCGGACAGAGCGCGTCGTGCGCCGCGCGCAGCACGGCGGCGAGCAGCGCGGCCGGCAACACCGGCTCGTCGTCGAGCACCTGCAGCACGCGGCGCAGCGGCCCGCGGGTGCGCGCCGTCGCGCTCGACCTGGTCGCGACCACCACCCCCACGATGCGGCGCCCGCCGTGGGGCACGAGCACGCGCGCTCCGGGCTCGGCGCGCGCGCCTTCATCGAGCGCGTACTCGAACGTCTCGTCGATCGGCACGGGCACGGCGACTTCGACGATGGAGGGATCGCTCACGGTCCCTTTGTACCGCACGTCCGATTGACTTCGCTCGGCTACGCCTCGCTGCGCGCGGCGTTGCCGCTTGCACGCGCCGCTCGGGGCGGCCCTCACGGCGCTCTTCGATTGACTTCGCTCGGCTGCTGAATCGGGCGGGCCATCCTGGCCGTAGCTCACTCTCGCGCATCGCGCGGCGTTGCCCGACATCGGCCCGCAGGCCGATGTCCCGGGGGGGCACGCGCCGCTCGGGGCGGCCCTCACGGCGCTCTTCGATTGACTTCGCTCGGCTGCGCCAATCCGATGGGCCATCCTGGCTGTAGCTCACTCTCGCGCGCTCTTGCCCGTGCCGGGGGCGCGGCCTAACACCTCCCCATGCGCGCCATCGCCGTCGTCGGGAGCTTGAACGTCGACATCTCCCTGCGCGTGCCGCGCTTCGTGAAGCCGGGTGAGACCTTGCGCGCGACCGCGCTCGAGCTCGGCGCGGGCGGCAAGGGACTGAATCAGGCGATCGCCGCTGCGCGGCTCGGCGGGCGCGTGCACATGGTCGGCCGCGTCGGCGTGGATCCCTTCGCGGAGATCGCGCTCGCGGCGCTGCGCGCTGCGGGCATCGACGCGACGTACGTCGAGTCGCTGGTGGGCGAGCGCACGGGCCTGGCGGCGATCACGGTCGACGAGTCGACCGGGCAGAACCAGATCGCGGTCGCGGCCGGCGCGAATCGCAGAGTCTCGGTCGAGCACGTGCGCGACGCGCTCTCGGTGTTTCGCGCCGCGGGTGTCTTGTTGGTGCAGCTCGAGCTGCCGCCCGAGACGGTCGACGCCGCGCTCGACCTCGCGCGGGCGAATCACGTGCGCTCGATCCTGGACCCAGCGCCGGTGCGCGAGCTCAGCGACGAGACACTCGCGCAGATCGACGTGCTCACGCCGAACGAGGTCGAGGCCGAGGCGCTCTCGGGGGTGCGCATCGGCGACGTCGAGTCCGCCGCCGCCGCCGGCGCGGTGCTGCAGGCCAAGACTCGCGGCGACGTGGTCGTGACCCTGGGCGCGGGCGGCTGCGTGTGGGTGCACGCGACCGGCTTCGAGCACGTACCCGCGCCCCGCGTGCGCGCGCTCGACACGACCGGCGCCGGCGACGCGTTCAACGGCGCGCTCGCGGTGGCGCTGGCGCGCGGCGAGCCGCTCTCGCGTGCGCTGCGCGACGCGGTGCGCGCGGGCAGCGCCGCGACCCTGCGCCGCGGCGCGGCGGCGGCCATGCCGACCCCCGCCGATCTGCTCGCCCTCCCCGAGCTGGGCTAGAGTGCCAATCAGGAGTGACATGAACGCCAACCGAGCTCTCGCCGCCTCCGCGGTCGCCAGCTTCCTCGGCCTCATACTCGCGACCCCGAGCGGCGCCGCCGACGACTCGGCGGCTCCGGTCAAACGCCCGCCGCACGAGAAATGCTACGGCATCGCAAAGAAGGGCCAGAACGACTGCTCGACCGCGACTCACTCGTGCTCCAACGAGTCGACGAGCGACGGCGGCGCGGGCGAGTGGCTCTGGGTGCCGAAGGGAACCTGCGCGAAGATCGTCGGTGGCGTGCTCGAGACCGCACCGAAGTAGCCCCGGCGACCTGCCCGCGCGCTGCGGACTGGCGCTGCGGCCCGCGCACTACACGGCGCTCGTCGAGGAGCGCCCCGAGGTCCCGTTCTTCGAGATCCTGGCCGAGAACCACTTGCAGCCGGGCGACCCGGCGCGAGGCGTGATCGAGACTCTGCGCGCGCGTGTGCCGGTGACACTCCACTGTGTCGGGATGTCGCTCGGGGGGACCGACCCGCTCGACGCGTCGCACCTCGCGAAGCTGCGCGCGCTCGCCGACGCCGTGGAGCCGGCGTTGATCTCCGACCATCTGGCGTGGGCGTCGCTCGACGGGCGACAGCTGCACGACCTGTTGCCGCTGCCGTACCTCGAGGAGGCGGTGACTCACGTGGCCGAGCGCGTCGAGCGCGCGCAGGACGCGCTCGGCCGGCGCATCGCCCTCGAGAACGTCTCCGGCTACGCGCGCTTCGCCGAGTCGGAGCTCGCCGAGTGGGAGTTCCTGGCCGAGATCGCCGCGCGCGCGGACTGTCTCATACTGCTCGACGTGAACAACGTCTTCGTCTCCGCGGCGAACCTGGGCTTCTCGGCCGAGACGTACGTCGACTCACTGCCGCGCGAGCGCGTCGCGCAGCTCCACCTGGCGGGTCACGAGGCCAGCGGCGAGCTGTTGCTCGACACGCACGGTGCGCCGGTGCCCGACCCGGTGTGGGCCCTGTTCGAGCGCGCGCTGGCGCGCTTCGGCCCGCTGCCCGCGGTGCTGGAGCGCGACCGCGCGATCCCGGCCCTCGGCGCGCTGCTCGACGAGGCGCGAAGAGCCGACGGGCTGCTCTCGCGCGCGGCAGCGCCAGGGGGCTCCGTTGCTGGCTGAGCTGCAGCGCGCGTTCGCGCGCGAGCTCTTCGCCGGCGGCGAGCGGCTCCGCGTCCACCGCGAGACGACGCTCGCCGCGCTCTCCGGCGCGCTCGAGTCGGTGCACCCGGTCTGCGCGCGGCTCGTCGGCGCGGAGTTCTTTCGCGCGCTCGCACTCCGCTTCGCCCGCGAAGTGCCCTCGACTTCGCCCGACCTCTGCGACTACGGCGCCCGGCTCGGCGACTATCTCGAGAGCTTCGAGCCGGCGCGCGCGCTCCCCTATCTGCCCGACGTGGCGCGCCTCGAGTGGGCGCTCCACCGCGCGCGCCATGCCGCGGACGGGGCGCCGCTCGCCCTTTCACGCGTGGCTGCGCTTCCCGAGGCGCGCCGCGGCGAGCTGTCGTTCGGGCTCGAGCCCGGAACCGCTCTCCTCGACTCGGCCTACCCGGTCGATCGCATCTGGCGCGCGAATCAGCCCGACTTCGCGGGAGACTGCAGCGTGTGTCTCGACGCGGATCCAGCGCCGCTCGTCGTCGCGCGCGAGCCGGGCGGCGCCTGCTTCACGCGCGTGTCGCGCGCCGAGCTCGACCTGCTGCTCGGCTTCGCGCGCGGGCTCCCGCTCGAGCGCGCAGCGGCCGCCTGGCCGGACTCGGCCGAGTCACTCGGCGCCGCGCTCGCCCGCGCCGTCGAGGCGCGCTGGATCGGCTAGGTCCCGAGACGCGCGAAGACCGCTTCGGCCGAGGCGTCGCCGTCCGCCGCGGCCAGGTTCGCGAGCTTGCCCTGCAGCCGGTTGCACAGCTCCTCGACGTTCACTCCGCCGTGTGACTGGAGCTGGCGCGGCAGAAGTCGCTCGACGACGATCGCGAGCTGCGCCGAGCTCACGGTGGACGCCTCGAGGCCCGCGTCCATCAGCGCGAGCTGCAAGGTGCCGCGCGCCGTCCAGCGGTCCATGCCCTCGGCGTTCGAGAGCTCACTGCAGACCGCTTCGAAAGCCAGCGAACCCGCCACGGCTAGACCGCCGCCAGCGCGCCCTGCGGATCGCGCGTCAGCCAGCGGATGTAGCCCGCGGGCGGAATGAAGATCAACACCAGCAACGCGCCGTTCACGACGCCGACGAGGGACGTCGCGAGCACCGCGGCCGTGTCCGTGCTGATGTCCGCTCCGCCGCGGAGCGCCTGCGCGGAGACGGCGTCTGCGACCATCTGCAGGGAGCCCGCCAGCGCCCACAACAGGAAGCGGTTCGCGACCACCGGATCGCCGAGCCCGACCCGCGCGCGACGGCGCATCATGCGGTGATGTCGGAAGCCTTCGTAAGCGGTCCAGGAGTAGGCGACCCCGAGCACCGAGAGCATCGTCACGCTCGCAGCGCGCACGGACGCCAGGCCCAGGGCGCCCTCGCCCAGCGCCATGTGACCGCGCACGATCTCGGTGGCGGAGATCGCGAACAGGACGGCGCCGATCGCGGCCGCTGCCTGCGCGAGCACCGACCGCGGTCGGAACACGCGCGCGTTGAAGAAGAAGAAGCAGGTGCAGCCGAGGGCGATCATCGCCTGGCCGACGGCGAACATCACCAGGCCGGCCGAGCGGTCCTCAAGTGCCGCGCCGATCACGGCCAGCGGGTAGCCGAAGCCAGGCGCCGACAGATACGCCACGCCCATGAGAAACTCGGGGATGGCGCGCGCGGGAAGCGCGCGAAGCACCAGGCGCGCGCCGACGAAAGCGCTCATGAGCGTGTAGATGCCGACGCAGACGAGGGCGAGTTGGAGCACGCGGCGGACCTCACGGGGTCAGTGACTCCGTCCCTGTCGTATCGGTAGCTAGCGATTCTGCGCTTTAGGGTCGCTGCGCTCTTGTTCCGCCAGGAAGCGATTCACCAAGCGGTTGAAGCGCGGCGCCAGCTCGGCGGCCACCAGGTGGCCGGCGTTCGGGAGGAGCACGAGGCGCGAGCCCTTGATGCGCCCCACGAGCTGCCGCGACATCTGCGGCGGCGTGAGGATGTCACCCTCGCCACACACGACCAGCGTGGGTGCGACGATCTCACTGAGTCGCTCCAGCGCGTCGTGGGCGATGCACGCCTCGGCCTGGCGCACGAAAACGCGGTCGTCCATCGGCGCGTCGTCGCGCAGGTAGAAGCGCCACATCGCCTCGATCAGGTCTTCCTGCTCGAGCGTCGCGTCGCCCAGGGTCCAGACGAGCCGCTTCTTGATGCGCAGCTCCGCCGGCACGTGCAGCTCGACCATGCTCTTCCACAGGTCGAGCACCATGCGGCGCTTCGCGTCGGCGCGCGCGTAGGTGCCGACCAGGATCAGACTCGCGACGCGCGCGGGGTGAGTCACTGCCAGCTCCTGGCCGATCATCCCGCCGAGGAAGCCGCCGAGCACGTGCGCACGCGCGATGCCGAGGTGATCGAGGACCGCGCGCGCGTCCTCCGCCATCTCCGCGGTCGTGAACGCTCCGCCCGGGTCCTCGGACTGGCCGGCGCCGCGGTTGTCGAAGATCACGATGCGCCGCCCGGCCTTCACGAGGTCCGGAACCGTGACGGTCAGCCAGCCCTGACACGTCCCACCCATGCCCATGACGAGCAAGAGGGGGGTCCGCGGCCCGTCGCCGTGAACTTCGTAGTGAATCGCGAAGCCGCGCGTTCGGAAGGCTGGCATCGCGGACATCCTACTCCGAACCCGGAGCTGGGAGCGGGCTATGCCGATGCGGCGCGGAATGCGGCGGCGGCGCCGGCGAGCAGCTCGAGCGAGATACGCCGCTCGCCCGGCGCGAGTCGCTCGGACAGGCCGTTCAGGAGCACCAGCGTGCGGATCACGAGCGCGATGTCGTCGGGCAGCACGCCGCGCAGGCCCGCGTCGACCACTTCGAAGAGCTCGCCGAGGTCGTGCTTCGCGCCGAGCGCGATGCCGAGCACGCGCTGGAATGCGGCGGGGTCCACGCCGTCGAGCTCGAAGCCGAGCTTGCGCGCGGCCTCGACCGCGGCGCGCGCGTCGCCCGCGAGCGAGGCGGCGAACATCCTCGCAAGCGACGCGGCGAAGCCCGGCGGCAGTGCCTTCGCCAGCCCGAAGTCGAGCAACCCGATGCGCCCGTCGCGCATCACCAGCAGGTTTCCCGGGTGGGGATCGCCGTGGAAGAAGCCGTGCTCGAAGATCATGCGCCGGTAGACGCGGGCGATCCGGTCCGCGAGCGCGCGCAGGTCGACGCCCTCGGTGCGCAGGCGCTCGAAGTCGTACACCGGCGCGCCGTCGAGATACTCCATCACCAACAGCTTCGGCGTACACAGATCGGCATGGAGCTTCGGGATGCGCACGTCCGGGTCGTCCGCGAAGGCGGCGCGACAGCGCTCCAGTGACTCGGCCTCGCGCGCGAAGTCGAGCTCGAGCGCGATGAAGCGCGCTACCTCCTCGATCGGCCCGCGCAGCGCGAAGCCGCGGAACAGGCGCGAGGCGGCACGCACGCCGCGGCGCAAGTTGGCCAGGTCGGTCGCGAACAGGCGCGCCGCCTCGGGGTACTGGATCTTCAGCGCGACGAGCGAGCCGTCGCGGAGCTGCGCGCGGTGCACCTGGGCGAGCGATGCGGCCGCGACGGGAACCGCCTCGACGCGCGCGAAGACGTCGCCGAGCGGGCGGCCGAGCTCGCGCTCGAGTGACGGCGCGAGCTCCGCGAACGGGCGCGGCGGCACGCGGTCGTGGAAGCGCGCGAGCTGGCGCACGAAGACGGGCGGGAACACGTCGGCGCGTGCGCCCGCGACCTGGCACAGCTTGATGTAGAGCCCGCCCAAGTCCTCGCCGAGCGAGCCGAAGCCGCGCGCCGTGCGCGCATGCGCGCGCTCCCAGCCCGCGACGTCGTCGTCGCGCAAGGTCCAGTAGCGCAGCAGCGCGGGCCCGACCACGCTCGCGAAGCGCAGCGCGCGATAGGGCGGGAAGCGAGTCACTGCGCGCGGCGCCACCGCCTCAGCCCACCGGCTGCGGCAGGAGCGCGCCGCGCAGAAACAGCTGCGTGATCGTATCGACGATCGCCTCCTCGGAGATCGGGCGCAGGTCGGCGCCGCCGAGCACGTTCTGCGAGAGCATGAACACGACCAGGCTCCCGACCAGCGCGCGCGCCGCGACGAACGTGTCCATCGGGCGCAGCGCCCCGCGCTCGACGCAGTGGTCGAGATACTCGGCGAGCAGCTGGTTCCCGGGAATCACCACGCGCTCGATGAACACGCGCCCGTTGTCGGAGCGAACCGCACCGCCGCCGAGCAGCAGCGCGAACAGCGGCCCGCGCTCGCGCAGCCGCTGCCACAGGGTGGCGATCAGCAAGGGCACCGCCTGCTCGGGCGGAATCTCGCGCAGCTTTCCGAGCAGCTCCTCGATCGCGGGCAGCAGCGAGAAGCGCTCGACCACCGCCTGGAGGACGGCCTCCTTGGTGGCGAAGTACAGGTAGATCGTGCCCTTTCCCAGGCCCGCCTCGCGCGCGATCGCCTCGACGGGCGCGTCGTGGTAGCCGTCGCGCAGCCACACCCGGAGGGCGGCCTCCGCGATCTGCCTGCGGCGCGATTCGTCGTGTGCCCCCCGGCGCTCCGCGGGAATTTTTGCCATGTTCACCATTGTGACTGACTAGTCGGTCATTGTAAAATAGCTGGTGCGCAAGGCGCGCATACTAGGAGAACCGAGATGAGCACCCCCGCTCCCGCAACGTCTCCCCTGGCATCCGCCCCCGGCTTCTTTGCCGGCCCGCTGCTCGCGAACCCGTACCCGCTCTATGCCACCCTGCGCGCCAGCAACCCCGTGTTCACCGTGCCCGTCCCCGCGGACGTGGGTGCGGGCGTGTTCCTGCTGACCCGACACGCCGACGTGCAGGCGTCGCTCCGCGACGTGCGGCTCTCTGCGGACCGGCGCCGCGCGGACGCGATCGCGCGAAACCGGGCCATACTGCCCCGCCAGTTCCTGGGCGAGGACAGCGTCCTCCGCAGCATGCTGATGATGGACGCGCCGGACCACACGCGAGTGCGCTCGCTCGTGAACAAGGCCTTTACACCGCGGCGTGTCGCCGAGCTGCGCCCGCGCATCGAGGCGATCGCCAACGACCTGCTCGCGGCGCCGGCGGCCGCGGGACGCATGGACGTGATCGGCGACCTGGGCGCGCCGCTGCCCGCGATCGTGATCGCCGAGCTGCTCGGCGTGCCGCCGGAGGACCACCCGAAGTTCCGCGCATGGGCGGCGCAGATCGTCGCCACCCCTGCTGCGATCGCGAGCGGCGCCGCGAGCGACGCCTTCGAGAAGGGCTTCGAGTCACTCAGTGGGTATCTGCGCGGGGTGATCGCGGCGCGCCGGCGCGAGCCCCGCAACGACCTGATCAGCGCGCTCGTCGCGGCGCAAGAGGACCGCGACGCGCTGACTGACGGGGAGCTGCTCGCGACCGCGATCCTCTTGCTCCTCGCCGGTCACGAGACGACGACGAACCTGATCGGGAACGGAACGCTCGCGCTGCTCCAGCATCCCGACGAGCTGGCGCGCCTGCGCGCCGAGCCCGAGCTGCTGAAGAGCGCGATCGAGGAGATGCTGCGCTTCGACAGCCCGGTGCAGGCGACACTCCGCGCCGCGACCGAGCCGGTCGAGTTCGGCGGCGTGACGCTCGACAAGGGTGCGCTCGTCATCTGCGGGATCGGCGCCGCGAATCGCGACCCCGCGGCGTTCGAGGAGCCCGACCGCTTCGACGTCGCGCGGCGCGACAACCGCCACCTCTCGTTCGGCTTCGGCGCGCACTTCTGTCTGGGTGCACCGCTCGCGCGGCTCGAGGGCGAGATCGCGTTCCGCGCGCTGCTCGAGCAGTTCCCGACGCTCGCGCTCTCGGGCGCCCCAATCACGCACCGCCCGAACCCCATCCTGCGCGGGCTCCAGTCACTCGAGGTGTATGCGTAGGGCGAAGCGAGGGCCGCCCTTCGATCAAGAGTGACTAGCGCGAGCCCTTTTTCAGCTCTTGGAGCACCAGGCGGGCGAGCGCCTTCAGGGTCTCGAACACGCCTTTGCCGGACTGCGCCGCGGCCTCGAAGTCGGGGACCTTGCCGGTCGGGTTCAGCACTTCGCGCAGGCTTTCGACCGACACGGCGTTCGGGAGATCGCGCTTGTTGTACTGCAGCACCGCGGGGATCTTGTCGTAGTCGTAGCCCTGCTCGCGCAGGTTGGCCTTGAGATTCTCGAGTGACTCGACGTTCGCCTCGAAGCGCTCTTCCTGGCTGTCGGCGACGAACACGACGCCGTCGACGCCCTTCAGGATCAGCTTGCGGCTCGCGTCGTAGAAGACCTGACCCGGAACGGTGTAGAGGTGGAAGCGCGTCTTGAAGCCGCGGATCTCGCCGAGCGCGAGCGGCAGGAAGTCGAAGAACAGCGTGCGCTCCGTCTCCGTCGCCAGCGAGATCATCTTGCCCTTCGCGTCGGCCGCGGTCTTCTCGTAGATGTAGCGGAGGTTCGTGGTCTTCCCACAGAGCCCCGGCCCGTAGTAGACGAGCTTGCAGTTGATCTCGCGCGCGCTGTAGTTGATGAACGCCATCGAGTCCTAGTCCGAGAACAGGTTGTCGATGTCTTCGTCGCTGATCTCCGAGAACGGCGACGAGGGACTGTCCGCGTCCATCTCCGCCTCGGCGCGCTTGAAGATCTCGTCGAAGACTTCGGATAGACGCTGGCCCGCCTTCTTCACGCGCAGCCGCACGAGGCCCAGCGAGCTGCGTTCGTCGAAGACCACGACCAGGATGATCCGCTGCGCGACCAGCGTGATGTGCACGTTGTCGCGCTCGCCCTGATGGAAGTGGGTCGGGAAGTCGGGCTCGCCGATCACCTTCGCCAGGCCCTGCGTCGCCGCGACGTTGCCTGCCACGAGCGACGCCAGCGACGTGGTGTCGATGCCCTTCAGCTCGCCCGCTTCAGTCACGAGCTGTCCGTTGCGGTCGACGAGAAAGACGGCCTTGGCGTTCGCGTCCGCGACCAGGCGTTCGGAAACTCCGAGCAGCTTCCGGTGGTCGTCCTCGAAGAGCACTAGTTGAGGCGTCAGCGACATCGCCCGATCCCGCGTATCGGAAGCCCTAAGACTTCGATCCGCCTAGGAAATTTCCCCCGCGCGCGATGCTAGCAGAGGCCTTCCGCGAGACACAAGGCCGAATTCCCGCTCTAGATTTCGGCTCTAGCAGGGGCCGAGTTGAGATATCGGAGCGGCTGCGCGCGCGGCTAGGACGAGTACGCGCGCCGATTCTCGAGCGACTTCCGCACGGTGACCGGGTCGACGTACTCGAGGTCGCCGCCGATCGGCATGCCGTAGCCGATGCGCGTGACGGGCACCCTGTAGCGCGCGACGCGCTCGGCGACGTACAGAGCCGTCGCCTCGCCCTCGGGGTTCGGGTTCGTGGCGAGAATGAGCTCGTCGATTCCGCCGCGCTCGATCCGCTCGACGAGCGCCTCGATGCGCAGCGATTCGGGCCCTACACCGTCCAGTGGCGCGATCGTCCCGCCGAGCACGTGGTAGCGGCCGCGGAAGCTGCCCGTGCTCTCGATCGACGCGAGATCGGCGGGCTCTTCGACGACACAGACCACGCGCGCGGAGCGCGATTCGTCGCGGCAGATCTCGCACGGCGAGCGCGCGGTCAGGTTGAAGCACTCGTCGCACAGCCGGACGTCCGCGCGCAGGCGCACGATCGCCTCGCCGAGCTCCGCCGCGACGACGTCGGGCGCGGCCAACAGGAAGTACGCCAGCCGCGTGGCCGTCTTCTCGCCGATTCCCGGCAGGCGGCGCAGCGCCTTTACCAGGCGCTCGATCGGCTCGAGGCGTTTCTCGCTCACGCCCCGCCTCCGCCCGGCGCGAACGGCAGCGCCACGCCCGTCGCCTGCTGCATCGCCTCCTGCTGCAGCTGCTTGGCGCGCGCGAGCGCCTGGTTCGCCGCCGCGCGCACCAGGTCCTGCAGCATCTCCACGTCGCGCGGGTCGACCGCCTGCGGGTCGATGCGCACGCCCACGAGCTCGAGCGCGCAGTTGGCGGTGACTTCGACCATGCCGCCGCCGACCGTGGCTGACACCGTTCGGTGTCGAAGCTCCTGCTGCACGCGGCGCAGCTTTTCGGACAGCTCCTGCGCCTGGCGCATCACGGCGGACAGATCGAAACCCGCGTCGCTCACGCGACCTCTCCGCGCTTCGCGGCGGAGCCGCGCTCGACGCGGATCTCGCGCAGCTCGGCGTCGAGCGCCTCGATCACCTGCTGCACGCGCGGATGCGCCTTCGCCTCGGAGCGGGCGCGCGCCTCGAGCGCGGCGCGCTGCTCGTGAGAGAGCGCGGAGACCCGCGCCGGCGCCGCCGGCTCGTCCGCGTTCGCGAGCGAGAGGAGCTCCGCGTCGTCGGGCGGCGGCGGCTCCTCGCCTGCGGGCTCGACGGCCGTGGACGCGGCGGCGGCCGGTGCGACGGGTGCCGGCGCAGAAACGGCAGGCGCGGCAGAGCGGGGCGGCGGCGGCCCAGAAGGCGCGGCGGAACGCGCCGTCGCAAAGGGCGCGGCGCTGGCGCCAGAGCGCGGAGGCGGACGGGATCCGGTAGCGCCGCCCGGGGCCGCCGCCGGCGCGGGGGCGCCAGGGGTCGGCCCGCTGCCTCCGCCGTCGAGCGCGTCGAGCTTCTGCACCAGGACCGCGAGTGACTCTCCGTCCGGCAGGGTCGCCAGGCGCACGATCGCCATCTCGAGCGCGTGCTCCTGGCGCGCCGCGGCGCCGAGCTCCTGCATGCGCGTGAGCAACACGCGGAACATTCGCTGCAAGGTCTCCGGGTCGTGCGCGGCCGCGCGCGCGCGTGTCTCGGCGAGCGCGTCGGGCGCAGCGTCGATGAGGCCCGTCGGATCGTCGACGAGGCGCGCGACGATCAGGTCCCGGATCTCCGCGAGCAGATCCGACGCGAAGCGCATCGGATCGACGCCCTGCTCGAGCGCGCGGCGCAGCGCCACGAATGCCGTCGCCGGGTCGCGCCCCAGCACCGGCGCGAGCACGTCGAGGAGGAGCTTGCGGTCGATCAAGTCGAGGATCGCGATCGCCTCGGTGAGGCCGAGCTTCTGCCCGAGCGCGCTCGTGAGTCGGTCGAGCAGAGTGAGTGCGTCGCGCCCGCTGCCGTCGGCCTCGCGCGCGATCGCGCGCAGCACGGGCTCGGGCGCCTCGATGCCATCCGCAGAGCAGATCTTGCGCAACAGCGCCAGCAGCTCGGCGTTCGAGAGCCGGCGCAGGTCGAAGCGCTGCACGCGCGAGAGCACGGTGCTCGGGATCTTCTGCGGATCGGTCGTCGCGAAGATGAAGAGACTGTGCGGCGGCGGCTCCTCGAGCGTCTTCAGGAGCGCGTTGAACGCCGCCGTCGAGAGCATGTGCACTTCGTCGATGATGAAGATGCGGTGCTTCCCGGGCGCGGCCGCGTAGCGCACGCTCTCGCGGATCTCGCGCACGTTGTCGACGCCGGTGTTGCTCGCGGCGTCGATCTCCTGCACGTCGAGCGAAGTGCCGGCCGCGATCTCGAGACACGGCGGACAGCGGCCGCAGGGCTTCTCCGTCGGCCCCTCGTCGCAGTTCAGCGCGCGCGCGAGGATGCGCGCGAGGGTGGTCTTCGCGACGCCCCGCGGCCCGGCGAGCAAGATCGCGTGCGGAACGCGGCCGAGTCGCAGCGCGTTGCGCAGCGCCGTGACGACGTGGCGCTGGCCCTCGACGTCGTCGAACGTCTGCGGGCGAAAGCGCCGCGCGAGAACCTCGTAGCTCACGATCGGGGGGTCATTTCCAGAAGGCTCCGTCGATTTCGAGGCCGCCCGCGACAGCCAGTCGCGGGCCTCAGCAGTACGACCCAATGTCCGCCCGCGACAGCCAGTCGCGGGCCTCAGCAGTACGACCCAACGTCCGCCCGCGACAGCCAGTCGCGGGCCTCACAAGAACGGACCCATCTCCGGGGGTGATCGCTGGGCCGATCCGACCACCTGGAGAGCGCCGCTACCGTTGCTTCCTTCCGGACCTGGCGGGGTTTACGGACCAACCACCGGCCGGGACCCAGCGATCACCGCCGGAGATGGGCTGGACGACTCTAACTTGGCGAACGGCACAGGTAAACCCGCCAGCCGGCGCAGCAGCAGGGCCGCGATCGCGGCGCGCTCGGACAAGCTGCGCAGCACGACGAAGTCGCGATCGGTGTGCGCGCCGCCGCCGCGCACGCCCATCGAGTCCAAGGTCGGAAGACCGACCGCCGCAGTGAGCGAGCCGTCGGTGACTGCGGAGGAGTGCACGGGACCCGGCGCTGGATAGCCGAGCTCGCGCGCGAGCTTCTGCTGCAGCGCGAGCAGCTCGTCGACCGCCGGGGTCGCGGGCTTCGGCGGCCGGTGCAGCGAACCCCAGAGCTCCGCCCTCGTGCCCGGCACGTCGGTCGTGCGCGCGATCTCCTCGAGCTTCGCGCGCATCTCCTCGCCCTCGGCCGGCTCGTCGAAGCGCAGATCGATCCAGGCACTCGCGTGCTCGGGCACGATGTTCCGCTTCGTGCCGCCCGCGATCGTGCCGACGTTCAACAGGATGCCGCGGTCGAAATCCGTGAGTGACTCGATCGCGAGCACCTTCCGCGCGAGCGCGACGATCGCGCTGTGGCCCTCGGTCGCCGCGCTCGAGACGTGCGCGGCGACGCCGTCGACGGCGAGTCGGAACTGACCCGCGCCGCCGCGCGAGCGCGCCATCTCGCCGCCTTCGCGCGCCGCTTCGAAGACGAACCCGAGCTGCGCCTTGCGCGCCTCGGCTTCGATGCGTTCGCGCGAGCCGAGCGAGCCGATCTCCTCGTCGGAGTTCAAGAGCACCGTGACGTCGGCGCGCGCGAGGTCGCCGCTCACGGCCAACGCGTACAGGGCGTACACGAGGACGACGAGGCCCCCCTTCATGTCGCTCGCGCCCGGTCCGACTCCCCTGGCCGGCTCGTTCGGATCGACGCTGAAGGCCTGGAACGGCGAGTCCGGCTCGAAGACCGTGTCGAGGTGACCCAACAACAAGAAGCGTCGCGCGGTCTCGGGCGACGACGACGCGCGGCGCTCCGCCACGACCACCGGGCCGACGCGCGCGTCCTTGCGGTCGGGATATTCGAGCGCTGCGCTCGGCTCGATCTTCACCGTGAAGCCGAGCCTCGCGAGCTCCGCTCCGACGAGCGGCGCGAATGCTTCTAGACCGGGCGTGTTCCAGGTGCCGGTGTTGCGCCCGACCCAGTCCGCGAGCGTCGCCTCCATCTCGGGCTGCTGCTCTTCGATCGCGACCCGCAGCTCGACGTCTTCGGCGTCGAGCTCGGCATGCGCCGGCGCCGGAGGCGCCGCGAAGATGGCGCTGGCCGCGAGGAGACGCCCCAGGAACGGCAGCAGTGCGACTGGTCTGATGTCCGGCACCGGTCTGGTGCCTCTGATGTGCGGCACCGGTCTGGTGCCTCTGATGTGCGGCACCGGTCTGGTGCCTCTGATGTGCGGCACCGGTCTGGTGCCTACACAGCGCACTCCGAACGCGTACACTCGTTTGGCGCATGCGCGCCGCACGCATCTCCATTCCGATCGCGCTCACCGCCGGCATCGTCGCGATCACGATTGCCCTCACCGTCGGTTGGCAGATCCTCGTCGCCCGCGAGTCCGAAGCCTTCGCGGCCGGCTTCACGGCGATTCACTGGGTGCTGATCGTCCTCGGCTCGCTGTTCTTCGCGCTGATCATCAGCGTGTTGATCCTGCAGGCCGTCTGGCTGGTGCGCGAGATCCTCACGAACCAGCGGCAGCAGAACTTCATGGACCTGGTGACTCACGAGCTGCACACGCCGCTGGCCTCGCTGCAGCTCTATCTCGACACGCTCCGCGGGCGCGCGCTGCCCGACGACCGGCGCGAGGAGTTCCTGGCGGTGATGGCCGAGGATCTGCATCGCCTGCAGCACACGATCGACCAGATCATCCAGGCCGCGCGCGCCGACCCGCGGCGGGCGCGCCGCCACTCGATCGACCTGGTGCGCCTGCTGGCGGAATGCGCCGACGACGCCCGCGAGCGCCACGGCTTGCCGCCCGAGGCGGTCAGCGTGTCGGTTCCGCGCGAGACGCGGGTGCGCGGCGACGCGGAGCAGCTCGCCGTCGCGTTCCGCAACTTGCTCGACAACGCCGTGCGCTACGCCGCCGGCGAGGTGCACATCGAGGTGCAGGTGCGCCCGATCTCCGCGCGGCGCCTCGAGATCGAATTCGCCGACCGCGGCGTGGGCATACCTGCGTCGGCGCTCGACCGCGTGTTCCAGCGCTTCCAGCGCTTGCCGCAGGAAGCGATGCGCGCGGCGCACGGCCTCGGCCTCGGACTCGCGATCGTGCGCAACATCGCGCGCGCACACGGCGGCCGCGCGCGCGCCGAGAGCGACGGCGAGGGCAAGGGCAGCCGCTTCATCCTCACTCTTCCGGGTCATGTCGGCGAAGGCACGAATCCTCCTGGTTGAGGACGAGGAGCACCTCGCGCGCGGCCTCGCCTTCAACCTCGAGGCGGAGGGCTACCGCGTCGAGAGCACCGAGCGCGGCGAAGCCGCGCTCGAGCGACTCGCGGAGCCCGCGTCGGCGCCGGTCGACCTCGTGGTGCTCGACGTGATGCTGCCCGGGATGTCTGGCTTCGAGGTCGTGCGCCGGCTGCGCGAGATGGAGAACAAGGTGCCCGTGCTGCTGCTCACGGCGCGCGATGCGCCGCGCGACATCGTGCACGGGCTCGACCTGGGCGCCGACGACTATCTCACCAAGCCGTTCTCGCTGCCGGTGCTGCTGGCGCGCGCGCGCACGCTGTTGCGCCGCGCGGCGCAGGCGGGCAGCGCGCCGGAAGCGCCGTTCGTGATCGGCAGCGCCACCGTGCATCCCGACCGCTTCGAGCTCGAGCGCGACGGAGAGACTCAATCGCTCACCGCGAAGGAGCTCGCGCTCCTGTTGCTTCTCTGGGCGCGGCGAGACAGTGCCGTCTCGCGCGGCGAGATCTTGTCGGAGGTCTGGGATCTTCACCCCGAGACACGAACGCGCGTGGTGGACACATTCGTCTTGCGCCTCCGAAAACTGATCGAGCCCGACCCCTCGCGCCCGCGTCACCTCGTCTCGGTGCGCTCGTTCGGCTATCGCCTGATCCCGGAGCCGCGCGCGGAGTAGCAACCCGGCTCGCATGCAGTCCAGTTTCGCGATGCATTGCCGATTCTCGGGGCATGCACTTCGCGCGCGGCTTTCGCGCGTGGAGCGCGCTTGCACTGATCGGCCTCGCTTGTGCATCCGCGCCTCACGCGCCGACTCCCGGTAGGGGCACGCTCTTCGGCGACCTGCGGCTGGTCCCGCATGCGGGCGTGACCATGCCCGACGCGGGCGACCCCACGTACCAGGATCGCCGCGTGCGCGACGCGCGCATCTTCGACTACTCGCAGCCTGGCTTCGCCGTCGTGTATCTCGAGGGCAGCCCGACGCCGGGCGAGCGCGTCGAGATCTCGATCCGCGCGAACGACTTCGAGACGCGGCTCGCTCCGAGCTGGCTCGCGCTCGCCGCCGGCGGCACGGTCGCCGTACACAACACCACGGCGGAGCCCCACACCGTTTCGTGTCCTTCCCTGTCGCTCGTGGCGCGCGTAGCGCCCGGCGAGACACTCGCGATCCTGGCGCACACGCCTGGCGCGCACTCGGTCTTCCTGCTCGACCGCCCGCAGGTCGAGAGCGGCTTCTTCGCCGCACCCGGCCCGTACGTGGTGCTGACTCGCGACCCGCGCTTCGAGCTGCGCGACCTGCCGCCCGGCCGAGTGGAGCTGCGCGCCTGGCACCCGCGCCTGCCGCCGGTCACCCGCTCCGTCGAGATCGGCGCCGATCAGGTGCTGCGGGTCGACCTCGAGATGGGCGTGGGCCGCTCGGCCGAGGAGAGCTCCGATGCGAATCACTAGCTTCGCGCTGCTCGCCGTCTGCGCGGTGACGCTGCACGCGGAGCGCGTGCGCGCCGACGACGCCGACCCGCGCGCGGCCGAGCTCGAGCAGCTCTACCAAGCGGTGGGCAAGCTCGAGAAGCGCATCTCGGAGCTCGAGACACAACATCCCGCCGCCGTCGCCGCGAGCGGCGCGGGCTCCTGGGCGGAGCGGGTGCGCATCTCCGGTAGCGCGAACGTCGACTATCTCGACGGCCAGAGCTACAGCACCTTCCAGCACGGCTCGGCGAAGATCTACGACACGCGCTTCTTCATCGACGCCGATCTCGCGCGCGACGTCCGGCTCGGTGACTCGACGATGTTTCGCGACGCCGGCTTTGCCTTCGAGTGGAACCTGATGCGCGTCGGATATCTCGCCAACAACATCGGCGACCTGTACGTGGACTTCCGCGGCATCGCTGATCAGGACTGGCTGAATCTGGAGTTCGGCCGCTTCCAGATTCCGTTCGGCGAGAACTATCTGCGCTTCGGGCGCGGTTACTACACGGACCCGTTCATCGCCCTCTCCGCTCCGCCGCCCTGGTTCTGGGACGAGGGCGTCAAGCTCTGGGGAAAGCTGCTCGACGGCAAGGCGAGTTATGCGTTCGCGGTGACCGACGGCGAGAACGAGATGAATCAGGTCCCGAACGGATCGCAGCAGCTGAGTCTCAAGCTCGCGACGGATCCCTGGGAGTGGCTGCACCTCTCGGTGAGTGGGCTCAAATCGGGGTCCATCGGCTCGAACGCGTCGCCGGCCTTCGCAGCCGTCTGGCTGGGCGAGATGATTCCGAGCGCGTTCGGTGCCGCCTCGGGGGCGCAGAGCTTCCAGGACGGCCAGCCCATCGGACCCGGACCGAACAAGCTCCACGGCATCTGGATCCTCGGCGGCGACGCGATCGTGAAGCTGCCGGACATGCGCCTCTGGCTCTCGTACGGCGGCGTGCGTCTCGACTCGAGCGGCGGCACGACCTACGACCGCGACCTGATCTACTGGCTCGCGGAGCTCCTGGTGCAGCTCGACCTGATCTCGCCGCGCCTCGCGCCCGCGTACGTCGCTACCTGCTGGACTTCCGCGACGCGGCGATCGGCTACAACATGAACGAGCTCGACACCTACGCGCTCGTCGTCGGCCTGCCGATCGGCGACCACATCACGCTGAAGGGCCAGTACGCGTGGCAGCACATCGCTCTGGTCCGCGGAGTCACCGACCCGGACATCAAGGAAGCGGCCGACCACTCGGACTTCTTCGGGATGGAGATCGGTGTCCACTTCTAGGAGCTTCGCGCTCGCGGTCGCGCTCGCATTCCTTTGCAGCTCCTCGGGCTGCGCCGCCGGCGAGGTGCGCGGGCGGGTCGGTCTTGGCGTGCAAGGTGTCTCGCTCACCGACACCGGACCGATCGTGGTGTATCTCGAGAGTCCCGTCGGTGAGCCGCTGCACTTCGACCTGCCGAACCGCCGCCTCGAGATCCACCAGAAGGACGCCGCCTTCGCGCCGTCGTTCCTGGTCATCGCGGCGGGCGAGACCGTCGTCATGCCGAACGACGACGTCATCTTCCACAACGTCTTCTCCTACTCGACGCCGAACGACTTCGACCTCGGGCTGTACCCCCGCGGTGAGTCGCGCGCGAAGACGTTCCAGTATCCGGGGGTCGTGCGCATCTACTGCTCGATCCACGAGTCGATGAGCGCGACGATCTTCGTGGCGCCGTCGATCTGGCACGCGGTCGCCGGCGCGCACGGCGAGTTCACGATCCCGGACGTACCGGCCGGAAAATACCGGCTGCGCACCTGGAATCGCCGGCTGCCCCCGGCCACGCGGCTGATCGAGGTCGGCCCGGGCGGCGGCGTGGTCACGGCCGACGTCGTGGTCGCAGCGGGAAGCGGCCACTAGGCGATCATGTCGCTGCGAACGCGCCTGATCGCGATCCTCGCCGCGACCGCGAGCTTCGCGATCGCGCTGGCGATCGTGTTCCAGGACCGCACGCTCGCGCGCGATCTGCAGCATGCGGCGACGGAGCGGCTCGAGCGCTCCGCGATCGCCGCGAACCGGCTGGTCGACGCGCACCTCGCCTCGCTGACGGAACGCTACCGGGTGATCTCGGGCACGCCGCAGCTGCGCGCCAACCTCGAGGTCGAGGACCCGCCGACCCTGGCCCACTACGCCGCCGATCTGCAGCGGCGCGCATCGTGTTCATCGACTCACGCGGGCGGGTCGCCGCGGCAGCCGGCGACAAGTCACTCGACCCACTCGCGCGCGGCGCGACCACGTCGCGCCTGGTCGCGCAAGACGGGCGGCTGTACGCACTGGCGAGCGTCGCGGTCGGCAGCGGCAAGGAGACGATGGGGCGGCTCGTCGCCCTGGAGGGGATCGAGCCCGCCACCTTGCAGGACTGGTCCGAGCTGTGCGGCGCCACGGTCGCGCTGGGGGACGGCGACGCGCGCGAGCCCGACTCGATCGCGTTCCCGGTCCGCTCGGTCGACAGCGCCTGGCTGCGCGTCGAGTCACGGCTCGACGCCGAAGGAGCCGCCCTGCGCCGCTCGCGCGAGCTGCTGCTGGTCGCGGGTGCGCTCGCGCTCGTGGGCGCGCTCGCGGCGAGCCTGGTGCTGTCTCGCGGGCTGGTGCAGGCGATGCGCCAGCTGCTGCACGCGGCCGAGCGCATCGGAGAAGGCGACTTCGCCGCGCGCGTATCGATCTCGCGCGGCGACGAGGTGGGCGAGCTCGCGAGCGCGGTGAACGAGATGGCGAGGCGGCTCGAGGAGCACGCCGCAACGGTGCAGCGCCAGCACGGCGAGCTCGTCTCCGCCCGCGACCACGCCGAGGCCGCGAGCCGCGCCAAGACCGAGTTTCTCGCGAACATGAGTCACGAGATC
>WNFL01023612.1_pt1 | contig 31925 bp, 30 predicted proteins | sample 5400361 | NCBI WGS metagenome assembly WNFL01 (sample SAMN13153351, study PRJNA577476) | soil metagenome | isolation source: 40 cm soil on Douglas fir-dominated hillslope | place: USA:California | collected 2013-09-17
CGCCGGAACGCCTCCGGCTCGCTCAGCCCGAGCCGGGTCATGAGGATGCCCTTCGCGCGCTCGACCAGCTTGCGGGACTCGAGCTTGCGCTTGAGCAGCTCGTTCTCTTTCCGCATCGCCTCGATCTCGCGGAAGCGATGGACCGCCACGTCGAGGGTCGGCCCCAGCTCCTCCGGCCGGACCGGCTTCGCGAGGAAGCCCAGCACCCCGGCGTCCACCGCCCGCGCGACCACCGGGGCGTCGGTGTGACTCGTCACCAGGACCACCGGACAGGGCGACACCGTCATGACCTCGCGCGCGGCCTGGACCCCATCACCGTCCGGGAGGCCGACCGCGAGCACCGTCACGTCGGGCCGATGCTTGTCCACGAGCCGGAGCACGTCCTCGGCCCGACTACCGTTCCCTACCACCTGCCCGCCCTGAGCCGCGACCGCTTCGGCCACCGCGGCCCGTGACGGAGCGTGATCGTCGATGATGAGCACTCGCCAGTGTGGTTTCATGCCGAGGCGAGGTAGCAAGCGGGGTGCCAGGGGGGTCGCGAGGGAAACCGCACGGTTGCGGAACACGCCGGGCCGGCGGCTGCTCAGGCAGCGATCAAGTCGCCTATCGCCTGAGCAACCTCCGGCCCAAGCGACGGCCGGCTAGAAGAACGAGTAGTACAAGCTGACCGAGATCGTGTCCATGCTCTTCCCCCGCGCGAGCAGTCCCTGCGCGGTGATGTCCGGCCGCGAGTAGCGGACCCGGTACACGTGCTCGTCGGACTGGTCGTGGCGGTATTCGAGCCGTCCCACCAGGCCTTTCCAGATCTTGTACTGGATCGTCGCGGTGGCGGACCAGTGAACGGCTCACTCTGCTCGTGCCCGTAGTCGAGGTTCAGGGCGAGGGTCAGGTTCTTGAAGCCGGTGTAGGCGAAGACGAAGTCGAGCACGTACCGCATGTGGCTGTTCACGTAGTTCCGGGAGTCCCGCGTCACGTTGTCGTCGAGGCGCCGCGGGTCGATCTGCTCCGGGCCCACGATCCAGTTGAGGTTGGCGGTGAAGTTCTTGAGCGGGGTGAACGCGAACTGCCCGGCGAGCAGACTGCTCACGAGGCAATCAGGCGAAGCCGAGGGGAGTCGAAAAGCCGACGGCCCCGGCCGGGCGCGCGGGCGCCGGACCGGGGCCGTGGATGCGAAGCGCCTAGATGTCGTAGTAGAGGGCGAACTCGTACGGATGCGGGCGCAGCCGGACGGGGTCCACCTCGTTCTTCCGCTTGTAGTCGATCCAGGTCTCGATCAGGTCCGGGGTGAACACGTCCCCCTTCAGCAGGAAGTCGTGATCCTTCTCGAGGTTGTCCAGCACGATGTCGAGCGCGCCCGGGAGCTGCTTGATCTTCTTCTGCTCGGCGGCGGGCAGCTCGTAGAGGTCCTTGTCCACCGGCTTGCCCGGGTCGATCTTGTTGGCGATGCCGTCGAGGCCCGCCATCACGCACGCCGCGAACGAGAGGTACGGGTTGCAGGTCGGATCCGGCGTCCGGAACTCGATCCGCTTGGCCCCCTCCGCCTTCGAGTACATCGGAATCCGGATGGCCGCCGAGCGGTTGCGCTGGCTGTAGACCAGGTTGATCGGCGCCTCGTAGCCCGGCACCAGCCGCTTGTAGCTGTTGGTGGAGGGCGCGATGAACGCGAGCAGCGCGGGGGCGTGCTTCAGGATGCCCCCGATGTAGTAGAGGCACATCTTCGAGATGTCCGCGTAGCCGCCCCGCTCGTAGAACAGGTTCTTGCCGTTCTTCCAGATCGACTGGTGGGTGTGCATGCCGGAGCCGTTGTCCTGGAACAGCGGCTTGGGCATGAACGTGGCGGTCTTGCCCCACTTCTTGGCGGTCTGCTTGGCGCAGTACTTGTACCAGCACACCTTTTCGGCCATCTTGGTGAGCGTGTCGAAGCGCATGTCGATCTCGGTCTGCCCGCCGCTCGCCACCTCGTGGTGGTGGACCTCGACGCGGACCCCGACCGACTCGAGGGCCAGCACCATGTCGGACCGGATGTCCTGGAACTTGTCCATGGGCGGCACCGGGAAGTAGCCCTGCTTGTAGCGCGGGATGTAGCCGAGGTTGGGACGATCCGGCGTTCCCTCCCGGCCGGTGTTCCAGGCGCCCGCTTCCGAGTCGATGAAGTAGAACCCGTAGTTGTAGCTCTGATCGAACCGGATCGAGTCGAAGAAGAAGAACTCGAGCTCGGGTCCGATGAAGATGGTATCCCCCACCCCGCTCTTCTTGACGAACGCCTCCGCCTTCTGGGCCACGTAGCGGGGGTCGCGGGAGTACGCCTTGCCGGTGATCGGGTCCTTGACGTTGCAGATCAGGACCATCGTCGGCACCGCGGTGAAGGGATCCATCTGGGCCGTCGAGGCGTCGGGGATGAGCAGCATATCCGACTCGTCGATGGTCTGGAATCCGCGGATCGAGGAGCCGTCGAAGCCGAGCCCGTCCTCGAAGATGTCTTCCCTCAGCTCGGATACCGGGATGGAGAAATGCTGCCAGAGACCGGGCATGTCGATGAAGCGCAGATCGATGATCTTGACGCCCTTCTCCTTCGCCATCTTCAACACTTCCTTCGGGGTCATTCTCCTGCCTCCTTGTCAGCTCAGTGCCGGGTGGGGAAGACTGCGGGCCGGTGGAGCCTCTCTTGGCCCCACCGGCCACCAACCATAAGTGTTTGCCCGGGGCCCGTCAAGCGGGCCGCCGCCTCTCCTAGTGGCTCGAGCGGGGTTTGGCCTCCGCCGGCTTCATCCCTTCGAAGGCGCCGGTGCTCCCCCCCATCGAGTACTCGCCGTACACGGCCGAGCCTCCGAGCATGTACGCGGTCTCCGAGTGCTGCGACAGATCCAGCCCGGCCATCTCGTCCTCGTCGCTGACCCGCAGGCCCATGACCGCGTCGAGAACCTTGAGGATGACCACCGTCATCACGAAGCCCAGGATCCAGGTGACCGCGACCGCCACGAACTGGATCCACAGCTGCTTCGGGTTGCCGTAGAGCAGCCCGTCGCCGCCCGCGTCGTTGACCAGCTTGGTCGCGAAGACCCCGGTCGCGAGAGCTCCCCACGTGCCGCCCACCCCGTGCACGCCCACCACGTCGAGGGAGTCGTCGTAGCCGAGCTTCGACTTCAGGTTGCAGGCGGTGTAGCAGATGAAGCCGGAGACCGCCCCGATCACGATGGAGGCCATCGGGGTCACGAACCCGGCCGCCGGGGTGATGGCCACGAGGCCCGCCACCGCTCCCGATGCCGCGCCGAGCACGGTCGGCTTGCCCCGGGAAGCCCACTCGGTGAACATCCAGCCGAGCGCGGCCGCCGCGGTCGCGGTGTTGGTGGTCATGAACGCGTGCGCGGCGAGACCGTTGGCCGCGAGCGCGCTGCCCGCGTTGAACCCGAACCAGCCGAACCACAGCAGGCTCGCCCCCATCACGGTGAGCGGCAGGTTGTGCGGCGGCATCGGCTGGTGGCCGTATCCCCGGCGCTTGCCGATCACGATCGCGGCCGCGAGCGCGGAGATGCCCGATGAAATGTGCACGACCGTGCCGCCCGCGAAGTCGAGCGCGCCCAGGTTCCGGAGCCACCCGCCGACGCCCCATACCCAGTGGGCGAGCGGGTCGTAGACGAAGGTGGCCCAGAGCAGGATGAACACCAGGAACGTGGAGAACTTCTTGCGCTCGGCGAATGAGCCCGTGATGAGGGCCGGGGTGATGACCGCGAACATCATCTGGAACAGCATGAACGCGGTGTGCGGGATGGTCGCCGCGTAGTCCGCGTTGGGCTCGGGGCCGACGCCCTTCAGACCGAACCACTCGAGGCCGCCGATGATGCCGCCCTTGTCGGGACCGAAGGCCAGCGTGTAGCCCCAGAGCACCCACTGCACCGAGATCAGCGCGAGGATGATGAAGCTCTGCATCAAGGTGCCGAGCGCGTTCTTCTGCCGCACCATGCCCCCGTAGAACAGGGCGAGGCCGGGCGCGGTCATCAGCAGCACCAGCGCCGAGGAGACCAGGACCCACGCGGTGTCCCCGCTGTCGATCTTCGGCGGCGCGGGAGTCGCGGGAGCCCCCGGAACTGCGGGGGCGCCGGGCGCCGGGGCGGCGGGCGCAGCCGGCGCCGGCGCGGTGGTCTGGGCCAGGGCGAGCCCGATCGGCGCGAGCGTCAGGGCCAGCACGCACAGCGGGATGAGCAACGAAGGTATCCGTGCAATCACCGCATGTCCTCCTTGATGGCGCATCAGAGCGCGCTCTCGTCCCGCTCGCCGGTGCGTATCCGGACTGCCGTATCCACAGGCTGAATGAAGATCTTGCCGTCACCGATGTTGCCGGTCTTGGCCGCGCCCGCGAGCACCCCGGCCACCTTGTCCGCGAGGTTGTCCGGCACCACGACCTCGACCTTGATCTTGGGGAGGAAGTCGACCGTGTACTCGCCGCCACGGTAGAGCTCCGTGTGGCCCTTCTGGCGACCGAACCCCCTGACCTCGGAGACCGTCATGCCGATGACCCCGATGCCGGTCAGCGCTTCCTTGACGTCGTCGAGCTTGAACGGCTTGATGATGGCTTCGATCTTTTTCATGTGGACCTCCCGCGCGCGCTGCTTTGCACTCGTCGTGCCGTGGGAATAGGTGCTGCGAGGCTCGGGAAATCAGATGATTGCGAGGAGACCCTCCCCAAGGACGGGAGGGCGGATGGGCACTAATTAGGCAGGGCGCTTACAACTGCCTTTCGGCTAGGCAGCCGAACGGCTCGCGGCCGGGTTCAGTCCCGCCAGACCGCGTCTTCCTCTACCGCTTGCTTGGCCGAGACAGCCGCCTCGGACACGGTCGGGATCATGCTCCGCAACGCCGACCACAGTTCCTTGAGGTCCGGCGTCTTGGCGGCCAGGGACACCCCGGGAATCTGCGGCCGATCCGCCTCGGTGAAGGTGCCCGAGCAGATGATCACCTTGGGCCGGGGGCTGCGGCGGCTGAGACGTCGGATGAAGTCCATCCCATCCATGCGCGGCATCCGGAGGTCCAGCACGATCACGTCGGGCCGGACGGCACCCAGGACGGACATCGCCTGATACCCGTCGGTCGCTTCGAAGAGGTCGAACTGGCCCTCGAGAGCCATCCGGTAGAGATTCCGCCAGGCGGGGTCGTCGTCAACCAGCAGTATGCGGGGCATGGTGCCACCTCCGTTAGGGCGTAAGGAGGCAAGCACCTTGCCAAAAGGGCAAGCGTTACCTTTCAGCTACTTGAAGCTCAGACCCTGATATGCCGCGGCAGGGGGTTGACGATACGGCCCGACAACGTGTTTCTGGAGGAACGTCAGGCGCGTCGCTGCGGGATCCCGTGGCGGCGCATCTTGGAATACAGCGTCGGCCGCCTGAGCCCGAGGACCTGGGCCGCGGCCTGCTTGTTCCACCCGGTGGATTCGAGCGCCCGGACGATGGACACCCGCTCGATCTCCTCCAGCGAGCCCGGCGGAGGAGCCGACCCGCCCGGTGAGGGGTCAACCTGTAAGGGCTCCGGCAGGTCCGCCAGGGAGATCTCTCGCCCACGGGCCACGAGGACCGCCCGCTCGATCGCGTGCTCGAGTTCGCGGATATTGCCCGGCCAGGCATACGACAGGAGCCGGCGGTAGGCTTCGGGATCGATGGTCTCGACCTCCCGTCCGTGCTTGGCCCGGAAACGCTCGAGGAAGGACTTGGCCAGGAGCGGGATGTCACCGGTGCGGTCGCGCAGGGACGGCAGCGCCACCGTGACCGTGTTGATTCGGAAGTAGAGATCCTGCCGCAGCCGGCCTTCGCGCAGGGCCACGTCCGGCTCCCGGTTCGTGGAGCAGATCAGCCGGAAGTCCACCGGCACGGTCTTGGCGCCACCGAGCCGGCGCACCGTGCGGTCCTCCAGCACGCGGAGCAGCTTGGCCTGCAGGTCGAGGGGCATCTCAGTGATCTCGTCGAGCAGCAGCGAGCCGCGATGCGCCTCCTCCAGCAGTCCGGACTTGTCGGTGGACGCGCCGGTGAAGGCGCCCTTCACGTGGCCGAACAGCTCGGACTCGATCAGGTCCTTCGGCAGCGCCGCGCAGTTGATCTTCACCATCGGGCCGTCGACGCGCGTGCTCTTGGCGTGGACCGCGTTGGCGGCCAGCTCCTTGCCGGTGCCACTCTCGCCGACGATGAGCACGTTGGCGTCGGAGGAGGCCACGGACTCCAGCATCTCGAAGACGCGCTTGATGGCCGGCGAGGACCCGAGCATCTCCCCGTAGGCGGCCTGCTCGGCGAGCTTGCGCCGCAGATCCGAGGTCTCGGCGAGCAGGCGCCGCCGCTCGAGGGCCTTGCCCACGAGCATCAGCATCTCGTCGGCGTCGAAGGGCTTGGCGACGAAGTAGAAGGCGCCCTGCTTGGTGGCCTCCACCGCCTTGGAGATCGAGCCATGTCCGGTCATGATGATCACTTCGATCGACGGGTCCTTGGCCTTCAGCAGCCGCAGCAGGTGGAGTCCGTCGCCGTCCGGCAGGATCAGGTCCACGACGCCCAGGGCGAACTCCCGGGTCTCCATCCGGAGCATGGCGCCGACGGTATTCCCCGCCGTTTCCACGTCATAGCCCTCGCGCTCGAGGGTCAGGCGCAGGTTCTCGGCGATGACCGACTCGTCGTCGACCACCAGGATGCGCGGCTTCACAAGGCTCTCCCGGTCAACATGGCAATTACGAGCCTAGCATAGGCCTATTTTTTGGTGTCAGCCTGCTGACACGCGCGCGCCGGGGCCGGTCCGGCCCGCCTTGACAGGCCCAGAACCCGCGAGCAATATGCGGCTCATGCATTTCGGCTTCGCTCTGCCGGGCCGTGGTCCGCTCGCGACGCCGGAGGCGCTCACCAAGCTGGCCGAGAAAGCAGACGCGCTCCGCTACAGCTCGATCTTCGTGACGGACCACGTGGTGATCCCCACCTCCAACACGTCGGTCTATCCCTACGCGACCAGCGGGCGCTTCGCGGGCGACTGGACGAACGGCTACCTCGAGCCCCTGGCGATGATGGGGGTGCTGGTCGGCCTGACGTCGCGGGTGAAGATCGGCACCAGCGTGCTCGTCGTGCCGTACCGCAACCCGGTCGTGACCGCCAAGATCCTCGCCACGCTCGACGTGATGTCGGGCGGGCGGATCATCCTGGGGGCCGGCGTGGGCTGGATGAAGGAGGAGTTCGAGGCGCTGCAGGCGCCGTCCTTCACGGACCGGGGCAAGGTGACGGACGAGTACCTGCGCCTCATGCGGGACCTGTGGACGAAGGAGCCGGTGGAGTTCACCGGCGCGCACTATCGCCTGCCCTCGGTCAGCGCCCTGCCCAAGCCGCGGCAGAAGGGCGGCATCCCGATCTGGATCGGCGGTCACACCGATGTGGCGCTCCGGCGCACCGGGGAGCTCGCGGACGCCTGGCATCCCATCGGGATGCGCCCGCCCGCGATGCTGCTCCCCGACGAGTACGGGCAGATGGTCAAGGTCATCCACGGCTGGGCCGGCAAGGCCGGGCGCGATCCGAAGGCCATCACCCTCTCGCTGCGCGTGCCGCTCGAGCTGGCCCCGAAGCGCGGCAAGGCGGCGGTGAGCGACCAGCCCGGCTTCCGGGGCACCGCCCAGGACGTCATCCGGCACATCAAGAGCTACCAGGCGCTCGGTGTCTCCCACTTCGTCTTCGATCTGGCCGCCCCGGATCTCAAGGGGCAGCTCGTCATGATGGAGCGCTTCGCCCAGGAGGTCCGACCGAAGGTCCTCCGGACGCCCCGCTAGGGCGGCCATGTCGTCCAGCCCGGCCGCGCCCATTCCCCCGCCCGTCGCCGGCTTCATCACGAGCGCGCGGGTGGGCCGGCTCGCCACCGCCGACGCGGGCGGTCAGCCGGTGGTGGTGCCGATCTGCTACGCCTTCGACGGCCGCGCGCTGTACTCCGCGGTGGACGCCAAGCCGAAGCAGGCGCCGCCGGAGGGGCTCAAGCGAATCCGGAACCTCCGCGAGAATCCGCGCGTCTCAATCGTGATCGACGAGTATGACGAGGACTGGAGCCGTCTGCGCTACGTCATCATCCAGGGGCAGGCCGATCTGCTCACGGACGGCCCGCAGTTCGCCCACGGAGTGGACCTGCTCGTCGCCAAGTACGCGCAGTACCGGACCCTCGGGCTGCCGCGCGAGCGCGGCCTCATGATCCGCGTGACCCCCCGCCGCGTCTCCTCATGGCAGTACTCGAGCTGACCGCGGTCGAGCGCGCGCTGGACCGGATCGCGGAGGGCCGGACGCCCGACGCGACGGAGGCCACCGCGCTCCTCGACACGCCGGCCGAGCGGCTGCCCGCGCTCCTCGAGCCCGCCTCCGCTCTGCGCGATCGCGGGCATGGTCGCCGCATCACGTTCTCGGCCAAGGTCTTCATCCCGCTCACCACGCTCTGCCGCGACTACTGTGGCTACTGCACCTTCCGGAAGGATCCCGGTGAGCCGGGCGCCTTCACGATGACGCCCGACCAGGTGCTGGCCCTGGCCCGCGCGGGAGCGCGGCTCGGCGCCAAGGAGGCACTGTTCTCGCTGGGCGACAAGCCGGAGGCGATCTTCCCCGAGCACCGCGCCTTCCTGCGCTCGGTCGGCCACCGGACGACGCTGGGCTACCTGCGTGACATCAGCGCCCGCGTCCTCGAGGAGACGGGCCTGCTCCCCCACGCCAACCCCGGCCTCATGACGGAGCGGGACCTGGCGTCGCTGCGGGAGGTCAACGTGAGCATGGGCATCATGCTCGAGAGCACGTCCGAGCGGCTGCTCGCCCCCGGCGCCGCGCACGACCGGGCGCCGGACAAGGTCCCACAGCGCCGCCTCCGGACGATCGCGCGCGCGGGCGCCCTCGGCATCCCGTTCACCACCGGCATCCTGATCGGGATCGGCGAGACCCACCGCGAGCGCGTGGACTCGCTCCTCGCCATCCGCGACCTGCACAAGCGCCACGGCCACATCCAGGAGGTCATCGTCCAGAATTTCCGCGCCAAGGCGACCATCCCGATGCGCGGCTGGCCCGAGCCCGGCGCGCTCGACCTGCTCCGGACCGTCGCGGTGGCGCGGCTCCTGCTGGGACCGTCGATGAACATCCAGGCCCCGCCCAACCTGTCCGCGGAAGGCTACGACCGGCTGCCCGCGGCCGGCCTCAACGACTGGGGCGGCATCTCGCCACTGACCCCCGATCACATCAATCCCGAGCGCCCCTGGCCCGGACTGGCCGAGCTGCGCCGCCGCACCGAGATGGCGGGCCACGAGCTTCGCGAGCGCCTCGCGGTCTACCCCGAGTACACTACCCGCGACGCCTTCCTCGACGAGCGGCTGCGCCCGCGCGTCGCGAACCTGGTGGACGCCGAGGGCTTCGTTCGTCCCGATCTGGAGATATGGAGAAATTGGTAATGCCTACCGACAAGCCGACCGCGATCTCCCTCGACTGGGCCTCTCCCGACACCCGCCGCATCCTCGGCGCCCTGCTCGACGGCGGCGAGCTGTCGGTGGCCGACGGCATCCACCTCACCGAGACCCAGGGGCGCGACCTGCAGGCCCTGACCCTGGTCGCCGACGAGATGCGCCGCCGCCAGGCGGGCGACGTGGTCACCTATGTCGTCAACCGCAACATCAACTTCACCAACGTGTGCATCAAGCATTGCACCTTCTGCGCGTTCAGCCGCGACCACCGCGAGGAGGAAGGCTACTTCCTGCCGATGGACGAGGTGGTCCGCCGCGCCATCGAGGCGTGGGAGATGGGCGCCACCGAGGTCTGCATCCAGGCCGGCCTGCCCCCCAAGCTCGACGGCCGCTACTACATCGATCTCTGCCGCGCGATCAAGGCCGCCCTGCCCGAGATGCACCTGCACGCCTTCTCCCCCGAGGAGATCCTCTACGGCTCCACGCGCTCGGGGCTGCCCATCCCGGAGTACCTGGCCGAGCTCAAGAAGGTCGGCCTCGGCACCCTGCCCGGCACGTCGGCCGAGGTGCTGGACCAGGAGATCCGCGACGTCATCGCGCGCGGCCGCATCACGGTCAAGCAGTGGATCGAGGTCATCACCTCGGCCCACGCCCAGGGCATCCGCACCACCTCCACCATCATGTACGGACACGTGGAGCGGCCCGAGCACTGGATCCGCCACATGGACCTGCTCCGGGGCATCCAGAAGGAGACGGGAGGATTTACCGAGTTCGTCCCGCTCTCGCTGATCCACCAGGAGGCCCCGATGTACCGCCAGGGCCTCGTCCCCGGCGTGCGCCAGGGCGCGACCGGCCTCGAGGTCGTCCGCATGCACGCGATCGCGCGCCTCTTCCTGGGCCCGCTCTTCCGCAATATCCAGTGCTCGTGGGTCAAGGAAGGTCCCAAGCTCGCCCAGGTCCTGCTCGCGGCGGGCTGCAACGACATGGGCGGGACCCTGATCAACGAATCGATCTCCACCTCGGCCGGCGCGTCGTACGGCCAGCTGGTGCCGCCGGTCGAGCTGCGCCGGCTCATCCGCGACGCGGGGCGCGTCCCCGCGCAGCGCTCCACCACCTACGAGCTGCTCCGCGTCTACGAGGTGGAGGACCCGGCGGACGACTCGCCGCTCGATCACGTGGACAACGCGGAGGCACGCTTCGGCTCCTATCGAGCCCTCGCCGGCTCCGGGCAGTTCCGCTTCCTGCATCCGACGCGCACGCCGGGCGACTAGGAGACCGCGGCCCCGCGCATTCACCTGTTGAGCGCGCGGGCCGGCTTGAGTAGAATTGGCCCTTGGCTTCACGAGACGTGTGAATCCCCAACGGCACGACCGTTCACCCTCACCCCCAAACACGGAGGGAAGCACATGGCAAAAACGATGACGAAGTCCGCCATCATCGCTCACCTGGCCCAGAAGACGTCGCTCAGCAAGAAGCAGATCGTGGACGTCATGGACCAGCTGCTCGGTCTCGCGACGAAGGAAGCCAAGAACGTGTTCGTGGTACCGAACTTCGGCCGGCTCGTGCTCGCCAACCGCAAGGCGCGGATGGGACGCAACCCGCAGACCGGCGAGCCCATCAAGATCCCGGCCAAGCGCGTGGTGAAGTTCCGGCTCGCCAAGGCCCTCAAGGACTCGGTGCTTGGCAAGAAGTAACACGCACGGCGCTCTCGAATATCGACCGCTCCCCGCGTCTTCGGGGCAGGCCCCCGAGCTGTTCCGCTTCGCGGGAGCCTGGACCCCGCCGCCGGCCGACGTCGACGCCGGCTGGGGTGCCTGGGACGGGGAGCGGCTCGTGGGAGCGGTCCTGATGGAGCGGGCGGGCGCCACGGCGATGCTGCACGGTCCCGTGGTCGTGGCCCCGCCCGACACGCCCACCGAGGAGGTGCTGGTCGTGGCGGCCGAGCTGGCGAACCAGGTGCTCGCGCACGCCGGCCCGGCCGGCATCACCACCATCTTCGCGCGACCTCAGAGCCTCGACCGGGTCTGGGTACGCAGCGGGTTCATCCCGATCCCCGAGGCGGAGCTTCCGCGGGAGTTCCAGGGACGCCCGGGGCTCGGATTGTTCGGCTGGCGGGGCGGCACCGCTCTCTGGAGCACCGCCGGACGCGGCGGCTCCCGTTCCGCCCTCGCCCGCGGCGAGCATGAAGCTCACCGCGCTCGCGGGTGGCACCGGCGCCGCCAAGCTGCTCCGCGGTCTCTCCCGGATCATGGACCCGCGCGATCTCACCGTCATCGTGAACACCGGTGACGACGCGGAGATCTGGGGCCTCCACATCTCGCCGGACCTCGACACCGTCTCGTACACCCTCGGCGGGGTCATCGACGAGCTGAAGGGCTGGGGTCTCGCCGGCGAGACCTTCCACGCGCTCGACCAGATCGCCCGCTACGGCGAGCCGGTGTGGTTCAACCTGGGCGACCGCGATCTGGCCACGCACCTGCACCGCACGCGGCTGCTCCGCGAAGGCCGGACGCTGACCGAGGTCACCCGCGCGATCGCCGCGGCCCTCGGAGTGGCGGCCACGGTCCTGCCCATGTCCAATGAACCGGTGCGCACGCGCATCCTCGGGCCGGACGGATGGCTCACCTTCCAGGAGTACTTCGTGCGCGAGAAGGCCCAGGTCGAGGCGCGCGCCGTGGAGTACGCGGGCGCGGCCGCGTCGGCCCCCGCGCCGGGCGTGCTGGAGGCCATCGCCACCGCGGATGCCGTCCTCGTGTGCCCGTCGAATCCCATCACCTCGGTGGGGCCGATTCTGGCCGTCCCCGGCCTCGTGGAAGCCCTGGGCACCACGCCGGCGATCGTGGTGGCGGTGAGCCCCATCGTGGGCGGCGCGGCAGTCTCCGGCCCGGCCGGACGCCTCATGGCGTCTTCCGGTCTGCCGGTCTCGGCCGCCGGAGTGGCCGGCGCCTACGCGCCCTGGCTCGATCGTCTCGTCTTCGACGAGCAGGATGGCGGCCTCGCGGACGAGATCCACGCGCTGGGCGTCACGCCGGTGCCCGGGCCCACCATGATGTCGAGCCGCGAGGCCGAGATCCTGCTCGCCCGCCACGTGCTGGACGCCGTCGCATGAGCCTGCTCCTGGCCGTGCCGGTCAAGGACCTGGTGAACGCCAAGCAGCGCCTGATCCCTGCCCTGTCGCCCTCCGAGCGCCGGGAGCTGGCGCGCGCCATGCTCGAGGACGTGCTCGAGGCGGCGGTGGCGGCGCTCCCCGGCGCGGTGCTGGTGGTCACCACCGATCCCGAGGTGGAGGCCGTTGCCGGCGCCGCGGGGGCCCTGTGCCTCACCGAGAGCGCGAACCGGGGCCACACCGCCGCGGTGGCCTTCGCCCAGCGGGAGGCGACCGCCCGGGGCGCGGCCCGCTTCCTCACGCTGCCCGGCGACGTCCCCTGCGTCACCGCCCGGGAGATCGCCGCGCTCTGCGACAGCCTCGCGGAGGCCCCCGGCGTGGTCTTCGTCCCATCCCGGTCCGGCCGCGGGACCAACGCGGCGCTGCTGGCTCCTCCTGACGCGATCCCGCTCACGTTTGGCGAGCCTTCATTCGAGAATCACTTGAACACGGCACGCGCCGCCGGGCTGACCCCGCGCGTGCTCGAGCTGCCCGGGATCGGGCTCGACGTGGATGCTCCGGACGACCTGCCCGAGCTCCTCCGGCGCGGACCGGCCACCCGCAGCGCTCGGCTCCTGCGCAGCTTCCCCAGGGGCGCGCGGGCCGCCGGGGCCCGGTAGCCATGCCGCCGCGCTACGAGGTCATCGGGGTGGAGGGCCTGCCCGAGTTCCGCCAGGGGGACGATGTGGCGGCACTGATCGTGGACGCGGCGCGGCGCCAGGGGACGCCGATGGGCCCGCGGGATCTGCTGGTGGTCAGCCAGAAGATCGTCTCCAAGACCGAGGGGCGGCTCGTGCGCCTCTCCGAGGTGACCCCGTCCCCACGCGCCCAGACCATCGCGGAGGAGATCGGGCGGGATCCACGCCTGGTCGAGGTCATCCTGAGCGAGAGCCGGCGCATCGTCCGCCAGGCCAAGGGCGTGCTGATCGTGGAGACGCACCACGGCTTCGTCTGCGCCAACGCTGGCGTGGACCAGTCCAACGTGGACGCGGACACCGCGTGCCTGCTGCCGGCCGACTCGGACCGCTCCGCGGCGGCGCTGCTCGAGCGGCTGCAGGCCATCACCGGGCAGGAGCTGGCCGTGATCATCGCCGACACCTTCGGCCGGCCGTGGCGAGAGGGCCTCGTCAACGTGGCGGTGGGCCTAGCGGGCTTCGAGCCCATCCGGAGCTATCTCGGCGAGCTGGATCCGGCGGGCTACGTGCTGCAGGCCACCATCCTGGCCCTCGCCGACGAGCTGGCCGGCGCGGCCGAGCCGGTGATGGGCAAGCTCGACCGCATCCCGGTGGCGATCGTCCGCGGGCTGTCCTGGGAGCGTGGCAACGGCTCGAGCCGCGCCCTGCTCCGGGATCCGGCCCGCGACCTGTTCCGATAACCCAGAGCAACCGGCGACCTATTTCGACAATCCACGCGAGGAGGCGGCATGCGGATCGGCATCGTGGGCGGCACCGGCAAGGAAGGCATCGGGCTCGGGCTGCGCTGGGCGCAGGCCGGGCACGAGGTGGTCATCGGCTCCCGCGATCCGGAGCGGGCGCGCGCGAAGGCGGCGGAGCTCGCCGCGTCCACCCCCGGCAGCCGGGTGGACGGCAAGTCGAACCGCGAGGCCGCGGCCACCGCCGACGTGGTGGTCCTGACCGTCCCGGCCACCGGTCTTCAAACGACGCTCCCCGAGCTGCGCGACGTGTGTCGCGGGAAAGTCGTGGTGAGCACGGTGGTGCCCCTCACCTTCGGCGGCGGCCGCCTGTTCACGCCGCCCCCGCAGGGCTCCGCCGCCGAGGAAGCGCAGGAGATCCTGGGACCCGAGGCCCGGGTGGTGGCGTCCTTCCACCACATCGCGGCCCACGAGCTGGCCGCGGGCGACCACGCGATCGCGTGCGACCTCCTGCTCTGCGGCGGCGACGCGGAGGCCAAGAAGCTGGTGACCGAGCTGGGCACGTCCATGGGCCTGCGCGCGGTCGACGTGGGCGCGCTCACCAACGCGGGGCCGCTCGAGGGCATCACCGCGGTCCTCGCCACGATCAACCGCCGCTACAAGCTGAAGAACTCGGGCATCCAGATCACCGGACTGCCCTGAGCGAGGATCCGATCATGGCCGACGCCCCCGTCACGGTGGCCGTCCCCGCGCTCACCGCCTACATCGTCGGCAACGTGCTCGACCGCACCAACGGCCGCGAGCGCAAGGAGACGAACACCGGCCATTGCTTCGCGGCCATCGACATCGAGCGCTTCCGGCCGCTCGGGGATTTCACCGCCGCCATGGACGACATGCTCCAGGCGCTCCACGACACCCCGCGGGCCGACGGGCAGGAGCGCGTCTACACCGCGGGCGAGCCCGAGGCCGAGACCGAGCGCCTGCACCGGACCCAGGGCATCCCGGTCGCCCACGCCCTCGTCCGCCAGTGCAACGAGATCGCGGCCGGGCTGGGCGTCAAGCCGCTGGCCTGAGCACGGCCTCCAGCACCCGCTCCACGTCGCTCAGGTCGTCGAACAGGTGATCCGGGCGGTCGGCGAGGAGCGCGTCGCGGGTGTACTGGCCGGTGGTGACCGCGATCGCGACCGCGCCGAAGGCCCGCGCGCAGTCGATGTCGTGCGGAGTGTCGCCGATCACCACCACGTCGGGAGGCACGAAGGCGTGGCCCAGGAGAGCCCGGGCCCGGCGCGCGGCCAGCGAGGGCAGGTGCCGCCGGTCCATGTGGTCGGAGCCGTAGGCCCCGACACGGAAGTGCGGCCAGAGGCCCGTGGGCAGCAGCTTGATGCGGGCGCCCTCCTCGATATTGCCGGTCACGAGCCCCAGCACCGCCTCGTCGGACGCGGCCAGGCGCTCCACCACCGCGGACACGCCCGGCAGCGTGACCACGTGGCGGCCGTCGCCGATCTCGCTCGCGAGCCCCGCCACGTAGGCCTCGAAGAAGTCGTCGAGGCGCTCCTGGACCCGCGCCCGCTCCCACCCCATCGCGCCGACCACGTCGTGGACGATACGGGTGTCGGTCCGCCCGCCCAGGTCGTACTGGTCGATGCCGCCGGCGCTCCCGAAGACCCGCTCCAGCGCGGTCCGCATCGCGCGCCGCCCCGCCCCGCGCGAGGTGATCATGGTGCCGTCGATGTCGAACAGGACGAGCTTCACGGAGCGCGGACGGCCTAGGTGTGGAGCGGGGCGGCGAGGGCCCGCAGGCGCGCCACGATCGGCGGCAGGCGGTCCAGCACTGCCTCCACGTCGGCGGCGGTGCTCCAGCGGCCGAGCGTGAAGCAGAGCGAGCCCTCCGCTTCCTCGGGGGTGCACCCGATGGCCCGCAGCACGTGCGAGGTCGTCTGGGTCAGCGAGGCGCAGGCCGATCCCGAGGAGGCGGCCACGCCGTCCAGATCGAGGTCGAGCAGCACGCCGTCGGCCTTCACGCCGCGCAGCACCAGGCTCAGGTGGTGCGGCAGCCGCGAGCCCGCCGAGCCGGTCAGTCGGCAGTCCGGGATCGTCTCGAGCAGCCCGTGCATGAGCCGGTCGCGCAGCACGGCGAGCCGCGCGGCTTCCTGGTGGGCGCCTTCCACCCGCATCAGCTCGGCGGCCACCCCGAGGCCGACCACTCCGGGCACGTTCTCCGTGCCCGACCGGTAACCGCCCTCCTGGCCTCCGCCCAGCACCTGGGGGTGGATCCGCACGCCGGGCCGGACCCAGAGCGCGCCGCTCCCCGGCGGAGCGTACAGATCGTTCCCCGAGATCGTCAGCAGGTCGATGCCCATCGCCTCCACGTTGAGCGGGACCCGGCCCAGCGCGCCGACCCCGTCCACGTGCAAGGCCACGCCCGCCGCGCGCATGACGCGCCCGATCTCCTTGAGCGGCTGCACCGTGCCGATCTCGGGATTCGCGGCGGCGATCGAGACCAGCGCGGTGTCCGCGGTCAGGGCCGCCCGGAGCATGTCCGGATCCACCCTCCCCTCGCCGTCCACCGGGAGGTAGGAGACGGTCGCGCCCGCCTTCTCGAGATCGCGGCACGCGTTGATCACCGAGATGTGCTCGATCGCGGAGAGCAGGACGCGGGCCGCTCCGCCGCTCCGCGCGCGGGCGACCACGCCCTTGATCGCCAGATTGTTGGCCTCGGTGGCGCCGGAGGTGAAGACGATGCCGCCCGCCGCGCCGCCGCAGAGGCGCGCGACCTTCACGCGGGCCGCGTCGAGCGACTCGCGCGCCTCCGCGCCCAGCGAGTGGCGGGGTGACCGCGAGGACCCGCGGGTCCACGGGCGCGAAGCCCGCGTAGTCGAGGTAGACGCGCCCGGGCTCCGCCCCGGACTCCACCGCCATCTACCGCATCTTCCTGATCACGAAGCGGTAGACCGCCCCGTCCCGGATGACCTCGAGCAGGTCGTTGCCGGTGTTCTGCGCCCAGCTCCGCATGTCGGGGTCGGAGGCGGGATCGTCGGACAGCATCTCGAGTACCTGGCCCACCGCCATCAGCGCCATCGCCTCGCGGGTCTTGACGATGGGCATCGGACAGAACAGCCCGGTGCAGTCAATCTGCCTGTCAGGATTGACGAGTTTCGCTTCCAGAGCCATGGCAAGCTACCGTACCCCAGCCTTCCGCACCCCGTCAAGGAAGGGCGCCGCGCCGAAATTCTCGCCACATTGAAGGCCCGTCGCCGCTTATTCTTGGATGGACGCCATGGCCAGACGCGCCAGAGCTGCCGAGACCCCCGCGGCCCGCCGCATCAAGCGCAAGATTCTGATCGCGATGAGCCTGACCGCGTTCCTGCCGATGCTGGTGGTCGCCTACCTGGTGTACGCCTACGCGCTCCCTCTCCTGGACCCGGAGGCCCAGGAGCGCAACCTGCCGTGGATGCTCGTGATGCTCGGCGGCACCGGGCTGCTCATGGCCGCGGGCAGCTTCATGCTCTGGGACCTGGCCACCTCGGTGGTGCGCCACGCCCACGCGCTCGATGCGCCGCGCCGCCCCGCGACGGTGCCGGGCGCGTCGCGGACCGCACCGGGCCCGACCCGGCCCGCGCCGAGCCTCGAGACCAGCGCGGTGCAGCAGTACGTGCAGCAGAGCGACGAGGTGGACACGCTGATGCACTCCTTCTCGCGCATGCTCGTCACCATCGAGCAGCAGGCCTCGGACGTCAACGAGTACGCCCGGCGCCTCGACACCGCCTACAAGGAGCTCGAGTCCACCAGCGCCCAGCTCAAGGAGTTCTCGTTCAAGGACGAGGTCACCGGCCTCTACAACCGCCGGTTCTTCTCGATCCGGCTCGAGGAAGAGGTCTCGCGCTACCGCCGCTTCAACCATCCCGTCTCGGTGGTGCTGCTCGACCTCGACGGCTTCAAGGCGGTGAACGACGACCTGGGCCACGGGGCCGGCGACGAGACACTGCGGGCGATGGCCGAGATCCTCCTCAAGCAGTCGCGCGGCATCAACGTCATCTGCCGCTACGGCGGCGACGAGTTCGCGGTCCTGCTGGTCGAGACCTCCAAGAGCGGCGCGCGTCTGTACGCCGACCGCATCCGCTACGTGCTCTCCACGTGGACGTTCGCCCACGGTCGCCGGGTGACCGCCAGCTTCGGCATCGCGTCCCTGCCCGAAGACGTGGCCCCCGCCGCCGAGGAGCTGATCCGGGCGGCCGACGAGGCGCTCTACGCGGCGAAGCGCGCGGGCAAGAACCGCGTGTCGGTGCACGAGGACGTCGCGGCCGGCCGGCCCGGCGGGCGCGCGGGGACGTGACCCGGTGACCGCGATGACCTCGGCCCGCCGGGTCCTCATCGTCGACGACGAGGGCGACATCCGCACCACGCTCCGCGCGGTGTTCGGCTCCGCGGGCTACGAGTGCCGGATCGCGGGCAACGGCCGGGAAGCCGCCGCGCTCTTCGAGACCGAGCGCTCCCCGCTCACCATCACCGATCTCAAGATGCCGGTGATGGACGGCCTCCAGCTCCTCCAGCACGTCAAGGCGCGGGACGCCGACGCCGCCGTGATCATGCTCACCGGCGCCGCCGACGTGCGAACCGCGGTCGAGAGCCTCAAGCAGGGCGCCAGCGACTTCATCCTGAAGCCGGTCAACCTCGACCAGGTCCTGCTCTCCGCGGAGCGGGCCCTCGAGCGCCGCCAGCTGCTGATGGAGCGCCGCGAGCACCAGGTCCTGCTCGAATACCGCGTGGCCGAAGCCACGCGCGACCTGGCCACCGCCCTCGACGAGCTGCAGCAGACCTACCAGAGCACGCTGGAGGCGCTCGGCTCGGTCCTGGCCACCCGCGAGGTCGGCACCGAGCTCCACTCGCGCCGCGTCCACGCGTACTCGCTGGCGCTGGCCCGCGCCCACGGGCTGCCCGCGGCCGACCTCGACGCGCTGGGCCGCGGGGTGCTGCTCCACGACATCGGCAAGATCGGCATCTCCGACTCGATCCTGCTCAAGCCCGGATCGCTGACCCCCGAGGAGTGGGTGGTCATGCGGAGCCACCCGGAGATCGGCCAGCAGATCCTCGAGGGCATCCCGTTCCTCCGCGACGCGATCCCGGTGGTGCGCCACCACCACGAGCGCTGGGACGGCACCGGGTATCCGCTCGGCCTCGCGGGCGCGGCCATTCCGCTCGGCGCCCGGATCTTCATGGTGGCGGACGCCTTCGACGCGATGACCTTCGACCGGCCCTACTCGAAGGCGATCTCGCTCGACGCGGCGCGCGATCGGATCCGGGATGCGGCGGGCACCCACTTCGATCCCGACGTGGTCGCCACGTTCCTGCGCATCCCCATCGAGGTCTTCGCGGAGGCGCGCGCCCGCTCGATCGACGCGGCCCGCTAGGGCCGCTTCACGTCTCCCCGAGCGCGCGCGTCAGCCGCGCCCGGATGTCGGTCCAGGCCTCGTTCACGTCGGCCGGAGTGGGCAGACGGGCGACCGCGATCTCACGAATCCGCTCGTAGATCTGGTGCTTGCCCCAGTCGCGCACGGCCGGCGGCACGCTCTCGAGGACCCGGTGGGCGGCATCCTGGATCGCGGGTGACCAGCGCCGCTCCATCTCGGCCCGGCGCTCCCCGAAGTCGAACGCCCCGCCGGGCGGGGCCGGCATGGCCGCGCGCAGCCGCTCGGTCGCCTCCGCGTCGACCCGACCGTCGACCAGCGCGACCCCGTACGCCTCGCGGGCGCGCTCGACACTGAGGAACCGCGCGCGCACGTCCGCCCGTACCGCCTCGGGGTCGCGTCGGCGCGGGTCCCCGTGGCCACCCCCGCTCGGCGAGAAGAAGCTCACCACGTCGCCCGGCTCCAGGTGCAGCACGTCCACCTTGCCGATGTCGCGCGCCCGGGCCGTGTCGCGATTGACCACGCAGCTGCCCATCGTCCCCGCCCGGCCGCCCGCCGCGCCCCACGGCTCCAGGCGGCATCGCTCCATCCCACGCGCGGTCACGATGGCGTGCGGGTGGAAGACCTGGAAGTCGAGCCGGACCGCGAGGCCGCCGCGGTACTCCCCCGCGCCGCCGGTGTCGGGAATCAGGTGATAGCGGCGCATGACGATCGGCACCTCGGCCTCGATGCTCTCGACCGGCGTGTTCCGCAGGAAGCCCGCGGTCGAATCCGCGCCGCTGATCCCGTCCATCCCGGGGCGGCCCCCACCACCGCCCAGCATGGGCTCGACCACCTGGACCTGGCGCTGGCCGGTCATGAGATCCAGCACCGAGGCGACCACCGGCGAGATGCCGCCGGCCGGCGCGGCGGGCACGCGGCCGGGGAGCGCCTGGGCGAGCGCCCCGAGCACCGCGTCGAAGACTCGCAGCACGGTCCCGTAGCGCACCCCGATCGGCGACGGGAAGAGGGCGTTGACGAGACAGCCGGGCGGCGCCGTCACCCGCACCGGCCGGAGGATGCTCGAGGCCTTGGGGATACCCGGATCCTCGGTGACGAGATAGGCATTGATCGCCTGGCACAGGAACGGATGCGTCACCCCGTGGCTCGCGATGTTCAGGGCCGAGCCCACCTGCGGATCGGTGCCCGTGAAATCGAGGTGGATCGAATCCTCCGCGATGGTCAGGGCCACCTGGATCCGGATCGGCACCTCCGAGCGGAGATCGTCCTCCATGTACTCGGTGAAGCGGTAGGTGCCGTCGGGGATCTTGCGGATCGCCGCGCGGGCGCGCTGCTCGGCGTAGTCGAGGACCGCGTCGATCCCCTCGACCACCGTGGCGAGGCCGAACTTGACGACCATCTCTTGGATGCGCCGGTCGCACGAGCCGACCGCCGCGACCATCGCCTTGATGTCGCCCCAGTTGACCTCGGGGATCCGGCAGTTGTCGCCGATCAGGTTCTTGACGTCTTCCTGCAGCACCCCGGACCGGAAGAGCTTCGTCGGCCGGAGGCGCAGCCCCTCCTGGAAGATCTCGGTCGCCCGCGGCCACACGCTGGCCGGCACCGCGCCGCCGATATCGGAGGAGTGGACGAAGGCGTAGCCCCAGCAGATGATGCGGCCCTCGCGGAAGATCGGGCGGAGGATGTGGATGTCCGGCAGGTGGGTGCACAGTGGACCCGACAGATAGGCGTCGTTGCAGATGATGACGTCACCTTCGTCGTAGTGGTCGAAATAGGCGAGGGTGTGGGCCATGTTGAGCCCGAGATACGACGACGCGCCGAGGTTCCACGGATACGCGACGTATTCGCCGCCGCTCGAGACGAGCCCGGTCGAGAAGTCCGCCGTCTCCTTCACGAAGGTCGTGTAGGCGGTGCGCTCCATGATCCGCGCCATGTCCTCGACCACCGCCTGGTAGTGATTGCGCAGGATCTCGAGCGTGACCCGGTCGATGGCCACGGCTACCGGCCCTCGATCACGAGGCTGCCGAACGCGTCGACCATCGCGCGGAAGCGCGCCGGCACCAAAGTGGTCGTATCGTCCTGCTCGATGACCGCCGGGCCGTCGACGTGCTGGCCGGCGAGCAGGTCGTGCCGCCGGTACACCGCCGCCTCGTACCGCTGCTTCCGATAGTGGATCGGGCGTCTTCCCACCGGTGTCGCCGGGCCATGTCCGGCCGGCACCGCCTTGAGGCCGGGCTTCGGCGTCGCGCCGGTGATGGTCGCCCGCAGGTCGATCAGCTCGACGTCGGCGGCCCGGTCGGCATGGGCGTACAGGCGCTCGTGGCGGTCGTGAAAGGCGGCGCGCAGGCGGTCGGTGCTCGGCTCCTCGAGCCACGCCGGGTCGATCGGCACCTCGATCTGGAAGGCCTGGCCCACGTAGCGGAGATCGGCGCTGTGGGCGATCGTGCTCGCCGACACCGCGGGCGCCTCCTCGCGGAGCCAGCGCTGCGCGCGCGCCGACAGCTCCGCGCACTCCGCCGCCAGCATCTTCCCCGAGATCGCGGAGAGCTTCCGGTGCAGCGTCCTCACGTAGTCGCTCTTGACGTCGGCCATCATGGCGCCCTGGGCGCAGAGCGTGCCGGGCGACGGCGGCACGATGACCCGTGGGATGTGGAACTCCTCGGCGAGGAAACACGCCTCGACGGGCCCGGCGCCCCCGAAGGCGACCAGGGCGAAGTCCCGCGGATCGAGCCCGTGCCGGGCGAGCACGTTCGAGAAGGCCACATACATGTTCGCGGTGGCGACCTCGATCACCGCTTCGGCCGTCGCGTCCGGGTCGAGACCGAGCGCCTCGCCGAGCGGCCGCATGGCCACGGCGGACTTGTCGGGATAGAGCCGGAGGCGGCCGCCGACGAAGTTGTCGGGGTTGAGGAACCCGCACAGGAGGAAGGCGTCGGAGAGCGCCGGCTCCATCCCGCCCCGGCCGTAGCAGGCCGGACCCGGATCGGCTCCCGCGCTGCGCGGGCCGACCTTCAGGACCCCGACCGGGTCGAGCCAGGCGATGGAGCCGCCACCCGCCCCGATCGACGACACGCCGACCACCGGCATGACGATCGGGAAGTCGCCCACCGTCTCGTCGGTCGAGTACACCGGCCGGCCATCCCGCACGAGGGCGATGTCGGCGCTGGTGCCGCCCATGTCGAAGGTGATCAGGTCGCGGTACCCGGCCCCGACGCAGACCTGGGTGGCCCCGATCACCCCCGAGGCGGGACCCGACAGCATGATCTCCGCGGTGGCCTGGCGCGCGTCACGGGCGGTCGTCACGCCGCCGTTCGACTTCGTGATGTACAGCGGCACGCGCACGCCGGCCCGGCCCAGCTCCCGCTCGAGCTGCGCCAGGTACTGGTCCACGCGGGGCCGCACGTAGGCGCTCAGGATCGCCACCATCGTGCGCTCGTACTCCCGGATCTGCGGCCACACCTCGTGCGAGCAGGTGACGTGAAGACCGGGGAAGCGCTCCGCGAGCACCTTGCGGGCTTCCGCCTCGTGCGCGGGGGCCCGGTACGCGTTGACGAACGCGACGACGAGGGCCTCGGCGCCCTCGTGCTCCACGAGCCGCGTCGCCTCGCGGAGGAGCTCCGCACGGTCGAGCGTGGTGTCCACGGTGCCGTCGGCCAGGATACGCTCGGTCACCTCGCCCACCCGGTAGCGCGGGATGAGCGGCAGGGGGCGCGTGGCCGTGAAGTTCACCGGGCTCGCGAGCCGGAGCCGCTGGATCTCGAGCACGTCGCCGAAGCCGGCGGTGACCAGGAGACCCAGCGAGGCACCGTTGCGCTGGATGACCGTGTTGATGGCGATCGTGCTGCCGTGGACCAGGTAGCCGATCGTCCCCGGGTCGAGCGACCGCTCCGCCACGAGCGTCCGGAGGCCGTCGAGGACCCCGCGGCCGGGATCGCCCGGCACGGTCGGCGCCTTGAAGCTCGAGAGCTCACCGGTGCTCTCGTCGAGGAGGCTGAAGTCGGTGAACGTCCCACCGATGTCGATGCCGAGCCGATAGCGTCCCATCGCCACGCGCCATGCTAGCCACGCGCTAGCGGACCGTCAAGGGGCGGCTCGGATCAGCCCCCCGGTTCCTTCAGGTGGTACTTCTCGACCGCGTCGGCCTTCTGCTTGGAGATCCAGGGCGACGAAAAGGCCTTCAGAATGGACAGCTTGCTGAACACCCCCACCGTCGGTGGGGCATGGAGCGGTACTGAACGGCACTTCGTAGCAAGCAGAACAAGCAGAGCGCGACGGGCGGCCGCAGTGCCGCTGGTCGCCGTGATGCGCCCGAGCCGCGTGAGCCTCACGTCCGCCCAGAAGGATCACCTGACGGCCGACGAGGAATTCGCTCACCCGCCCGAAACCGGCCCATGGCTGCCAAGAACGGCGGCACGCCGGCCCCCGTAGAAGCCGGGAGCTGGCGTGGTAGGGACGGGTGAGCTACTGCGTGACGGAGATCTTGTCGAAGAAGAGGTAGAACGACGGATGCAGCTTGAAGCCCGTCACCTTCTTGGTGCCGGCCGCGTTCTGCACGGCATTGTCCACGAAGATCCAGGGGGCGTCGGCCACCACCAGCTTCTGGACTTGGCGGTAGAGATCCCCGCGCTTCTTGAGATCGACGATCCGGCTCGCCTCGGCCAGCAGCTTGTCCACCTCCGCATTCGCGTAGGCGCCACCCCGGAAGCCGCCCTTGCCGTCGATGGTGAGGCTCAGCATGGGCGCTGGGTCGCCCGGATCGAGCATGAAGGACATGGCACCCATGTCCGCGTCCTGCCCGAAGCCCTTGCCATACTTGTTGAGGTAGGCCCCCCACTCGAATGTCTGGATGGACGCCTGGACGCCCACCGCGGCCAGATCCGCCTGGATCGCCTGGGCCATGGTCTTGGGTGACTGCATACCCGACCCCGACTCAGGGATCCAGAACACCGCTGGGAACCCGTTCGGGTAGCCGGCTTCAGCGAGGAGCTTCTTGGCCCTCGCTGGATCATACGGATACCTGGTCACCTGATCGGTGAAGGCCCAGGGGATGGAGGGCGGGATGGGGCCGATGGCGGCAGTCGCAGTCTTCTTGAGAATATCGTTCGCGATCGCGTCGCGGTTCACCGCGTGGTTGACGGCCCGCCGCACCCGGACGTCGTTGAACGGCTTCTTCTCGCTGTTGAGCGTGACCCACCAGATATGCGGACCCGGCTGCTCGTAGTACACGAGCTTCGGATCCTTCTTCACCTGCGCAACGTTGTCCGGCGGCACGTCCACGATGAAGTCCACCCCGCCGGAGAGGAGCTCGGTCACCCGCGTCTGCTCCTCCACCAGGGGTCGGAAGACGAGGCCGTCGAGCTTCGGCCGACCGCCCCAATAGCCGGGGTTCGCTTCGAGCACGATGCGCACGTTCTTGTCCCAGCTCACGAACTTGAACGGCCCGGTGCCGACCGGGTGACTCGGGAACTCCTTCCCCCACTTCTTCACCGCCGCCGGGCTCACGATCCGGCCGGTGTTCAGCGTGAGGTTGTTGAGTAGCGGCGAAAAGGGCTGCTTGAGGGTGAAGCGGACGGTAGAAGGGTCGACCACCGCCACCTCCTTGATCGCCCCGTAGTAGAAAGAGGCGAACGGAAACGGCCCGGTCTCGGCATACGGATGCTTGGGGTCGAGCAAGCGATCATAGGTGAACTTCACCGCCTCGGCATCGAACGGGGTACCGTCGTGAAACTTCACGTTTCCGCGCAGGGTAAAGGTGTAGACGAGCCCGTCCGGCGACATCTTCCACGACGTCGCCAACCCCGGCTCCTGGGTGAACGTGCCTTCCTTGAAACGGACGAGCGTGTCGTACACGCTCGAGAGCACCCGCATCGAATTGATGTCCGTGAGCTGTCCGGGGTCCATGGACGTGGGCTCGGCGACGAGCCCCACCACGACCGTCTTGCCGGCTGCCATTGCCCCCGGCCCGCCCGTTCCCGCGAACGCCGTCGCGAGGACGACCGCCATCACCAGCGTCCTCTGCCATGCTCTCATGTCGTCGTCTCCTCTTTACCTGCAGGAACCGCATCACCGCAATCGGGGGTCGAGCGCGTCGCGCAGCCCGTCGCCCACGAGGTTACAACCCAGCACGAGGATGAAGATGGCCAGCCCGGGAATGGCCGCCACGTGACCCGCCACCGTGATGAGCTGCCGGCCGTCCGCCAGCATCGTCCCCCAGTCCGCGGTCGGGGGCTGCGCGCCCAGGCCGATGAAGCTGAGCCCCGCGCTCTCCGTGATCATGACCCCGATGTTCATGGACACGAACACCAGGACGGGTCCCACGATGCCCGGCAGGATGTGTCGGCGCAGAATACGCCCCTCGCTGGAACCGACCGCCCTGGCCGCCTCCACGAACTCCTGCTCCCGTAGTAAGAGCACCGCGCCCCGCACCCCGCGTGCGTAGAAGGACACGTTTACCACCGCCACCGCGATCATCGCGTTCACGAGGCCCGGCCCGAGCGAGGCCACCAGCAGCATCGCGAGCAGGATGTACGGGAACGCCATGATGAGGTCGATGCCGCGCATCACAAGGTTGTCGGTCAGGCCGCCGTAGAAGCCGGTCAGCAGACCAACCGCGGTGCCCGCGACCACGGCGAGGAGAGTGGCCAGCATCCCTACCGCGAGCGACACGCGCGCGCCCCAGATCACCCGGCTCAGCAGGTCCCGCCCCAGATGATCGGAGCCGAGCGGATAGCCCGGGGTGAGAGGAGGCGACAGTCGACGGCTCGGCTGGGTGCGGTTGGGATCGGCGAGCGGGAGCGCCGGCGCCAGCAGCGCCATCAGAGCGGCGCCCAGGACAATCAGCACTCCGGCGGCGCGCCAGCGAGCCCGCCGCCGCGCGGACGCGGGACGAGCCGGGGGGGCGCCGGCGTGCGCCGGACTAGACATGACGTACCCGCGGATCCACGCAGGCGTAGAGCAGATCAGTAGCCAGGTTGATCGTCACGTACGTCGCGGCAATCAGCAACACTCCGCCCTGCACCAGCGGAAAGTCGCGCGTGAGGATCGCGTTCACCATCATGAAGCCGATGCCCGGCCAGCTGAAGACGGTCTCCACGTACACCGCCCCGCCCAGCAGATAGCCCACCTCGAGCCCGAGCACGGTGACCAGCGCCACCAGCGTGTTTCGGAAGGCGTGCCAGCCGATCACCCGCGGCTCGGAGGCGCCCTTGGCGCGCGCGGTCCGCACGTAGTCCTGCGCAATCACCTCGAGCATGTTGGAGCGCGTGATGCGCGACACGATGGCGAGCGGAACCAGCGACAACGTGATCGCGGGCAGGATCAGGTGGATCAGCAGGTCACGCGGGCCGCCGGCACCGGTCGGGGAGTACATGCCGGTGCCGGGCAGCCAGCCGAGCTGCACCGAGAAGCCGACGATCAGCAGGAGCCCCACCCAGAACGCGGGCATGCTGATGCCCACCATCGCGGCCACCTGCGAGAGCCGGTCGAGCCGCGAACCGGGCCGCGCAGCACACAGCACACCGAGCAGCACGCCCAATGGGAAGGCGAGCAGGAGCGCACCGGCCGCCAGCACTAGCGTAGCCTGGAAGCGCCGCCACAGCTCCGGCAGCACGGGTCGGCGCAACATGATCGAGCGGCCCAGATCACCCTGCGCCGCGCGCGCCGCCCACCGTCCGTACTGGACAAGCATCGGCTTGTCGAGGCCAAGCTGACCCCGCAGCGTGGTCAGCTCCGCGGGCGTCGCCATCGGGCCAAGGAGGATCTGGGCCGGGTCTCCGGGAGTCAGATGGAGCGCCAGGAAAACGACGAACGAGACGCCGACGAGGACGAACAGCGCGGAAATGAGGCGTTGCATCAGGTATCGTCGCATGCGTCGACGGAAGTATAGGAGCGGCGGACCTCGATGGCAAGGCGTCCCAGGGGGGTGTGAGGGTGTTCGGACTACACCGCTTTAGCTCTCCCGCAGGTGGTACTTCTCGACCGCGTAGGCCTTCTGCTTGAACTTCTGTACCTTGCCGGAGCCGGTCAGCGGGAACCGGTCCACGATCTCCACGTACCGGGGGACCTTGAAGTTGGCGATCTTCCCGCGCGCGAAGGCCACGATCTCCTCGGGCGCGAGCGAGACCCCGTCCTTCGGGATCACGAAGGCCATCACCGCCTCGCCCATGATCGGGTCCGGCACCCCCACGATGGAGACGTCGAGCACCTTCGGATGGCGAAGGAAGAAGTCCTCGATCTCGGCCGGGTAGGTATTGAACCCGCCGACGATGATCATGTCGGTGAGCCGCCCGGTGATCCGCACGTAGCCCTCCGAGTCCTTCACCGCCATATCCCCGGTGTGCAGCCACCCGTCGCGGATCTTGCTCGCGGTGGCCGCGGGCTTGTTGTAGTAGCCGATCATGAGCGTGGGGCCCTTGATGCACAGCTCGCCTTCCCGGCCGGGAGGCAGCTCCTCGCCGGTCGCGGGATCGACCACGCGGTCCTCGATCTCCGCGGTGCGGACCCCGACGGTGGACACTCGCCGCTCGAGCGGATCGCCGGGCCGCGTCCAGTGGGTGCCGCCGGTCGCCTCGGTGAGGCCGTAGACCACGAGGGCGTCCATGCCGAGCCCGTGCTCGCGGTCGAGAATCCGGCGCATGATCGCCACCGGCACCGGCGCCGCCCCGATGGAGCCGGTGCGGAGCGAGCGGAGATCGAGGGTGCCGAACGCGGGGTGCCCCAGCACCGTGATGAACATGGTCGGCACGCCGGAGAAGATCGTCACCCGCTCGGCCTCGATGAGCCGCATGGCCTCGAACGGGTCGAAGACGTCCATCAGGACCTGGGTCGAGCCCACGAGGCAGTTCGCCGCGATGCCGCCCATCGAGCCGAAGATGTGGAAGTACGGCACCGGCACCAGGCAGCGGTCCTCCGAGGTCCACGCGTGCAGCTCGGTGTAGACGCGGCACTTGTAGAACATGTTGCCGTGCGAGAGGAGGCAGCCCTTCGGCTCACCGGTGGTCCCGGAGGTGTAGAGCATCTCCACCGGGTCCTCCGGCCGGACGCGGATCGCGGCGAGGTCGGCCCCGCCCGCGCGCCCGGAGCGCTCGACCTCGTCGAAGCCGAGCGCGCCCGCGGGCCGCTCGGATCCGAGCACGATCACGTGGCGCAGCGCGGGGAAGCCATCGCGCGGGCCGAGCTCGAGCAGGATCTCCAGGTAGTCCACCGAGGCGGCCGCGAAGCGGTCCACCATGATCAGGGCCCGGGCGTCCGATTGCCGGAGCACGTACTCCACCTCGAACGCCTTGTACCGGCTGTTGCACGTGACGGTCACCGCCCCGATCTTGGCGATGCCCAGATTCGCCACGTTCCACTCGACGCGATTGGGCATCCACAGCACCACGTGGTCGCCCGGGCCGAGGCCCAGCGCGAGAAGCCCCCGCGCGAAATCGTCGACGCGTCGCCTCAGGTCCGCGTAGCTGACGCGCTCGTCCTTGAAGACGACCGCGGCCCGATCGGGGAACCGCGCGGCCGCCCGGTCCACCATCTGACCGAGGGTCAGGGCGGTCCCGGGATCGCTCATCGCACCGGGGCGTGCTCGATGTGGTCCAGGAGCTGGCGCGCCCGCGAGGAGGCCACCGCCAGATCCTCCGCCGACACGCCATTCTCCCGGGTACGGCGAATGTGCTCGAGGAGCCGCTGCGCCTGTTCGAGCGCGACGGCGCGATCACTCTCGCCCAGGAGCTGCGGGATCAGCTCGAGGCTCTGGCCGGCCATGTCCTCCAGCGTGCGCACCAGCAGGTCACGGGCGAGCCGGTGGCGGCGCTCGTCGATCCCGCGCACGCCGAGCGCGCGGAAGAGGGACTCGACCGCGGTCGCGAAGGTCCCGGCCCGCCACCGGCGCAGGCCGAGCCGCGTGTGACCGCGCCAGAGGCGGCCGGTCCCCCGCCGACGCTGCTCGCGCGGAAGGCCCTGGGTCACCGGCGCCTCCAGCACCACGCGGGTCACCTCCAGCGAGGCCTCGAGCGGACCCTCGTCACCCCCGCCGCGACGGACCGCGCGTCGGAGACGCCACAGATCACGAGCCACCGCGGTGGAGCAGACGTCCAGGATGAACCCGGCGGTTTCTCGATCGACCTCCCCGCGCTCGAGCGCGGGATCCAGGAGCTGGCGCGCCTCGGCGCTCTCGCGCCCGCGGATCAGCGTGGCCACCCGCGCGCGCCACTCCTCCGTCACGGTGGCGCGCGCCGGCTCCGGAGCCGGGGGTTCCGGTTCGGCTGGGCCGGACGCCGCCAATCGTGCGGGAGCCTTCGGCTCCGGACGCGGCGACGCGGGAGGCGGCGCGGTCGCCCGGCGGGCCAGCGGGATGCGGGGGGCCGGCGCGGCGGCATGCCGAGACTGGTCGGGCCGCGCGAGGCGCCGGCGGCGCCCGCGGAGCCAGGTGCGCGGATCGCCTTCGAGGGCGTCGGCCAGACCGAGGAAGAGCAGCACGAGCGCGATCGCCCCCACCACCGCGAGCAGGGCTTCTTCGACGGTCATGCGCGTCACCGTATCATGCCGTCCGGGCTTTCACGATCATTTGCCAAGCCGGCGCGGTATGATGCCGGGTACAGGAACGTCAATACTTTCAGCGGGCTCGAGGAGACCTCATGCGTCGCGTCGCCGTGATCGGAGTGGGTGTCACCAAGTTTGGCAAGCACGATCGGAGCAGCGCCGAGCTCTTCGCGGCCGCGGCCGCCGACGCCATCACCGACGCCGAGATCGCCCCCAGCGCCATCCAGGCGCTCTACTTCGGCAACGTGACCGGGGGCGAGACCGAGCGGCAGCTCCACATGGGCCCGCTGGCCGCCACCCTGCTGGGATTGCCGACCGTCCCCACCACCCGCTTCGAGAACGCCTGCGCGACCAGCCACGTGGCCTTCCGCCACGCCGTGATGGAGATCGCGAGCGGCGCCTCGGACGTGGTCCTGGTGGGCGGCGCCGAGCGCGTGCTGAACGTGCCGACCGAGTCCGCCACCGAGTTCTTCGCCTACTGCTCCGACGCCTCCCTCGAGCAGCCCGCCGGCCTCACCTTCCCGGGGGTCTTCGCCCTGATCGCGCGGGCCCACATGGACAAGTACGGCACCACCGAGGAGCAGATGGCCCACGTGGCGGTCAAGAACCACCGGCACGGCGTGCTGAACCCGAAGGCGCAGTTCCAGAAGGAGATCTCGCTCGAGACCGTGCTCAAGAGCGCGTACGTGGCGGATCCGCTCAAGCTCTTCGACTGCTGCCCCTTCACCGACGGGGGCGCCGCGCTCGTGCTGGCCTCCGAGGACGTGGCCCGGCGGCACCGCCGCCCGATCTGGGTGCTCGGCTCGCACGCGGCGACCGACACCATGTTCGTGCACGAGAAGCGCGATCTCTCCCGCGTGACCGCCACCGAGCGCGCCGCCCAGGGCGCCTATCGCCAGGCGGGCAAGACCCCGACCGACGTGGACGTGGTGGAGCTGCACGACTGCTTCACGATCGCCGAGATCGTGGCCACCGAGGGCCTCGGCTTCTTCGAGCCCGGCACCGGGGGCCTGGCCGCCGAGAAGGGCTGGACGAGCCTCGGCGGCAAGCTGCCGGTGAATCCGTCGGGCGGGCTCAAGGCCAAGGGCCATCCGATCGGCGCCACCGGGGCCGCCCAGATCGCCGAGATCGTCACGCAGCTCCGCGGCGAGGCGGACCGCCGCCAGGTGGACGGCGCCCGCACCGGTCTGACCCATACGCTCGGCGGCAACACCGCGACGGTCGTCGTGAGCCTGTTCGGCCGTGACTGAGCGTGTGATCAATCTGAAGACCTTCTTCGAGGAAGCGCGCGCGGGCCGGCTCACCGGGATCCGGTGCGGCCGCTGCGGCGAGCTCGCCATTCCCCCGAAGGAATTCTGCGCGGGCTGCGGGCAGCGCGACTGGCAGCCGGTGCCCCTCGCGGGCCCCGGCACCATCGTGTCCTTCACGGTGATCCGGGTCGCCCCGCGCGGCCGCGGGGGCGAGGTGCCCTACGCGGTCGCGGTGGTCAGGCTGGAGGAGGGCGTCTCCCTGCTCGGCCGCATCGTGGACATCCCGTTCGAGGCGCTCAAGGCCGGCCTGCCCGTGCGCTTCCGGCCCGTCCAGCTCGACACCCAGAGCCTCATCGGCTTCGGCCCCGCCTGACCTCGCCCCGGAACGGGCGGAAGAAGACGCGCACGTCCTCCACGAACTCCGCCGGCCGCTCGTAGGCGATGAAGTGCCCGCCCGCCGCGAGGTCGGTGCGGCGCACGCAGTGGTACACGCGCCGGATCCACGTGTCGGGCGGCGGCGGGAAGAGATCGTGGGGAGCGCAGAGGAATCCGGTCGGCACCGAGACGAACTCGCCGCGCTCGAGACGCATGCCCGGGAGCCGTCGGGCCGCCGTGTACAGCCAGCTCGCGGTGCCCGCCGAGGCGGTGAGCCAGTAGATCATCACGTCGGTGATGATCTGCTCCATCGTGAACGGCGGGCCGTCCGGCCCGGAGCCGCTCCAGCCGTGGAACTTCTCGGCGATCCACGCGGCGAGCCCCACCGGCGAATCGGTGAGCGCGTACGCCAGGGTCTGCG
>WNFL01409488.1_pt1 | contig 31840 bp, 29 predicted proteins | sample 5400361 | NCBI WGS metagenome assembly WNFL01 (sample SAMN13153351, study PRJNA577476) | soil metagenome | isolation source: 40 cm soil on Douglas fir-dominated hillslope | place: USA:California | collected 2013-09-17
AGGAGAGAACAGCAGGGAAAGCAGGCGAGGGTTAACCGAGAGAAATCAGCTAGTTATTTCCTCCCGTTTTCTGCGGTTCAGGCTTCGAGGGAACTTCGGATCTGAGGGTTGGGGGTTCAAATCCCTCCGGGCGCGCCAATGTTTTCAATGGCTCGCGTCAGCATACGTTGTTTTCCGGACCGTAAAACTCCGGGAAACTTGGGGCTACTTGAAGAGTTTCAGGCAACTGAGGGTGAGGGCAGCTTCCTTCTTTGCCGCGTAAGATAGGGCGTACAAACAAATCACTCGATGGTTTTCACCCAATCAATGGACGCTTCCTTCATCCGATTTCCGGCCCATCTCGCCTGCCGTTCCACTTATGGGCGTCGATGGGAAGGTCGTAAATCGGACACTCTTCGTTGGCGCAAAAAACCTTCACCATCAGCAGGTGTCCGGGATCTCTGCCGCAAAAGGGACAAGGCAAGTGTTGCGTGTTCGAACCGTCCATCATTGTGCCAGCCTATACCCCACACAGGGGTGCTGTTGCAAACCCCAATGGAGCCCGGACCCGCGCCACGCGCGCCCAAGCTATTGCCAAATCCACAAAGTGAGCGGCCGCGAGCTTCCGTACGTTACACCCTTCGCAGTTTGCCGAACGGCTTGGTAGAATCAGACCATGGAACGGCTCAACGAGAAGGTGGTCGCCTTTCTCGACCCGCAGACGATCGAACCCGCCGCCAGGCAGCAGCTCTTCAATATCTCCGAGCTGCCTTTTATCTATAAGCACGTCGCCGTCATGCCGGACTGCCATCTGGGGAAGGGCGCGACCGTAGGCTCGGTCATCGCCACCAAGGGCGCGATTATTCCCGCCGCCGTCGGCGTCGATATCGGCTGTGGGATGATCGCCGTCAAAACCAAATTCTTCGCCCGGGACCTGCCAGACAGTCTCGAAAAAACCCGGACGGGCATCGAGCGCCGGATACCGCTCGGCGCGGGCGCCTTCAACCGGCGGCTCACCGCGAGCGCGGAAAAGCGGGTCGCCGAGCTTAAAAAGTCGGGGAAGGATTATGCCGGGGTGGACAGCCGCTGGACCGAGGCCGTCGGCTCGTTAGGCTCGGGAAATCACTTCATCGAAATCTCCCTGGACGAATCCGATCGGGTCTGGGTGGTGCTCCACTCCGGCTCGCGCGGCATCGGCAACCGGCTCGCGATGAAGCATATCAAGATCGCCCAGAGGATCATGGAAGAGACAAACGTGCGGTTGAAGGATCGGGACCTCGCCTATCTTTCCGAAGGCCGGAGTGAATTCGACGACTACATCACCGATCTCCTCTGGGCGCAGGACTTCGCGCTTTTAAACCGCGAGGAAATGATGGACCGCGTCATGACCGAGCTTTCCTTTCTCTTTTACAAGGAAGACGGCCGCCAGCGCGACATCGAGATCGAGCGCATCAATTGCCACCACAACTTTACCCGGCGCGAGAGCCATTTCAACGAAACCGTCTGGATAACACGCAAAGGGGCGATCCAGATGAAGCAAGGGCAGAAGGGGGTGATACCCGGCTCGATGGGAACCCGCTCGTACATCGTCTCGGGATTGGAAAATCAAATGTCCTATCACTCCGCGCCGCACGGCGCGGGGCGGAGGTTTTCCCGCACCGAGGCGCGCCGCCGCTTCACGATGCGCGACTTCGAGAAGGCGATGGCGGGCATCGAGTGCCGCCACTCCGCCAAGCTGATCGACGAGCTTCCAATGGCCTACAAAGATATCGACGAGGTGATGGAAAATTCCAAGGAGCTGGTCAAAGTCGAGCACACCTTGAAGCAGATCGTCAACGTCAAAGGGGACTGATGCGACAGAGCCGGCGGAGCCGGAATTCCGCTCCACTTCCGCCGGCTAAAATCGCGACTCAAAGTTCCCTCCCTGGCGATTCGCACCCCACCTTTCGCGACGTCCTTTTACAGATTGACCCTCTAAGACGTTGGTACGTCTTCCGACGTCAACCTGGGTGAGGGGGTCACAATTCTGGGTCACAAGCCAAGGCCGTAAAGATGACCCTCTCTAGCTTTATTCTATCATGAAAATCAAATACAAGTTGGCCTACCCAATAGGAATGTTCTAAAAGTGTGACCCAGGGTTTGGAACTACGACTTACGGAGGAATCATGAACCCGCAGTTGCAGCACGAAGAGCTATCGAAGGCCTTAAAAGATCATGTGGTGCCGTTCAAAAAGACCAATGATATGAGAGCGTTGTCGAACCTCAAACGGACGATCCCCGACAGTCTGGCCCGGCATGATGCGGAAAGGCCCGAGCACGTTTCCAACGGCGCCGAAGCCGTGGTCTACAACCGCTTCACGAGCGTCAAAAAACAGCGTCCGAAGTTCGAGCACCTCGTTTCCTCGGGCCTCCTGACCCAAATCGCTCTGGACGCGGCGATCCTGGAAGCGGCGCAGAAAAAGACCGAGGTCGAATCCGTTCTGATGCAGAAATACAAGATCGCAAAAAAGGAGATCGGCCAGTCTCTGCATACCTATTATCGCTGCCCTTTTTTGGATTTCAAAGACGTGACTTTCATACCGCCCGAATTGATCAAAGACATCAACGTAAACTACCTGAACGCCAACCATTGGGTTCCCCTGGGTCGGAAGGAGGACAGCGTCGAGGTGCTGATCGACAACCCCCACTCGATCCAAAAGCTCCAGGACATCAAGCTTTTTTTTCAGGTCGCGAACGTCAAGTTTTACGTCGGCCTGCGCGAAGACATCCAGAAAATCATCCGGCGGTTCACCGCTTCTCTCGATCCGCAACCGGCCAAAAACTCCATCGCGGACATCCTGGTCGAGCTCGTAACCGATCATCAGAACAAGGGGGAGGAGATCGCCGAGCCCCAGATCGACGAAAACGACAGCGCGATCGTGCGCCTGGCGAACCAGATCATCATCGACGCCTACGAGGCCGAGGCCTCGGATATCCATATCGAGCCGAATGCAGACAAGACGCCGACCCGGATCCGGTTCCGCGTCGACGGCAGCTGCTACGAGTACCAAAAGATCCCGCCCGCCTACCGGAAGGCGTTGGCGTCCCGCTTTAAAATCATGGCGCACCTCGACATCGCCGAACGGCGCAAACCGCAAGACGGCAAGATCCGATTCCGCATGCCGCACGGGGACATCGAGCTGCGCGTGGCGACGCTGCCGACCTTCGGCGGGGCGGACGAGGATCTCGTGCTCAGGATTCTCGGCTCCAGCGAGCCGATCCCGCTGGACAAACTGAAGATGTCGGAGAGAAATCTCGCCGCATTCAAGAACCTTCTCGCGAAGCCTTACGGAATCATTCTCTGCGTCGGCCCCACCGGATCGGGAAAGACCACCACGCTGCACTCGGCCCTGGGCTGCCTGAATAAGCCGGAGACCAAAATTTGGACCGCGGAGGATCCGGTGGAGATCACCCAGTACGGGCTGCGCCAGGTTCAGGTGCATCCGAAGATCGGGTTGGACTTTGCGGCGGCTTTGCGCTCGTTTTTGCGCGCCGATCCCGACGTTATCATGGTCGGCGAGATGCGCGACCAGGAGACCAGCGAAATCGCGATCGAAGCGTCCCTCACGGGCCATTTGGTTTTGAGCACGCTGCATACCAACGGGGCGGTCGAAACCGTCATCCGGCTTCTCGAGATGGGGATGGACCCGTTCAACTTTTCCGACGCGCTGCTGGGAGTGCTCGGCCAGAGACTGGCCCGGACGATTTGCCAGGAATGCAGGGAGTCCTACCATCCGGCGAAAGAAGAGTACGAGTCGCTGGTCAGGATGTACGGCGAGGAGACTTTCGCCGGCCTCGCCATTCCCTATGACGAACGCTTCGTGCTCTATCGCGGCAAGGGATGCGCCGCCTGCAAGGGAACCGGCTACAAAGGGAGAATCGCCCTGCACGAGCTTCTGGTCGCCACCGACGAGATCAAGCGTCTCATCGGCGGCCGGGCCAGAATGGAGGACTTGTCAAAAGTCGCCAAGGAACAGGGCATGACGACGCTGGTCCAGGACGGCATCATGAAATGCCTCCACGGCTGGACCGATCTGAAGCAGATCGCCGCCGTGGCGAAATAACGAGGGGAGCCGAGGGCTAATATCGGGAGTGCGCGAGGATTTTAAACAACGGAGGAAGTCATGGTTTCCATAGTGCGAAATTTCTCGATCGATTACCGCAATCAGAAATGCAAAGTGCTTTTCATCAAGGAGAGCGACGTCCACCTGTACTATTTTTTCATACAAGACCACGATGGTCATCTAAAGTCGGTGAAGTTCGACGAGGTCAGCAGGGTTTACCCGGAGGATTGAATCCCGCCGGTCGCAACCCTTCGCTTGGTCGGGCTTGGTCTCGACCCGGCGCGCGTCGATTTTTAAAAATCCGCCGAGGGCGCGAAAACGCGCTTGCAAAATTTTCCCGCTTGGGGCATTTTCTCTCTCCTCGAACGACGGACCGGTCTTTAGGCCTATCGCGGGCCTAAAACGGTCGGGGGAGGGTGGCGATGGACCGTCCACGCTTAGGTAAAAATATTGCTCCGTATCTGCTGGCTTTTTTCCTGCTTTGCGGCGCCGATGCGACCGCGGGCGAGCCGACCGAGACCGTCCAGTCGACGGTCGATCAGGGATTAAAATCCTGACCGACCCGGCGCATCAGGGAGAAGCGAACAAGGACGAGCGGCGGAAGCTGCTCCGCGAGACGCTCGCGCCGCGCTTCGATTTCATGGAGATGGCCAGGCGCTCGCTGGGAGCCGAGTGGAGCCGCCGCACCCCGGAGGAGCAGGAGGCGTTCGTGAAGCTCTTTACCGCTTTTCTGGAGCGGACTTCGGTGCGCAATATCGAGCTGTACAGCAACGAGAAGTTCGTCTATACCCGCGAGAAAATCTCCGACGGCTACGCCGAGGTCGAGGGTAAAATAGTGACCCCGGACGGAGAGGACGTGGGGATCCATTATCTGCTCCGTCGAACCGAAAGCGAGTGGAAGGTCTACGATCTCGTGGTCGGCGGGATCAGCTTCGACGCCAACTACCGTTCGCAGTTCAGCCGGTTGATCCGCCAGTCGTCCTACGAGGGGCTGCTCCAGCGCATCCGGGAGAAACTCAGGGAGCAGCTCGCGGATAAAAAAGCTGCCGGCGGCGCCCCGCTATAGCCGCCACTTGCCGGCGCCGGCTTGCCTTCCCGGCCCGCAGCCCGTCCTTTCAGGCTTGACGCGGCCGTGCTGGAGATGGCAAAATCTCATCCGCTCCATTGGCTTCCTTCTGAACTCGGTATTTAGAGGAATTGGAATGAAAGGCTTATCGGCGGTCTTGCTGATGCTCGGCCTCGGGCTGGGCGGCTGCGCTTCCTACACCTACGAGGGGATGAGCTACAGCTCCCGCGAAGCGGCGCGCGACGCCGCCCAGCGCGACATAGATCGCAACGTCTCGGGGGTCGCCGCCGCGCCCCGAAAAATCGGCGGCAAACTGGTCGTCGTCATTCCGACCCGAGAGGTCATCGAGGTTTACGGCGTAAGAAGGCAGGGCTATGCGCCGCCCGATACGGTCGGGTACATCGCCGACGTGCTGGAATTGGCTTTCCTCGGGGTGGCGGATGCGGTTCGAAAATCGCAGCTGTTCGATACCGTAACGGTGCTCCGCTTTATCGACACGCAGACCGAGCTGACGGGCGCTTACGATTACAAGCTTTGGCTCTACACCCAGGGGCTCGACCGGTGGCAGTGGTATCTATCGAAAAACGGATCCGACGGCCGCGAGCCGGTCACTCCCGACCGGGGGTTTCAAAAGAGCGAATACTTGAACTCGTTCAATTCCATGCTGACCCGGGCCGGCGCGATTCTCCTCGCGCGATCGGGCGGCCAGCCGGGAAGACCGGGCCCCCGGCCGTCCGGGAACAAGGGCGAAGTGGTCTCGGTGGGCACGGGGTTTTTCATCAACGGCGGCGGGTTCGCCCTGACGAACAATCATGTCGTCGAAGGCTGCGGCGGCTTGCGCGCGGTTCTCAAGGAGGGGGAGAATCCCTCGGTCACGCTGGTCGCTACCGACCGCGAGAACGACATGGCGCTCATCAAGGTTCCATCGCACATCGGCAGCTACGCCCTGTTTCGGGCCGCGCCTCCGATGCGTCAAGGCGAGCCGGTCGTGACCTACGGCTATCCGATGCGAGGGATTCTCGCGTCGCACGGCAACGTTACGACGGGAGTCGTCAGCGCGCTCGCCGGGATCCGCGACGACTCCGGGGTCATCCAGATTTCCGCGCCGGTCCAGCCCGGCAACAGCGGCGGTCCGGTGCTCGACGCCGGCGGCAGCGTCGTCGGGATCGTCAGCTCCGGGTTGGAACCCAAAGACGGAAAAGGTCACGTGCCGCAGAACATCAATTTCGCCGTCAAAGTGAACATGGTCACGAACTTCCTCGACATCAACAACGTCAATTACGAGACGACCACCCTGAAGAAAGAAATGCCGACCGCCGACATCGGCGACCGGGCGAAAGGGTTCACTTTTGTCGTCCAGTGCGTGGAATAGGAATCCCGCCCTCCGGCGGTTTTACTTTTCTCCCTGGTCGCGGCGGGTCCGTCCGCCGGCCGGTCCCGATATTGCCTAGGACGCGCCGAATATCTCGCGGTAAAGCCTTAAGCTCTCCTCGGCGTTTTGCGAACGGTCCGGATGGAGCACGACGCGCTTGAAGCCTTTGATCAGTCTCGGCGGATCGGGCTCGACTCCCTCCCGCAGCGTCACGCGGCGAAAGCTCTTCAGGATATCCTGGCCTTCCTGAGATAGCACGAAATCGATAAACAGCTTCCCGGCGTTGGGATGCGGCGCCTTGGCGGCGAGCATGATGCCGTCGAACTTGATCACGACCGGCTCGAGATTGACCCAGTCGACGGACGTCCCCTGCGACTTCGACCACTCGACGGTATGGGTATAGGAGATCGCGAGCGGGAATTCGCCGACCGCGAGTAGCTGCGTCCGTTGCGTCGCCCCCCGGCCGATCGCCGGGTCTTGCGCCGCGAGAGCTTTGAGATAGTCGACCGCCCGCTGTTTTCCCCAGGCCTGGGCGAGCCCGACCAGGAGCTCGTAATTCTCGTCGTCGACCGAGATCTTCCGGCCTTTCCATCTGGCGTCGAGCAACTCGTTGTAGCTCTTGGGCGCCTCTTCCTTCTTCACCTGCTGCGTGTTGAAGCCCAGTCCCGTCGGCAGAGCGTAGGTGCCGGTCCAATAGGCGTCCTTGTCTTTCAGGTCCGCGCTGAAGAACCGGCGCTCGGGCGAGTCGTAGGCGGCGATCAATTTTTTTTGTTTGAGGTCGAAAATAAATTCGGGGGTCGTCTGCGAGAGGACGTCCCAGCTCGCGCGGCCGGCCCGCGCCTCGAGCACGACTTTCTGGTGCAGACCGACGCTCCCGCTGCGCCAATAGGACGCCTTGATGAACGGGTAACGCTTCATGAACTCGTCGACCAGCTTTTGCGACTGGTCCTGGGCGATCGTGCTCCACCAGACGAGCTCGCCCTCCTTCTTAGCGCCATCGAGCACTTTCGGATCGGCCGCCCGCGCCGGTTGCTGGCAGGCGAGGACGATGGCGGCAGAAAGCGCCGCGGCCAAGCACAACGGCAAAAACATTTTGCCGCGCCTTTTCTCCCCGTGGATGTGCGCTTTCATAGAATCCCTCCAAAGTAGAAACCGGCCAATGCATATTTATGTGAAAGAAGCATGCTGTTTCATATCTAACTGAAAAAAACAAGTCTGTTTTCTATTGATCAAACATTTCCGGCCGGGACGGCATGGGCAGCCCCGCGCGGATGCTCTCTGAGAAATCGGCGGCCCTATCGGCGGCCTTGGCCGCGCCGTTGATGCGCGACCGGCGCTTCAGCTCTTCGAACGAAAGACTCGTGTCGACGCGGTTGTTCTCGTAGAGGTATTGGGGAGTGTAGCCGCTGACGAGAACTTTCCACGACAGCGGCAGGTGGCCCGGATTGATGCGGGTATGGGTATAAATACCGGTCGTGCAGTTGGTGGTGAGCGTGTTGTAGAACTCGGGCTTTTCGGCCAGCGAGTTGATTTCCCGGATATATTCGAGAAATAAGCGCCGTCCATTGCCGCTTGCCGGCGCGCGCGTCCGGTAAAGATAGACGTCCTCGGGCGGGTCTTTCCGGTAGTTCGTTCTGAGACGGATCAGGTCGCGCTCGTCGGCCACGACATAGAAAAGCTCGTACTGCTTGAAGAAGCCGGCGATGGTGGAATAGCTTTCATCGCGCTCTCTGCGCGTCTCGATCGAGACGGCGATGAAATCCTTCCCGGCGAATCCGAAGCTCAGAAAGATGTGGGCGATCGCCTCGCCCATCCAGTAGGAAGCGATCAGATCGACCGAGTCGAGTTTTCTCAAGTCGAAGGTCTTGTCGTAGTAGCGCGGGACGAAGTCGGTCTCGGTGCGATAATCGAAGTTTCGGATATTGTGAAGGGTGACAAGGTCGTCTTCCAGCGTCGCGAACGGCAGTTTGGCATACTCCGGCGCCCAGTTCCGGTCGTTCGAAGCGGGAATCCTCAACCACCAGAACAGAACCATCGCAAATACAACGGTAAAGGCGAACAGCGCCCGGCGGGGCCGGTAAGCGAATCCATACCCTCCCATCACGCCCACGCCGAAGAGAGCGAAGACGGCGGCGCAGATTTGCCGATATTTTTGGTCCGGCAGGTTCGAATAATAAATGGCGAGCGTGCCCCATGCGGTCGCTCCCGCCAGGACGGCGGACATCAAAATCTCGAGGAGGACTTTGCCGACCGATTTCATGACCGTCTCGGTCCGCTGCGGGGTTGGACCAGACCAGGCTAGCAGGTCGAGGACGGCGCGACAAGAATATCGTCTACCGGCCGATGGGGTTGGCAGGACGATCAAGGTGAAGTAGATAAACAATATCAATAAAAAGCAAAAAACCCTCCATGGGCTGCAAAAACGTGGAAGCAGGCAAAGACGGCGCACTTCGTCGGCTGCTCGATGGGCTCGCCTTGGCGGGCTCGGCCGCCTGGCTCACGCTTGCGCTGGCGGGCTGCGCCACTCCCATCGGCGCTACGCGCGTCGATCCGCGCGCGGCGCAACACTCGCTCGCCGCCAATGCGCTCACGGCCGACACGCCGAGCTCTTTTTCGACCCAACAGCTTCTCAATCTGAATCTCTACGAGCAGTTCCAGAAAAAGCCGAAGGAGGCCCTGGCCAAGCTGCATGCGGGTTTGGAGGCAACGGGAGACGAAGACCGCGTTTTTGCTTTAGCCGAGTTGTCCTTCCTTCACGCCGACGAGTCGGGCGACCGGGCCTATTATCTCGCCGCTGCGGCTTATGCCTATGCTTTCGTCCTCCCGGGCCGGCACGGGACGCCTCCCAAGGCCATCGATCCACGCTCCCGGTGGGCGGTCGATATCTACAACCGGGCTCTGGCCAGGGGATTCATCTCCGCCGATGGCAAAAACGTGGTTTTGAAGGGCGGACGATTCGAGCTTCCTTTCGGTGAGTTGAATATTGATTTCGACGAGGGAGCTTTGAGGTGGGCCGGCTTCCGGCTGAAGGACTTTGTTCCCGCCGCCGAGCTGGAGGTGCGCGGGCTCCGCAACCGGTACCGGAATCCCGGCGTCGGCGCGCCGCTGGTTGCGGCGCTCGAGCCCCTGGACGCGATGGCAAGCGTGCAGTACAGGCGCATACCGCGCAGGATGAAAATTCCGGTTTCGGCGTTTCTTCGCTTTGACGATGCCCGCGGCGCTCTCGCCTCAGGAAAACTCGGCGCCCGGCTGGAGGTTTACAACCCGGACTCCGCGAGGACCGTCAGGATCGGCTCGGTCGACGTGCCGATCGAATACGAAATAACTTCCGCGCTGGCCGCCTCCCTGGAAGGCGCTCCGGTTTGGGATACCGAGATCGCCGGTTTTCGCTCCGGCGACCTCAAGCTCCTCTCCGAGGAGGGCGCGGGAGACGGCCTGTTCCTGTACGGCCCGCACCGGCGCGGTCATATCCCGGTCGTGCTCGTGCACGGCACGGCGTCCAGTCCGGCGCGCTGGGCCGAGATGCTCAACGAAGTGTCGAACGATCCGCGGCTCTTCAGCACCTACGAGCTCTGGCTTTTCATGTACACTACCGGCAACCCGATCGCCTACTCGGCCAAGCTACTCCGCGATGCGCTGGCGCGGGTCGTGAGCGAGCTCGATCCCGAGGGGACCGATCCCGGGCTGAAGCGGATGGTCGTGATGGGCCACAGCCAGGGGGGACTGTTGACGAAGATGACCGCCATCGACAGCGGCATGCATCTCTGGCCGTTCCGCGTGCCGCCGGCGGAGCTCGACGTCAAGCCGGAGACCCGAGATCTGTTGAGCCGGGGGCTGATCATCAAGCCGCTGCCGTTCGTCAAGCGCGTCATTTTCGTCGCCACGCCGCACCGCGGCAGTTATCAGGCGCTCGGCATCCTGGGAAGCTTGGGATCCTGGCTGGTGAACCTGCCGGGCGCGTTTACTAAATTCGGTATGGAGCTTTTGACCCTGCAAAAAGAGGGGGTGCTGCTCGGTCCGTTCAGCGGCATCCCGACCAGCATCACCAACATGAATCCCAACAACCGGTTCGTGCAGAGCCTGGCGTCCATTCCGGTGGCGAAGGGAATCACGGCGCATTCCATCATCGCCGTAGACAGCGACGGGCCGGTCGAGGACGCGGGCGACGGGGTGGTGAAATACAAAAGCGCCCACATCGACGGCGTGGCGTCGGAAAAAATCGTCCGCTCCAGCCACTCGGTGCAGGGGAACCCGGAGACCATTCAAGAGGTGAAGCGCATCCTGCTCGAGCACTTGAAAAGCTCGAACTAACAACCTTGGCGTTCGCCCCGGGCGGCTCCGGTTTGGACATCTTCTCAGTAGGTGTCGAACATGCGCTGGATCTCGTCGGCGTTGTTCGTCTTCGCCAGCGCCAGCGCCAGCAGGGCGCGGGCCTTCCACGGCTGCAGGTTGTCGCCCGCCACAAAGCCGCGTTTGGCGAGCCCGGGGCTCCTGACCACGCGGCCCGAGGCGACCCGGCTCGTGAGGCACATGATCACGCCTTTCTCTTTGTAAACCCGATCGAAGGCCTCCTCTTCAGCGGGCGTCGGCCGTCCGGCGCCGGTCGCGGCGCTCACGATTCCCTTCGCGCCCGCCGCCGCAGCCGCCTCGATCATCTTGCCGTCGGCGCCGACGTAGGAAACGACAATATCCACGCGCGGGAGCGCTTGCAGACCGCGCACGTCGAACTCCGTATTCACGGTGTGTTTTTTCACGCTCTGATGGTAGTAGACGATCTTTCCGTCCCCGTCGGCATAGCCGAGCGGCCCAAGATCGCGCCCCTGAAACGCCTGCACGCGGTAGGTGGCGTTCTTGGTCACGTCGCGCCCGCTGTAGATCGTGTCGTTCATGACGAGCAGCGCCCCGCGTCCCCTGGATTCAGGGTCGGCGGCGACTTTGACCGCGTTGAAGAGGTTGAGATAGCCGTCGGCGCTGAGCGCCGAGGCCGGGCGCATCGAGCCGACGACCACCACCGGCTTGTCGGTTTTTACTGTCAGGTTGAGAAAATAGGCCGTCTCCTCGATCGTGTTGGTCCCGTGGGTGATGACGATGCCGTCCGCCCTGTCCTCGTCGAAGATCGAATGGATCGTGCGCACCATGTCGAGCCAGTCTTTGTCGACCAGCGCGTGGCTCGGCAGCCGGCGGAAAGGCACGGTCTCGACCTCCGCGATCGACTTCAGCTCGGGGAGCTGGGCGAGCAGCTCCGGGGTGTCGAGACGCTTGCCCGTCTCGATGTACCAGGCGAGATCGAGGCGGTCTTTGCCCAGCGAGTCGATCGTCCCTCCGGTTATAATCAGCGCAACGCGCGGTAACTGGCTCATGGTTCTTTTATCCTCCTATGCGCAGGGAATGCTCAACGTGAAGATCGATCCTTTGCCCGGCTGGCTCTCCACCCAGATTTTGCCGCCATGGGCTTCCACGATCATCTTACAGATCGCGAGCCCCAGGCCGGTGCCTTTATGGGGCGAAATTTTGCCGCTCCTGGTCTGGCGGTACTTATCGAAAAGCCCGCCGATCTCCTCCGCGGGAATGCCGACGCCGTCGTCCCGGATCCACATTCTTATTTCTTCCTCGGTCAGGCGCGCTCCTATTTCGATCTCCCTGCCGTGCGGCGTGAACTTGATCGCGTTGCTCAGCAGGTTGGAAAGCACCTGGTCGAGGCGGCGCGGGTCGGCGCATACCCGGGGCAGGGCCGGCTCGAGCCGGCTGACCAGAGCGATCTCCTTCGACTTGGCCAGCGGGATAAAGGCTGATAGAGATCGATCTTCTCTTTCACCAGGTCGAGGCGGCCGGCTTCCATCTTGGAGATGTCCAGAAAGTCGTTGATCAGCGACACCATGCTCTTCGAGCTGGCCTCGATCTTGTCGAGCCAATGGATTTGCTCCTCGCTCACGGGGCCCAAAATACCGTTGTGCAGCATCGACGCGGCGGCCATCACGTTGCCAAGCGGAGAGCGCAAGTCGTGCGCGACCATCGCGACAAAGTCGGCTTGAAGGGTATTCACGCTCTCCAGCTCTTCCGATTGGGCTTTGATTTTTGCCGTCGCGACCTCGTTGAAGCGCCAGGCGGCGATGCCGGCCACCGACGACCCCAGGATGAAGAAGGCGTGGATCCCCGCCCACGTCCACGGCGCCGCGATCGCCGCGGGGTGGTTGAAGACCTCCTCCGGCCATGAAGCGCCGACGATGCCGTGATGGACGGCGACGTAAGCGATGGCCAGAAGGAACGGCATCCAGTCCTGGAGCAGCGCGAGAAAGGCGAGCATGACGAAAAAATGGAAGTGGAGCTCGATATAGCCGCCGGAGAGATGCACGAGAATCGCGGAGGAGCTCATGAGCCCGAGGGCGATGGCCGACGCCTGAAAGGTGCGGCCGGCCCTCCTCCAACTCGCCAGCAGGGCGAAAGCGGCGACGATCAGCCCTTCGCCGACGGTGTGGAGAACGGTCCCGTCGTGAAAAAAAGCCGGCCAGCTCCGTTCCCAGCTATAGCCCAAAACGGGCCCGACGAGCGCGATGACCGCCGCGTGAAACCAGACGAGCCCCAGCAGGAAGGCGCGCCGGTTGCGCCAGGCGTCGTCCGGCAAGGCTCCTCCGGAGGGAAGGAGAGCCAGCGCGCGGCTGAGAAAAGATGGTAAAGAAATACGATGGGTCATACCGGCCGGATCGTCCGCGATGTTTTCCGGGAAAGAAATTATCTATACAACACGATGCGGACATTGACAACCGCTCAAGCGGCCCGGAGAGAGCTTGACGCGACCGGCGGCGCGCTTCACGCCTTCGCCAGCGCGGCCGGGGCCTTCGACCTGAATAAATTCACGATCCATTCAGGGTGCGCGTTGGAGAGCAGGAACGAGGAGGTGATGTGGACGACGGTCCAGATGTAGAACTGCTGCGCGAAGAGCGCGCTCGCGTAGCGGGACGGAAAAAGTCCGAGCGGGGAAAGGAGCAGAAACGCGGCGCTGAAGACCGCCGTCAGGCCGAGGTAGGACGCCAGCTGCTTCATCCCCATCGATGCTATCTTCGGCAGCGGGAAAAGAGTCCAGAAGACGACGTGGTATAACACCACGTGGAGATAGCTGAAAAACACCTGGATCGACACCAGCGCCACGACGAGACCCACCAGCTCGAAGCCGCAGTTCTCGATCAAGCTCTTCAGGTCGAGGAAACGCCGGATGCGATACAGATAATAGAAAAAAAAGACATAGGCGACAGCCAGAGCGCCGAGCAGCAGGAACAGGGATAGGTAAGTTCCCGATCGCCCGCCGGCAAGGCCGAAGAGGGGATTCGCGGGGCCGAGGACAATCCCGGCCTGGCGGCGGACGATAAAAAGATAAAGCATCAAGTGCACGATCACGGCGCTGCCGCGGAACGCTTTGACGTTGTCATCCTCGGCCGGGATCGTCCCCCGCAGGATAAAAGCCTCGTTGAACGCGTGATGCAGGCCGAAGTAGAAAATGAGCAGGAACGAGGCCATATACATGGTGGTCCCCAGAATGGCGACCGAAAAAAGGGGCAGCAGCACGTGCGGCTGGCGGAACGCTTCGGCGATCTGGCGGCGCGAATAAATCAGAGCCATCAGGTAATGCGCCAGCGCGATGCTGTAGACGAAGGCGAGCCAGGCTTTGGGCGTGGGGACCGTTGTAACGCTAACGACGACGATCAGTATCGTCAGGATGCGGAGAAGAAAATAAATCGGCAAAGCTCTTACCTCGGTTAGGGGTAAGGCGGAATGTATAATTTATCAGCCGTTTTTTCAAGTTTTTCCCCGATATGCGAGTGAAAATTTTCTTGACTATAGACCCATCCTCATGGTAAAAGATCCCACATTTTAAGCCTAACCGGGGGATGATTATGCGACTCAAGTTGCTGCTTGTAATCGGCTTTTTGGCGTTGATGACCAGCGGATGCGATTTGGGTCCCGTGGGGACGCCGCCCCCTCTCACGAGACCACAGGCCCGCGCGCTGGCAAACTGCCAACATACCATCAAGGTGTCTTCGTCGGCCTATCTGAGTACGAAGTTTGCAAAAATGGGCGACTGCGCGGATAAAATTCTGGCCCTGCAGCTCGCCTTCGAGAATGGGCTCATGACCTCGGCCCAGTTCGAGACAGCGCTCGACCTGGTCAGGAAAGCCTGCTTGAAGAACTTCGAGGCCATAGGCAGGGCCTCGACCACGATGACCGACCTCATTTTCACCAATTGCAGCCCGGTGGAAGATATCATTTTTAATCCCAGCTACGACCCGCTTCAGTTTATCGCGCTTTCGTCGACGCCGACCTTTCCCAGCGGTCCTAAGCTGCTGGGAGACATCGAGTCGGTCGGCGATATCGTGCGCTACGCGTGCCTCGGCGGTGAGATTTGGATGGATACGGCCTTGTTTTATAATATGCCGCGATTCAGCAGGCTGCTGGAAACGGCTGATTTGAACATGGAAGCGATCCCTCTCGACGAACGGTGTTTTAACGGCTTCACTCCGTAGGCATCACCTCCCGCGCGAAGCGCTCGATCTGCTCGAGGCGCTCGGGCCAGTGGGGCACCATGAACTGCAGCGCCAGGTGCTCCACGCCGATCTTCTCATAGCCCCTTAAAGCCTCCGTGATCTGTCCCGCCGAGCCGCGCAGCCGGTCCTCTTCCCAGGGCATGGACTTCTGGCTCAGCTCGATCGGCAGGCAGCAATTCAAACGGACGCTCCCCGGGTCTCTCCCGGCCTTCTCCGCCGCGCGCCGCACGTTGTCGAAGCGCCGCGCCAGCTCCTTCGGGGTCATCCGGACAAAGTAGGGAAACCACGAGTCGCCGTATTCGCCGGCGCGCCGCTGCGCCCGGGCGCTCTCGCCGCCCACCCAGATCGGCACGCGCGGCTTTTGCAGCGGCTTGGGATTGAAGGCGATGTTCTCGACGCGATAATATTTTCCGGCAAAATTCGCCCGCTCCGCCTTCCACAACACGTCCAGCAGATCGAGCTGCTCGTCCGACAGCGCGCCGCGCTCGGGGAAATTCGCTCCCAGCGCGTCGAACTCCTCCGCCATCCAGCCGACGCCGACGCCGAGGACGAGCCGCCCGTTCGACAGGTGGTCGATCGTCGCCGCGATCTTCGCCCAGTAGAGCGGGTGGCGGTAGGGGAGGACGAGCACGCTGATGCCGAGCCGGACTTTCTCGGTGCAGCCGGCGAGAAAGGCGAGGCAGGTGAGCGGCTCGAAAAAAGGGCGGTCCGGCGGGACGATGAAGCTTTTTTCCTCGCTGTAGGGGTAGGGGGTCTTGATCTCCCAGGGGATGACGATTCGGTCGGCGCACCAGACGGAATCGTAACCCAAAGATTCCGCCTGCCGCGCCGCGTCCATCAATGTCTTAGGCCCGGCGGCCCGTCCCGATATGGGTAGGAACACGCCGAACTTCATGGCTGATCGAAGCGCCGGAGGGCGTGAAGGTGAAAACTTTTCAATTCAAGGGCGTTTATAACCGAAGCAGCGGACTTTTGCCAGACCGAACCCCGGGCCGGAACCATTCGAGAGTTACATCGAAAGTCTTGAGGTAAGTACCTGAGCATCATTAGTGGTAAAACCCGAATAGGAATCGATACCTCAAATGTCTTAGACTTATATGGATGCCGTTCGGTAAGACATGGACGCTGGTGCTCCGCTGCTACAAGTGCAGCGGAAAATTCACCTTTCGCCAGCTGACCATGGATGCGGTCAGCGCCCTGCCGATAACCACGCCATGTCCTCACTGCGGCGCCCGTCCCGTTCTCGGTCCCGGTGAAAGCAAATTGCACGGCATTTTCGACCTGAGAGAATTGGAAAACTGCTACCGAAAGCCCACCGCCGAAGAGACCTGGCACTTCAGTCGGGACTGCACGAAGTGGCCCGGCGAAGATTACGTCGAGCTGGATATTTCCCCGAAGGGGGAGATATGCAACGAGTGTAAAGTAAAAAAAAGCTCCGGAGATGATCACGATTCTTAGGACTCAAGCGCATCGTCGGATTTCACGGCCTTCAAAATCCCGATCGTCAGCCCCTGCGCCTTTCTCCGCTTGCCTGCGCGCCGGTTTTTAATCGCCCGCGCTGCTTGGCGACGTGTTCGTGAGCGGCCCCAAAGAGCGCGTCTGTTTCGCGGCTTCTTGACCCCGGAGCCCCGGATGTATAGTTTACGTCTCGGAATTTGCGCCACAAAGGAGGCCCCTTGGCTATTTGCCGCGTCCTCTCGATTTCGTTTTTCATCCTCTGCGCGCTCTCCCGCGCCGAAGCGCAGGAACTCAGAAAAGTTTACGTGGCGATTCCCGCCGTCACCCCGTCGGTCTCGACCTTCGCCATCGCCAAGGACAAAGGCTATTACCGGGAGGAAGGCCTCGAGGTCGAGCTGGTCGTGATGCCCTCGGCGGTGGGCACGCAGGCGCTCATCGGCGGCAACGTGAAATTTTCCACCCTCGGCGGCGCCAGCCTGCCGCCGGTGCTGCGCGGCGCGCCGCTTCGGTTTCTCTTCGCCACGTTCAGCCGGCCGATGTTCTGGCTCTACGCCAAGCCGGAGATCCGCTCGGTGGCGGATCTCAAGGGGAGGAAAGTCGGCGTCTCGAGCATCGGCAGCGGCCCGGACTCGATCCTCCGCGACGTGCTCAAAAAACACGGCCTCGAAGGCGGGCGCGAGGTCGTGATCCTGCCGGTGGGCTCCGGCACGGCGCGCTTCTACGCGCTCCAGGCCGGCTCGGTGGACTCCGCGATGCTCTCGATCCCGGCGATTTTCCTGGCCCAGGAAGCGGGCTTCCGCGAGCTGGTCGCCTTCCCCGATCAGGACATCGTCGAGCTGCAGGGCAGCATCCTGGCGCCGGCGCAGCTCCTCGAGTCCGATCCGGCGCTGGTGGAAAAGTTCCTGCGCGGCTCGGTGAAGGGATTTATCACCTTCCGCGACAGCCGCTCGACGTCGATTCAGGTCCTGACCAAATTTTTGCGCCTGAAGGAAGACATGGTGGCGAAGATCTACGATAAATTTAAGACGGGAGTCACTCCGGACGGGACCATCGGCGAGGCTTTGCAGAGAAAATCGATCGAGCACGTCATCGGACGGGTGGGGGTCAAGGACGCGCCGCCGCTGGAGAAGATTTTCGATTTTTCGCTGGCGCGGAAGATAACCGAGGAGCTCAAGGCCAAAGGGTGGCGGCCTGCCTAGAGCGAAGCATCATCCGGCCGGCGGCCAGCCCGCTTCGGCCAATTTCGCGCCGAGCTCGGTGCGCTCCTGGTCGTTCATCTGTTTTGCCGGCCAGCGCGGGTACATCGTCATCGGCACCCCGCGCATCCGGTAGAGCTCTTTGTAGGCGGTCCGCCCCACTTTCTTCGTCAGGTCCGCCACCACCGCGTAAATCTTCTTGACCTTCTCCTGGAGCGAGGCGGCTTTGTCTTTTTCCTTAGCGGCGGCGGCGCGCCAGGTCGCGACGCAGATCTCCGGGAAGACGCTCGCCAGCGGCGCGATCGTGCCGCGCACTCCGATGTCAAAGCCGGCGACGCTCTCGGTCGGCGTGCCGGGAAAAACCCCGAACTCGTGGCCCTTCAGCGCCTCGATGTAGCTCGTCGACTCCTGCAGCGTGCCCCACGCGAGCTTGATGCCGCGGATCGTCGGCACCGCCTCGACCAGCCGGCGGGCGTAGTCGGGCGTGATGTCGATGCCGGCGTAGCGCTTGTTGTTGTAGATGTAGATCGGCAGCGGGACTTTCTGCCCGACCGCCTTGTAGTGCTCGGTGATCTCGTACTCGGTGTGGTCGGTGTAATAGTAGGGCGGGACGATCAAGAGCCCGTCGACGCCGATCTTGCCGCTGTGCTCGGAGAGCTCCAGGACCGTCTGGATATCCGGCGCGCCGACGTGAACGATCAGCGGCACGCGGCCCTTCACCTGATCTTTGGCGATCTCCGCCACTCGCCGTCTCTGGTCCGTGCGCATGACCGGCCCCTGGCCGTAGGAGCCCGCCGCCATGACGCCGTCGACTCCGGCGGCGAGCTCGAAATCGATCACCGCCCGGAAGGCCTTCTCGTCCACTTCGCCGCGCTCGTCGAAAGGCGTCGGAAGCGGGATGACTGTGCCGTGGATGTTCGCCATGGGTTCTCCTCAAAGTCCTAGGTGGCTTTTGCCCTGGCCTTCCTCGCGGTAGAGGCCGAACGCCCGCAGGATCGGCGTATCGTTCATGGAAAAAAGCACCGCCTCTTCCTTGGCCGAGCGGCCGGCGTGCTCGTGCCAGCTCCACAGCGGGACGACGAAGGTGTCGCCTTTTTCCCAGTGAAAGGGCTTGCCGTCGATCACCGTCGTGCCGCTGCCGCTGTAGACGTGATAGATGCTCGTGCTCGTGTGCCGGTGCGCTTGGGTCCTCATGCCCGGCAGGAGCAGCTGGAGCCGCAGCGACAGCGTCGGCAGCGTCGAGCCGCCGGAAACCGGGTTCACATATTCGATCGTCGCCCCTTCGTAGGGATCGGGCTTGCCTTCGGCGAGGCGCTTGAGCGCCGGGTAGGTGTCGCGCCAGCGATAATGCAGCGGGCGTTCGCTCTCGGATTCCCCGGAAGTCACCGGGCGCGTCATGCCGTACTCGGGCGCGCGGTCGGAAGTGCTCGTGACCGGCAGCCGGTCGTGGTCTTTGTAACCCTCGAACGAGATCACCTGCAGCGCCTGGACGAACGGCACGTCCAGACCGTCGATCCAGACCATCGGCTCGGCGCCCTCGTGCGCGTGCTCGTGCCAGGTCCACTGCGGCGTCAGGATCAAATCGCCCGCTTCCATCGTCATCTTGTGGCCGTTCACCGTCGTGTAGGCGCCTTTTCCCTGGAGGATGAAGCGGATCGCCGCCATCGTGTGTCGGTGCGCCGGGGCGACCTCGCCGGGCTGGATCAGCTGGAAAGACATCAGCATCGTGTGCGTGGTCAGCTCGGCCTTTTCCAGCCCCGGGTTGACCAGGCGGATGACCCGCCGCTCGACGTTGCCCTGCGTGATGCCGATTTGATCGCGCGCCTGCAGCAGGCCGTCGTAGATGTCGGCCCACTTCCATAGATAAGGCTGGACGGCGGTCTTGGGGTCCTTGGGCCGCTCGTCGCGCTTGAGGCGCCAGATGCCGGAGAGATATTTTTGCGCGAGCCGCCGGTCCAACTCGGCGGTCGGATCGGTTTCCGGCGCTTTGGCTGCCGTCTTGGATTCCGCTTTCATGAGGCAACCCTAGTATAAAGGATGAAGGGGGCGGGGGGAAAGCTCAAAGGTCACGTTTATTTGAGCGTGATGTTCTTGTACCGGCGGTAAATCCCGTCGTAAAAAGTCGTCATCATCTGGACGGAGACGCGCGCGCAGTACTCGAGCGGCCAGCCGGCGCGCTCCTGGCCGTAGCCGTCCATCAGCGCCGCCTCGAGAATGCGCTGGTTCGTGCCGCCGTGCTCTTCGCTCAAGTCCGCCTCTTCGTGAATCTTGAAGTATTCCATCTCCTCTTTGGACAGGCCGTACTTCGGAAGCCCGGCGCGGTAGTCCTGCGCGATGTGCCCGAAGATCTCCTCTTCGAGATGGATCGCGTAGCACTCCGCCAGCGGCACGTCGATCCACGAGCGCACGAAAAAATCCACCAGGCCGCGCGCCTCGGGGATCAGCTCGCACTCGATCATCTCCTCCCGCTCTACGCCGAGGGCCTTCCCGAGCTTCAACAGCACGCGGGCGTGCCCGCCGAGGCCCGGCGTGGTGAACTCCTCGCCGATTTTCTGCGCGACCATGTCCTCCAGCTCGGGGTGTCTTTTGAAGAAGCCGACGAACTGGTGGTAGACCGTGGCCATGCCCGTGTTCACCTCGACGGCGAAGGCGTGCCAGTTCTTGACCCAGAACTTGAGGTGGCCTTTTTCCAGCGTGCCGGCCCTGAGATCGCGAAAGTAGGGATGGTTCTTGATCTCTTTCTCATAGGTGTCGAGCACGATCTGCCGCAGCGCGGCGACTTTTGCTTTTGCTTCTTGTCGCGTCATTTTGATATGTTCGCTCATGGACCGGAACCTATCGAAAGCGGCGCGGAATGTCAACTATCCTTATGGATTTCCGTCCGCGTTTCGGTATAGAAAGGACCGAGGAGGTTCAAGATGAGCTGGAAATGCATCGGGTTTTTGCTCCTGGCGCTGGCGGCGGCTTCCGACGGCCACGCGCAGAAGCTCGACCGCGCGCTCTTGACCCATTCGAGCGAGAGCATCAGCATCACGCCGCTGATCTACGGGATCGAGAAGGGCCTCTACAAGCGGGAAGGCGTCGACCTTCAGTTCCGCATCCTGCGCGGCGATCTGGCGATCAGCGCGATGGTGAACAGCCGGGACGTCGACTACATCTACGGCGCGGGCACCGCCTTCCTGGCCGCGGTGCGCGGCGCGCCGGTCAAAATCCTCTCGCACGATTTCAAGAGCGTGCTCTTTTACCTCATGGGCCAGCCGGGGGTTCAATCCGCCAGGGACCTCAGGGGTAAAAAGATCGCGGTCAGCTCGCTCGGCGGCACCGGCGCGGCGTCGGCGCGGGCGTCGATCAAGTCGCTCGGCCTCGACCCCGACAAGGACGTGACCTACATCGTCATCGGCGCCGCCTCGGTGCGCATGGCGGCGATGGAGGCGGGCTCGATCGAGGCGGCGATCATGCCGGTGCCGTGGAACTTCCGCATGCGGCAAAAAGGATTCAAGGAGCTGCTCTTCGCCGGCAACGTCATGCAGCAGCCGCTCACCGGCATCGCCACGACGAGAGAGAAGGTCGAGAAGAATCCCGACCAGGTGCGCAAGGTGCTGCGCGGCTTTCTCCGCGCGCTGCGCGCCATGCGGCAGGAGAAAAAAGACGTGGTCGAGTTCATCGGCCGCAAATTCAACCTCGACGCGGCGACGGCCGAGGAGACCTACAAGGTCGTCTTGCAGACGCTCAGCGATGACGGCACCGTGAGCGCCGAAGCCCTGCAAGATTTGCTCGATCAGACCAAAAAAGACGTCCCCGCGATCCGGGATATCTCCGTCGGCGATATCGTCGATTATCGGTTGTTGAAAGAAGTCTCGAAAGAAGGCATCAAGGGCTGAGGAGTAAAATAGATGTCCGCGATCGGAAAAAGCATCCCCCGCGCCGACGGGCGGGACAAAGTCACGGGCGCGGCGGTCTACGCCGGCGACATGAAGCCGCCGGGCATGCTCTACGGCAAGGTGCTCAGGAGCCCGCTGCCGCACGCGAAAATCCGCTCGATCGACGCGCGCCGGGCGGAGTCGATGCCCGGGGTGCGGGCGGTGCTCACGCGCGAGAGCCTTCAAGTCGCGGCGGCGCTTTACGGCGCCTACGTGAAAGACCAGCCGGTCGTGGCGCACGACAAGGTCCGCTACGCCGGCGACGTCGTGGCGGCGGTGGCGGCGACCGACGAGCGGCTGGCGGAAGCCGCGGTGAAGGCGATTGAAGTCGATTACGAGGATCTGCCGGCGGTGTCGACCATCGACGAGGCGCTCGCCGACGGCGCCGTGCTGGTGCACGAGCGCCTCGAGGGGCGGAAGGCGCCTGACTTCGGCGCCGGCGCGTCGCACATCGTCCACGAGAACAGCAACATCTGCTTTCATTTCCGCTACGAGCGCGGCGATGTCGACGGGGCCTTCGCCGCCGCCGCCGGCGTCTACGAGGACAGCTTCGATTTCCCCAGCGCGCAGCATTACCCGATGGAGCCGCACGTGAGCCTCGCCCAGTTCGACGGCGACCACCTCACGGTCTGGTCCGCGACGCAGAGCCCGTTTCCCCAGCGCCAGGAACTGGCGCGGATTTTCGGCCTGCCGCTCGGCCGCGTCCGGGTGATCGTGCCGTACGTCGGCGGCGGCTACGGCGCGAAAAGCGGCGTCAAGAACGAGGCGATCGCCGCCGCGCTCTCGCGCATGGCGCGCCGCCCGGTGCGCATCGCCTACAGCGCGGAAGAGACGTTCCGGACGCTGTGCCAGCCGCGCGCGCGGATCACGATCCAGACCGGCGTCCAAAGCGACGGCACGTTCGTCGCGCGGCGCTGCCGGCTTTACCTCAACGGCGGCGCCTACGCCAACTCCGGGCCGTCGGTCACGGAAAAGGCCGGCTACCGGGCGCACGGCCCCTATCCGATTCCGAACGTGCGGACCGACGCCTACACCATATACACCAACACGGTGCCGGCGGGCGCCTTCCGCGGCTTCGGCGCGCCGCAGGCGGCCTTCGCCTACGACTCGCATCTGGAGATGATCGCGCGCCGGATGAAGCTCGACCCGGTGGCGCTCAGGCTTAAAAACCTGCTCGGGCGCGGCGACGAATACGCCGCGGGCGACACGCCGATCGACTGCGATCTCAAAGGCGCCCTCAATCGCGTCGCTGGCGAAGGGTCGAAGGGCGCAAGGGTCGAAGGGGCCAAGGGTGCGATCCTAAAGAGGGGGAGGGGAGTCGCGGCCGCCGTGAAGGACGGTGGCGGAACCAATAAAGCCGCGCACGCGATGGTGAAGCTCCTGATCGACGGCAGCGCCGTCTTCTCCAGCGGCTCGGTGGAGATCGGCCAGGGCATGCGCACGGCCTTTCAACAGATGGTCGCGGAGGAGCTTTCCCTGCCGGTGGAAAACGTCTCGGCAACGGCGCTCGACACCGAGTACACGCCGTTCGACAAGGGCACCAACGCCAGCAGCGCCACGACGGTCATGGGACTCGCGCTGCAGATGGCGGCGCGCGACGCGCGCGCCCAGCTCCTCGCCGCCGCGGCGACCCTATTCGAGACGGACGTCGGCAAAATCGAAATGGCGGACGCGCGGCTCTCCGCCGGCGGCCGGAGCCTCGGCGTGCGCGACGTGATGCGGCGCCGCTTCGGCGCGTCCGAAGGCGAGATCGTCGGCCGGGGGTATTTCAAGGTGCCGAAGAACCCGGCCGTGCCGCTCGGCTATCCGTCGCCCTTCTGGGAGGTCGGCTTCGGCGCCGCCGAAGTCGAGGTCGACGAAGAGACCGGAGAAACAAAAATCGTCAAATACGTGTCGCTCACCGACGCGGGCAAGATGATCAACCCCGAGCAATGCCGGGGACAGGACGAAGGCGCCGCCGTCTTCGGCATCGGCCAGGTGCTGTTCGAGGATCTGGTTTACCAGAACGGCGAGCTCATGAACGGCACGCTGATCGACTACCGGCTGCCGCGCTTCAGCGACGTGCCGCGCGAGTTCGCAACGATCATCCTCGAAGAGGGCGGCGGCATGGGTCCTTACGGCGCCAAGGGCATGGGCGAAGGCGGCATCCTCGCGGTCGCGCCGGCGGTCTGCAACGCCGTCGAGGACGCTGTCGGGGTAAGACTGCAATCGGTGCCGCTGACGCCGGAGACGGTCTGGCGGGCGCTGAAAAAAAAGCGGGATGGAAAGTCACTATGAAACAGCCGCGCGAAGTCTGGGAAGCGGAGCCGAGGTTCGACCTCCAGGAAAAGGTCGCCGGCAAGGCGCAGTACGTCGAGGACCTGCCGGCGCTACCGGGAATGGCCTACGGCGCGCCGCTCCTGAGCCCGTACTCGCACGCGCGCATCCGCTCGATCAATTCTACCAAAGCCGAAAAGCTCCCGGGCGTGCTCGCCGTCCTCCACCGGGACAGCCTGGACGGCTTGAATCCGCTTCTGGCCGCGCCGCACCACGAGCTCCTGCGCCTCGGCGCGGACGAAAATTTCATCGCCGTCGACAAGGTGCGCTTCGACGGCGAGCTGGTCGCCATGGTGGCGGCCGAAGACCTGCGCACGGCGCGCCGCGCCGCGGCGCTGATCGAAGTGGAGTACGAGCCTCTGCCCGCGGTCTTCTCCGCCGCCGAGGCGTTCGCCCCCGGCGCCCCGGTGCTGCACGAAAACAGAGGCTCCAACCTGCTGCTCGAAGACAAGCTCGAATGGGGCGACTTGGAAGAGGGCTTCCGCCAGGCCGACCGCGTGTTCGAGGAGGTTTATACGTCCCCCGCGATGTTCCACCACCCGATGGAAAACATCGGCGCCGCGGTGGCGCGCTTCGACAACGACGAGATCGACCTCTGGGCCGGGACGACCTCGCCGGTGCGCGACGCCGGGGAGATCGCTCATTTCTTCGGCCTCGAGCCGGAGCGGGTGCGGCTCCGCGTGCCCTACATCGGCGGCGGCTTCGGCGCCAAGATCGTCACCAACTCGGTCCTCGCCGCGCTCTGCCTCGCGCGCAAGATCCGCCGGCCCGTGAAGCTCGTGCCGACCGCGGCCGAGAGCTTCCGGCAAAACTCCCGCCACGCGATGGACTATAAAGCCAAGGTCGGCGTCAAATCGGACGGCACGCTGACCGTCCTGCAAGTAGATTTATTGGTCGACACCGGCGCTTACACGACCGGCGGCGCGACCACGACGCACAACGCCGTGATCTCGGCCTGGGGCTGCTACCGGATCCCGCATCTCCTGATCCACGCGCGCTGCGCCTACACCAACAAAGTCCCGGCGAGCCACACGCGCGCCACCGGAAAAGTCCAGACCACCTGGGGTATCGAGTGCGCGATCGACTCGATCGCGCGCCAGATGGCGATCGAGCCGGTCGAGTTCCGCCGAAAAAACGTCCTCATGCGCGGCGATTACGTCGCGAAGGGAACGCCCAACATGGACACCGATTACCCCGAGCTGATCGCCGAGGCGGTATCGGCGATCGGATGGGACGGCCGCTCCAGCGCGGCCGCGTCTTCCGGTGGGCGCGTGGCGCGCGGCCGGGGCATGGCGCTGAGCCTCCGCCACGGCTCGCAGGGCGGGGGGCGGGCGCACGCGCTGGCGACGATCGACGGGCGCGGCATGGTCAGGATCCAGCACAGCGCGCCGGAAGTCGGCCAGGGCACGCACAACCTCTTCCGCGTCGTCGCGGCGAAGACCCTCGGCATCCCGCAAAACCAAATCCTCGTGGCGCAGCCGGACACCGCCGTGCATCTGCCGTTCGGCGGCGTCAGCGCGCAGCGCACGACGATGCAGATGGGCACGGCGGTGGAGCACGCCTGCGAGAACCTGAAGCGCGAGCTCACGCTCCTCGCCTGTCAGGCGAAGGGCGGCGCGCCGGAGGAATGGAAGATCGCCGAAGGGCGTCTGTGGCGCGCGGAGAACAGCTTTTCCTTCTCGGAAGTCGTCCGCTTCGGCGGCGGCAACTCTGTCGTCAAGGCGATCGGCATGCACAGCGCGCCGCCGACGGCGAAAGACTCCGCCTTCCACGGCATGGACCACTGGGCGCCCAGCGCGGGGGCCGCCGAGATCGAGATCGACCGCGAGACCGGCGAGCTCCGGGTGCTCAAATTCGCCGTGATCGCCGACGCCGGGAGAGCGCTGCACTACCCGTCGGCCAAGGGGCAGGTGGAAGGCGGCGCGGTGATGGGCTTCGGCCACGCGCTCTTCGAGGAAGTCGTTTACCAGAACGGCCAGATGATGAACGGCGACCCGTTCCAGTATCGCCTGCCGGTGATGGAGGACCTGCCGCCGGAGTTCTTCGCGTCGATGCTGGAGAACGAAGACGGCCCGGGACCCTTCGGCTCCAAAGGCATGTCGCAGACCTCGATCGTCACCGTCGCGCCGGCGCTCGGCAACGCGATCTACGACGCCGTCGGCGTGCGCATCCGCTCGCTGCCGATCACTCCGGAAAAAATTCTCCGCGCGCTGGGGAAGATCGAATAGCGTTCGGCGCGCGGCCTACAGCGAAAGAAGAACTCACGATGTTGCCCAAATTCAAACTTTTGCAGCCGACGACCATCGCCGAAGCTTCGGCCGAGCTCCGCCGCCTCGGGGACGACGCCAAGCTCTATGCCGGCGGCGCCGAGCTGGCGCTGCTCATGCGCCACGGCCTGATCGAGCCCGGCTATCTCATCGACATCAAGGGCATCTCCGAATTGAACGGCATCGGCGAAAACGACGGCGCCGTCTCCATCGGCGCCTGCGCCACGCACCATCTTATAGAGCGCGATCCGCTGGTGCGGCGGGATCTACCGGCTTTCGCCCATGCCGAGTCGCAGGTGGCGAACGTGCGCGTGCGCGCCCAGGGCACGCTCGGCGGCAACCTCTGCTTCAACGACCCGCACTCGGACGCCGGGACGGCTCTCCTGATCCACGAAGCGAGCGTCACCCTGGCGAACGATAAGGCCGCGCGGCAAATCCAGCTGGAAGAGTTCCTCGGCGCGATGTACGCCACCGCGCTGGCGGAGGACGAGCTTTTGACGCGCGTCGAGGCCCCGCCGCTGCCGCCCGGATGGTCGAGCGCCTATCTCCGGGTGCATCGGTTCCAGCGGCCGACGCTCGGCGTCGCCGCGGCGGCGAAGATAACCAACGGCCGGATCGAAGCGGCGCGTCTCGCCGTCGGCTGCGTCAGCGCCAAGCCCGAGCGCTTGCGGGAGCTGGAGCGCGAGCTGCAAGGCGCTCCGCTCAGCGAGGCGGAGCGAATCGTGCGCGCGCGCGGCGATTATTTGCGCGATATTCTCCAGCCGGTGGACGATCTTCTCGGCTCGGCCGAGTATAAGCTTTACATGACGCAGGTTTTGCTGGCGCGGGGGCTGGAACAGGCGGACAATCATAGTTTCGAGTTTCGAGTTTCGGGTTTCGGGTCGGAAGATAGAGCCGGAAACGCCAAACCCGTAACCCGTAACCCGGAACCCGCAACGCATTTTAATCTTTCGTTGACCGTCAACGGCAAAGCGTGGCAGGGTGAGATTCCCGTCGAAGAGACGCTCCTGGATTTCCTGCGGGAGCGGCTCCGCCTCACCGGAACCAAGCGCTCCTGCGAATCGCAAGTGTGCGGCGCCTGCACGGTCGTCGTCGGCGGCCTGCCGGTCAGCTCGTGCAGCTATCTCGCCTTCGAAGCGGGCGGGAAATCCGTGACGACGGTGGAGGGGCTCGCGTCGGGCGAGGCGCTCGACCCGCTGCAGCAGGGCTTTATCCGCCACCTGGGCGCGCAGTGCGGCTACTGCACGCCGGGGCAGCTGATGGCGGCGAAGGCGCTGCTCCTGGAGAATCCCCGGCCCGGCGAAGCCGAGATCGCCGAGTGGCTGAAGGGCAACATCTGCCGGTGCGGCGCCTATCCGGGCATCGCGGCGGCGATCCTAGAGGCGTCGGGACAGCGAAAATAATGGGTCGAATATTTTCCGCGCTCCTCTGTCTTTTGATTCTTTCCGGCACGGGCGCGGCGGCCGATAAAATAAGGATCTCGGTCACCAACTTCAACATGAGCTTCCTGCCCTCCGGCATCGCGCAGAAGAAAGGTTTTTTCCGGGAGGAAGGGCTGGAAGCGGAAGTGATCCGCATGAACGCCAATGTGGCGATCGCCGCCCTGGCGGGCGGCGACGTCGATTATACGATGGTCTTCGGCTCGGTGGTGCGCGCGGCGCTCCGCGGCCTGCCGGTCAAGGTCGTCGCCAGCTTCATCGACAGCTCGACGCACGCGCTGATCGCCCGCCCGGAATATAAATCCGTCAAGGACCTGAAGGGCAGGACGATGGGCGTGCAGGCTTACGGCGCGACCGACCACCTGGCGGCGGCGATGATGCTGAGACATTTCGGCCTCGATCCGGAGAAGGACTTGAAGACGGTCGCGCTGGGGCCGGCGGCGGCGCGGCTCGCGGCGCTCAAGGAAGGCATCGTCGACGTCGCGGTCATCTCGCCGCCGGCGGACGCCGAGGCGAAGAAGCTCGGCTTCTCGATCCTCGCGCGCGGCTACGAGGTCTTCAACTTCCCGTTCGTCGGCCTCGGGACGCAGGTCAAAAAGATTCAGGAGCGGCCCGACGAGGTCAAGCGGACGATCAAGGCGCTGATCAGGGCGAACCGCTATTTGCGCCAGAACCGCGACGGGGCGGTCCAGGTGCTGGCCGACTGGGGCCGGACCGAGCCCGGGCTCGCGGCCGCCGCCTACGACTCGTCTTATAAAGTTTACAATCTGGACGGCAGCATCCCCGAGGACGGCCTGCGCGCGGTGATCGAACAGGCCCGGCAGGAAGGGAAGATCGCGCGCGAGGTCGCCCTCGGCGACGTTTCCGATATCGCGCTCTTGCGCGAAGCCCAAAGAGAACTAGGAGTGAAGGGACGATGAAGCTCAAACCCATCGCGCGCAATCTGACCCTGTCGTTCGTGGCGCTCCTGCTGCTCGCCGGTTCCGCTCCGGCGGCGGATAAGATCCGCATCTCGATCTCCAGCCTCGACGTGGCCTTTCTCACCGGCGGCGTCGCGTTCAAGCGCGGCTTTTTCAAGGAAGAGGGGCTCGACGTCGAGCTGATCCGCATGAACGCGAACGTCTCCATCACGGCGCTCGCCACCGGCGACATCGACTACACGATGATCTTCGGCTCGGTGGTGCGGGCGGCGGTGCGCGGCCTGCCGGTAAAAGTCGTCGCGAGCTTCCTGGACAGCTCGACGCACACGCTCATCGCCCGGCCCGAATATAAATCGGTCAAGGAGCTGCGCGGAAAAATCCTCGGCGTGAGCTCGTTCGGCGCCACCGCCGACGTGGCGGCGCGGATGATGTTTCAAAAATCGGGCATCGATCCGGAAAAGGACATCAAGATCATCGCGCTGGGCTCGGACCGCGCCCGCTTCAGCGCGCTCAAGGAGGGCATCGTCGACGTGGCGGTGATCTCGCCGCCGGCCGACGTGGAAGGCCGGAAGATGGGCTTCAACGTGGTCGCCCGCGCCTACGAGCTCTTCACCTTTCCCTTCGTCGGCCTGGGCGCGAGCAGCAAGAAGATCAAGGAAAAGCCCGACGAGATCAAGCGCGCGATCAAGGCGCTGATCCGGGCCAACCGCTACATCACCGCGAACCGCGACGGCTCGATCCAGGTTTTGGCCGAATGGGGCCGATCCGACCGCGAGAGCGCCGCGGCCTCCTACGACGGCACGTTCAAAGTCTTCAACGCCGACGGCAGCATCCCGGAGAGCGGCCTCAAGTTGGTCATCGATCAACCCCGGCAGGCTTTGAAAGAGACGCGGCCGATCGCGCCCGAAGATACCGCCGATCTCGGGCCGCTGCGCGAGGCGCAAAAAGAGCTGGGCATCAAGGGGAGATAGCGGCGATTATCGCAAGGAGGAGCGGATGTCTCTGGATCAGGACGCGGTGGCGCGCATCGATAAAAAAGAATTGGTCGACCTGGCGCTCGAGATCTGCAACATCGACAGCGCCGGGCCGTCGGAGCGGCCGGTGGCCGAGCGCGTGAGCAACTGGCTCGCGGCCGAGGGCTTCAAGGTCCGGAAGGTCGGACTGCTGGCGGACCGCTTCAACGTGATCGGCAAGCTTCCGGGCTCTGGCGGCGGCTACAGTCTGCTGTTCAACAGCCACATGGACACGGCGGTGCGCGCGACCGACATCTGGCGCCGGCGCGATCCGGACGCGGACGTTTTTCACAAAGCCTGGATCGAAGGGGACGAGCTCGTCGGCGAGGGCATCGTCAACGACAAGGGGCCGATGGCGGCCTTCATGATCGCCGGCAAGGCGGTCAAGGCCACGGGCGTTCCGCTCAAGGGCGACCTGCTGCTCACCGCAGTCGTCGGCGAGACCAGCCGCGAGCCTTCCGACGACCCGCCCGGCGTCATGATGGAAACGAAGGACCTCGGCGCGCGCTTCCTGGTGACGCACGGCGGCGTCGCCGACTACGCGCTCATCGCCGAGGGCACGGGCTTCAGCCTGGTCTCGGTCGAGGCGGGGATACTACACGCCGTACCTGCCGGACCGGACGACGATGAAGGAGAGCCCGAACATGATCGTCCGGAGCGCGGTGGCGATCGAAGCGCTGGAGCGCTGGGCGACCGGGTACCAGAAGCGCTACGCTTACGAATCCTCCGGCGGCCCGGTGGTGCCGAAGGCGCAGGTATGCGCCATCCGCGCCGGCGATTCGACCGGCATCGGCGGCACGCCGCAGGTCTGCAGCCTCTACGTCGGAGTTTTTACTCCGCCGGGGCAGAATCCGCTCGACGTGCAGGACGAGATCGCCGACGCGCTGAAAGAAGCCGGAGTGCCGGCGACGGAGATCGACCTCTATCACTTTCGCCGCGGCTACGAGGCCCAGAACGCGGAGCGCATCAAGGACGCGGTGCTGCGGGCGCACCACGCCACATTCGGCGCGGCGCCGCCGCGGCCGAACCCCGCGACCAGCAGCATGTGGCGCGACGTCAACATCTTCAACGAGGTGGGGATTCCGTCGATCACCTACGGCCCGCGCTCGGAGCACCACGCGGAGAAGCGCGCCTTCAAGATCGACTCGCTCTACCAGGCGGCCTGCGTCTACGCGCGCATCATCGTCGATCTCTGCAATCAGGAGAAGCCGGGGCCGAGGCGCTAGGCATTTCGACGATGCGGCGGAAATTCATCATCGGCATCATCCCGATCCTGGTCAGCGCGGCGCTCGCCGCCGAAGCCGGCGCCGAAAAGGTGCGCGTGGCGGTGCCGGACCTGAGCATGTCGCTGATCGCCTTCGTCGTCGCGAAGGAAAGGCGCTTCTATCAGGAAGAGGGGCTGGACGTGGAGCTCGTCAAGATGAGCGCTCCGGTCGCCAACCTGGCGCTCATCGCCGGCAATGTCGATTTCGGCGCCGCCGGCGCCGCGGCGATCCCGTCCGTGCTGCGCGGCGCGCCGCTGCAATTTCTCTTTCACACCTATCAGCGGCCGCTCTACTGGGTCTACGCGACGGCCGATATCCGCGACCTCCAGGGGCTCAAGGGCAAAAGGGTCGGCGTCTCGGGCATCGGCAGCGGCCCCGACCTGCTGCTGCGCGAGGTGCTCAGAAAATACAACCTGGAAGCCGGACGCGAGGTGACGATCATGGCGCTCGGCCCCGGCACCGCCCGCTTCACCGCGCTCAAGACGGGAAGCGTGGAGGCGGCGGTGTTGTCGCCGCCGGCCAACTTCATGGCCGAGGAGGCGGGGTTCCGCGAGCTTCTGTCGTTCGTCAAGGAAGACCTGGTCGAGCTGCAATCGGCTGTGGTCGTCCGCGAGGGCGCGCCGCAGGCGAATCCCGCGCTGGTGGAAAAGTTCGTCCGCGGCACGCTCAAGGGCTTTTTCTATGCGCGCGACAACCGTGCCGGGACGATTCCCATCCTCGCCAAGCTGCAGGGCGGGAAGGAAGAGCTGGCGGTCAAGACCTACGACGCCTCGCGGCCGGCGATGACGCCCGACGGCACCGTGACCGAGGAGCTGCAGAAAAAGACGCTGGAGCAGGCGGCCCGGCGGCTGGATTTGAAGGACGCGCCGCCGACGCGCAAGGTGTTCGATTATTCCCTGGCGCGGAAGGTCCGCGCGCAGTTGACGGCGCAGGGCTGGAAGCCGTAAAGATAGGTACATCACCAACGTGAGCGAAAGGAGACCGTAAAA
>WNFL01216749.1_pt1 | contig 31810 bp, 34 predicted proteins | sample 5400361 | NCBI WGS metagenome assembly WNFL01 (sample SAMN13153351, study PRJNA577476) | soil metagenome | isolation source: 40 cm soil on Douglas fir-dominated hillslope | place: USA:California | collected 2013-09-17
GTCTTCGCCCACGAGATCCTGAACGCCAATCCCTACGCGTTCCTCGACGACGCCCCGCTCGAGGAGCGTCGGGCGCGCGCGGTCACGCTCCGGCGCGGGCTGCCCGCCTCGGTGGCCGACGACATCGGCCGGCTCGATCCCGCCGCCATCGCCGCGGTGGTCGAGGAGGCGTGGCCCGATCTCCGGAACGCCGACGAGCTGCACGACCTCCTGCTCGACCTGGGCGCGCTGCCCGAGCGCGACGGCGACGCCTGGATGGGTCACCTGGAGGGGCTGATCGCGGCGGGACGCGCGGCCCGGCTCCGCCACGGCGACCGGGTCTTCTGGATCCCGGCCGAGCGGCGCTCGCTGGCCGCCACCGTGTGGCCACACTACCGCTTCGAGCCCGATCTGGTCGAGCCGCCCCCGCGCCGGGCGCCCGCGTGGTCCGATCGCGACGGCGCGCTCCTGGAGGTCGTGCGGGCCCGGCTCGGGCTCGTGGGCCCGACGACGGGGGCCGCGCTCGCGACGGCGCTCGACCTCGCGCCCGGCGAGGTGGACGCGGCGCTGGCCGCGGTGGAGGCCGAAGGCGGCGCGCTCCGCGGTCGCTTCACGCCCGAGGCCATCGCGGCCGAGGCCGTCGAATGGTGCGAGCGGCGGCTGCTCGCGCGCATCCATCGCCGGACCCTCGACGGCCTGCGCCGGCTCATCGAGCCGGTGTCGCCCGCGGTGCTCCTGCGCTTCCTCCTGTCGTGGCAGCACGCGCGACCGGCGACCCAGCAGCACGGGCGCGACGGGCTGCTGCGCGTGATCGAGCGGCTGCAGGGCTTCGAGGCCGCCGCGGGCGTGTGGGAGCGGGACCTCCTGCCGTCGCGCGTGGCCGCCTACCAGCCGGGCTGGCTCGACGAGCTCTGCCTCTCCGGCGAGGTGGCGTGGGGGCGGCTCGGCCTGCACGAGAGCGCGCGCCACGCGGGCCGGCGCCTCTCCGCCACGGTGCCGGTGGCGCTGCTGCTGCGCCGCGACCTCGCCTGGCTCCTGACCCCGCGGCCCGCGCCGGGCGACGCCGCGACCGAGCCCGTGGCCGCCGCCTCGCCCATCCAGCCGTCGGGCCCCGCGCGCGACGTGCTCGCGCATCTGGAGCGGGCGGGCGCGTCCTTCGTGGACGACATCGCCTCCGGCGTGCGGCGCCTGCGCATCGAGGTGGAGGAAGCGCTCTGCGAGCTGGTGACGGCGGGGCTCGTCACCGGCGACGGCTTCGCGGGGCTGCGGAGCCTGCTCCACGGCGAGAAGCGCCGGCGGGTCCGGCCCGGCCGGCCCGTCGCGCCCCGTCCGTCGCCCGGCACCGGACGCTGGGCCCGGCTGCTGCCGCCGGCCACCCCGGCGGCCGACGACATCGTCGAGGCCAAGGCCCGGCAATACGTGAAGCGCTACGGCGTCGTCTTCCGCGATCTCCTGCAGCGGGAGCCGGACGTGCCGGCCTGGCGGGATCTCCTACGCGTCTACCGGCGGCTCGAGATGCGGGGCGACCTGCGAGGTGGGCGCATCGTGGGCGGCTTCGTCGGCGAGCAGTTCGCGGCGCCCGAAGCCCTCGAGGCCCTGCGCGCCATCCGCCGCGAAGAGCCCTCCGGCCAGACCGTGCGCATCTCGGCCTGCGACCCGTTGAACCTGGTCGGCATCATCACCCCAGGCCCCCGCGCCCCAGCCGTCCCCGGCCACCACGTCACCTACAAGGACGGCGTCCCGGTCCTCGAAGAAACGCGCGAGCGCCGCAGCAGCGCAGCGGCGCGCAAGCGCCGCTAGCAGCCGTCAGCTGCGAGGGTAGCCGGGCGGCGAGAAGGGTCCAGCTGCGAGGCGGCGCCCGAAGGCCGGGCGCGAGGCGTACTCTTGTACGTTGAGCGCCCCGGACGAGGGCGCCAACGAAGCAGATGGGCCCTTATCGGCGCCCGTCGCCGAAGCTAGCGACCCAAGCCCCTGGTCTGGATCCCCTGCGTGACGTCGCGGTCGAGATCGGGGCGGCGGGCGGGACCCGGCTGGACCTCGCGCAGCATGCGGTCGGTCCGCTGGCGGTCGAGCTCGCGCACCGCCTGCGTCGTGTCCTCCTCGATCTTCCGGGGGGGCACCGGCCGGAGGGCAGGCGCCCGCTGCTTGTACTCCAGGTCGAGCGGGCCCGTGGACTTCGTCTGGGCCGGCGCGATCCCGGCGCTCGCGAGCACCAACAGCACGGCCAGCGGCAACGTCTTCATGGCTCCCTCCGTGCTAGAGCCTAGGCGCCGCCCGGCCGCGGAGTCAAATTTTGCCTCCGGACCCGGATCAGGCCCCGAAGACCACCCGGGTGCCCGTGGGTCGATTCATAGGGCCTCCGCGGCCAGGACCTCGAGGTCCTGTGCGCGCGCTTCGAACCAGGCGAGGCGCTCCCGCAGCCGTACCACCTCGCCGATGATCGCGAGCATCGGCGGCGCCAGCCGGGCCGCGCGGGCGCGGGTCACGACGGCGCGGAGCGTGGTGACCGTGACCTCCTGCGCTTCGGTCGTGCCCCAGCGGATCAGCGCCACCGGAGTGTCGGGGGAGCGGCCGTGCCCGACCAGCTCTGCGGCGATGCGCGGGAGGCTGGCGGCGCCCATCAGCACGACGAGCGTGTCCACCGCGGTGGCGAGCCGGCCCCAGTCCACATCGGGGTGATCCTTGGTCGGATCCTCGTGCCCGGTCACGACCGCGAACGAGGAGCCCAGGCCCCGGTGGGTCACCGGGATGCCGGCGTAGGCGGGCACCGCGAGCGCGGCGCTCACCCCCGGCACCACCTCGAAGGGGATGCCCGCCTCCGCCAGCGCCAAGCCCTCCTCGCCTCCGCGGCCGAACACGAAGGGATCGCCGCCCTTGAGGCGGACCACCGAGCGACCGAGGCGCGCCTGCTCGATCAGCCGCGCGTTGATCTGGTCCTGGGGCAGGCAGTGGCCCCCGGCGCGCTTGCCCGCGAAGAGGCGCAGCGCGGCGGCCGGGACCTCGTCGAGGAGCGCGGGATTCACGAGGCGATCGTAGACGACCACGTCGGCGCGGCGCAGGATCTCGAGCCCGCGCACCGTCATGAGCCCGGGATCGCCCGGCCCGGCGCCGACCAGGTAGACGCGTCCCTCGTCCATCAGGCCGACTCGAGATCCCGCGCGAGCCGGGCGCGCGCCTGGCGGTAGCGCTTGTCCGCGATGAGCCGGCGCAGGCCGCCGTCGAGCGCGCGCCGCCACCGGTCCGGCCCCGCGGAGACCGCCCGCCGCCGCAGGTCTTCTCGCGCCTCCGCGGCCATCTCGACCAGCGTCGCGTGGTCCTCGGTGAGATAGCCCTCCAGCTCCTCCCGGATCGCCCGCGCCGCCGCCGGGCTCGCCCCGCCGGTGGATACCGCGACCACGAGCCGCCCGCGCCGGATCACCGCGGGCAGGATGAAGTCGCAGCGCGCGGGCTCGTCGGCCGCGTTGACCCAGATCCCGCGCTCGCGCCCCTCCGCCGCGACCGCGCCGCTCACCGTGGGATCGTCGGTGGCGACGAGCGCGAGGCGGCGCCCCGCGACGTCCCCGTCCTGGTACGGGCGTGGAAGATGCTCGATCCGGCCGGCCGCGACCCAGCCGGCGAGCCGCGGCGTCACGGTGGGGCTCACCACCGTGACGTTCGCGCCCGCGGCCAGCAGGCCCTCGACCTTCCCCTCGGCCACCGGACCGCCCCCCACGACGAGGACGGGGCGATCCGTGAGATCGAGGAAGACCGGGTAGTAGGCGCTCACGTCAGCGCTTGGCCGGCTCGGGCTGGGGCGTGAGGCGCAGGTACGGCTTGAGCGCGCGCCAGCCCCTCGGGAACTTCGCCCGCGCCTCCTCGTCGGTGACCGCGGGCACGATGATCACGTCCTCGCCCGGCCTCCAGTTCACCGGGGTCGCGACGCGATGTCCGTCGGTGAGCTGCAGCGAATCGATCACGCGCAGGATCTCGTCGAAGTTGCGGCCGGTGGTCTGGGGATACGTGATGAACAGGCGGATCTTCTTCTTGGGATCGATCACGAACACGGTGCGGACGGTGTAGACCTCGTCGTGGGCGGGATGGATCATGCCGTAGAGGCTGGCCACCTTGCGGTCCGGATCGGCGATGATCGGGAAGTCCACCGCGTAGCCCTGCGTCTCCTTGATGTCGGCGAGCCAGCCCTGGTGCGACGTGATCGGATCGATCGAGAGGCCGATCGCCTTGACCCCGCGCCGCTCGAACTCGGGCCGGAGGCGCGCGACGTAGCCGAGCTCGGTCGTGCACACCGGCGTGAAGTCGCGCGGGTGGGAGAAGAGGACCGCCCAGCTGTCGCCGAGCCAGTCGTGGAAGCTGACGGGGCCGGCGGTGGTCTCGGCCTGGAAATCGGGAGCGGTGTCGCCCAGTCGCAGGGTCATGGTCGTGTCTCCTTGTCGGTTCGGGTTGTCGGGGTCAGCCTTCGAGGCCATGGGGGACGGGGCCGGGGGAGGCGTCGCGGGTCACCGCCGCGACGGGCGCGCCCGCCAGGTACGTCCGGAGCTCGTCGTCGGTGCGCGCGGCGCAGAACGCGCGGAAGCTCTCGCCCGCGTGGCGCTCGGCGAGGTAGACGCGCAGCAGGCGCTCCACCGCCTCGGGCACCGCGTGGGCGGGCACCCGGTAGCCGACGGGCCGGGCCACCGCCTGGTGGCGGCCGACCGCGCCGCCCACGCAGAAGTAGTAGGCGTCCACCAGGCGGCCGTCCATCTTGATCTTCTTGCCCTCGATACCGATGTCCGCGATCCAGTGCTGGCCGCAGCTGTTGGGGCAGCCGGTGACGTTGATGCGCACGTGCTCCTGGAAACCGGGCAGGCGGCCCTCCAGGTCCTCCACGAGCCAGCGGGCGAAGGCCTTGGTCTCGGTCAGCGCGAGCTTGCAGAACTCGCTGCCGGTGCAGGCCACCGTCCCGCGGCGGAACGGAGACGCGTCCAGCGGGAAGCCGGCGCGCTCGATCGCGCGCTCGAGCTCGGCCGCCCGGGCCCGGGGCGCGTTGACCACGATGAGGTTCTGCATCGTGGTGGTCCGGAGCTCCCCGGTGCCGAAGCGCTCCGCGAGCCCGGCGACCTCGCGCATCTGGTCCGGGGTGAGCCGGCCCCGCAGGATCGGCAGGCCCGCGTAGACGAGCCCGGCCTGCTTCTGCGGATGGATCCCCACGTGGTCGCGATAGGCCTCCTCGGGCAGGGTCTCCGGGACCGCCGGATCGAGGGAAAAGCCCAGGCGCGCGTGGAGCGCGTTCAGGAACCGGTCCGGCGTCCAGCCGTGGTCGAGGAAGAGGAACTTGAGTCGCGCCTTCTCGCGGTTCTGGCGGAGCACGTCGCTGTCGCGGAAGATCTCGGAGACGCCCTTGACCACCGCGAGCACCTGGTCGGGCCGCACGAAGGCGTTGACCCGGAGCGCGAGATGCGGCTGGGTGGACAGCCCGCCGCCCACCCGTAGCGAGTAGCCCACGCGCCCGCTGTAGCCGTCGCGCACCGCGGTGAGACCCACGTCGTTGATCTCGGGATAGCTGCACCACACGCGGCAGCCGGTGATCGAGACCTTGTACTTGCGCGGCAGGTTGTAGAACTCGGCGCTGCCGTTCACCATCGCGGTCGCGGCCTCCACGAGCGGCGAGGCGTCCACGATCTCGTCGGCGTCGAGCCCGGCGAGCGGGCAGCCGGTGATGTTGCGCGTCACGTCGCCGCAGGTGCCCAGGCTGCTGAGCCCGCACTCGCCCAGCGCGGAGAAGATCGCGGGCAGGTCCTCGATCCGCACCCAGTGCAGCTGCACGTTCTGGCGGACGGTGAGATCGGCCACTCCGCGCGCGTGGCGCTCGGCCAGGTCGGCGAGCACGCGGAGCTGCGCGACCGACAGGATCCCGTTGGGGATGCGGACGCGCAGCATGAAGTAAGGCACCGCCTTCCCTTCTCCGCCCTTGCCTCCCACCGCGCCCACCCCGTCCCCCTGGGTATAGATGCCCCACCATCGGAAGTACGTGCCGAGCCACTCCGGGGGAATCGCCTGGAAGCCTTCCCGCGCGAAGCGGACGATCTCCGCGTGCGCGGCCCACGGGTTCAGCTCCCGCTTGAGCCGCTCCACCCGCTGCGCCTTGGTCTCCTTCGCCGCCTCGTTCACGTGCGTTCCTCCTGAAAACACGAAAGCCGAGTGGCGGCCGCCTCTTCACGGCCTCCACTCGGCTTTGCGTCTCGGTGCTACGACGTTCGGCTGCTAGAAGGCCTGGGGTGCGCCCGGACAACAACCCGGGCAACAACAGCGATGCGCACGCCTGCTGACGACGGCCTTCCTCATGCCGGGAATACTACATAAACTTGAGCGGGATTGTCAAGAACTCATAAGTACCCGAACTTCCTGCTTGGGAAGCGGCACCTGGATCCCCGCGGCCGCGAACCGATCGACCAGGGCCCGGTAGAGCTCGGCCTCGGCGGCCACGACGTCGGCCACCCGCACCCAGGGGTTGACCCCGACCCGAACGCCGGCCAGCTCGAGCTGGGCCACCCCGACCACCGGAGAAGGATCCGTCAACACCCGGGAGTTGGCTACAACCACCTCGCGCACCATGGCCAGCACCGCGGCCAGGTCCGAGCCGTGCGGCACCATCACGGCCAGGTGGATCTGGCGGGTGTTACCGAAGTTGTGGAGGATCTCCCCGACGATCTTGCGGTTGGGAATGATGATGCGGGACCGATCGGGGTGGAGCAGGGTGGTCGAGAACAGCTCGATCGTGTGCACGTCGCCCTTCATGCCGACCACCTCGACGTGCTCGCCCACCCGGAACGGCTTGGTGAAGATGATGGTGAGCCCCGCGATGACGTTGCCCAGCACCCCCTGGAGCGCGATGCCGATGCCGAGGCCGGCCACGCCGATGCCGGCCACCAGCGGGGCGATCTGGAAGCCGAACTTGTCGAGCGCGATCACCAGCGCGAACAGCAGGACCACGACTCTCACGACCCGCACCATCAGCCGCCGCATCGGCGGCTCGAGCGCCATGCGGGTGAGCGGCCGCTCCACCACGTTGCCCACCCACCACGCGACGGCGAAGCCGACGCCGAGGATGACGAACGCGCCGAGGACCTGGAACCCGTAGCGGATCGCGAGATCGATGATCAGATCTTGGGCGGGCATGGGCGCCTCCCGGTCATGACCGCGGGCCGTGAGAGTCTGTCGATCATTGCGCTGCGCGTGCCTCAGCGCTCTTTGGTCAAGAACGTATCGTTGCGGTTCTTCGACCAGCACGCCTCGTTCTTCTCGGTGCAGCCCGGCCGCTCCTTGCCGTAGGAGATCGTGGTGATCCGCGAGGCCTCGACCCCGTTGGACACGAGGTAGTTCATCGCCGCCTTGGCCCGCCGCTCGCCCAGGGCCAGGTTGTACTCGGCGGTACCCCGCTCGTCGCAGTGGCCTTCGATCAGCACGAGCTGGTTGGGGTTGGCCTTGAGATAGGCCGCGCTGGCCGTGAGGGTCTGGGTGTCATCGGGCCGGAGGTCGGCCTTGTCGAAGGCGAAGAAGATCTGCTTGAGCGCGGTGTTGCTCCGGTACTCCTTGGGCGGCGCCGGCGGGGCGGGCGCGGGAGCGGGCGCGACGGTGGGCGGCGCCACCGGAGCCGGCGCGACCGGAGCCGGGGCCGGCGTGGGCGGCGCCACCGCGGCGGGCGGGATCGGCGGCGGAGCGGTCGCGGCGGTCATCGCGGGGCGTTTCGGGCAGCCCGCGAGGAGCAGGGTAAGCGAGATGATCGGCAGCAGCGTGGCGACGGTACGGACGCGTCTATTCATGGTCCGGTTCTCCTGATGGTCGACGTTGGACTATTTCTTCATGCGCTGCTCGAGACCACGCAGCAGCTTCTCGGCCTGGTCGATGTTGCGGCGGGCGTTGGCGTTGCTCGGGTCCATCTCGAGGACCACACGCCACTCCGCGATGGCTTCCTTGAGCTTCTCCTCGCGGTAGAAGCGCACGCCCTGGGTGTAGTGCTGCTCGATGATGCGGGTGCGGGCCTGGCGGAGGAGGCTGGGCACGTCCTCGTAGTCGGGCTGAAGGCGCGCCAGCTGGTTGAGGCTCTGGATCGACTCGGGGTAGTGGCGCGCCTCCATCTGGCTCTTGGCCTGCCCGTAGAGCGCCTGCTTCTTGAGGGTCAGGCCCTCGCGGTCGCCCGGCTTGCCGGACAGGAACTTGTCCACCGTCGCGATGGCGTCGGGATAGTCGCTGCGTTCGAGCGCCTCGCGGGCCTCCACGAGCAGCGGATTGACCTCGGGGACGAACTCCTCCTTGGCCGAGGGCCCCGCCGGCGCGGTGGGGCCCGGGGTCGGACCCGGGCGCGGCACGTCCGGGGTGGGAATGGCCGCGACCACCGGCGGGGGCTTGCGCGCCTCCGGGTGCACGAACGGCACGCCGGGGATCTCGGGGATCTTGAGCGTGGCGCCCGGGGTCAGGCGCGGATTGGGCGGGAGCTGGTTGGTCTCCCAGATCACCTCACCCCGCGAGCGGTCGCCGTAGTAGCGCTGGGCCAGCGCGGTCAGCGTGTCCCCCGCCCGCACGGTGTGGGTGAGGAACTCCACCTCGCGCGTGTCGCTCTGGAGCGCGTCGAAGGCGGGGCGGTTGAACGGGTCGAGCGCGAGGGCGGCGAGGAACTTGCGGCGCGCCTCCACCTGCACGCCGCGGGCGAGCGCCTTGCGCCCCTCGTCGAGCCGCTCGGCCACCGCCTGGTCGATGCGCGCCTGCAGGGCCCGCAGCGACTCGCGCGTCCGCGCGTCCGCGGGCGCGATCGCGAGCGCGATCTTCCATTCCTCGGCCGCGCGCCGGAGCTGGCCGTCGCGCTCGAGCGCCTCCGCCTGCTGGCGGTGCCGCGCCGCGAGCGGATCGCGCGCGGCCGCGGCGGGCCCCGCGCCGGGCTCGCTCGGGGTGGAGGCGGTCATCGAGGCGCAGCCGCTCAGGGCCAGGCCGAGCGCCGCGGCGGCGAGCCATCCGCGCCCCGCGGCACTCACCTCAGGTTCTCCTCCTGGAAGACGTTCAGGTTCTTGACGAAGTCGTCGAGCGTCATCTCGGAGTAGATCTGGCTGCGGTGGCCCGCGAGCGGCCGCACGAAGGAGGCATTGCCCTGGCGGCGCACCGAGAAGGCGGCGATGTAGCCGTACTCCTTCACCTTCGGCAGCAGGCCTTCCTCCCAGCGCCCGTAGGGGTAGGCCAGGATCGGGCTCCGGCGGCCGAGGTTGCGATTGAACAGCTCCTGCGGCTGCTCGAGCTCCGCCTGCATGCGGCGCGCGTACTGGGCCTCCGTCTCGCCCTGGGCGCGACGCAGGTCCGCGTGGGTCTTGCTGTGGGCCTGGATGTCCATGCCCGCGGCGGCCATCTCGCGCAGGTCGGCCCACGAGAGCGAGGCGCGTCCCGCGCCCACCCAGTCCGTATAGATGAAGAGGGTCGCGGTGAAGCCCAGCTCCCGGAGGACCGGATAGGCGTGGTCCTTGAACGCGTGGTAGCCGTCGTCGAAGGTCAGCACGACCGCGCGCTGGGGGAGCTGCCGGTTGAGGCGGGTGAACTCGATGAACTCGGCGAGGCTCACCACCCGGTAGCCGTTGGTCTTGAGGTACCGCATCTGCTCGCGGAAGCTCGCGGCGGCCAGCACGAGCCGGCCCTTCGCCTGCTCGGCCAGGTTGTGGTAGGTGAGGATCGGCACGATCTGGTACCCGCCCGGCGTGACCCCGGCCGGGTTCCAGGGCCGGCGCGGGATCACGACCTCCTGGCCGGGCGCGAAGGCGCGGAGCCCGGTGTAGTCCTCGATCATCCACGCCTTGTCGGCGCCACCCAGGTAGCGCTCGGCGAGCGTCTCGAGCGTGTCGCCGGGCTGGGCGAAGGCGACGATGAAGTCCTCCGACTGGTACGCGGCCGGACGCGACCCCGGCGGGCCGGGCGCGGCGGTAGGCGCCGGGGCCGGCGCGGGACCGGTCGCGGTGGCGCAGGCGCCGAGCCACAGCGCCGCGACGCAAACCAGTAGAGCCGATCCACGCGTGCGTCGCATCGTCATCCCCATATCCTACGCGACCGGGACGAGAACCCGCTCACACTACGGGCGCCAGGCCGAGAACCTCGTAGACCTCGACCTCCTCTTCCTTGCCCTTGACCCGGATCCGCCCCAGCGGGCGCGCGTCGACCAGGTCGCGCACGCGCTCGTAGGTGCGGTGGCTGATCAGGATCTGGCCGGGCTTGGCGTTGGACTCGAGCCGGGCCGCGAGATTGACGCTGTCGCCGATCACCGTGTACTCCATGCGGTCCTCGGTGCCCACCGTGCCCGCCACCGCCTCGCCGGCGCTGACCCCGATGCCGACCGAGATGGCCTCCTTGCCGTCGCGGGCCCGCTTCTCGTTTAGGCCGCTAATTCCTTCCTGCATGGCGAGCGCGGTCCGGATCGCGCGCGCGGAGTGGTCGGGATGCGCCATCGGCGCGCCGAACACCGCCATCACCGCGTCGCCCAGGAACTTGTCGAGCGTGCCGTCGAACTTGAACGTGGTCTCGATCATCAGATTGTAGAAGTCGTTGAGCAGCAGCACGACCTCTTCCGGGGCGAGCCGCTCCGACATCGGGGTGAACCCCCGGACGTCGCAGAAGAGCACGGTGACCTGGCGCCGCTCGCCGGAGAGCACGAGGTTCTCCGGGTCCTTCAGGATCTCCTCCACGACCTCGCGCGCCACGTAGCGCGTGAACGCGCGCTTGATCATCTCCTTCTCGCGCAGGCTGCGTGCCATCCGGTTGAAGGACTCGGTCAGCACGCCCAGCTCGTCGCGGGAGGCCACCGGCAGGGCGATGTTGAAGTTGCCCGCCGCGATCGCCCCGGTGGCCCCGCGCCGGCGAGACCGGCCAGGACCATGAGCAGGGTGATCAGCAGGGCCTGGTTGCGCGCGCTCGCGAGCGCCGCGGTGATGGCCTCCTCGCTGAAGCCCAGGTAGAGCGCGCCGACCGGCACGCCGCCGTAGATGAGCGGCACCGCGAAGTCGATGATGCGGCCCTGCGGGGTCTTGTAGGTCTGGATCAGCACCTGGTTCGTGAGGGGCTCCAGCCCCTTGGGCCGCACCACCGGGGTCTTGACCGCGCGGGCGTCGGAGTGGGCGAGGGTGTTGCCGTCCTGATCCGACACGATCACGTAGGCCACGTCCGGGTCCTTCATCGCGTCGGTGACCAGCACGCCCAGGGTCAGCTCGTCGTTGGTGAGGAGCGGGGTCTTGGCCCCGGCCGCGAAGTTCTCGGCCATGGTGAGCCCGCGCTTGGTCATCTCCGCGGTCAGGCTCTGCTGCTGCTGGCGGAGGAGGAAGAAGCCCACGAGGGCGACGGCCAGGACCACGAGCGCGGTGATCAGGAGGCTGAGCTTGACCTTGAGCGGGACGCGGATCGCGATCTGATCCGGCGGGGTCGCCGCCGCGGCCATGGTGACCGCCGGGGGGGCCACGGTCGCGGTGACGGGGGTCGTATCCACCCCCCGATTCTACAGCCCGTGCAGCGGGAATATCCTGTCCTGGATCTCCCCCACCTGCCGGCGCGCGTACTCCTCGGCCCAGCGGCGGGTGTCGGGGGGCGAGGCCTCGACGGGGTCGTCGAGCGAGAGGATCCCCAGCCCGAGCCGCTGCATGTCCCGGTGGCTCTCGCGCGGCAGGTCCCGGGGCAGGTCCAGGTCGTTCATGGCCGCCCACGCCGCCGTCCAGGCCCGCGCCACATTGGTCAGATCGTAGCCGCCCCCGCCCAGCGCGACCACCCGGGGCGCCAGGGGCAGCAGCCGCTTCACCGCGCGGGTGAAGCCCTGAACGGTGAGGCTCAGGTGGGTGAGCGGATCGGTCCGGTGCGAGTCGATGCCGAGCTGGATGACCAGCACGTCGGGCTTGAAGGCGGTCACCAGCGGCGGGACGACCGCCTCGAAGGCCTCATGGTAGACCGCGTCGTCGGTCAGCGGCTGGAGCGGCACGTTGACCGAGTACCCGAGGCCCGCGCCCTCGCCCATCTCCACCACGAAGCCGGTGCCGGGGAAGAGCCGGTCGCCGCGCTCGTGGGTGGACACGGTGAGCACGTTGGGATCGTCGTAGAACGCGAACTGCACCCCGTCGCCGTGATGCGCGTCGATGTCCACGTAGGCCACCCGCAGGCCGCGCTGCCGCAGCCGCATGATGGCCAGCACCGCGTCGTTGACGTAGCAGAAGCCGGAGGCGCGCCCGGGCATCGCGTGGTGCAGGCCGCCCGCGAAATGGAAGGCCCGGGTGGCCTCCCCGTCCGCGACCAGCCGGGCCGCGAGCAGGGAGCCGCCGGCGCCAAGCTGGGCGGCCTCCCACAACCCGGGGAATATCGGGTTGTCGCCCGGGCCGAGCCCGTAGCTCGCCGCGTTCGGCACCCAGTCCCCCGCGCTCACCGCGCGCAGGATCTCGATGTACTCGCGCGAGTGGAAGCGGGCGATCTCCTCGAGCTCGGCGCGCTCGGGGGCCCACACCTTGGCGCGGGGCAGCGCGGTGAGGCCGTAGGCCTCCATGAGCCGCCACGTGAGCCCGAGCCGCTCCATGCGGAGCGGGTGCTCCGGCCCGTAGTCGAACTGGCGCCACTCGTCGGAGTAGATGATCGCGGTGGTCATGGGCGGTCAGGGTCCATTGCGATAGCTCAATCCCGCTATTATTTCCGTATCCGCTCGGCTCGCCTGCGGCTGCGCCTCGCCAAGCCACTGCCGCGCGTCCAGGTTCCCGATTTGCCGCCGGACTTCTCGACGAGGCAGAGGTCGGTGAGGACGATGCCCTTGTCGACGGCCTTCACCATGTCGTACACGGTGAGGCCGGCGACCGCGGCCGCGGTCAGCGCTTCCATCTCCACGCCGGTCTTGTCCACCGTGCGCACCCGCGCGTGCACCGTGATGGTGGAGCGGCGGGCGTCGAGCACGAACTCCACGTCCACGCCGGTGATGCGCAGCGGATGGCACAGGGGAATGAGGTCGGGCGTGCGCTTGGCCGCCATGATGCCGGCGGTACGGGCCACCCCGAGCACGTCGCCCTTCGCGAGCTGGCCGGCGCGGACCGCGGCCAGCGTCGTCGCCTTCATCTTGAGGGTGACGCGGGCGGCCGCCTCCCGGACCGTCTCCGACTTGGCGGAGACGTCCACCATCCGGGCTTCACCCGCAGGGGTCAGGTGGGAGAGGCCACGAAAGCCCGGCATCTCCCGGGACGGGGACATCGGTCGGGTGGGAACCCGACTCAGGCGTGGGTCGCGGCGCGCGCGTGCCGGAGCAGGGTCTCCATCCGGTCCTTCGCGATGAGCTTGAGCTTCTTGAGCTCGCTCACGCGCCACTGCTGATCGGGAGCCAGGAATCCGCGCGCGCTCAGCGCGGCCAGCTCTTCCTCATAGCGGTGGTGCTCTTCGCGGAGGGTGCGGAAGTCGTGGTTCTCGGCGGTGAGTCGCTCGATGAAGGCTTCCGTGTCGGGCATGCGGACCTCCTTGCGAGGCGGTTGACCCTGCCCCAGCCAGCGTCAGTACACGCGTTATACTCCCCGCCTCTTCGGACTGTCAAGGCTTGGCGTGGCGCAGGAGATGGGGGGCGGTGGCCTTGAAGTGGGCGGTCACCGGGCTGCCGGCGGCAAAGCCCAGGTCATCGACGGAGCGTTGCGTCACCAGGGCCACGAGGGGGAATCCACAGTCAATCACCACGCGCACATGGGGACCGCTCGGCACCAGGCGCTGGACCGTGCCCCCCAACCGGTTGAACTCCCGCGTCCCGCCCGGTTTGGGGGCGCCCGGGAAGATCGTTACGTCCTCCGGTCTCACGCAAAGACGCACGTACTCGCCCGCTTCGGCCCGCTGCGCGACCTCGACCATCTGCCCCCCGACGTCCACCAGCGCCAGATCCCGGCTCCAGTCGATGACGCGCCCGTCGAGGATGGTCTCCACCCCCACGAATCGCGCGACCTCCTCGGAGGCGGGAGCCCGGAACACCTGGGCTGCGTCGTCGAGCTGAACGAGGCGGCCACCCATGAGGACGCCGACCCGATCCCCCAGGGTCATGGCCTCGGCGCGGTCGTGCGTCACTAGCACGGTGGTCGTGCGCTCCTGCCGGAGGATGCGGGCGAAATCATCGAGCAGCGCCTCGCGAGTGGGCTGGTCCAGCGCCGAGAAGGGCTCGTCGAGCAGGAGCAGTTCCGGCTCGAGCACGAGGGCGCGAGCCAGCGCGGTCCGCTGCGCCTCGCCGCCCGAGAGGGTACGCGCCTGGCGGGACCCCAGGTGCCCGATGCCGAGCCGCATGAGCCACGCGTCCACCCGCGGGGAGGTCTGGCGGGCGTCCACTCCACGGAAGCGAAGGCCGAGGGCCACGTTGTCCCGAACCGTGGTATCGGCGAGGAGCGGCTCCTGGAAAGCGCTGGCCATGCGCCGGCGAACCTCGAGGCCGTTGGCCGGGCTGACGGGCTCGCCCTGGAACCGCACGCTACCCCCGGTTGCCGGCTCGAGCAGGCCCATCACCCGGAGCAGGGTCGACTTGCCGGCGCCGTTGGGACCGATCACCGCCAGGACCTGACCTGGCTCCACGGTCAGCTCGGGGATGTCCAGGACGGTACGCCCGGCGCGAGCGACCCGGATGCCGTGCAGGGCCACGACCGGCGGCGGGGTCACGCGGAGGGCAGCACGTGGATCGCGCCGCGGTGGAGCGAGAACTGCCAGTGCCGGTCGCGATCGATTTCGAGGATCTCGTAGACGAGCCGCGGCACCTCGAGCTCGAGGTCGTAGTCGCCCTGCGCGGCGACACCCGGCTCGTCGAGGCGGATGAAGAGCGTCCACGAGGCGCCCAGGTCCATCTCCCGCACGACGGTGCCGGACATGAGGTTCATGTGATGCGAGCCATCCACGCCGGTGCGATCCTTGCGGATCAGGCGCACATACTCGGGCCGGATGAAGAACGCGAGCGGGCTATCCGGCGCGGGCAGGTACGAGCGGGTCGGCGAGTTCACCGCCTCGAGCACCTGGCCGCGCCAGCGGAGTTGGATTCGGTCGGCGGTGGCCTTCAGCGTGACCCCCTGCACCAGGTTCCGGATCCCCATGATGCGAGCCACGCTGCGCGACGAGGGCTGCGACAGGAGCTCGGCGCGGGGCGCCGCCTGGATGACGCGCCCTTCCTCGTAGACCACGATGCGGTCGCCCAGCCGGTAGGCCTCGGTGAGGTCGTGGGTGACCAGCACCGCCGCGACGCCCCAGCCGGTGAGAATGCTCCGCAGCTCGTCGCGCAGGGCCTGGCGTAGCGGCAGATCGAGCGCGGAGAGGGGCTCATCCAGCAGGAGCAGCGCCGGATCGGTGGCGAGGGCGCGGCCGAGAGCCACCCGCTGGCGCTGACCGCCCGACAGCTCGCGCGGATAGCGCTCCGCGAAGGCCTCGAGCCCGAGGCGCGCCAGCACCTCGTCCTCGCGGCGACGCCGGTCGGTCCGAGCGCGCTGGCCCAGGCCGAATCCAACGTTGCCGCGCACGGTGAGGTGCGGGAACAGCGCGTAGCCCTGGAACACGTAGCCGACGCGCCGGCGCTGGGGCGGCACGTCGATGCCGGCCGCGGCGTCGAAGAGCACGTGGCCGTCCACCACGATGCGCCCGGCGTCGGGGCGCACGAGCCCGGCCAGGCACTGCAGCGTGAGGGTCTTGCCCGCTCCGGAGGGCCCAAAGAGCGCGGCGACGCCGGCGCCCGCGCTCCACTCGACGTCGAGCGTGAAGCCCGGCAGCGACTTGCGGATCGCGACCTCGAGCCGGCTCGTCATGCCGCGCGGGCGCCCAGGCGATTGGCCGCGATCAGCACGAAGCAGGAGAGCGCGGTGAGCACCGCGACGAGCCCGAGGGCCTCGGCACTCTCGCCGGTCTGCACCGCGGTGTAGATGGAGAGCGGCACGGTCGCGGTGCGGCCGGGGATGTTGCCCGCGAGCATCAGGGTGGCGCCGAACTCGCCGAGCGCCCGCGCGAACGCGAGCACGAGGCCGGCCAGGATGCCGTTGCGGGCGAGCGGCAGGGTGACTTCGAGCACGGTGCGCAGCTCGGAGTGGCCGAGGGTATAGGCCGCGCGCTCCAGATCACGGTCCACCGACTCGATGGCCGCGCGCACCGTGCGCACGAGAAGCGGCAGCGCCATCACGGTGGCCGCGATCACCGCCGCGTACCAGGTGAAGGCCACGGTCCAGCCGGTCGCCTCGTAGAGCGGCGCGCCCAGCAGCCCGCGGCGGCCGAGCAGCACGATCAGGTAGTAGCCGACCACGGTGGGCGGCAGGACCAGCGGCAGCGTCACCAGCAGGTCCACCAGGTTCTTGCCCCAGAAGCGGCGGCGGGCCAGCGCGTAGGCGATGGGAATGCCGACGAGCGCGTTGAGCGCCGTGGCCGCCACCGCCACCTGGAGCGACAGCCGAAGGGCGGAGATGCTGTCCGGGCTCACGATGGGTGTCCTGGGTGCCGGGGTAGTATGCCACGCTCGGTCACGCCCAGGGTCGGGACGCAGACCCGGGCCGTCCGCCCATCGGCGCGGGACACCTCGGTCACCGTCACCTCGACCCCGTAGACCTCGCGGAGGCTCTCGCGGGTGATCACCGCATCCGGCGGCCCGAGCCGGGCCAGGCGGCCCTGGTGGAGCAGCGCCACCCGGTGCGCGCAGAGGAACGCGTGGTCCGGGTCGTGCGTCGAGAGCATCACCGCGATGCCGCGGTGGGCGAGCCGCTCGATCTCGCCGAGCACGCGCACCTGGTTGCCGATCCCGTCGAGTCCGGCCGGCACGGCGGTGGGCACGCGCTCGGACCAGGCCGGCACCTGCGCCCACACCAGGACGCAGGCGCGTGCGCTCCAGCTCGTGGCGGTCAGCACCGCGTCCCGCTCGATGCGGGCGATGGACGGCGCGCCGCCAAAGATCGAGACCTCGCCGCGCACTCCCTCGAGCGGGCCCAGCCCGTAGAGGTGCGCCACCGCCGACAGCGCTTCGAGGTCGACGTGCCCGCGGACGTCGCCGCCGAGGACGTCCCGCTGGGCCCCGGCCCAGCGGACCCCGGGGCCGGGAGCGGTCGGTGACCCGGCGCTCAGAGCAGCCGCCCGGCCGCGATCAGCGCGCCCCGGCGGGCGGCGGCTGGAAGCCGAAGCGGCTCAGCACCGCCCGGCCGTCGGAGCTCGACAGCAGATCGAGGAACGCCTGGGCGAGCGCGCCCTGCTTGGACGCGGCCACGACCGCGCCCGGGTAGATGACGGGGCGATAGCTGTCCTCGGGCGGGCGGAAGGCTTCCTTCACGCCCTGCGCGCGCGACGCCGCGTCGGTGGTGTAGACGAACCCGGCGTCCACCTCGCCGCGGGCCACGTACTCGAGCACCTGGCGTACGTTCTCGGAGAAGACGAGCTTGGATTGCAGGCGATCCCACAGGCCGAGCGCCCGCATGCTCTCCTCGGCGTACTGCCCGGCCGGCACCGTCTTGGGGCTGCCGATGACGATGCGCCCCACCCGCGCCTCGAGCAGGTCCGTCGGCTTGGTGATGTCGACCTTCGAGTCGACGGGCTTGATCACGACGAGGACGTTGCGGGCGAAGGCTCGCCAGCTGGCCGTGACGATCAGCTTCTGCTTCTCCAGCTCGTCCATCTGCCGCTGCGCGGCCGAGAGGAAGACGTCGACCGGCGCGCCCGCCTCGATCTGTTTCTGCAGATCGCCCGAGGCGCCGAAGTTGTAGCGCAGCGTCACGCCCGGCCGCGCGGCCATGAACCCGCGCCCCATCTCCTCGGTCGCCTCCTTCAGGCTGACCGCGACCGACAGGATGACCTCCTGCGCGCGAGCCCCGGGCGCGGCGACCAGCACCGCCGAGAGGGCGACCGCGAGAATCTTCATGAATCGCATCATCCGCCTCCTGAGCGCACGCTCCATCGTGATCGTTTCAGCTCCCGACGATCCCACTCGCCTCCACGCTGGCCGAGGCGCTCTGGGTGGCCATGCGCAGCATCTCGAGCGCGGCCACGCCGAACGAGACCTGGAATCCGTCCGGTGTGCGCAGCGTCACGATGACGGTCCCCGGCTGCGGGCTCCGCTCCACTTCCCAGCTCCCCAACGGGTATACCACGCGCATGGTGTCGTCGTGGTACCGCCGGCGCAGCGAGCGTCGCACCATCTCGGGCAACGTCATCATGAGGGCGTTCAGGCACTCGGCGGGCAGGACGAGGGTCCCGGGCTGGGCCCGCTGGTCGGTCACGTGGGTGGCGAACGACTCGCCGTCCGGAGACACGTCGGGCCACGGCAGCGTGGGCTAGCGCCGGGCGCGGCGCGGCATCACCGGCGAGCGATGACGAGGGGTCCCGGCGACGGAGCGAGCGCGGCGCCCGGACCGCGAGCCGGTCGCCCGCGCCGCATCGAGCGCGGCGAGATCCGGGGCGCTCGCCCGGGCGGCCGCCCGCTCGACCGCGCGATAGCGGGCGATGACGTCGTGACCCAGATCGGTGAGCGCGGCACCACCGCCCCGCGCCCCGCCCGGCTGAGTCGTGACCAGCGGAGACCTGAACGACCGGTTCAATCCGTCGACGAGCGTCCACGCGCGACGGTAGGACATGCCCATCGCCCGGCCGGCTGCCGAGATCGATCCCGACTCGCCCACCAGCTCGAGCAGCTTGACCTTGCCGGGCCCGATGGCGCCGTGATCCGTCAGGTCGATGCGGATGGTCAGCCTGGCCACGGCCGGTAGGGTACCATCGCGAGCGGCGCGCGCACGACGCGATCAAGAACGTCCTCCGCGCTAGCCCCGCCGGCGTTGCTGGATCCAGCTCAGCGCCCAGTTCACCAGGAAGGTGATCAGCAGCAGGATCACCGACAGCGCGATGGCGACGTCGAAGTTGCCCTTGCCGGTCTCGAGCACGGTGGCGGTGGTGAGCACGCGGGTGGAGCCCCGGATGTTGCCGCCCAGCATCATGGACGCGCCCACCTCGGAGATGACGCCGCCGAAGCCCGCCATCACCGCGGCCAGCATCGGCAGCCGCGCCTCCTTGAGGAGCACCCAGATCATCTGGCTCCGGGACGCACCGAGCCCCAGCATCTGCGAGCGGAACGCCTCCGGCACCTGCTGCACCGCGGCCAGGGTGAGCCCGGTCACGATCGGCGCCGCGATCACGAACTGGCCCGCGACCATCGCGGTGGGCGTGTAGAGCAGCTCGAGGAAGCCGAGCGCGCCGTTGCGCCAGAGCAGGATCGTGACGAAGAGCCCGACCACCACCGGGGGCAGGCCCATGCCGGTGTTCACGAGGCTCACGACGAGCGCGCGGCCCGGGAAGCGCGAGAGGGCCAGCAGCGCGCCCACCGGGATGCCGACGAGGAGCGAGAGCAGGGTGGCGGTGGCGGAGACCTGGATGGACAGCCAGGTGATCCACCAGACCTCCGGGTCGCCGGCGGCGAGGAGCCGGAGCGCTTCGAGGATGCCCTGCCCGAACAGGCCCACGGCGCGGGCGGCTCCGCCTAGAGGTCCTCGTCCTTCTTGCCGGCCACCGGGACGAACAGCGCCTGGCCGTGCTTGTCCACGCCGAACGCGCGGATCACCGCCTGGGTCTCGGAAGCCAGCATGAACTCGGCGAACGCCTTGCCGCCGGTCGCGTTCACGCGCGGGCCGTTGGCCGGGTTCACCTCCATGACCGAGTAGATGTTCAGCAGCGGGCGGTCCTTCTCGACGAGGATCGGCAGGTCCACCCGCTTCTGGAACGCGAGGTAGGTCCCGCGGTCGGTCAGGGTGTAGGCGCGGCGGTCATTGGCGATGCCGAGCGTCTGTCCCATGCCCTGCCCGGATTCGATGTACCAGGCGCCCTTCGGCTCGACGCCGGCCTGCTTCCACAGCCCCTGCTCGAGCACGTGGGTGCCCGACTTGTCGCCGCGGGAGACGAAGCGGGACTGGCTCTCCGCGATGCGGGTGAGCGCGGCCACCGCCTTCGGCAGGCCCTTGATCTTCGCGGGATCGTCGGCCGGCCCGATGATCACGAAGTCGTTGTACATGACGAGCCGCCGGTTGCTCATCTTGCCGTCCTCGACGTACTTCTTCTCGAGCCCCGGCGCGTGGGCCAGGGTGACGTCGGCCTCGCCGCGGGCGGCGAGGGCGAGCGCTTGCCCGGTGCCGACCGAGATGGTCTTCACGGTGAGGCCGGTCTTTTTTTCGAACATCGGCACCAGCACGTCGAGCAGGCCCGAATCCTGGGTGCTCGTGGTGGTGGAGAGGATGACGGTGCTGGACTGGGCGAGGGCCGGCCCGGTCCAGCTCGACATCTGGCCGGCCGTCGCCAGCCAGAGTATCGCGATCAATCGAAGCATCATGACGTGCCTCCGTGACGCATGCGCCAGTCGTCGGAATCGGGGAGAAGAGGGGCGCGCCCTCGGTGCGCGAGGGCGAATGTCACTATGCACACGGCAGCATACAAGCTCACCCCAGCATAGTCAACGCGGGCGGCCCGAGCGTTGACTATGCTCGTTCCAGCACAGTAGACTCGCCTCCGGCTCGCCGCGACTCGGTGTATCATGGCGAGCGCGCGCCCAACCCCCAGGAGACATCGATGCGACGATTCGATCTCGTTCTGCCGGACACCCTCGAAGACTGCCTGAAGATCCTCGCCGAGCGAGGCGCGCAGGCCAAGCTGGTGGCGGGAGGCACCGATCTCCTCCCCCAGATGAAGAACGGCGCTCTGAAGCCCGCGGTGGTGGTGGATCTCTCGGGCATCGCCCGGATCCGCCAGGTCCAGAACGGCAACGGCCTCCGCATCGGCGCCGGGGTCACCGCGCGCGAGCTCGAGCTGAGACCGGCCCTTCGCGGGGTCTACCTCGCGATCGCGGAGAGCGCGGCCATGGTCGGCTCGCTCCAGGTCCGCAACCTGGCCACGGTGGGCGGCAACCTCTGCAACGCCGCGCCCTCGGCCGACATGGCTCCACCCCTGGTGGCGCTCGAGGCCCAGGCGGTCATCGCGGGGCCGGGCGGTGAGAGGCGCGTGCCGGTGGCCGACTTCTTCACCGGAGTCCGCACGACGGTGCTCGCCCCGAACGAGCTGCTGGTCGAGCTGATCGTGCCGCCGCCGGGCGCCCACAGTGGCGGCCAGTACCTGCGGCACACCCCGCGGCGCGAGCTCGACATCGCGGTGGTCGGGGTGGCTTCTCAGCTCACCATGGCCGACGGCCGCTGCACCAAGGCGCGCATCGCGCTGGCCTCGGTGGCCCCCACGCCGGTCCGCGCCACCGCGGCCGAGCGGGCGCTCGAGGGCCAGGCGGTCACCCCCCAGCTCATCGAGCGCGCCGCGACCCTCGCGATCGAGGCGGCCAAGCCCATCGACGACCAGCGCGGCTCCATCGAGTTCCGCAGACACCTGGTCCGCGTCCTCACCCGTCGCACGCTCACGACCGCGCTCGCCCGCGCGAGCGCCTGATCCGGAGGCAGATCACCGTGGCCAAGCAGATCCTCCAGTGCACCGTGAACGGCGAGCCGGTCGAGGTGCTCGTCCAGCCGTACGTCACCCTCCTCGACGCCCTGCGCGAGGACATGGGCCTCACCGGCCCCAAGGAAGGCTGCGGCACCGGCGACTGCGGGGCCTGCACCGTCCACGTCGACGGCAAGGTGGTCGCGAGCTGCCTGATGCTCGCGATGCAGGCGCGCGGCCGGAAGGTCCGCACGATCGAGGGCCTGGCCGCCGCGGACACCACGCTCCACCCGCTGCAGGACGCGTTCGTCCGGCACGGCGTCCCCCAGTGCGGCTTCTGTATCCCGGGCGTGCTGATGGCGGCGACCGCGCTGCTCGAGGAGAACCCGCGGCCGTCCGAGGAAGAGATCCGCTACGGCATCGCCGGCAATCTCTGCCGCTGCACCGGCTACACCAAGATGGTGGCCGCGATCAGCGAGGCGGCGGGTACCCTCGCCTCGCAGAGGAGCGCTCGATGAGCACGATGAAGACCACGCGCGACATCAAGGGAGTGGGCGTCTCGATCCCGCGGCCGGACGGCCCCGAGAAGGTCACCGGCCGGGTGCAGTACGTGGCCGACATCCAGCCCAAGGGCCTGCTGCACGCCAAGCTGCTGCGCAGCCCGCACGCGCACGCCCGCATCGTCTCGATCGACACCAGCGCGGCGAAGGCCTTGCCGGGCGTGCGCGCGGTGCTGACCGCCAAGGACATCCCGCACCTCAAGAAGAAGGCCCCGACGCGCGCCCACGCCGTCCTCGCCATCGACCGCGTGGTGTTCATGGGCCAGCCGGTGGCCGCGGTGGCCGCCGACGAGCTGTCGATCGCCGAGGAGGCCCTCGATCTCATCAAGGTCGAGTACCAGGTGCTGCCCGCCTCGATCGACCCGCTCAAGGCCATGCTGCCCGGCGCCCCGCCGGTGGCCGACGCGGGCACCGAGGCCGACACCAGCGAGGCGCTCGCCCACTCCGCGGTGGCCATCGCCAAGAGCGAGGCGCCCGCCAAGGCGGTGAACATCTCGCAGCAGGCGCGCCTGCAGCGCGGCGATCCGGCCAAGGGCTTCGCCGAATCCGATCACGTGCTCGAAAAGACGTACCGCGTGCCGATGGTGCACCAGGGCTATCTGGAGGCGCACGCCGTCCTGGCCGAGTGGGACCGCAACGGCCTGCTCACCCTGTGGGCCAGCACCCAGGGCTCGTTCAACACGCGCTCCGAGGTCGCCGACGTGCTCGGCATCCCCGAGAACCAGATCCGGGTCATCCCGGTGGAGTGCGGCGGCGGCTTCGGCGGCAAGATCCGCGCGCTCTGCGAGCCGATCACCGCGGTGCTGGCGCAGGTCACCAAGCGCCCGGTGCGCTACGTGATGACGCGGCGGGAGGAGCTGCAGGCGGGCATGCCCGCCCCGCAGGTCATCATCAAGCTCAAGACCGGCGTCAAGCGCGATGGCACCCTGATGGCGCTGGACGCGGAGACCGTCATCGACTCCGGCGCCTACTCCGGCGCGGTGCTCGCGGTGAGCGCGGTCTTCCTCGGCAGCATGTACAAGTGGCCGTCGTTCGACGTCCGCGGCTTCGAGGTGCTGACCCACAAGCCGAGCGTGGCCGCGTATCGCGCACCGGTGGCGCCGCAGACCATCTTCGCGATCGAGTCACACATGGAGCAGATCGCCCGCGACCTCGGCCTCGATTCGGTCGAGTTCCGGATGCGCCACCTGATCGCGCCCGGCGACCCGATGGTGAACGGCCAGCCGTGGCAGTCCAACGGAGCCAAGCAAGTACTGGGTCGCATCGCGGAGCATCCACACTGGAAATCCCGCAAGCAGTGGGTGGCCGCCGCGGGCAAGAACGGCAAGCGTCGCGGCGTGGGCCTGGCCCTCGGTGGCTGGCTCGGCGGGCTCCAGCCCACCGGGGCGACCGTCCGCTTGAACCCCGACGGCTCGCTCGCGGTGCTCACCGGCCAGGTGGACATCGCGGGGACGAACATCTCGCTGGCCCAGATCGCGGCGTCCGCCTACGGGGTGGACACGGACCTGGTCCGCATCACCACCGGTGACACCGACGTCGCGCCCATGACCGGGCTGAGCGCGGGCAGCAAGACGATCTACACCGTCGGCGCCGCGGTGCTGCAGGCCGCGGAGGATGCCCGGCGGCAGACGTTCGAGATCGCGGCCGCGGAGCTCGAGGCCTCGGTCCACGACCTCGAGCTGGTCGACGGCAAGGTCACGGTCCGCGGCATGCCCGACAAGGGCATCACGCTGGCCAGCATCGGCAAGAAGGGCAACCTCTACATGTCGAAGACCCCGCCGGTGCTCGGCAAGGCCAACCCGGCGTTCACCCAGCAGGCCCCCGGTTTCGCGGCCCAGCTCGCGCGGCTCGAGGTGGATCCGGACACCGGCGAGGTCACCATCCAGGACTTCGTGATCGTCCAGGACGTGGGCCGGGCGATCAACCCGCTCGGGGTCGAGGGACAGATGCAGGGTGGCGCGGTGCAGAGCCTCGGCATCGCGCTCACCGAGGGGCTCATGTTCGACGACAGCGGGCGGCTCACCAATCCGAGCCTGCTCGACTATCGCAAGCTGACCGCGGCGGACCTGCCCAACCTCGAGACCATCATCGTCGAGGTGCCGGCGCCCGCCGGGCCCTTCGGCGCGCGCGGGGTGGGCGAGCCGCCGATCATCCCGGCGCCCGCCGCGATCGCCAACGCCATCCAGGACGCGACCGGGGCGCGCCTGACCGAGCTGCCGATGAGCCCGGAGCGCATCGCGCTGGCCCTGGTCAACGGCAAGCACTGAGCGCTCCCCCGCGGACGGGCATGCGCTCGCCGGCCGCGGCTGACATCCGGCACGATCTGGTCCTCGTGGGTGGTGGTCACGCCCACATCCAGGTGCTCAAGCGCTGGGCCATGGCCCCCGTCCCGGGGGCGCGCCTGACCCTCGTCGTGGACCGGCCGATCGCGGTCTACTCCGGCATGGTGCCGGGCTTCGTGGCCGGCCAGTACCCGCGCGAGGGCCTCGAGATCGACGTGCGGCCGCTCGCGCTGCGCGCGGGGGCGCGCTGCCTCGTCGCCCCCGCCACCGGGCTCGACACGGGCGCGCGGCGCCTCGTCCTGGCCGGACGCCCGCCGATCGCCTACGACACCGTGTCCTTCGACGTGGGCTCCACGGTGGCGGGGCTCGAGCTGCCCGGCGTCCGCGAGCACGCGATCCCCACGCGCCCCATCGGCGAGTTCGTCCGCCGCGTGGACGAGGTGCTGGCCGCCGCGCGAGGCCGCGACATCGCGCGCATCGTCGTGGTCGGCGCGGGCGCGGGCGGCGTCGAGGTGGCTTTCGCCCTCGCGACGCGGCTCCGCCGGGAGCGCGACGGGCGCGTCGAGGTGCGGCTGCTCGAGGCGGGCCCGCGCGTCCTGTCGGGCTACGCGGCGAGCGCGGCGGCCCGCGTGGAGGCCGCGGCCGCGGCGCGCGGCATCGCGATCCGCACGGGCGTGCGCGTGACGCGGGTCGAAGCCGGCGCGGTGCACCTGGACGGCGGCGAGCGGTGGCCCGCGGACGCGGTGGTCTGGGTGGCGGGGGCCGCCGCGCTCCCGATCTTCGCCGGCTCCGGCCTCGCGATTGACGCGGGCGGCTTCGTCCGGGTCCGGCCGACCCTGCAGAGCCTCGATCACGACGAGGTCTTCGCGGTGGGCGACTGCGCGGCGTGGACCGCGGGCCCCGGGCTGGCCAAGGCCGGCGTGTACGCGGTTCGCCAGGGGCCGGTGCTCGCGCACAACCTGATCGCGCGCATTCGCGGCGGGCGGCTCCGTCCGTATCGGCCGCAGCGCAACTTCCTCTCGCTGCTGAACCTGGGGGACGGCGGGGCGATCGGCACCAAGTGGGGCGCCTCGGTCGAGGGCCGCGCGGTGTTCGTGCTGAAGGACTGGATCGATCGCCGCTTCGTGCGCCGCTTCCAGGTCCTCGACCGGGACGGCGCGGTCACGCCGGACTTCGCGGCGGCGCCCATGCCCGGCGGCGATATGCTCTGCGGCGGGTGCGCGGCCAAGGTGGGCGAATCCTCGCTGACCCGGGCGCTCGAGCGGCTCGGCGTCTCGAGCGATCCCGCCGTCGTCCTGGGCCTGGCCCGGCCCGACGACGCGGCGGCGGTGGAGACCGAGCGCGGTGAGATCGTCGCCGCCACGGTGGACTCTTTCCGCGCCTTCGCCGACGATCCCTACCTGGTCGGGCGCGTCGCCGCGGTCAACGCGATCAGCGATCTCTGGGCCAAGGGCGTGGCGCCGCGCTTCGCCCTGGCCCAGGTGACCGTGCCGGACGGGCAGAGCGCCAACGCGCAGGAAGAAACGCTCTACCAGGTGATGGCCGGGGCCCGCGCCGGCCTCGATGCCGACGGCGTCACCCTCGTGGGCGGCCATACCACCACGGGGCCCGAGCTGGTGGCCGGCTTCGCGGTCTGGGGCTTCACGGCCTCGGCCGACGCGCTGATCCGCATCGGCGGCGCGGCACCCGGGGACCAGCTCATCCTGACCAAGCCGCTCGGCACCGGCGTGATCCTCCAGGCCGACATGCGCGCCCTCGCGCGCGGGGCGTGGGTGGAGGCGGCCGTCGCCTCGATGCTCCGCTCCAATGGCCCTGCCGCCCGCGCGATGCTCGCGCTGCGGCCGTCGGCGGCCACCGACGTCACCGGCTTCGGCCTGGCCGGACACCTGGGCGAGCTGCTGCGCGCGAGCAAGGCCTCGGCGGTGCTCGACCTGGACGCGATCCCCGCCCTGCCCGGCGCGCTGGCGCTGCTCGGCCGCGGCATCCGGAGCACCGCGCATCCCGAGAACGCCCGCGCGCGGCGCGCGATGCTGGTGGAGCCGGACGCGGCGCGACCGGCCGCGCTCGACCTGCTCTTCGATCCCCAGACCTCGGGCGGGCTGCTGATCGCGATGCCGCGCGAGCGCGGTCCGGCGATGCTGAGCGCGCTGCGCGCGGCGGGCGACGTGGCGGCGGCCCTCATCGGCGGGGTCGCGCCGCCCCGCGCGGACGGCGCGCTGATCCGGGTGGTGTGAGCGGCTAGCGCGTGGACGCCGCGCGCCCGCGCGCCGCCGGCGCGATCTCGACGACCAGCCCCGCGCCCCAGCCGTACTTGGCCGCCGACCGCTCCCGGATGGCGGTGACCAGGTCTCGCTCCGACCCGGCATCCACCACCCGGGCGCGCCCCCTGAACGACCGGCGGCCGAGGCGCGCGCGCACCGCGGGCTCCGCGAGGAGGTTCCGCACCCAGTGCGCCTTCAGTCCGTGCTCGGCGACGAGGTAGTAGCGGCCGGCGTGGCGGGTGAACCAGATCTCGATCTGCCGCGGCAGCCCGCTGCGCCGGCCGATCGTGGTCAGGTAGAGATACTTCGCCTCGGGGCTCACGCGCCGAAGGCGCGGTCGAACTGCCGGCGGGCCGCCTCGTCGAGGCCGCTCCGGAATTTCTGATAGCGCTCGAGGAAGCGCTTGCCGGCCTTGGTGAGCCGCATGCCGCTCTCGGGCCCGCCGCCGGGCACCCGCTCCACGAACTTGAATCCCGCCGCCGCCTCGAGGTCGCGCAGGTAGCCCCACGCGTTGCGGTAGGACATCTCGAGCTCCAGGGCCGCCTTCTTGAGTGAGCCGCGCTCGTCGATCAGTTCGAGCAGGCGTGCGCGCCCGTCCCCGAACTTGAGATCCTCGCCGAACGTGACCCACACCCGCAGCTTGGGCTTCATCTGGGCGCATCTTACTCAAGCGGACCACGCCTGAACAGCCGTACCATGCGACCCGACGGCGGCCCGCGGCGCGCTCTCCAACGTGGTCCCGTGGTCTCCGCGGGTCACCGGGCGAGTCGTCAGCGGAAACAGCGATTTACATGAGCTCCGCTCCCGGCCGGGCGACGCCCGGCCGGCTGTGGTACCCTAGCCGCCGCCCGCTGAATCGCGCGAGCGGGCCGCCGCACTCAAACTAGCCTCGAGGAGGAGACACTCATGGCGATCAAAGTTGGTGACCGCGTGCCGGAGGGCACGCTCACGGAGTTCATCGAGCAGGAGACCCCGGGCTGCACCGTCGGGCCCAACGCGTTCCAGGTGGGCGACCTGACCAAGGGCAAGAAGATCGTGGTCTTCGGCCTGCCGGGGGCCTTCACCCCCACCTGCTCGGCCAAGCACGTGCCGAGCTACGTGGCCAACATCGACAAGCTCAAGAGCAAGGGCGTGGACGAGGTCTGGTGCGTCTCGGTCAACGACGCCTTCGTCATGGGCGCATGGGCCAAGGACCAGAAGAGCACCGGCAAGGTTCGGATGATGGCCGACGGCAGCGCCGCGCTCACCAAGGCGATGGGCCTCGAGATGGATCTCACCGCCCGCGGCATGGGGGTGCGCTCGCAGCGCTACTCGATGCTCCTGGACAACGGGGTGGTGAAGTCGCTGAACGTCGAGGCGCCCGGCAAGTTCGAGGTGAGCGACGCCGACTCGATGTTGAAGCAGCTCTAGGCCGCATCCCGAGCGCATGGCGGACGTCCACGACGTCCTGATCGTGGGCGGCGGAGCCGCCGGCTACACCGCCGGCATCTTCGCCGCTCGCGATCGCCGCCGCGCCCTGCTGCTCGAGAAGTTCTCCGCCGGAGGCCAGGTGCTCAACTGCGAGCACATCACGAATTTCCCCGGCTTCCCCCAGGGCGTGGCCGGCTACACCCTGGGCCCCCCGGCTCCAGGAGCAGGCCACCGCGGCCGGGCTCCAGGTCGCGATGAACGAGGTCACCGCGGTCCGCCGCGACGGCGGCCTCCTGCGGGTCGAGACGGACGGCGGCGCGCACACCACCCGGGCCTTGATCGTCGCGAGCGGCTCGCGCTTCACCACCCTCGGCGTGCCCGGCGAGGAGGAATTCATCGGCCGGGGCCTCTCGCACTGCGCCTCCTGCGACGGCGCCTTCTTCATGGAGGAGCCGGTGATCGTGGTGGGGGGCGGCGACGCGGCGGTGGATGAGGCGATCCATCTCACCCAGTACGCCGCCTCGGTGACGGTGGTCCACCGCCGGGATACCGTGCGCGCCTGCGCGAGCCTGCAGGAGCGGGCGCGGGAGGAGTGGAAGCTGCCCTTCAAGTGGAACACCGCGCTGCGGGCCATCGAGGGCGCCGACGGCGTCGAGCGCGTGCAGCTCGAGGACCTGACCACCGGCCGGACCGCCGCATGCGCACGAGAGTCCCCGGCATCCTCGCCGCGGGCGACGTGCGCGCCGAATCCGCCGCCAGCTCGTGACCTCGGCGGGTGACGGCGCCACCGCCCCGCTGTCCCCGATCCAGCACCTGCACGAGGGCCGCTGGGCCGCCTAGCCGGCGGAGGCGGGCGGGCCCGGCGGGACCTACTGGGGCGTGAGCACGCGGCCGGCCGGCACCGCGTGGTAGCGGGCGCCGTCCACCACGACCCGGCCGTTGACGATGACGTAGGGGATGCCGACCGGGTGGCGGTGCGGATCCGGGAACGTCGCCTCGTCGCGCACGGTGGCCGGATCGAAGAGGGCGAGGTCGGCGGCCCGGCCACCCTGCACCAGCCCGCGGTCCTTCAGGCCGAGCTTGATCGCGGGCATGCCGGTCATCTTGTGCACCGCGGTCTCCCACGAGAACAGGCGCTTCTCGCGGCAGTAGACGCCGAGCACGCGCGGGAAGGTCCCGTAGCTCCGCGGGTGGGGCTTGCCGGGGTGCGGGCCGGGGCCCGCGTGCAGCGACAGCGAGTCCGAGCCCACCATGTTGTGCGCGTAGCCGAGCGCGGTTCCCACGTTCTCTTCGCTCTGCGAGAAGACCACCATGGAGACGCCGGCGCGCTCCTCCATCACCAGATCCATCATGGCCTGGGCCGGCTCCTTGCCGGTGCGCCGGGCCAGCTCCGCGATGTGGATGCCGGCCAGCTCGGGCTTCGAGCACGTGGCGATCATGATCTCGTCCCAGCCCATGCCGCCCGAGCCGGTGCGCCAGCGCTCGCCGTCGACGAGGCAGTCGCCGATCGCGCGCTGCCGCGCCTTCGGATCGGTCAGGCGCTCGAGCAGCTTCGAGATGCCGCCGTCGTGCATCCACGACGGAAGGAGGTTGTCCATCTTGGTGCTACCCGCCGGGTAGGGATAGACGTCGCCGGTCACGTCCACCCCGCGGGCGCGGGCGCTGTCGATCATGCGGAGGAGGCGGTCCATCTTGCCCCAGTTCTCGCGGCCCGAGGCCTTCACGTGGGCGATCTGCACCGGCACGCCGCCCCGCTCCCCGATCGCGATCGCCTCCTCGGCCGCCTGCTCGAGGGTGGCCGCCTCGCCGCGGATGTGGGAGAAGTAGAGCCCGCGCCGGCTCGCCATGCTGCGCGCGAGCCCGGCCAGCTCGTCGGTGTTGCCGTAGACGCTCGGCGCGTACACGAGCCCGGTGGAGAAGCCGAAGGCGCCCGCGTCGAGCGCCTCCGCGAGCAGCCGCTCCATCTGCGCCTGTTCTTCCGCAATGACCGGCCTCGCGGCCGGTCCGGCTGCGGCCAGGCGCAGCGCCCCGTGCCCCACGAACTGGACGATGTTCACGGTCGGGCCGAGGTCCCGCAGGTGATCGAGGTACTCGCCGAAGGTGTTCCAGGTGATCGGGATCTTCCCGCCGATGCCGCCCGCCCACTCCTGCACCAGATCCGCGCGGCCCGGAGCGACCGGAGCCGGCGAGAAGCTGCACATGCCGACCACCTCGGTGGTCACACCCTGGCGCACCTTGGACTCGGCCGACGGGCACTTGTCGTAGACCAGATCCGAATGCGAGTGGATGTCGATGAAGCCGGGGGCCACCATGAGCCCCTTGGCGTCGATCACCCGCTCCGCCTCGCCGGCCAGCCCCGGTCCCACCGCCGCGATGCGATCGCCTTCCACCGCGACGTCGGCCGCGCGCGCGGGGGCGCCGCTGCCGTCCACCACCGTCCCGTTCCGGATCAGGAGCGACCAGGACATGACGCTACTGGGGGACCTCGTTGATCTTCACCGACTTCATCTTGTCGCCCACCTTGATCTTGTCCACGATCTCCATCCCCGAGGTGACCCGCCCGAAGACGGTGTACTGGCCGTCGAGGAAATGGGCGGGGGCCAGCGTGATGTAGAACTGGCTGCCCGCGGAGTTCGGGGCCTGGGTGCGCGCCATCGCCAGCACGCCGCGGACGTGCTTCTGCTTGTTGAACTCGTCCTTGATGGTGTAGCCGGGCCCGCCGGTGCCGTTGCCCTTCGGGTCGCCGCCCTGGACCACGAAGTTCGGCTCCACCCGGTGGAAGGTCACCCCGTCGTAGAAGCCCTTCTTGGCCAGCGTCACGAAGTTCTCCACCGTCTTGGGCGCGTCCTCGGGAAAGAACTCGAGGGCGATCTCGCCACCCTTCTCCATGGTGATGACGGCCGTCTGTTTCACCTGCTTGCCTCCTTTGGGAGCTTCCTTGGGTGCGGGTGCGGTCGGCTGCTGGGCGCCGACGGGCCCGATCGGGCCGGGGAGCACGATCGCAACGAGCAGCGCGACGAGCGCGATGATGGCGACGCGAGCCTTCACGAATGAGCCTCCTTGCGCATGGGACTCCGGATTGGACGCGTCATTATGCCCCACCGCCGCGCTGGTCCGCCACTCCATCCGTGGTACAGTGAGAGGCATGCCGCAGCGCCCCGATATCCGTAACGTTGCCATCATCGCGCACGTCGACCACGGCAAGACCACCCTCGTGGACGCCATGCTCTGGCAGTCCGGCATCTTCCGCGCCAACGAGCACGTGGCCGAGCGGGTCATGGACTCGATCGACCTGGAGCGGGAGAAGGGCATCACGATCATGGCCAAGAACACGGCCATCCACTACCAGGGCGTGAAGATCAACATCGTGGACACGCCCGGCCACGCCGACTTCGGCGGGGAGGTGGAGCGGACGCTGAGGTGCTGCTGCTGGTGGACGCCGCAGAAGGCCCCCTGCCCCAGACCCGCTTCGTGCTGAAGAAGGCGCTCGAGGCCGGGCTCACCCCGGTGGTGGTCATCAACAAGATCGACCGCCAGGACGCGCGGGCCGCCGAGGTGCTCGACGAGGTCTACGACCTCTTCATCGACCTGGACGCGGCGGTGGAGCAGCTCGAGTTCCCGGTGCTCTATACCGACGCGCGCAAGGGCATCGCCAAGCGGTCGCTCGCCGACGAGTCCAAGACCCTGGCCCCGCTCTTCGAGACCCTGCTCGAGACCATCCCGGCGCCCCGGTTCGATGAGAGCCACGGCCTGCAGCTCCGGGCTGCCTCGCTCGACTGGGACGACTACGTGGGGCGCCTCATCATCGGGCGTATCGTCAACGGCCGGGTGCGGCAATACGACCGGGTCGCGGTCGTCCACCGCGACGGCAGCGTCGAGAACGCCAAGATCACCGTGCTCTACGGCTACGAGGGGCTCAAGCGCGGGGAGG
>WNFL01032302.1_pt1 | contig 31774 bp, 25 predicted proteins | sample 5400361 | NCBI WGS metagenome assembly WNFL01 (sample SAMN13153351, study PRJNA577476) | soil metagenome | isolation source: 40 cm soil on Douglas fir-dominated hillslope | place: USA:California | collected 2013-09-17
TCGCCTTCCTTGAGCGGGACGGCGACCAGCTGCTCTTCGCCTTCGCCGTGGATCGCGTCCGCGGTGCCGATCACCTCCACGCGCGCACCGCGCAGCTCGAGCAAGCGCAGCTGGAGGTCCACGCCGCGGACCGGCGAGACGCGCACGGTGACCGGCGGCGCGCCCGCCGCGACGTGGAACCGGAACTGGTCGACGTCGCGCTTGGGCCAGATCCAGCCGCGCACCGTCGCGGGCAGCGTCACCTCCTGCGCCGTGCCGGCGTCGTTGTTCGGCTCGCGGTCCGTCGACCCGTCATCGGGCAGGAGCTGCGCGGAAATCCGATACGCGTGGTCGCGGTCCTCGGCGTCGCGGACCCACTTCCCGTCGAGCTCGCGCGCAGCCGCCTCGACCTTGATCAAGCTCTCCCCGGCTGGCACGCGCACGTTGGGCAGCACCTCGCCCTCGCGCACACCCCCCTCGTTGGCGCGGGCGAGGAGCTGCGGCTTGTCTCCCGGCTTCGCGCCCGGCGCGAAAACCGACAGCTCCAGGTCGGCGCGCTCCAGCGCGGTGACCTCCACGTGCAGGATCATCGGCTGCTCGGCGCGGATGCGGTACCAATCCACGTCTCCCGGCGGCGACAGGTATCCGGTGCGGCTCCCTCCCGCAGCGATGTCGGTGGCGCGCGCCGGCTCGTCGTTCGGTTCCTGCTCCAGGTCGTCGGGCCCCGACTCGACCGCCGCCAGCAGACGGTACGGAACCCGCGGGTTCATCCCACGCACCGCCTTGCGCCCCGTCCCGATGGGCGCCGACCGAAGCACGAGGTAGTACCCGGCAGGCACTGCAACCGGCGCTGCCGGCGGTGCCGCACCCTCCGCGCCAGTGACTGCAGGCGTCGCACTCCCAGCTCCACCCGGGGGAGTCGCAGTCCCCCCAGTCGCTGTCGCAGTCGGAGTCGCTGTCGCAGTCGGGGTCGCTGTCGCAGTCGGGGTCGCTGTCGTAGTCGGTGTCGCTGTCGTTGTCGGTGTCGCTGTCGTTGTCGCTGTCGTTGTCGGTGTCGCTGTCGGTCTCGCTGTCGCTGTCGCTGTCGCTGTCGCCCCGCCCCCGAGCGCCAGGCTGAGGTCCCGCAAGAACACCCCCTCCCCTTCCCCCTGCGCGCGCACGGACGCGAGCAGCGCCCCGTCCTGCAATCCGCGCACTTCCATCTCCGGCAGCACTCCCGCCACCCCGGTCAGCTCGACCCGCAGGAACTGCCCCGGCTTCGCGTCCCTCACCTCGACGCGGTACCAGTCCTCGTCCTCGGCCCACCCGTAGGTTCCTTCGACCGGCTTCCCCGGCGGCAGGGCCGTCGCGTCGACCGCGCGATCGTTCGGCTCCAGCTCGCGCCCTTCCACCGGCGCAGTACCCACCACGGTCAGCTTGTACGGTCCCGCCTCGGCGCTCGACGCCCGCACGAAGCACGCCTCGGTGCAGGCGATCGCCGGCACCAACAGCGCCTCGCCGTCGGTGCGCAGCCGGAGCATCCGGTTGCGGTCCCGGTCGAGCACTTCCAACTCGGCGGCGTGGGACGGCGAAAGCTCCACGCGCAAGGCCAACGTGCGCCCAGGGCCGGGCGCCACCCGGTACCAGTCGTCGTCCGCGGTCCGCGCCCGGGGTGGCGAGAAGCTGCCGGCCACGACCGCTCGGTCGGGAAGCTGCTGCGCGTGCAAGTAGTCGTTCGGCTCCCGCTCCGCCAGCTGCTCCGGCTGCGGCGGCCCCGGTGGAGGAGGAGGCGGCGCCGGCTCGGTGGACCTGTTGCACGCGCACAGCAGCAGCGCCGCCGCGAGCAGCAGGCGTGTCGCCGCTCGCCGTCCGAAGCTGGGCACTTCCGGGGCTACCGATGCGATGCGCCTGCTCCGGCCTGGCGCGACGAGAACTCGCGGAAGAACTCCACGATCCCGGCGATCATCTCCTTCGCCGACTCGCCCTCGGTGTTGAAGTCCGCCGACTCGAGCCAGATGCCCCCGCAGCTCTCGCAGGTCTCGTAGACCAGCGGATTGCGCTTGTGCTGGCTCTCGATGGCGAGCAACGCGACGTTGTCGACCGGACAGTCACCGGTGTCCGAATCGGGGTTGGCCCGCCCTGCCATGCCCTCCAGGGTGGGCAACCCCGCGTGGAGGAGGATCCGGTTCAGATCCGCGACATCGAGCCAGAGACCGCCGCACTCTCCGCAGCGGAAGAGGACGCGGTCCCCTCCCTCGGTGAGCTCGACCATCTCGACGCTGTCTCGCGGGCAATCCATGGTGCTCTGGCTCCAATCTGGGGGGGAGGATCGGAGTCTAGCAGGCCCCGTACCCAGCAAGCTACCGGACCTGCAACCTTTGCCCGCTCCCCCCGCGCTTCCTCACGGGCCCCTCGCCTGCACGCGCCGCACCCGGGCGCCCAGGGCCCGCAGCTTCTTCTCCAGGGCCTCGTACCCTCGGTCCAGGTGGTAGACGCGGTGTACGGTCGTGATGCCCTCCGCGCGCAAGCCAGCCAGCACGAGCGACGCGGAGGCGCGCAGGTCGGTGGCCATCACCGGCGCCCCCGACAACTTGGGAACACCTTTCACCACCGCCGTGTGGCCGTCTACGTGGATCTCCGCGCCCATGCGCGACAGCTCCTGCACGTGCATGAAGCGATTTTCGAACACCGTCTCCACCACGCGCGCCGCGCCTTGCGCTACCGTCATGCAGGCCATCAGCTGGGCCTGCAGGTCGGTGGGAAATCCCGGGAAGGGCCCGGTCACGAAATCGACGGCATCTGGCCTGGCCGGCGCCCGGAGGCGGACCCCGTCGCGTTCCGCCACCACGGTAGCGCCCGCCTCGCGCATCTTCACCAGCAGCGCGTCGAGATCCTCCGCGCGCGCGCGTCGCACCAGCACGTTCCCGCCGCTGATCAGCGCCGCCGCCAGCAGCGTTCCCGCCTCGATGCGGTCCGGGATCACCTCGACGTCGGCGGCTCGCAGCTCGCGCACACCCTCGACCGTCACGATCGACGTCCCCGCCCCTTCGATGCGGGCGCCCATCCGGGTGAGCACCGCGGCGAGCGCGGTCACCTCGGGCTCCCGGGCGCAGTTCTCCAGCACGGTGCGCCCGTCGGCGAGCGCCGCCGCCATCATCAGATTTTCGGTCCCGGTCACCGTCGGCAGATCGAAGACGAATTGCGCGCCGCGCAGCCGCTTCGCGCTCGCCTCGACGTACCCGTGCGCCAGCTCGATGTGCGCTCCCAGCGCGGCGAGCCCCTTGAGGTGCTGGTCGATGGGGCGCGCGCCAATCGCGCACCCGCCGGGCAGCGACACGCGCGCGCGCCCGAGCCGCGCCACCAGCGGCCCCAGGACCAGCACCGAGGCCCGCATCGTCTTCACCAGCTCGTAAGGCGCCTCGGGGCGCGGCAGGTCGGCGGCGTCGACCTCCAGCGTGTGCCCCCCGGTCTCGGCGTCGCGCGCGACCTTCGCTCCCATGTGCGACAACAGGCGCCCCATGGTGCGGATGTCGGCCAGCTCGGGGACGTTGCGGAAGACGCTGCGTCCCGGCGACAGCAGCGCCGCCGCAATCTGCGGCAGCGTGGCGTTCTTCGACCCGCTGACCTCCACCTCGCCGTTCAGCGGAGCTCCGCCCTCGATCTCGATCGCGTCCATCGGGATCAACCGTCTATCAGCGTTTCAGGGGCCGCGCGCGTGATCGCCGCCACATGCCGATCGAGGCCGGCGAGGTCCTTCACGATGCGGACGTTCACGAAACCTTGGTGCGAGAACAGCTCGCGGACCTGCGCTGCCTGCGACGGGTCGATCTCGACTCCGAGCAGCCCCCCGGGGACGAGCCAGGCGCCCGCCCCGGCGACGATGCGCCGGATCACCGCCAGCCCGCCGTCGTCCGCGAACAGCGCCTGGTGGGGCTCGTGCGCGAGGATCTCCGGCGCCAGCCGCGCGCGGTCCTTCTCGGGCACGTAAGGCGGGTTCGCCACCACGGCGTCGTACGGCGCCCGCTCCGGCAGCGCCTCGAAGAGATCGCCCTCGAACACACGCACGCGCCCCGGCGCCAGCGCCTCCGCGTTCTCCCGCGCGGCCGCTGCGGCCTGCGGGGAGGATTCGACCAGGTCGGCGCGGGCAGCGGGCAGCTCGGCAGCGATGGAGACGCCCACCGCCCCCGACCCCGCGCACAGGTCCAGCACGCGCGCCTCGGGCGCAATCGCCTCTACCGCGAGCTGCACCAGGAGCTCGGTCTCCGGCCGCGGGATGAAGACCCCGGGCCCGACCCGGAACGGCCGACCGTAGAACTCCCGAACGCCCAGGATGTACGCGACGGGCTCCCGCTGTGCGCGCCGCTGCAGCAGCGGCTTCACCCGGGCCAGCTCCTCCGCCGAGAGCGGCTTGTCGAAGTCCACGTACAGCTTGGTGCGCGAGCACGACAGGGCGTGCGCGAGCAGCAGCTCGGCGTCGAGGCGCGGCGACTCCACGCCCTTCTTCGCCAGCCAGTCGCGAGCCCAGGTCAAGAGGGCCCGCACGGTCCACGCCTCCGCCATCACGGCTTCCGCGCGGAGACGACGCGCTCCACTCCTTGCGCATCCCGGTGCGCCCGGCAGTCGCGCAGACCGCTGCGCTCGAGCAGCGCGATCATCTTGGCCACCTGGGAGGGATCGCACTCCTGCGCATAGGCGCCGCCGGGCCGGAGCCATCCGGGCAGCTCGGCGACGAGGCGCCGCACCACGTCCAGCCCATCGGGGCCGCCGAAGAACGAGACGTGCGGCTCGTGCTGGATGACCTCCTGGGGCAGCGGCGTGCCATCGGGCACCCAGGGCGGGTTCGCGGTGACCAGCGCGTACCGCTCGCGCCTTTCGGGCGGGAGCGGCGCGAACAGGTCTCCCGCGAAGCAGCGCGCGCGTCCGGGGATCAGCCGCTCCGCGTTGTCCCGCGCCAGCTCGATCGCCTCCTCGGAAACGTCGGCAGGCCGCGGCGCGCCCGCGCCACGCAGATGCCCGCCGCGCCGATGCCGCAGGCCAGATCGAGCGCGAAACCTTGCGCGTCTTCCGGCACGCGCGCGAGCCCGGCGCCGATCAGGACCGGCAGGTCGAGCCGGGGGATGAATCCGCGCCGGTCCACCTTGAATCGGATACCGAGGATCTCCACCGCTCCCACGATGTACCCGGTCGGCTCCAGAGAGAGGCGCCGATGGAGCAGCCGCAGGAAGTCGCCGTGGGCGCGGGCGTCGAGCCGCTCCCTGGCCATGCCGGGCAGCTGGGCGGGAAGCACCCCCAGGGCGTGCGCGACGAGCTCGCGCGCTTCCTGCCCGGGGCCCTCGCTGAGCAGATCGGGCGCCCGCATCCGCTCGGTGGCGGCCTCCAGCAGCTCGGCGACCGTGGGCAGGATCACGTGGCGGCCGCCTGCGCCCCGCCCTGCATGTGCTGCCGCAGTGCCTCGGCCTGGAAATACGTGCGGCAGGCGACGATCACGTCATCGATGTCGCCGTCCATCACCGCCTGCAGGTTGTGCCGGGTGAGCCCGATGCGGTGGTCGGTCAGGCGGTCCTGCGGGAAGTTGTAGGTGCGGATCTTCTCGCTGCGATCGCCGGTGCCCACCTGGCTGCGCCGCGCGGCATCGCGTGCCTGGGTCTGCTTCTCCAGCTCCATCTCGTACAGCTTGGTCCGCAGCATCTTGAGCGCCATCGCGCGGTTCTTGAGCTGCGACTTCTCCTGCTGGCACTTCACCACCACGCCGCTGGGCTTGTGGGTCAACCTCACCGCGCTGTCGGTGGTGTTCACGCTCTGCCCGCCCGCGCCCGTCGAGCGCATCACGTCCATCTGGATGTCGGCGGGATTGATCTGGACGTCCACGTCCTCGGCCTCGGGCATCACCGATACGGTGACGGTGCTGGTGTGGATGCGGCCCTGGGCCTCGGTGGCGGGAACGCGTTGGACGCGGTGCACGCCCGACTCGTATTTGAGGCTCGAGTAGATCCCCTCGCCCGAGATGGTGACCGTGGCGTCCTTGAGGCCGCCCGCCGCGTTCTCGCTCGAGTCGACCACAGTGAAGCGCCATCCCTTCCGCTCCGCGTACCGGAGGTACATGCGCAGGACTTCTTGGGCGAAGAGCCCGGCCTCGTCTCCACCCGCGCCCGCGCGCACCTCGAGGATTACGTCGCGCTCGTCGTTCGGGTCCTTGGGGAGGAGCAAAGTCTTGAGGCTCTCCTCGAGCTCGGCGGCCTTGGCGCGGAGAGCGGGCAGCTCGTCCTTCGCCATCTGGCGCATCTCGGGGTCCGCGTCGTTCAGCGCGGCCTCGTAGTCGGCCACTTCCCCGCGGACCCGCTTGAGCTCGCGGAACGCCTGCACCAGGGGCTCGAGCTGGGAACGCTCCTTGCTCGTCTTCCGGAGCCGCGCCGGATCGGAGAGGACCCCCGGGTCGCCCAGATCGGCTTCCAGCCGCTCGAATTTGTGCTCGATCTCCTGCAGCTTGTCGTCCACGGCCCGGCCATCCGCTCCAGAGGGGTGCGGACCGTATCCGCGCACCTGCCGGAATGCAACCCACTGGAAGGCGAGCCCGGCGGCCCTGTTTTCGTTCTATAAGGCGCCGTTTCCCTCAGAAGGAAAGCGATGCCCCTCGACACCCAGATCGTGTTCGCGAAGCCGGTCTCCCATGCCTCCGATCTCCTCGCCGTCCTGGTGCGCGAAGGCGCCGTGTCGGCAGGCAAGATCTCCGACGCCCACCTGAACGACCTCGACCGCGCGCTGGGCGGAATTCTCGGCGCGGTGGCCGTCCAGGAGGAATTCACCGGCAAGGAAGGCCAGCAGCTCTCCCTGCACACCCACGGCAAGGTGGCTGCGCAGCGGGTCCTGGTCCTGGGGATCGGGAAGCAGAGCGATGCCGATCGGGCGCGCGACGCCCTGCGCACGGCCGCCTCGCGGGCGGTGAAGGCGGCTCGGCCGGCCGGCGCGCGGACGCTCGCCCTGGTCTGGCCGCACGGCGATGCCGCCCGGCCGGAGAAGGGGAACGGGAGCGACGAGCTCGAGCGGGACGTGCAGGCGCTCGCGGAGGGCGCCTCGCTCGGCGCGTACTCCTTCGACAAGTACAAGCGGGAGAAGAAGCCGCTCAAGCTCACCCGGGTGCAGCTCCTGGCGCGCGACGAGCGCACGGCGCGGCGCGGAGGCGAAGCGAAGGCCCGCGCCGGGCTCTCCGCAGCCGCGCGCCTCGGAGCGCGCATCGCGGAGGCGACCTGCCTTGCCCGCGACCTGGTCAACGAGCCCGCAGGCCGCGTGACGCCGAGCGGGCTGGCCAGCACGGCGCGCGAGGTGGCGCGCGACAGCGGCCTGCGCGTCGAGGTCCTCGGCCCGGCGCAGATCAAGAAGCTCGACATGAACCTCTTCCTCGGGGTCGCCCAGGGCAGCGCCGAGGAGCCGCGGCTGGTCCGCCTGAGCTACGTCCCGCGCGGCAAGGCGTCAGGCAAGCCGGTCGCCCTGGTGGGCAAGGCGATCACCTTCGATTCCGGGGGGCTTTCGCTCAAGACGGCGCAGGGCATGGAGGACATGAAGACCGACATGGCGGGGGCCGCCGCGGTCATCGCCGCCATGTCGCTGGTGCCGGAGATCGCGCCGCCTTTCCCGGTGCACGGCTACTTCGGCGCCTGCGAGAACCTGCCCAGCGGCACCGCCTACAAGCCGGGCGACGTGCTGGTGGGACGAAACGGCGTCTCGGTCGAGGTGCTCAACACGGACGCCGAGGGCCGCCTGGTCCTGGGCGACGTCCTCGCCTGGGCGGCGGAGGACGAACCGGGGGCCATCATCGACCTGGCCACGCTGACGGGCGCCATCCTGGTCGCCCTCGGACCGTGGACCGCCGGGCTGTTCTCCAACGACGACGCGCTGGCGGGCGAGGTGCAAGCCGCCGCGCGGGCGGCTGGGGAGCCGGTGTGGCGCATGCCCCTGCCTCCCGAGATGGAAGAGCTGATCAAGAGCCCCATCGCCGACCTCAAGAATACGGGAGGCCGCTACGGCGGCTCGATCAACGCTGCCCTCTTCTTGCAGCACTTCGTCGCCAAGCGGCCGTGGGTGCACCTCGACATCGCCGGTCCGAGCTCGCTGGACAAGGAGAAGGGCTACAACCCGCGGGGAGGCACCGGAGCCGGGGTGCGCCTCGTCGCCGAGTGGCTGCGGAGGCGGGCGGCGCAGGGGCGGTGAGGAATCTGCGCCGCTACTAAGACCAGCGTGCGCCCGAGTACGAGCAGATCTACCTGCCGCGGGACGAGCAGCACGGCCGCGAGCTGGGCGAGCTGTCGCGCGAGCTTCGCGAGGCGATGCGCGCGCGCCGTGTTCTCGAGATCGCATGCGGAACGGGCTACTGGACCGCGTGCGCCGCGAGGGTGGCGCTCGCCGTGACCGCGACCGACGCCTCGCTCGCGATGCTGGGCGAGGCGCGGGAGAAGGGCCTGCCGCGGAACGTCGAGCTGCTCGCCCGCGACGCGTACGATCTCCACGGCCTGCCGCCGGCGTTCGACGCCGGGCTCGCGATGTTCTGGCTGTCGCACGTCCCCCGCAGCCGGCTGCGCGCCTTCCTCGACGGGTTCCACGCGCGACTTGCGCCCGGAGCGGTCGTCTACCTGGCCGACAACGTCTACCTGCCCGGCCTGGGAGGTGAGCTCCTGCCTCCGAACGACGCCGGCGACACGTACAAGGTGCGGACGCTGGGACACGGCGGACGGCACCGCGTGCTCAAGAACTACTTCTCCGCCGAAGAGCTGCGGACCCTGCTCCAGCCGGGCACCTCGGACCTGGCGGTCCGAAGCGGCAAGCATTTCTGGTCGGCGACCTACCGCGCAGGAACGGGACGCTGAACGTTCACTGCGGCACCGCCAGCAGCGCGGGGACGGAACGCTGGGGCTCGCCGCCGCGGACCTCCACCTTTCCCCCGTCCAGCAGGCAGACGTCGACCTCGCTGCGGATGCCGAATCGGTTGGCGAGGTAGATGCCGGGCTCCACCGACGAGCAGGTGCCTGCGAGGTGGCGGCGTCCGTCGCGCGTCTCGAAATCGTCGTTGTTCACGCCGTCGCCGTGCACGCGCACGTCGATGCTGTGCCCGGTCCGGTGGAGGACCTGCTCGCCGAATCCGGCGCGGTCGATGACCTCGCGCGCGGCGTGGTCCACGTCCGCGCCGGTCACCGGCTTCCCGGCCGTCCAGCGCTGCCGGAGAAGGCCCAAGGCGGCGTCGCGCGCCTGGAAGACCACGGTCGCGACGCGCTGGATCTCGTCGGGCACGCGCTCGCCCAGGAAGTACACCCGCGTGAGATCGCCCTGGATCGCGTGCGGCCCCGAGCCGGCGCGGCCGGTGAAGTCGAGGAGCACCAGGCTGTTCCGCCCGGCGACCCCGTCCTCTGCCTGGGAGTGCGGATCGGCGGAGTGCGCGTCGACGGCCACGATCGCTCCCGCCTCGACCAGGCCCTGTTCGGCCATGCGCTGGGCCGCGAAGTCCCTCAGCTCGCGCTCGGTGGCCGGCTGACCGCCCCGCAGACGCCGCGCGGCCTCCTGCGCAGTGGCCTCCTGGGCCTGCGCGATCAACTCGGCGGCGACAGTCTGGGAGGCCAGCTCCTCACTCGAGAGGACGCTCCCGATCTGCGCCACCAGCTCGGCGCTGGAGACCACTTCCGGGCCCATCGCGCGGACCAGCTCGAGGGTGCCCGCGTCGACGCGCGATACGGTCGGGATCTCGTTTCGCGGCGAGTACTCCATGGCGATGCGGCGGCTCCCGCGCAGGATGCGGCCCAACTCGCGGTCGCGCACCCGCCACGACGCGTAGGTCGCGGAGGGCCCCGGCACGCCTTCCAGCGCGTGCGGCTCGATGGCATGCACCAGCTTCTGCGGCTGCCCGCGCGCGGGCACCAGGCAGTACCAGCGGCGGCTGCGGATGCCGCGCGGATCGAGTCCCAGCACGCGATAGGCGATCGGATCGGAGCCGCGGAAATCGTAGAAGAGCCAGCCGTCCAGCTTCTGCTGCTGCAGCGCGGATTGGATGCGGGCGAGCTGGGAAGGAGAGAGGCCGGCGGGCTCGGCGGAGGGCGAGGGCGAGCTTGCCGGCGAGGGTGGGTTTGGGGTCGAGGTCGAGGGAGCTTGCGCGAGCAGCGCGGCGAGGAACAACGCGATCATTTCTCCTTCCCGCCCGACCCCGCGAAGCCATCCTCCCGGTCGCGGAACAGCACGTTGAACGTGGTCAGCGACCCGTAGCAGCCGGTGATGTACGCCTGCAGATCGACCTTCTCCGCATCGGTCAGCTTGGGGCTCGCATTGATCTTCTGCTCCAGCACGCGCAGCTTGTCCCGGATCATCACCACCTTGTGGAAGAGCGACTCGAGCGGCAGCTCCTTGGACTGCAGCGCCGGGTCGCCCGGCTTGAGGACGGCCACGCCGCCCTCCCACCTGGGCGCGAGCGGCGCCACGCCGCCTCCGCGCTCCTCGTCCATCGCCTCGCGGATCAGGTCCTTCAGCTCTTCTCGGGTCATCTCCACCACTCCAACGGGTCCGTCCGGGATCCTGGCCCTCGCTCGCTGCTCCGGCTCGCGACGCGGCTGCGGCGTCCTGCGCGCGATCTGCAGCGCCACCGGCGCGTCGGTCGGCCGTCCCTTGGCGTCGGGAGCGCCGGCGCGCGGGACGTACGCCTCGCAGATGGGCGCCGTGCAGGGGAACTCGCCGCGATCGACCCGGATGCGGCAGGTGCCGAGCAACAGGCCGCGGTCCGTCTCGATCACCCGGTAGACGGCGCAGGTCCCGCAGATCGGCCCGTACACGCAGACCCGCCCGATCTCGCTGGGGTCCGCGACGCAGTCCTCCACGTCGGGGCAATCCGCGCGGGGCGGCGCTGGCCTCTGGGTCGCCGGATCCATCGACCCCTCAGTTCGCCCCGCGATCGGGTGTCGCGTCAAGGACCGTGAACGTTCCGCCGGGATCCCGCCAGAAAGCCGTCACGGACCGGCGTACTCGACCGTGCCTCCGACCACCGTCGCGGCGATCTGCACCTCGGGCAGCTCGTCCACGGCCACCTCGAGCACGTCGCGCTCGAAGACGGTCAAGTCGGCCTCGTATCCCTCGCGGATCATCCCCCGCCGCCCCTCGGCGTGCTCGGCGTATGCACCCCCCGCGGTGAACGCGCGCAGAGCCTCGTCCCGGGTCAGCCGCTGCTCCGGCATCCAGGCCTGCCCAGCGGCGGTGCGCCGGGCAACGGCGCTGCGCAGGCCCGCCCGGGGATCGATGCTCTCGATGGGGAAGTCGGAGCCGAAGGCGAGCGGCGCGCCGGCGTCCATCGCCTGCCTCCACGCGTACGCGCCCTTCTGCCGCTCCGTGCCATGCCCGAGCCGCGACTCGGCCCACGACGCGTCGCTCGTCGCGTGGGTCGGCTGCATCGAGGCGACCGCGCCCGACGCGCGAAGGAGCTGCGCATCGCGGGGACGGAGCAGCTGCAGGTGCTCGACGCGCGGCCGCAGCGCGCGAAGCTCCGGGCGGCTCGCATAGGCCGCGAGCACCTCCGCGCAGGCCTGGTCGCCGATGGCATGCACGCAGGGCTGGAACCCGGCGGCCGCGACGGCGGCGATGCGCCGCCGCAGCTCGCCCGGCTCGGTCACCCACAGCCCGGAGTTGCCCGGGTCGTCGCTGTACGGCTCGAACAGCTTCGCGCCGCGGCTGCCCAGCGCGCCGTCGGCGAACATCTTCACCGAGCGCACCGTCAGGCGGCCGATCTGCGGAGTGCGCCGCCACAGCTCCATCTGCGCGGCCAGCTTCTCCATCGGCTGCTGCCCGTCGAGCATGGCGTACACGCGCACCGGCAGCCGGTCCTCTGCGGCCATCTTGCGGTAGACCTCCAGCGAGTCGCGATCGACTCCGGCGTCGTGCACCGAAGTCAGGCCCACCGCGGCGAGCGCTTTCAGCCCCCGGAAGATCAGCGACTCGACCTCGGCGGGCGCGGCGCGCGGCATGGCCTGGAACACGGCGCGCATGGCGTTGTCGACCAGCAAGCCGGTCGGGTTGCCCTCGGGATCGCGCACGATCAGCCCGCCCTCCGGGTCCTGGGTCTCCCGGCCAATGGCCGCCCGCCGCAACGCCAGCTCGTTCACCCACAGCATGTGCGAGTCGCCGCGAGCCAGCGCGACGGGGTGGTCCGGCACCGCCGCGGTCAGCGACGCCGAGGTCGGAAGCCGCTGCTCGCGCCACTCGTCCTGCTTCCAGCCCACGCCGCGGATCCAGGTCCCCGGCGGCAGGCTCGCGGCGGCCCTGGCCGCGCGCGCCGCGCACTCGGCCTCGCTGGCGGCGCCGGAGCAGTCCACCTCGTTGAGCGACCGGCCGAAGAACTGCACGTGGCCGTGCGCGTCGATCAGCCCGGGCGTCGCGCAGCCCGCGCCCAATTCGATGAACCGCACCGACGACGAGGCGCGCTGCTCGCACTCCTCCCGGCTTCCGACGCACGCGAATCGGCCGCCTCGGATCAACGCCGCCTGCGCGCGCGGCCGTGCCGGGTCCTGCGTGTGCAAGGTCCCGACGACGAGCAGCTCGTCGTGCATCCCCGGCCTGTAGAGCGCCGGGCGAACGGCGTCAAGGTATGCTTCCTTCGTGGACCGGCAGGGACATCACCTGGACAAGCCGCTCCTGGTCGTGCTGGCAGTGAGCTTCGTCGCAGGGCTCATCTTCTGGACCGCCTGGCCGCTGTGGCCATTCCGCCTGCTGGTCGTCCTCATGCACGAGAGCGGCCATGCGGCGGCGACCCTGCTGGTGGGCGGCTCCGTCGATCGCATCCAGGTGAGGCCGGACGAGGCCGGCCTGACGGTCGGCCGCATCGTCCCGTCCCTTTGGCGCCAGATCATCGTCTCCAGCGCCGGCTACGTCGGGTCCACCGTCTCGGGGTGCGTGCTGCTCTGGCTCGCCGCCCGTTCTCGCGCGGGCCGCTGGCCTCTCATCGCCCTGGCCGCCTGGACGGGGCTGGTCGCGATCCTCTGGGTCCGCGATGGATTCAGCCTGCTGTTCGTGGGTGGCACAGCGTTCGCGCTCGGCATGATCGCCCGCTACGGACCGTCCTTGCTGCGCAGGGCGCTGCTCGTCTTCCTCGGAACGTTCAGCGTTTCGTACGCCCTCTACGACATCAAGGACGACCTGCTCCACCTGGCTTCCCGGGGACCGAGCGACGCCGAGGCCCTGGCCCGCGTCACGTTCATCCCGGCGATCGTCTGGGGGGTGGGATGGGGCCTCCTCTCGCTCGGACTGGTCGCGCTGACCCTGCGGCACATCCTCGCCTCCGGACCTTCCCTCGACGCCGTCCCCGAGGAATCCGCTGGCGTCGAGGGCCCGACGCAATGGTAAGACACACGCATGTCGCGTCCCTGGACCGTCCTTCCCCACGGCCCTCTGGAGAAGCTGGAGCCCAACCTCTGGGCCGTGGAGGGCAGCGTCCGGATGCCCGCCGGCGAGCTGCCCCGGCGGATGTGCATCGCGCGGCTGGGCGACGGAAGGCTGTTCCTGATGAACGGCATCCCCTTGCGCGAAGAGACGATGCGCGAGGTGGAGGCGTTCGGCAAGCCTTCGTTCCTGCTGGTCCCGAACGGCTTCCACCGGCTGGACATCGCCGCCTTCAAGCAGCGTTATCCGGAGTTGCGCATCCTGGCGGGAGAAGGCTCCAGGAAACGCGTGGAGGAGAAGGCCCCGGTGTACGGCGGCTGGAACGAAGCACCCCGCGATCCAGACGTGTCGGTCGAGTCGCTCGGCGGCACCAAGGTGGACGAGGCGGTGGTCTCCGTGTTCGGCGACGCGTTGATGAACATCCCGCACCGGCCGGGGCTGGGCGGCCTGTTGTTCCGCCTGCTCGGGGTCACCGGCGGACCCCGGGTGACCGCCATCGCCCGGCGGTTCATCGTCGGGGACCGCGCGGTCTTCCGCGAGCACCTGGTGCGGCTGGCGGCGCGGGCCGGCCTCCAGCGCCTGGTGCCCTGCCACGGCGGGATCGTGCGCGACGACGCGCCGGGCGTGCTCCGCCGCGTCGCCGAACAGCTGTGATTTGAGGGCTACCGCGGGCGCATCCGGTAACCCAGGAACTGCGGCAACGACTCGAGCCGCGCGAAGTACGGGTTCCTCTCCCGCTCGCGCGCGATGCTCGACACCGGGACGTCGCCGTAGTCGTGCCCCGGATACAGCTTGAGGGTCGGGTCGAGCTGCGAGATGCGCTTGAGGCTCTCGTACATCTGCTCCGGATTTCCGCCCGACAGATCGCACCGCCCGCAGGCGTTGACGAACACGGTGTCCCCGGAGAAGAGGCCGCCCTCCGCGCCTTCCACGTGCCAGCACGTCGAGCCCGGGGTGTGCCCGGGCGTGTGGAGCGCGCGGATGCGCATCGGCCCTACCTCCACCGCATCGCCCCCGCGCAGCGGCGTCACCTCGCCCTGTACCTCGGCGGGCAGCCTGGGCACGTCGGCGAGGTGGGCGTGGATGCGGAGGCCCCGCGCGGCGAGCAGGGAAGGCAGCCCGTTCACGTGGTCGAAGTGATGGTGGCTGACCAGCGCGTCGGTCACCACCCGGCCGTCCTCTTCGGCCGCGCGCAGCGCCGTATCCACGTCCCACGCCGCATCCACGATGGCCGTCTCGCGCGCCCCGTCCGCGCCGACCAGGTACACGAAGTTGTCCATCGGCCCGAGCTTCAGCTGGCGCAGGTACATGGACGCGTTCACAAGCACACGCGCCGCGGCGCTGCAAGCCTGCCGCCGGGCGGGCGAGTGCCTATCTGCACGGCGTGGATCCCATCGCCCTGCTCCGCTCCCGCCTGCGTCGCAATCCCCGCCTCCGCGAGGCGGTGCGCGCAGCCCTGCACATGCGCATCCGACCGACGGCCTTCCATCGCGTGCTCCTGGCGGAGCGGTCGCTCCGGCGCACCCTGTGGTACGAGCTGTCTCGCCTGCTCTATTACCAGCCGCTCTTCGAGCTGCAATGCGAGCGCACCGGCGAGGACGGCCGCCTCGAGCTGACGCCGGACTCGAAGCTTCCGTTCGTGGACAACTGCGCCCTGGTCCTCGGCGCCGGCTGGCGGATCAACGGGCGCACCACCTTCCAGGGCGCGCGCAATGCTCCGGGCAAGGCGCGCATCGAGATCGGCGAGGGTGTGTACCTGGGCTCCCGGGTGGTGCTGCGGGCAGGCCTGGGAATCCGGCTGGGCGCCCACGTGACCGTCGCCTCCAACGTGGTGCTTTCGTCCGATCCGGGGCACCCGCTCGATCCGGTGGCGCGCCGCACCGAGGCGGCGCCGCGGGCGGATCTGCGCCAGATGATCGTGGGCGACGACGTGTGGATCGCGGAAGGCGCGACGCTGCTGGGCGGGATCACGGTGGGCGACGGCGCGGTGATCGGGGCGCATGCAGTGGTCACCAAGGACGTACCTCCGCGCACCGTGGTCGCCGGCAATCCCGCACGCGTCGTCAAGCAGTTGGACGCCGCGCTCCTGCAGTCCGCCTGAGCGACTCAACCCGGCCGCCGCCGTGCCGATCGGCGAGGGGTGCCGCTCACCGTCCCCGCGTTCGTCTCGGCCGTCTCCGCGCTGCTCGCGCTGGGCGTCGGCGCGCCGCAGATCGCACTGCTGCTCGTCCTGTTCGCCGGCCTGATCAAAGGCGTGATGCTGATGCGACGCTGGAGGGCGGACATGACCGCGCTGGCCGCCCTCTCGGCCGAGCTCGAGTCGCGCGTCCAGCAGCGTTCCCGGGAGCTCGAGCAGGCCCTGCGCGCCCTTTTCCGCACCGAGAGGCTCGCCGCCGTCGGCCGCCTCGCCTCCGGAGTGGCGCACGAGATCAACAACCCTGCAGCGGTGGTGCTGGGCAACCTCGAATACGTGCTGGAATGCCGGGCGCGCGGCGGCTCGCTCCCCGAAGACGCCGGTGACGCCCTGGGGGAGGCCCGCGAAGGGGTGCGCCGCATCGCGGACATCGTCCGCAAGCTGCTCGCGGGGACCAAGGCTGCCCGGCAGGATGACGCGAAGGCCTTCTCCGTCGGCGAAGCCGTGGGTGCCGCGGCGGACCGGTTGCGCGCCGGATCGAGGCCCGAAGTCGAGCTCGTGGTCGACTTGCCGGCGGACCTGTCCGCCCGCGGCAGCGTCGCGCTGCTGGAGCAGGTGCTCGTCGGCCTGGCGTTGAACGGCATCCAGGCCATCCCGCAAGGCCGCGCCGGCCGCGTCCGCATCTGGGCGGCGAAGGAAGCGGACAAGGTGCTGGTCCGCGTGAGCGACGACGGCAGCGGCATGGACGAGCGGACGGTGGCGCGCCTGTTCGAGCCGTTCTTCAGCACCAAGCCCGTGGGCCAGGGCGCGGGCCTTTCGCTCCCGGTTTCCCTCGCCTTGCTCCGCAGCATCGGCGGCGACCTGCGCATCGACAGCGAACCCGGACGCGGCACCACGGCCACGGTGGTGCTGGAAGCCGCATCCTCCTCGGATCGCGCGGCAGCCTAGACGTCCAGCTCTTGCACTTCTCCGGCGCGCTCCATGATGAACTTGAAGCGGGCCGAGACGTCCTTGCCGAGCAGGTCGTTGATCACGCGGTCCGTCTCCAGCTCGGCGTCGGGGGCGACGGTGACCCGCAGGCTGATGCGCTTCTTGGGGTCGAGCGTGGTGCTCTTCAGCTCGTCGGCGGTCATCTCGCCCAGGCCCTTGAAGCGCATGATCTGAGGCTTGGCGTTGCCCTTCACCTTCTCCTTGAGGATCCGGTCGCGGTCGGGCTCGTCGAGCGCCCAGTACGTCTCCTTGCCGACGTCGATGCGGTAGAGCGGCGGCTGGGCGATGTGGACCGCCCCCGCTTTGATCAGCTCGCGCAGGTGCCGGTAGAAGAAGGTCAGGAGCAGCGTGGCGATGTGGTGCCCGTCCGAGTCGGCGTCCATCAAGAGGAAGATGCGCCCGTAGCGGAGCTTGGACACGTCGAAGCCTGCCCCGATCCCGCACCCCAGCGCGCTGACGATGTCCTGCAGCTCCTTGTTCTGCGCCACCTTGTCGGTCGAGGCCTGCTCCGCGTTCAGCACCTTCCCGCGCAGCGGCAGGATGGCCTGGGTGCGCCGGTCGCGGCCCTGCTTGGCCGACCCGCCGGCGCTGTCGCCCTCCACGATGAACAGCTCGCTCTCCGACGGGTTGGTCGAGGCGCAGTCGGCGAGCTTGCCCGGCAGATTGAGCCGGTGCGAGACCGCCGTCTTGCGCTGCACCGCCTGTGACGCCGCCCGCGACGCCTCGCGAGCGCGCGCCGCCAGGATGATGCGGGCCACCACCGCCTCGGCGATGGTGCGGTTGTCGTTCAGCCACTTCTCCAACGCCGGCCGGACCACGCCGTCCACCTGCGCGCTCGTCTCCGGGTTGTTCAGCCTGCCCTTGGTCTGGCCTTGGAACTGCGGCTCGACCACGTAGACGGAGAGGATCGCCGCCATGCCCTCGCGGATGTCCTCGGCGGTGAGCGTCACGCCCTTGGGAGTCAGGTCGTGCGTCTCGATGTAGTTGCGTACCGCCTTGACCACCCCGCTCCGCAGCCCGGCCTCGTGGGTGCCGCCCTGGGGAGTGGGGATGCCGTTCACGTAGCTGCGGACGTGCTCGTCGGTGGCTTCCGTCCAGACCAGCGCGACCTCCATCCGGCCGTCGCCCTCGGACGAGCGGTAGAACTGCGGGCTGGTGCCGTTCTGCGGAGGGATGGTCGGCTTGGCCTGCTCCGCGACCACCTTGCCGAGGAACTCGGCGATTCCGCCCTCGTGCTTGAAGGTCACCTCGGCGGCCGGCTTCGCGGTCTGGTCGCGAAACACGACCTCCATGCCCCGGTGCAGGTAGCTGCGCGCCTCGAGGCGCTCGCGGATCAGCGCGGGATCGAACTTCAGCTTGAGCCCGAAGATCTCCGCGTCCGGCTCGAAGGTGATGCTGGTGCCGGTCCCCTTCGCCTTCCCTTCGGCCTTGAGCTTGGAGAGGGCATGCCCCTTGGCGTACGTCTGCACCCAGCGCTTCCCGTCGCGCTTCACTTCGGCGACGAGCTTGGAGCTGAGCGCGTTCACTACGCTCGAGCCGACGCCGTGCAGACCGCCCGAATGGATGTAGTTGCCCTGCTCGAACTTCCCGCCCGAGTGGAGCGTGGTGAGGATCACCTCGATGGCTGGCTTCTTGTACTTGGGCATCACGTCGATGGGGATGCCCCGGCCGTCGTCGGTCACCGTCATGGTGCGGCCGTCCTCGTGCAGGATCACCTCGATGCGGGTGGCGAATCCGTTGATCACCTCGTCCACCGAGTTGTCGAGGATTTCCCAGAGCAGGTGGTGGTAGCCCGTGGTGTCGGTGCCGCCGATGTACATGGCGGGCCGCTTGCGGACGGGCTCCAGCCCCTCCAGCACCTGGATGTCCTGCGCGGTGTAGCTGGTCTTGCGCGCCGTCATCCTTTCTCCACCTTCTCTTCGGGAAGCGGGACGAACGCGATCTGCCGCTGGACCACCTTCACCTTGTCCTTCTTGACCATCTCGCGGCCCTTGCCGCCGCGCGCCGCCAGCTCGTAGGTCTTGACGCCCAGCGAGAGCTTCTTGCCCCCCTTGCTGCTCTCCAGCTCGATCGACTGCTCCTTGTCGCTCGCGCAGAGGAAGGCGATCACCTCGTCGCCGGCTGGCACTTTGATGACCGTGACACCGCGGCCCGGTCCGGCCAGCTCGTTGACGTCCTTCACCTTGCAGATCAGCGCGTGGCTCGACTGCGTCACCACGGCGAGCAGGTCGCGGTCGGCGGCGGGCGCAACGCCGATCAACTCGTCTTCCTTGCCCGGCTTGGCGTAACGCCGGCCCGCGCGTGTGGAGATCTCGGCGTGTGGCGCGAGCGGGAAGCGCAGGCCATATCCTCGCTTCGACACTCCGACCAGCTTCTCGGGCCGGGGCAGGCGCGGGTCGAGCGACAGCCCGCCCACCACGCGCTCCTGGTCGTCGAACTTGAACAGCTTCTGCACGGGATCGCCGTAGCCGGTGGAGGCCGGGACGTCGTTGAAGCGAGTCACGTACGCGGTGCCGAAGTTGGAGAACAGCACCAGGCTGGACTTGAGCGACCCGGCCAGCACCGAGAGCACCTCGTCGCCTTCGCGCAGCCGGGTCGACGCAGGGTCCTTCATCTCGCGAACGCGCTTCACCCAGCCGTCGCGGGTGATCACCACGTGCGCGTCCTCGTCGGCGATGAAGGCCTCCTCGGTGTACTCGACCTCCTCGCGGCCACCGCCGATCCGGGTGCGCCGCTCGTCCTTGTACCGAGCTCCGATCTCCTTGATCTCGTCGCGCACCACGCCCCAGCGCGCCTTGTCGGAGGCGAGCAGCGCCTTCAATTCCTTCTGCTCGGCGCGCTTCTCCTTCGCCTCCTTCTGCACCACCAGGATCTCGAGGCGGGCGAGCTTGTACAGGCGCATGTCGAGGATGGCGTCGGTCTGGATCTCGTCCAGCTCGAAGCGCTTCATCAGCTTCCCGGCAGCATCCTCCTTGCCGTCGCTCTTGCGGATGATCTTGATCATCTCGTCGAGCGCGTCGTAGACCTTCTCGAATCCTTCCAGGATGTGCAGCCGCTTTTGCACCTCCTGCAGGTCGAACTGGAACCGCCGGGTGACGACCTGGAAGCGGAAGTCGAGGAAGTAGCGGAGGATCTCCTTGAGCCCGAGCCGCTGCGGGGTGCCCACCTCGGGGTTCTTGCTGGGCACCAGGCAGGTCAGGTTCACGTTGAAGCTCATCTCCAACGAGGTGTGCTTGTAGAGGTACGCCATCACCAGATCGGGATCGGCGTCGCGCTTCAGCTCCAGCACGACGCGGACGTCCTTGGTGGACTCGTCGCGCACGTCGACCAGCGGCGGCAGCTTGCGCTCGCGGACCAGGTCGCCGAACTTCGCCACCATCGAAGACTTGTTCACCGTGTACGGGATGCTGGTGACCACGATCTGCTGGCCGCCTCGCGGCAGCTCCTCCAGCTTCCACTCGCCGCGGATGCGCAGCGAGCCCTGTCCCGTCTCGTAGATCTGGCGCAGCTCGGCGCGCGAGTTGAGCAGCTGCGCCCCGGTGGGGAAGTCGGGCCCCTTGATGAACTTGAGGAGGTCCTTGGTCTCCAGCTTGGGGTGGGCGATCAGCTCGACCAGCGCGTCGCACAGCTCCTGCACGTTGTGCGGCGGGATGTTGGTCGCCATTCCCACCGCGATGCCGGTGGTGCCGTTCATCAAGAGCTGCGGCAGGCGCGCGGGAACGACGATCGGCTCGAACATCGTGCCGTCGTACGTCGGCCGGTAATCGATGGTCCGCTTGCTCAGCTCGGTCAGGAGCTCGGAGGCGAGCGGAGCCAGGCGGCACTCCGTGTAACGCATGGCCGCCGCCGAATCGCCGTCCAGCGATCCGAAGTTCCCGTGCCCGTCGACCAGCGGGTAGCGCAGCGAGAAGTCCTGCGCCATCCGCACCAGCGCGTCGTAGATCGCGACGTCGCCGTGCGGGTGGTACTGGCCCATGATGGTGCCGACCACCTTGGCGCATTTCTGGTACTTCGCCTCGTGCGTGAGGCGGTGGTCGTTGTACATCCCGAAGACGATGCGGCGCTGCACGGGCTTCAGGCCGTCGCGCACGTCCGGCAGCGCGCGGCTGGTGATCACCGAGAGCGCATAGTTCAGGTACCGCCTGCGGGCCTCTTCGTGGAGCGCCGCGGGAACCGCGTCGCCGCCGCCTCCTCCTCCACCCTCGGGCGCACCGCGGCGCTTGCGCGGAGGCGGCTTGTCACCCCCGGCAAAGTCCAACTCCTCCTGCTCCGTCTTGCGCGCCGTCGCTCTCTTCATCGCTCGCGGTTCCTAGCAGCGAGATCGGCCCGGAACAAGTTTTCAGTCCCGTGCGCGAAGCCGGAAGCCAGCTCGACAACCGCGAACTGGCTATGGAATTTGTCCGGCTTCCCCAGGAAGCGCAGGGGGCTGCCGCTCGGACGGCAGCCCCCGTCGGCCCAGTCTTAGCCCTTCACGGAGGCGTCACCTTCCGGATGGTGAAGTTCCCCTGGTCCGCGACGAAGAGGGTCCCGTTCCGGCTGTCGCGCGTGATGCCGAACGCCGCATTGAAGCGCGCCGCGCCGCCGACGCCATCGGCGGTGCCGGAGGTGGCCATGTCCCCGGCGATGGTGACCACGGCGTTGGTGGCCAGGTCCATCCGCCGCACCGAGTACCGGTCGCCGATGAAGACGCTGGTCCCGTCGCTCACCGCGCGCCGCGGCTGCGCGAAGAGCGCCTGCGTACCCAATCCGTCGGTGCTGACCCCGCCGACCTGCGGGGCGCCGGCCACGGTGCTGACGAGATCTTCGAAGAGCGAGATCCGCCGAACGAGCCCGTAGCCGCCGACGAGGTTGAGGTTGTCATCGATGAGATAGAAGATGTCGTCCCCGACGAAGGGGAAGACGAGCCCGGTGGGCCCGACGAAGTGGGCGCCGGCCACGGGGCCGTTATCCAAGCCGGGCGAGTCCAGCACGCCCGCCACCAGGGTGATCGCCGGCGGCGTGACGGCAAAGGAGATCTTCCACACCGCCCAGCGACTGGAGTCGGCCGCGTACACGTCGGTGCCGCGCACGGCGATATCCAGATCCTGGGCCCCCAGCGCGCTGACCGCGGGCCGGCAGTCCCACTGGCTGGGATTCGCGGCCTGACGAGTGCCGAAGAGGGTCGTCACGCTGAACGGCGGCGTGGTGCTCACCGATCGGATCGCGCAGCGGTCGGCGATGAGCAGGTTGCCGCCGGAGAGCGCCATCGAGAACAGCCGGCTGAAGCGAGCAGTCGCGCCAGGTCCGTCGTCCGTGCCGAGCGCGGTCAGCGACCCGGCGATCGTGGTGACCGCGCCCGTGACGAGATCGATCTGACGGATTGCCATGCCGCGGCCTCCGGCGTCCCCGTCGTTGCGGTCCCCCACGAACAGCTTGGTCCGGTCGGCGCTCAGAGCGCAGTTGTTGGGACCCGCGAAGCGGGCCGCCGCGCCGATCCCGTCAGCGGTGCCGGGAGTCCCGCCCACGCCGGCGATGGTGGTGACCGTATAGGCTTCTCCTGCGAAGTTGACGCCGACGGTGGCGTTGCTCCTGGCGTGGAAATTGAGCTGCACCGAAACGGGTGGTCCAGGGCTGACCTGAAGGGTGAGGTCGTCGGCGACCCAGGTCGGCTGCGTGGTCACGTCGACGAACGCGCAGGCGATGCCGAAGGCCTGCCCGGAGAACATCACCGTGCCGGTCGGTACGCCGTTCATGGTCAGCGCCAGCGTGGTCTGTCCCGGCGTGACGCTGAACGTCCTCGCCGCGGTGCGCGACGGCGCCGACGCGATGAGTTGGATACAGGAGACGCCCGCGGGCGCGTTGAACAGGGCATTCACGCGGGCGTCGGCCATCTGGACCGTCTTCTGTTCGGAGCCACTGCAGGCACACCACAGCGCAGCCGCGCCCAGCGCGGCGAGAGAACGCTTCGACATGTGGGAATCCCCCTGATTGAAGTAACGCGCACGGATTGAAACCGATTACCCGATCCGATGCAAGGACCTGGCGGCGCAAGGAACGACCACGTTCCGACCGGCGCCGGAGACCGGGAGCGCTTACGTCGAGCAGGAGCGCAGGCGCGAGGGGAGCAGGTGCGCTGGGAAGGGAATCGGGCCTAGAACTTCAGCGCGATCGCGGCGCCGTACCCGCCGCGAAAAGTGGGCTTGAGCACCACCGGCCCGTTCAGCTCGACCCCGTTCATCATCCGGGCGATCGCGCTGGGGGCTTCCTGCGCTTCGACCCTCCGCACCACCTCGGGGATCGACTCCGCGACCGGCGAGGCGAGCGGTGCTTGAACCGCGGGTGCTGCTCGCATCGCCGTCGCTGCACGAACGGACGGCCTCGTAGCAGCCCCCTGCCCCGCAACGACCATCGCCACCATCACCGGCCACATCGTTGGGAAAACCTATGCACTCCCCCTTGCAGCTGCAGATGGGAACAGAGCGGGAGCGGGCCCCCGTCCAGCTCTGAACCGGCCATCCTGGAATGTCAGCCCGCCGACGTGCGGGCCATCAGGCGCGCCCTTTTGGATGGTTCGGGACCGGCTCACCCTTCCCTTGCTCGGCCCGGCGTTTCTCGAGCACCTTGTGCGCCTCGTGGGTGGGCACCTCGTCGTAATGGTCGAATTCCATGGTGAAGTAGCCCATTCCCTTGGTGAGGGAGCGCAGCTCGGGAGCGTAGGTGCGCAGCTCGGCGTGCGGCGCCTGCGCATGGATGAGCGTCCCCTTGGAAGTCGGCTCCATGCCCAGGATCTTTCCCCGCCGCGAGGTCACGTCGGCGATCACCTCGCCCAGCATCTCGTCGGGGACCACGATCTCCAGCCGCATCATCGGCTCGAGCAGGACCGGCTTGGCGGCCGCCAGGGCGTTCTTAAGCGCCATCGACCCCGCGATCCGGAACGCCATGTCCGAGGAGTCGACGGTATGGAACGACCCGTCCACCAGCGTCACCTTGAAGTCCACCAACGGGAAACCGCCGAGCGGACCCTCCTTGGCGGCGTCGCGGACCCCGTGCTCGACGGAGGGGATGAACTGCCGCGGGATGACGCCGCCCACGATGCCGTCCTCGAACTGCACGCCCGACCCGCGCGGCAGCGGCTCCAGCTCGATGTGGCAGTCCCCGTACTGCCCGCGCCCGCCGCTCTGCCGTTTGTACTTGCCCTGCGCCTTGGCGCGGGCCAGCACGGTCTCGTGGTAGGCGGGGTGCGGCAGCTCCAGGTGGACGTCCACGTCGAACTTCCGCTTCAGCTTTTCGACCGCCACCTCGATGTGCACCTGCCCCATTCCCTTGAGCAGCGTCTCGTTCGTCTCCGGATCGCGGGTCAGCTCCAGCGAGGGGTCCTCCTCGAGCAGCTTGTGCAGCGCGACGCCCGCCTTCTCCTCCTGCTCGCGGTCGATCTTCAGCGCGTACGAGATGACCCGCTGGGGTTTTCCGATCAGCTCCAGGCGTAGCGGGGCGTCGGCGGCGGTGAGGGTGTCGCCCACGTGGACGTCGCGCAGCTTCATCAGGCCGATGATGTCGCCGGCCGAGGCGCTGGGGATCTCGGTCGTGTGGTTCCCGTCGATCCGGTAGATGTGCGCGAGGATCTCCTCGGAGTTGGTGCGCGGGTTGTAGAGCTTCTGCCCGGTCTTCACCTGCCCGGAGAAGACGCGGCAGGCGGTGAGCCGCCCCACGAAGTGGTCCACGGTGTTGCGGAAGGCGAGGAGCGTGGGCGCCTGATCGACGCGCGCCGCCCGCAGCACTTCCTTTCCGTGGCCATCCTTCCCCTTGATCTCGCGCCGGCTGGTGGGATCGGGCAGGTAGCGCACGATGGCGCTGGCCAGGTCGCGGACCCCCACGCCGGCACGGGCCGCGCAGGCCAAGACCGGAAGGAAGCGCCGTCCCAGCACCGCGTGCGCCAAGGCGTCCTGGATCTGCTCCTCGCCGGGCTCCTGCCCGTCCAGGTACTTCTCCAGCAGCACGTCGTCCGTCTCCGCCACCGCCTCCACCAGCCGCGTGCGCAGCTTCTTCGCATCGCCCAGGAGCTGCTCGGGGATGTCCTCGTCGACGTAGCCGCCGAACTTGCCGTCCTGCCGCCGCGCGTAGGTGTGCGCGCGCATGGTGATGAGATCGATGACTCCGCCGAACGAGTCGCCCAGCCCGAGGGGAAGCTGGAGCGCGATCGGTTTGGTCTTCAGCGTCTTCTCGATGTCGTCCAGGGCGCGCAGGAAGCTGGCCCGGTCCTTGTCGAGCTTGTTCACGCACGCGATGAGCGGTAGCGAACGCTCCACCGCCATCTCCCAGTGCGCTTCCGTCTGGTGCTTTACTCCGCTCACCGCCGAGACCAGAAGCAGCCCGCCCTCGACGACGGCGAGGGAACGGTCGGTGTCGGTGAGGAAGTCGGAGAAGCCGGCGGTGTCGAGCAGGTTCAGCATCACCCCGTCGTGCTCGGCGAAGGTGACGTGCGTCGCAACGGTGAAGTTCCGCTTGGCCTCCTCGGGCTCCGCGTCGAGGTGGCTGGTCGACCCGTCCTTGCTGGCCCTCGCGGGAGCGTCGTGCCGGAGCAGGGCTTCCGTGAGGGCCGTCTTTCCCGCGCCATCGTGCGCGACGATCGCCACGTTGCGAATCTGCTTCGGATCGAGCATGGGAATCTCCCGGTAGGCCTCTACGCCATGATCCATCCCACAACGTCTTCCCTGTGAAAAGCACATCGCCGCCCGATCGGCGGCGGTGGGTACCGAGCACCCCATGAGACCTGTCCGCCTTTTCGCGCTCGCGCTGGCGAGCGCTTCCTCAGCCGTGGCGCAGCAGCGCTTCCCCACCTCCGGAATCCCCCAGCCGGCGCAGAGCTTCGCGCTCACCGACGACGCGACCGCCCTGACCGTGAACCCAGCCGGGCTGGCGTTCAGCCAGGGTCTGCTCCTCGAGTACGCCGGCCAGCGTGGCTATGACCAGGGCATGCCGCGCGGGGATGGCGGGTACCTCTCGCTGGCCGGGTGGGGCGCAGCCTTCGGCGTGTCGCTGGAGTGGCTGCACGCCGGATCGGAGTGCACGCCGGTGACGCCGTGCTCGCGCCGGACCACCTTCGGGGGCGCGCTGGGCGGAGGGCGCGGCGCCATCGGGGTGGCGCACCACGGGTTCTCCAGCAGCGAGAGCGCGGACCTGGATCGGCTCGGCTCGTGGGACATCGGCGCATTGGCGCGCCCGCTGCGCTGGCTGTCTCTGGGCTACACCGCGGTCGACGTGAACGCTCCCCGGCTGGGGCCGTTGCAGATTCCCCGGCGCCACGTGGCCGCCATCGCGGTCCGGCCGCTGCGCGAATGGATCACGCTGGCAGCCGACGTCACCTTCCGCTCGTGCACGAACGACGCGCGTCCCTGCGGCGTGGAGCATCCCGACTGGGCGTTCACGGGCGAAGGGCGGCTGCTGCAGGGTCTGCAAGTCTTGGGTCAGATCGGGATCTCGGACGCCGGCACCTTCTCCGGCCAGGTCGGGCTGCAGGTCGACCTGGCCCATCTCGGGGCGCGCAGCGCGGCCAGCTTCCCGGGTAGCGGAGCGACGGGCTCCCAGCTCACCGCCGTGCGCCTCTCGTCCGTGCCGTATCCGGGGCTGCACGTCCCGCGCCGCCGGGCGGTGGAGCTGGACCTGGATCGCGCGCTCCGCCGGGAGAGCTCGGGAATCCTCGGCCTGCTGCTCGGCGAGACCCATCGGGACCCGCTCGCCCTCACCATCGAGGAGCTGCACCGGCTGGCGCGGGACCCCGACGTCAGGGCGGTCGTCCTGCGGGCAGGCGGCCTGCCGCTTGGCGCTGGCCGCAGCGACGAACTCCGGAGCGGAATCGAGGAGTTGCGGGCCGCCGGGAAGAAGGTCGCCTTTTACTTGGAATCGGCCGGAGACCTCGACTATAGTGTCGCATCTGCGGCCGACAGGGTGTATGCGGCCCCGCAGGCAGTCCTGGCGGTCAACGGTTTCTCCGCGACGGCATTGTTCGCCGGCGCGGGCCTCGACAAGCTCGGTGTGAAGGCGGAGTTCGTCCGCGTCGGCGCCTACAAGACGGCGCCGGATCTCTTCACCCGCAGGGACATGTCGAGCGAGCAGCGCGAGGTGGTGAACGCTCTTCTGGACGACGTCTTCGGCCGCTACGTGCGGCGCGTCACCCAGGCGCGGCACCTCGACGAGGAGAAGTTCCGGCGCCTCCTGGATCGCGGTCTCCAGACCCCCCAGGAAGCGCAGGCGCAGGGGCTGGTCGACGGGCTCGTGTATCCCGACCAGCTCGAAGAGGAGGTTGGGAAGCTGGTCGGCGGGCACGTCGCGCTCGAGAAGGTGGGGACGGAGCCGCCGATCGTGCGGAGCCCGCGCTGGGCGCCGCCGCCGACGGTGGCGGTGGTCCGGGTGGAGGGGGACATCGCTCGCGGCGAGGGGGGATCGGATCCTTTCGGCCTGTTCCAGGTGGCTGGCTCGGAGGCGATCGCGCGGCGCATCCACCGCCTCGCCGACGACCCGTCGGTGAAGGCGATCGTGGTGCGGATCGACTCGCCGGGCGGAGACGGAAGCGCCTCGGATCTGATCTGGCGGGAGCTGGTTCGGGCCCGCAAGGAGAAGGGCAAGCCGGTGGTGGCGAGCATGGGCGACGTGGCCGCATCGGGCGGCTACTACGTCGCGGTGGCGGCGGACGAGATCTACGCCGAGCCCTCGACGGTGACCGGTTCGATCGGCGTGTTCGTGGGGAAGTTCGACCTGGAAGAGCTGTACCGGGAGCTGGGACTGAGGCTGACGACCATCAAGCGCGGCAAGAGCGCGGACCTGTTCTCCACCGCGCGCGCCTTGACCGACGAGGAGCGCCGCACGCTGCAAGAGTGGGTGGATGCGTTCTACGCGCAGTTCGTCGACCGCGTGGCCGAAGGCAGGCGGTTGCCGCGCGAGCGCGTCGACGAGCTCGGCCGCGGCCGCGTGTGGAGCGGGAGCCAGGCGTTGGAACGTGGGCTTCTGGACAAGATGGGCGGCCTGCGCGACGCGATCGCTTCGGCCAAGGCCCGGGCCGGCATCGGGCCGGACGAGGCGGTGCTGCTCGACGACGCGGGCAAGCGCGAGGTCAGCTTCCTTCCCGAGCTCCAGGTCCTTCCCGGCTCCTTGCGGCCGCTGTCCGCCCGGGCGTTGCGCGCCCTGGCCCTCCTGGGCGAACCGGGAACGCTCCGCGCCGTCCTGCCGTTCGATCTCGAGGTGAACTGAGTGCCTGCACGGGTCCTGATCGTCGAGGACGAGGAGAGCGCCTCGCGGCTCATCGCCTCGATCTGCTCGGAGCTGGGCCTCGGCGCGCAGGTGACGCGGTCCGGGGCGCAGGCGAAGGACCTGCTCACCCATGCGGCGCAGGCGAAGCAACCCTTTTCGGCGATGGTGCTCGACCTGGTGCTGGCCGACCTGGACGGGTTCCAGGTGGGCCAGTTCGTGCGCGGGCAGCCGTGGGGCTCGGAGCTTCCGCTCATCGTGGTGAGCGGCGTCTACAAGCAGCCGAACGCGGAGCTGATGGCGCGGCTCAAGCCGCAGGCGTATTTCGCCAAGCCGTTCGAGATCTCCCGCCTGCGCGACGCGCTGGTGAAGGCGTGCAATGTGCAGGGCGTCGCCACCGCCGTGGAAGGCGACCTCGCCGGAAAGCCGGCCGCCACGCTGCTCGTCGAGCTTCTGCGGCAGAAGGCGAGCGCGCTGCTCACGCTCACGCAGGACACCGCCGTCCGGCTGATCCATTTCGAGAAGGGACAGGTCCGCTTCGCCCAGAGCACCGTCAAGAGCGAGCTCGCCGGCGCGGCGCAGGTCGTCTCGGGCGTGATCAAGCAGGCCTCCTTCGACCGCGCGGTGGCGTTCGCCAAGCAGAACAAGGTGGCCTTGCACGAGGCCCTGGCGTACTCGCGCGTGCTCACTCCCGAGCAGCTCAAGCAGGCCCTGAAGCAGCAGACGGTCGATGCCGCGGTCAACGGGCTTGCCTGGGAGCGCGGGACCTGGCGCATCGACACGCAGTCGCCCGAGCAGCTGGCCGCGGTGCCCGAGGCGCGCACGAGCCCGGTCGCCCTGGTGCTCGAGGCGGCCAAGCGCTTTACCGCGCACGCGGCGGCGCGCGACTGGCTCGAGCAGCGCGCCCAGCAGCACATGAGCCGCTCGCCCGAGCTGGAGCGCGGGCCGGGCGAAGGCGTGACGCCGCTCGCCACCAACCAGCGTTCGATCGGCGAGGCGCTTTCCCGGCTGAAGCCCGCCGAGCTGCCGCTCCTCCTCTGGCTGTGCCAGAGCGGGCTCGTCGCATTGTCGGGCGGGGCCAGGGCCGCCGCTCAGGCGGCCAAGGCGGCCGAGAGCAGCCCGGAGGACGAGGACAAGGGCAGGACGTTCACGGCCGACGAAGATTGGTCCCGTCGGGTCTTCCTCGCCGAGCGCGATCGGCTTCGCGACGCGAATCATTACGAGGTCCTGGGCGTCGAACCTTCTGCAACTCCCGAAGAGATCAAGGCCGCCTACATCGCGGCCGCCAAGCGGTTCCACTCCGACGCCTTTGCCAGCCAGGAGCTGGGCTCGGTACGGAGGGTGGCCGAGGAGCTGTTCGCACGGGTCAGCGAGGCGAACGCGGTACTCGCCAATCCGTCGAGCCGGGCGAACTACGACGTCTTCGTCGATCGCAAGGCGAAGGGGTTGCCCACCGACGTCGGCAAGATCCTCCGGGCGGAAGGCGTCTTCCAGAAGGGGGAGATACTCTTCAAAGCCGGCAAGTTCGAGAATGCCGAGGGGGTGTTCCGCGAAGCGATCGCCTTGAACGGCGCCGAGGCGGAGTTTCACGCCTACCTGGGAATGTCCATCTACCGCGGACGGGGAAAGGCGCAGGAGGCGCTGGAGCTCGTCGGCAAGGCGCTGGAAATGGATCCGCGGCTGCGCAGCGCGACGGTCTTCGCCGCCCAGTTGCACGAAGCCCTGGGGGACGTGGAGCAGGCGAAGACGCTCCTGCGCAAGGCCATCGCCAAGGATCCGGAGTTCGATGCGGCGAAGAGCGAGCTGTCGCGGCTGAAGCGCGCTCCCGCCCAGCAGAAGAAGGGTTTTTTGGATCGTTTGCTCAAGAAATGAGTCCGCGTCTCGAAGACGAGACGCGCAAGGTGGAGTGACAGATGAACGGTGAAGGACAAAGGCCCCCCAACAACGAGCCGCAGGCGCAGGCGCACGACGCGCCCGAGCCGGGGAACGCGCGGTACCCGCAGCACGCGCCCAACGGACAGCAACCGCAGCAGCCGCAGGGTGAAGGCGGCGGGCGCCGCCGGTTCCGCCGGCAGCGGCGCGGCGGGCGCGGGCGCGGGCGGAACAAGGGGCACCATCAGAACGTGGCTGCTCCGCTGGACGCGCAGGGGCGGATCCTCGACGTGGAGAACGAGCTCGCGCCGGACGACGGCACCGGCAACGAAGCGGTGCCGCAGCCGGGCGATCCGCAGGCGCTCGCCGGAGCGGGCGAGCCGCAGGGCTCGCAGACCGGCGCGGACATCGCCGGCGGCCCGTCGGCGCCTCCCGCGTCCGAGGCGCAGGCCCAGCAGGCCCAGGCGCAGGGCGCGATGCAGCCGCGCCCGCAGCAGGGTCAGCACCGGCCCCAGCAGCAGCAGAGGCCGCAGCCGCGGCAGGAACCGCCGGTCGCCATCGAGGGCGTGCTGGACGTCGACCACCGCGGCAACGGGCGGCTGCGCAGCGCCAAGCTGAACTTCCTGCCCCAGCCCGAGGATCCGGACGTGCCGCGGCACATGATCGAGCGCGACCGGCTCCGGGAAGGCGCGCTGATCACCGGTCAGGCCGCGCGGCGCAACGGGCGCCTGCAGCTCATCCGGACCGAGACCGTGGAGGGGCTCCCTCCGCAGCAGGCGGCGGCGCGCACCCTCTTCCAGAACCTCACCGTGATCGACCCGGACGATCGCCTGGTGATGGAGACCACGACCAAGGAGACGCTGACCCGGGTCATCGACATCGTGTCGCCCATCGGCCTGGGCCAGCGCATGCTGATCGTCTCGCCGCCCAAGGCGGGCAAGACGATCATGCTGCAGAAGATGTGCCTGGCGATCTCGGCGAACCGGCCCGAGGTGATGCAGTTCGTGCTGCTCGTCGACGAGCGCCCCGAGGAGGTCACCGACTTCCGCCGCACCGTCAAGGCGGAGGTGTTCGCCTCGTCGGCCGACCGGCCCACCGAGGAGCACCTGCACGTGGCCGAGATGGTGCTCGAGCGCGCCAAGCGGCTGGTCGAGGGCGGCAAGGACGTGGTGATCCTGCTCGACTCGATCACCCGCCTCTCGCGCGCCTACAACAAGGAGGTCGAGTCCAGCGGCCGCACCCTGTCGGGCGGCGTCGACTCGCGCGCCCTCGAGCGGCCCAAGCGGCTCTTCGGGGCGGCCCGCAACGCCGAGGAAGGCGGCTCCTTGACCATCCTCGCCACCGCGCTGGTCGACACCGGCTCCCGGATGGACGAGGTGATCTTCGAGGAGTTCAAGGGCACCGGCAACGCGGAGATCAACCTCGACCGCCAGCTGGCCGAGAAGCGCATCTGGCCAGCCATCAACATCCAGACCTCCGGCACCCGCAAGGAGGAGAAGCTCTTCTCGCAGCACGAGTACGAGAAGGTGAAGAAGCTCCGCGGCGCCCTGTTCGCGCTGAAGCCGGTGGAGGCGATGGAGCGGCTCCTCAAGTCCGTCGGCGAGTTCAAGTCCAACGCGGAGTTCTTGGACGCGATCTGAGGCGGTATGCGGTGAGGTGGCCGCCCGGCGCCCAAACCGGGCTCACCGTGAGCGCCGTGGCGGCGGCGTAAGGGATGGGCGCCTCTCTGTAGCTTGCCGCAACGTGCGGTTGGCGAGCGGCTTCACGTCCCAGATGTATCCCTCGAGGCGTCGCTGCGAACCGTCTGGACAGATGACGACCATGCCCGCTACTCCCTTCGTGTCAACCACCGCCGGTCCGCCCGCGGCTGCTACCGCGGTGAGCGCCGCGACCACGGCCTGCAGGTCGTCGTGGGTGGACACCGGCGCGTCCGGGAGGCGGTAGACCGCTCGGAGCGAGTTCCAGTACGGCGTCAGATCGGGCCTCCTGCCCTTCCCGGGAAGGGCATCGAGTCCGCTCGAGCGCCATGCGGAAGTCGGAAAACACTCGAGGATGACGTAGCCGTCGTTCGTCTCCGGAGGAGCGGCCGGATGCGCGAGCGTGACGCCCGGTCTGGCCAGGAGGCGCGCGAACACGTCGATCGAGAACTCGATCCACTTGCGCTGCGTCCCCGGGAAAGTTCGCGGATAGGCTCCCGTCTTCCCT
>WNFL01131485.1_pt1 | contig 31772 bp, 26 predicted proteins | sample 5400361 | NCBI WGS metagenome assembly WNFL01 (sample SAMN13153351, study PRJNA577476) | soil metagenome | isolation source: 40 cm soil on Douglas fir-dominated hillslope | place: USA:California | collected 2013-09-17
TTGACAAGATCCAGATGATTGACGGCGGTACTCTTGATCTTCACCAGGATCTCGTCACGTGCGATCGCCGGCGTCGGTACATCGTTGAACACCAACTGCGGACCATATTCCAACAATCTGACAGCTTTCATGCGAGGTCTCCTTAGATCTGCCTAATGGGCGCCACACGCAGTCTCATGAAAGAAGCGCATTCCAATCCTGCGTCTTTGCCCAAGACTCGAAGTCGTGGAAGGCGACGTCGGGGAACTCACGGCGGAGCGCGGCGCGATCCACCGTAAAACCGACGCGGTCGAACCAATCGTACATCTTGACAGCATCCTCGCCCATGCGCTGGCGGATGACATCGAGCGGAACCTGGTAATAGCTAAAGGGGCGCCCTGTGACGCGCGAGAGAATGGCCATGGCGTCATTCCCGTTGAGCTCGTCTCCCGCGAGGTCGAAGCGCTTGCCCGTGAAGCGACCGGCGTCCTCGAGGACGCGAACGGCGACCGCCCCAATGTCCGTGACGGCAAGTTGCGCGAGCTCTCTTGTCGGCGGGAGTGCCGCCGCGTAGATGCCTTTCGCGAGCTGCTCTCTAATGAAATAGAGGTTCTCCATGAAGGCCACGGGCGCGAGAATCGTTGCGCGAACGCCCACTTTGGTGATGTGCTTTTCGACCTCGTACTTGCTGTCAAAGTGCGGAATGCCTGTCTGTCGGTTGGCGTTGCCGACGGAAGTGAAGACGAGATGCACGCCTGCTGCCTTGGCCGCGTCGGCGGCGGTAATACCTTGTCGTGTCTCGGCGTCCGTGCCTCCGGACGGCACCGTCATCGCGAAGAGAGAGGTCGCTCCGTCGAGCGCCTTTGTGATTGCAGCAGTGTCTTCGAGCGACGCCGCAACGAGCGTCGCCCCGGAGTTCGCGAGCAACTTCGCCTGGCTTGAGTTTGGGGCACGCGTGACGGCGCGGACCTTGTGGCCTCGCTCAAGGAGGCCACGCGCGACGGCGCCGCCTTGTTTACCCGTGGATCCCGTGACGACAACGGTGAGCTTTTGCGCCATGTTCTTGTTCCTTTCTCCTGCGGTCAGGCCCGCGGCTGCAAGCGCGACTGGAACAACCCGGAAAAGGCCGGTCGCACGTCGATGAAGATCACGGCCCACACTACAGCCACAAAGAGGGCCAACGGAAGCCCGCTCGGGGCCATCAAGGCGTGGAAAGTAAGGATGTTGACAATCACCGGCGCCAGCATTGCCACCGCCAACGGTACGTAGCGGTTGAGCAGCAGAAGCACACCTGCGATGACCTGAAACGCGAAGATCACCCACAGGTAATGCGAGACATAAAGGGCCCCCATGAACTGACCAGCAACACCCGGTGGCGGGGGAAAGGGAATGAACTTCAGGAAGCCGTTCAGCCCCATAACAAGAAAGATCACGCCCGCCAGATATCGGGCGATTACGGAAGTGGTTCTCATAACCTGGTTCTCCTTTTGGATCGTCGCCATTGCATTGGCGTCATGTATATTGATATCAATACAATTGATGCTGTATACTTCTGAGAGATTCAGGTTTTTATGACCCGAGGCAATCAAGGGACGGACCACGTCTGGATAGTAATGATGAAGGCGATGCGCGCCCTGACAAGGTACGCAACCGCTGGTATTGAAGAGACCGGACTCGGCCTCTCGGATTTCGGCGTGCTGGAAGTCCTGCTGCGCATTGGGCCTTTGCCCGTCAATACGATAGGCCCAATCGTAGACCTGACCCCAGGTTCGATCAGTATCGCTGTCGATCGCCTCTTCGCGAAGGGCCTGGTCGGCCGAGTCGAGAGCGCAGAAGACCGACGCGTTCGGATCGTTGCCCTCACCCCACGTGGCAAGAATCTCATTGTTTCCGCCTTTCGAAAGCACTCCGGGCAGATGAAGAGAGTATTGTCCGAACTAAGCCCCGAGGAGCTTCGTGGCCTTGAAGTGAAGCTCAAGAAAGTCGGCAAGCGCGCTGCCGCGCTGATGGAGGAGAGTTGAGCGGCTCCATGCCAGTCCTCCTTTTATGCGCCGGACCGCCGTCTGCACCTGGCGGCTTTCACTAACAGCCATGCTTGGAAGAACACGCTGCTTGCTCAGCGCTTTTACGTTGGCATGATCAGTCTACTCAAGGAAATCAAGACGGAGTTATAAGGGCGAAAGGAAGAAGTGTAGAGTCTGCCAATGCTGCATGTCTTCCAGTTCTGTCTGGTCTGTCGGCAACCCTTCCATTGGGACTATTAGGGGTACGTGATTCGCGCGCCGTGCTTACGACTCAGAGGGCCCGCGCATGGTTCAAAGGAGCCCGTTGCCTGGAGCACCTTCTTCAGTCGTCTCAAGAAGCTTGTCGAGTCAACCTCTGCTTCCACCTAGCCATGTGGCGGATGCGCGTTTCGTGGCTATCCTCGATCCTGTTCTCAGTTCCAGAAAGGGGTTTTGCTAGACATGGCCGATTCAATACTAGAAACAATTTCAAGCGAATTTGCGTCTGCTGCGGAGAAGGTGGGCAGTAGCGTGGTTGCCGTCCATGCCCGACGCTGGATGCCGACGAGTGGCATCGAATGGAAGAAGGGTGTGGTCGTAACGGTTCATCACGGTGTGCAGCGCGACGAAGAAATCAACGTTCTGTTCGATAGTGGTCGCGCAGTTTCCGCGAAACTGGCCGGACGGGATCCCAGCACGGACATAGCTGTCCTAAGGATCGAGGAAGGATCTTCGAGTGCGCCCCAACTCGGCGACTCGACAAGGCTGAGGCTCGGCCATCTAGTTCTCGCGCTCGGTCGCACGCGGCGCGGGGATCTGGTGGCGAGCAGCGGGATCATTGGCGGCATCAGCGGCGAGTGGAGGAACCGGCGAGGGGGACATCTCGATCAGCACATCCGGCTCGACCTCGCCCTGTATCCGGGATTTTCCGGCGGGCCGCTGCTGAATGCCAGAGGCGAGGTTGTTGGCATTAATACGCGGGGCCTAGCCCATGGACGAGCCGTCACGGTGCCGGTGGCAACTGTCAATCGCGTGGTCGAAGAACTCCTGAAAAAAGGGCATATCGCTCGGCCCTATTTGGGCATTGCAATGCAACCGGTGGAGGTTCCGGAAAATATGCGCTCGAAGCTGCCTGCTGACACCCGAGTCGGGCTGCTTGTCATGCACGTGGACAATGGGGCGCCCGCAGAAAATGCCGGAGTGTTGCTAGGAGACGTTCTTTTCGAAGTAGGCGGGAAGACAGTCGAACACATGGATGCGATGCAAGACTCGCTTGCCATAGCAAAAATTGGTGATGTTCTGCAGATCAGGGTGATTCGAGCGGGCGAGATCAAGCCGGTGTCAATCACTTTGGGCGAGAGGGCACGATAACGAATGGCGAAGGGAAACGGCGGAGGCGCGATCCGAATTGCAGTGGTGGCGACCTCCGCCGTCCGCCGGGCCGGGCTCGAAAGCGTCGTCCGCAGCCACGCTGACTTCCATCTAGCGGGAAGTTTTGGCTCGGCGGCGAGCATGGTGCCATTTGCCCGTAACACCGAACTGGATGTAATTGTCATCGACTCCGATTCGATCCGCGATTTGTTACTTGAGCCGATATCGGAAGCCGCGATTGTTCTACTCACGGAGGTCAGCCACGCGCGGTCGATCTCGCGCTTATTGCGGATCGGCGTGCGCGCGATTCTGTCCAGAGAGAGCAATCCGGACGACGTTCTCTCCGCCATTTATGCCGCCTATGATGGACTGGTGTTGCTGAGCACGGCTACTGCGGAGAGTTTGGCCGCCGTCTACGGCGATCAGCCGCTGGAGGTTGAAGATCAAGTGTCCGAAGAGATCACCTCCCGCGAAACTGATGTGCTTAGAATGTTAGCGGAGGGACTCGTCAACAAAGAAATTGCAGCACGTCTCGGTATCTCCGAGCATACGGTCAAGTTTCACATCAGCTCAATTCTCGACAAACTGGGTGCTTCCACTCGCACCGAAGCGGTTACCCTGGGAATCCGGCGCGGGCTAATTCCGATCTGAACTCTTTGGTCTTCATCCCATCAATAACTTCTGTGTGGCACGTCATCGAAGCCATCATGTTGCGACGTCCGTGACAATGACTTTGATTTGACCCTTAAGTTCGTCGCGCGGAGAACAGCGTGATTTCCTTCACTTGCATCTGGAATCCCGTCCATTCATTACCTCCAACTCAAAAGCGATACGTTACCCACGGCGATATGTAGCTCATGCTCGTTGTCGCGTGGATGGACTGTTCTTCAAATGCAGCGTTGAAAACGTAGATGTAATTAACGTGAGTCGATAGATGACGAGTCATCTGCCAGTCCAGTTGCGCTATGGTACGGCTGCCTTCGTATCGCGACTTCACGCCATTGCTGGACACGATGAGGTTGCCTGGGATTCCATACAGTCCGTCGTTCGAACTTTCACGCCAAAAGAATCCCCAGCCCGTATCTCCAGACATTCAATTCGCTGTTCCAGAGCGGCACATACCCTAAGACGTTCGCGCGTCACCTCGACCGTGTCCCCCAAGAGCGACTGCCACATCTGGATGAGACCGAGCGGACGGTTATCTTCAGCAGCGCTATCTATTTCACGTCGACTTACATGCTCGTGGTGATTTTCCGCATCCAGCGCGTGAGCGGCACCGGGATGACGGTGGTGCCACCAGCCTCCAGAGCCGGGAGTAAACGTGAGTAGTTGATGAACACTTCGGCTCGCAGTGCATTGATCGCCGCGGCGTATGGGCTGAGTAGCCAGTCGTGGAAGTGGCGTCGCTCGTGCGCTTGGGCCGACGCCACCGCCAGGTTCCCTGCCGCCTGCTCCGGATCGTGGCCGATGAGCGACCGGCCCAAACGTTCCTTATCGGCTGGATGCAGAGGTGAACTCATAACTGGGTCGGTTGGTCAGCAACCGGATGTTATCCGTAAAGGGATCCTCCCCGATCCGCCCGAACTCCCAGGCGGAGCCGTCAAACAGCAGCGCTGGAAAGAACGCGCAGAACCACCAGAGTCATGTCGTCGTGCTGCGGAGCCCCGGCAGTGAAGGCATGGGCCGCGGCCATGATTCTGGAGACGGACTCAGCGGCAGGGAGACCCGCGCAGGTCTTCGCAACTCCGATCAGGTTCTCTTCCCCCCACTCCTCGTTTTGTGAGTTCATGGCTTCGGAGATCCCGTCAGTAAATGCGACCACGAGATCGCCAAATTCAAGAGTGAATGCGCCTTGTGCATAGGGAGGCTGTTGCAACAATCCAATCACTGCTCCACCAACGTCAAGGCGCGTCACTTGCCATTCCGAATCTGATTCTCGCAATACCAGCGGCGGGTTATGACCAGCGTTGACATACTCGAGCTGACGGCTGCCCGGGTCATACTGGGCGTAAAAGAACGTGGCGTAGCGGTTCTCCGAGGAAACCTCGAACACCAGACGATTCACCATGCTCATCAGATCCGTCAGATTGTGACCGGCAATACTGGCTTGTGCGCGTAGCGAAGCTTGCAGGCCTGCCATCATAAGCGCGGCCCCGATCCCTTTCCCTGACACATCCCCTATGGCGACGCCAAGTCTCTTGCCCGGAAGTTCCAGGAAGTCATAATAGTCACCCCCCACTTCGCGTGCGGGCTGGCAGCGACCGCAGTAATCGAGGCCCGGCACAGCGGGCAGCAGTTGGGGAAATAGACGCTCCTGCACCTCTCGGGCGATTTCGAGTTCGCGATTCATCCGTTCCCGTTGCGCGATTTCCAGCCCGATGGAAGTAGTCAAACTGGCCACTTCCAGAGCCATGCCAATCTGCGCCGCCACTGACTTGAGCAGGCGGAGGTCGTTGCCGGAGTAGGGCTCTTCTGAACTCTTCTGGCCAAGGCTCATGAACCCAATCAGCTTACGGTTGACAGAAAGCGGTATCAGAAGTTCCGAGTCCAGTTCGGCCAGCCCGGTTCGTTGCTCATTCGTCATCTCCGGATCCCGGTAGATCCAGGAATCGGGATCACCAAAATAGATGCGGCTCGGTTCTGTTTCCTTTTCAAGCCGTCGCACCCCTGCCGCGCTCCCGGAAAACGTTACGTGCAGCCGGTCACCGTAGCCAATCGAGTAGGCCGGCCGGTACGGGCCGCTGCCGTTCAACATAACAGCCACCCGCCGGACATGCAGGGAGTCGGCAATGCGGCCAGCAGCGGTCTCCAGTAGAGGACCGGTTTCGACGATGGTGCGGACTTTCTCTCCCAAGTCACTGAGGATAAGCTCAGCGTTGTAGGCATCGCGGAAAAAGCGCCGATCCGTCCAGGCACGGAGCCAATCGGCCCCTTTTCCAAGCCGGCTCATCAAGACCACTCCCAGCGCGATGGCGAGGAAACGCCGTGGGCCGCTCCAGAGCGTAGTCGTCGGAACATATACTGCGACTGTAATCACTGCCATGGTGACGAGGAATTGAAGAGCGCGAATCGCGCGGGTTGCTAGCGCATATTGGAGTCCCCGTCTCACGACCACCCGAATGTCCATGGCCCGGTACACAACGATCACATAGGCAAGCGTCAGCGGGAACACAACCTGCTGCAACAAATGGGCGAGCCGATAAATCCAACGGGGGAAGTACAACTCCAACTGCTGGTGGTGGAAGTCTGCGATGGCGATGAGAATCAGCTTCGGCGCCAGGCTCACTGCGGCTCCCACCAAAAGCAACTGCAAGCGGCGCCGGGCATCGGTCGACGTGGCCAAGCGCCATTTCGCTACCAGGCACGCGAGGAACACCACAAATGTGGTGATCAGGAGCGTGTCCCAAAGTGAGTCGGTTTTCGCGAGCACACGGTCGAGCGAAACCACGGAAGCCCGATTCTCCATCTCGCCGACGCCGGAAATAACATACGCAGCAATGAACGATACTAAGGGCACTCCGACCAGCCATTTCGCCCAACTCCACCAAGGCAAGCCCCGGCGAGCTGGGAAGGGCTCGGGAAAGTAAATTCCAAACAGAAGGGCGAAGATAGGCAAGGCCAAGTTAAAGCTGCGGTAGTATATCGTTGCTAATATCCGCCAATGCGGTCCCCAAGCCTCTGTCGTAGGCGTGATGAAGGCGGCAAAACTCAGCATCAAACCGAGCAGAAGCCATGCCTGGGGGTTGCGGGGACGAACAGCGGCCACCCAGAATCCGAGAAAGACACAAAAAAATGGCATAGCAACTGACAAGGCAAAGGAGATCGCAAGCTCTGGCAGGTCAGCCCCACCATTCTTGCTTTGCAGCCTTATAACTGCGGTTCGTGGGGCGGACCTTGTCTCTCTCCCCACCGTTACCGCAAGCATGTCGCCCACGCGGGCGTGGGCGAGTGCTTCCCCAAACACAGCTGTTCCTGTCACGGCTTTTTGGTTCACGGCGATCAAAACGTCGCCACTTTGCAAGCCGGCCACCTGCGCCTCCGGAGAAGGAAAGTAAATCTGAATAGTGCCATCTCCAGCCATGGCACAGTAAAACGGGCGGCGGGGCACGTCAGAATGGCCAAGAACTCCTGGAAACTGTTCCACCGTGAAGCGGGCCTGATAGGCAACGGCGGCGAAGAATAGCGCACCGAGGACAACGTATTGAGCAATGGGGCGCTGTCGCGTTTTCGCGGATAGCAACTGCTGACGGGGCTCGATGATCGCTCCGTAGTCCATTTAATATCCTCTATTGACGAGTCTCAGCAGCGACCTGGAACGAATAATGTCTCCCCTGATCCGCGCGATTCACTTCCATCGACTCACTCTCTGAGAACCAAACCCGTGTGTGGACGTTGACCCGACCAAAGCGTCGGCATCCCGGGCAGAAATGTCCGATCAACAGGCGAAACGCCCGCGGCACTCATGGGAAGCGGATGGGTATCACATTGAGGACGTCCGACCAAGCGTGCGAGATCATGCCCGGCCGCAGACTCTTGCGCCAGTTTGCCAAGAGACCGAAAAGTATCCCCAATACTGTGATGACGATCACCTGCTTGACTCCCTGGTAAAGGTGGGAGACGCCGAAGACGACAGCCTGAGCCGGCACTGCGAGTGCAGCGCGTCCCGTCAACCCAAGAAATTGTGCTTGCAAGTAGCCGCGAAACACCAGCTCCTCGCAGAATCCCGCTGTAAGTGACATCATTACCCAAAGCGTTACTTCAACCAAGCCTTGCGGTTTCAGGAATCCGAGGCGCTCTACTTGGCTGGGTCCGACTACGAAGCTCATGAAGACCGCTGCTGCGGTCCATACCACCCAAAAGCCAGCGGCAACAGCGATGTCGAGCAGAATATCTTTAGTGTTCCTCCAACGTCCGCCAATAAGGTCGCGCAGCCGGGTTGCGCCTCGGCGCAATCCGCCCAGCCAAACGTAATAGAATAGTGCCCATTCGGACAGAATCACCGATAGATAGAGGATCACGTTTCCGGCGTGCTGCTTTCCGCTGTCGCTACCCGCGGGGCTCCAGCTCTGCATGCGAAATCCACCGAACGTAATACCCAGCAGCAGCAGCAGGAGACCCATGGTGTGCCACAACGGTGCAACCAGCTTGCGCTTCGATAGCAGTGCCACCGGTCCCGCATCGGGCGCCATCATCCGTCCTAACCGTCCCAAGGTATCTGCCTTTCAGAAGTCGCTGTATACTTACGCACTGAGTTTCTTCGGCGTCAGCGCCTCGATTTTATTGAGGAGCCTTACCAGGTCAATTGGTTTGGTGTCATAGTCATCGCAGCCTGCCGCGATTGCCTTTTCACAATCGCCTGCCATGGCATGCGCCGTCAGCCCAATCACAGGGATACAGCGCGTTTCCGTCCTGCTCTTAAGGGCCTTGGTTGCATCCCAGCCATTCATCACGGGAAGACTCATGTCCATAAGGATCAGATCGGGCGCTTCCGATAGAGCCATGGCTATCCCTTGTGCGCCGTCGACCGCCAACAGAACCTTGTATCCTCTTTTCGTGAGTCTCCGCGAAAGCATATCGCGGTTCATTTCGTTGTCTTCAACCAGCAGTATCTTAGGCATGTACTCTTTCCACGGCGCGCCGGCCATCGCTGGCCCGCTTACCTTGTCATAAACCCCTCATGGCTGAAAATACAAGTGCATTGGGTCGATCAAACTCGGCCGGCCGGTCGGGGGAATTGGGCAAGCGCACGGGAATCTTCATGGTGAATGTGCTGCCTTTGCCGAGTTGGCTGGCCACCGTGATGTCACCACCCATCATCTGGCAGAAGCGCCGGCTGATGGCCAGTCCCAGCCCGGTGCCACCAAACTTACTCGCAGTTGAAGGATCGGCCTGCGCGAAGGGTAGAAAAATCTTGTCAAGTTGCTCCGGAGTCATGCCGATTCCAGAGTCGCTGATAGAGAAGTGCACCCATTCGGACATTTCCTCTCTGCAGCGCGTGACCGCTACCGTGATCACTCCTTGCTCGGTAAATTTCGAAGCGTTACTGAGGAGGTTAAAGAGGCACTGGCGCACCTTCGTGAGGTCCGTCTCCATATCCCCGAGATGCTCGCCAAGCTCGCAATACAAGGTATTCCCCTTCTTCCTCGCCAGCAACCCTACCGCGTGCACGACATCCTGGACGACTTTTTCAATGGAAAACATCTCCGCATACAATTCCATCTTTCCCGCTTCGATCTTCGAAATGTCAAGCAGCGAATTGATGAGCCCCAGCAGATGGTTGCCGGCCCAGTGGATTTTGTTCAGATCAACAGCCAGATTGTCAGCCCCCTGCTCTTCGACTTCTTCAAGCAACAACTCGCTGTAGCCAATGATCGCATTCAGCGGCGTACGGAGTTCATGGCTCATGTGCGCCAGAAACTCCGATTTGATGTGGTCAGCTTGCTCGGCAGCTCTTTTCTGCGCGGCCATTTGCTCGCTGAGGGCGGTCTGCTCGGCGAGGGTTAACACCAATTGCGTGGTTCTCATCGCCAGACTTACTTCCGCGGCTACTGATTCGAGAAGTTGGAGATCGGTCGTGGAAAACGGCTCCTCCGAACGTTTCGGCCCGACACTCATGACCCCAAGCAGGTCCTCGTTACCGGAGAGCGGCAGGAGCACCTGGGCAGTGAGGGCCCGGAGCGTTTCCTGCTCCCCCCCGCTGGTCTTGTGCACCCACGATGTTGGATCATCGAAGTAAACCAGAACTGGACGGTTCAGACGGCGCAGGCTTTGGACGGTCTGGGCTTCGCGACCAAAGCCCACCGAGACAGGCAGCGCTTCGCCTACAGTCTCGGTGACACCAAATCCATCCGGTCCCTTCAGTAGCACCACGACTTGCGAGACCCCGAGCGCCTCGGCAATGCGATGCGCCACGCCGTTCAAAAGCGGCTTGGGGTCGGCGAAAGCTCGCGCCTGATTGCGCAGGTCATCGAGGATCTGCTGGGCGTCGTGCTCTGTGCGGAAGAAAAGCCGGTCAATCCACAAATTCAACCGGCCGGCGAAACGTTGTTCCAACAAAACCATCAGGACAGCCACGCAGCCAATAACCTTGGCTTTCTGGATCTGGCTCATGCCCGGTTCGTAAGCAAAATAGCAAATGGCGCCCAGTGCTGTCGCAAGCCGTAACGCGCTGAGACTCCTAGGCGCAAAGACATTCCCCAAGCTCTCCCGCGCGAACACCCGTAGGCCTAAAGCGCGCTGTACAACAACAACGTAGGCCAGCGTGCAGGGGAGGACCCCAAGCATCAAGACCGTTGCGATCACCGCCCACGCAGCTACTTCGAACGGGCCAGTGCCTCGGATAAGTCCAATGACCACCAAACAAAACATGGGGGCGCAGCTGATCAAGGAGCCCAGCAATAGGATTCGCGCCCGGCGACGGCCATCGGGCGTCGAGGTGGCACGGCCCACTGCCGCAAGATGGTGGACGAAGAAGACCACCGCGACTAAATTGAGGACCAGCACCGCCCTCCCTAAAGACGGCATGAAAGTTTCCCAGCGTGAGAAAACGGCGAAGCTGCTTTGGCTGGCAACATTCTCGCTCACTCCAATCAGACTGAGTGCTGCCATGGGGAACACGAAGAACCATTTGAGCCAGGGTCGCTCGTGATCCCAGCGGGCCCGGTCTGGAAAGTGAATCCCAAACAAGAGCAGCCAAATACCGAACGTGCTGGCTGCGAAACCCTGATAGGCGAAAGCCACACTCCGAAATGGCCCATCCCACCCGCCTACCCGGTATAACTCCGGGAAACTCAGCAGCAGTGCGAGCAGAAACCAGGCGCGCGGATCCCAGGAGCGGATCGCCACGACTCCGAAACCCAAAAAGAGACACAGGGTGGGGACAACCAGAAAAGCTGTGATGTAGAAGATCCACTCGCGCACGCTGGCAGGCATTTCCCGCAAGGCGGCAAGCTTGATAGCCACGCGGGTTCTGGTTCCGTCCTGGTGCAGAATGCCAACGGTGAAAAGGGATCCAGAGCGCGCTTTCTCCAGCGATTGGTCCAGAACGCTTTCCCCCGTAAACGGCCTTCCCTCGATTTCCTCGATCCTGTCACCTTCCCTTATTCTCGCTGCGCTCGCTTCCGGCTCAACAAACGAAACCACCGTTCCCGAGGATCGAAACGGTGCGCGGGCCTGCACGGACGCGTGTCCGACCAAACTCACCACGTGATGGAAATACAAGACGTGATAGGCGCTGGCGATGGTGAACAGAAATAGAAGGAGGACGTAACTACGTCGAGAAGGTGACATATGTTCTCCCAGTCACTTCCGAGTTCGGAAGCGGACCTGCCCGGCTGCACGCTCGTTCTTATTGGTGTCTGGCGCGGGGAACGGACACACAACCTTGTCCAACAAATAGTCCGGAAAAGACTTCAATTCCTTCTGGAAATAAGTACGGTAACGGCGTTCGAACAGCGACAACGGGGATTGAAACGCGTCGCCGAGCAAGGTGGCAGCAACCCCGTCAACAAAGTACATGTCCACTTTCCGGCCGTCCTTGGTCTTTATCTTGCCGCGGTGCTCACACGCGAAAAAATCTTTTACCCGGGCATGGGTGGTCGCGGAGAGATTCACGCGGCCGGGAGCGCCACCCTGCTCCGTCCGAGCGCTGAAATTTACCGCGTCGCCCCAAATATCGAAGGCAAATTTACGAATCCCCACAACGCCGGCGATCACAGGTCCGGTATGGATGCCGACGCGCAACTGCGAGTCTAAGTGCCGGCCACTGTCGGCCATCTCCCGAACGATGTGCACCATGTCCAATGAAGCCAGGACCGCGTCCACTGGATGAGAGGAATTGCGCGCCGGGAGCCCGCTGGCAAACATGTAGCAGTCGCCGATGGTTTTGAGTTTTTCCAGTTCGTAGCGAGCCATGACGCCGTCAAAGGCAGTGAAATATTCGTGCAGGATTCGCACTAGCCGGTCAGCCGGGAGCTTTTCCGTAGAAAGTGTGAAACCCACAAAGTCCGCAAACACGATAGAGACATCCTCGTAATACATGGGTTCCACGGAACCCTTGGACCGCAGTTCGACAGCCACTTTGCCGGGAAGAATGTTGAGCAGCAATTCCTCGGCCATCCTGCTCTGTCGCTGGACCTCCAGCAAAGCTCTTTCAAGTTCCTCGTTCTTTCGTTGTTCCTCGTCTCGCATACGTTTGCGCTCGATCAGGGCTCCTACCCGGGCGCGCAGCAGGACCGGATCGAAAGGTTTGCACAGGTAATCGTCGGCCCCCATCTCGATGCAGCGAACCACGCTCTGGATTTCGCTGACCGAGGAAATCATAACTACTGGAATGTGTCGCAATCGAGGATCCTCTTTGAGTTCCCGCAGCACGGCAAAGCCGTCCAGTTCCGGCATCATTACGTCCAGCAATACCAAGTCCGGCTCCCCCTTCCGCACTAACTCCAGCGCCTGGTGTCCGCTTTCCGAAAGAAGCACGGCATATCCCTCTCGCGTGAGTCGTCGCGAAAGTATATCCCGATTGGCTTCATTATCATCGACCACCAGGAGCAGGCCCTTGCCGCGCGTTCCTCCCGATTCGCAAGCAAGCCCAACTGGACCAAGTTGGGCCGCCTCCGCGAGAGTCCGACCGGTCCGCATTGCCACGGCGTCGAGTTCAAGTACCTCGAAACTGCGCGTGGTACCTATCAGCTCGGCAGCTTCGATCAGGTTGTGTGCTGCCGCCAGGAGTCTTGAGACGTCGGGTAACAAGCCGCCGTCTTCCTCCAGCCTGGACAGCTTTTCCATTTCCTCTCCCCATCCGACCATTTTGTTTCCGGCCTCGAGCAGGCGATCATGGAGGTCCCGGAGCCGGAGTTCGGTTGCTCCCGGAAGGGAAAAAAATGTGTCTACTGCCGCCTGTGTTGACTTCGCCTCCCCGTGTGCCTGCCGCAGTATCGGCAATATCTCAAAGCGATCTTGCGCTTCGACATCTTCCAACAGAATTTCGCTGTAGCCGATAATGTGATGTAGAGCTGTCCGGATGCGGTGATGAAGTTCGGGACCATTTACATTCATGGCTAAAGCCTCAGTGAAACCGGTGGCGTCCTACAGTAGAAGCACGCAACCGAACCGAAGTATTCATGCCGGCAATTGCGCAGACGGGTCATCCCCCCGGGCGCTCCAAATTTCATTAATGCCCGAGAACTTCAAACGAAATGCTCCGTCCTCCTCCATGGCCGCACGAATGCGGCGAACCAACTTCCAGGCCGTCTCGTAGCTCACCGCCAGTTCCCGCTCAAGCTGTTTTGCGGCTACTCGTCTATCTGCAGAACAAATGCGCTGGATCGCAAGGAACCATTTTGTGAGTGAAAGATGAGAATGGTGGAACATCGTTCCTGTAGTTGCCGAAAACTGATAGTGACAGTCCAGGCATTCGAAAAGGTGGCGCACCATTCCATTCGGGGTCCGTCGCTCAAACCGAAAGACGCGTTTCCCCTTGCATCGAATGCATAAGACGAAATCCGGCCAGCGCAGGCGCACGAGATAAATCGTGCAACGTTCCTCAAAGTTGGGGCTGCTTGCTAATTCCGAAACAAAGGGTGGACTTCTCATCGCGAATAACACCCTTACTCACCAAATAGTATCAAGTTATGAGGTCGTCTGTCTGTCCACAATTTCCACAGTAATCCCGTTCTGCACCAACTCTTGTGCTTGTACTGCTGAGAGACATGCGACTGCGGTTGCGCTGCCCCAAAACCGATAAACAGCGGGCTGTCGTTCTTAAGCCGACGGTTAGATCCGAAACCTAATTGTGTAAGGCGAGAGCAAGCGTTATCCAATTTACAAAACTGGAACAGAGTAATGCATTCGCTATCCACCGCATTAGTAAACTACCTACGATCATTTGTCGGTACGCAGATGTAATTGCGACCACATACAATAGTGACTGCACATGTTACGAACTACGAACATGCTTGCTTGTCTCCGCGTGTTTCCCTTCCGGGATTGTCGTTGTTAACCGGTCAACAACGCGATGATCCCCGCTAAGTGATCCTCTGCGCAAGACAGAAATCACCGCACTACAGAAATCACTGTACTTACGGTGGTAAGCAGATAGGAATATCGGGAAGACTCAGCAATTTTCTTGACTCCGCAGACAAACGGATGTGTGATCGGGACAAGTTACAAACATTTTCGAATATCGAAGGAGAACAACAATGCCCCCAGAAAAACATAATCCAACGCCATGGACGAAGGAAGAAACCGACAAGGTTGCGGTGGAAATCAAGAAGCGCGCAATGAAAGACCCGGAGTTTCGGGCCCTCGCTTTGTCCAACCCTCACGCCGCCGTTGCCAAGATCAATTCCACTCCCTTTCCCAGCGGCTATAAGGTACGGTGCATCGACCAAGCTGGCTACAACGTAACCGTCCTGCTGCCCGACCCCGTCTCCAGAGTGGAGGAGTTGTCGGACGCGGAACTCGAGCAAGTGGCTGGAGGAAGCCGAAACAACGTCATCCTCTGACGAAGTACACGCCCCTCACGCCGATCATCCGTGTGGCCGAACCGCGGGAGATATCACGGGATAAGGGAGCCTCTAACTGGTGACGGGTCGGGAACTCCGGTGTTTAGCTTAGTTCAAGCGGATTTCCCGACCCGTCACCCATTTTGGTTGCAGCATGTACAGTTTACGGAGTCTTTCCGAGCAAGAAGTGGCCGGCTTCAGCGAGTTTACGTTCCCGTACTATCGCTCGGTCCTGAACGAGATGTCGCTTGGCGGGCGGATGGTGGCTGTCGGGGCCGTTCTTCCGCAGGAGCCAGTCGGCTTGGCGTTCGCGGAATTGAAGAACAACCTCAAGACCGCGGTGATTCGGTCGATTGCGGTTGCTCCCCAACAACGGCGAATCGGAATCGGTACTGCACTGCTCCGCCGGGTCGAGCGCGAACTGAGCGCGCGCGGATGCGGAATCGCCGAAGTCATCTACATGGCCGGGCGGCCCTCTACCCCCGCGCTGGAGAGTTTGTTGAGAAGCAATGGCTGGCCAACGGCGACTCCCAGGCTGATGATTTGTACCAGCGATTTCGAGCTGCTCTCCCGGGCGCCTTGGATGAAGCCAACAGACTTCCCTCCGGCGTTCGACGTTTTTCCCTGGAAGGATCTGAGCTCCGGTGACCGTGCCGACCTGTTGGAGTGTCAAGAACGCGAGCTGTTGTATCCCGAGGCGTTGAGTCCGTTCGCTCACGAAGATCTGACGGATCCAACCTGCAGTTTTGGGCTTAGACACAAGGGGCGGCTCGTCGGCTGGTGCATTGTCCAGCAATTCGGCGCGGGTACGCTGCGTTGCAGTTCCCTCTTTGTGAAAAAGGAATTCGAGGCCCAGGGCCGGGCCATTGCTCTATTGGCGCGGTCGGTTCATGCAACCCCCGGCACCGGCAGACCCAATTTCATTTTTGACGTTTCGTTTGAGCGGCCGCGGATGATTCAGTTTGTACGACGCCGGATGGCGCCTTATCTGAAATCGATTCGGATCACGAATGAGAGCAGGAAAAAGCTCATGGGTGTGGCGGCATGACACAGACCCAAAACAATCCGATTCCCCTGGTCGCGGTGGAAGAACATCACGAGGCCTTTTACGTCTGGAACTATGCAGTGCGAAAAGGTTGGCTGATGGCCTCGGGGAATACGCTGCTGCATGCGGACTCCCACGCCGATCTGTCGCTACCCCGCTTGCGGCGACCGCTGGAATCAATCGGGGATCTGGCGGACTTGGCCGAATTCACTTATCAAGAACTCAACATCGGCAATTTTATTTGGCCGACCGTCTACCAGGGGCTGTTCAGCCGGATACTCTGGGTCCGTTACAGGCACAAGCTGGCCGAAGGGGGCTGGCGCAGCGTTCTGATCGGCGCCAAGAACCACCACAAAACCGAGTTCTTTACGGCTTCCTCTCTCGCTTCCACGCCCTATGGGGCGGCGACGGACGTTCGGAGCATTGAATACGCTCCGGTCACGACCCAGGAATGCCTCAAAACCGACCAGCCCGTGGTCATTGACGTCGATTTGGACTATTTCTGCTGCAACGAGCATCCCCGACTGCCCGTGCTGGAAGTAGAGACGACGAAGGCTGAGTACGACAAATTCACGCACGATCCGTATCACTTCTTGCGCATCGCGGGCGGCAAGGTGTCCGTGATCGCGCGGGATGAAAGATATTTCTTTGTCTATGACGATTTCCCCTATCGTGACGATCCGGAACCACCCTGCAACCCGATTGATCGGGACGAAATTCAAGAACGAATCATCGATTTCATGAACTACCTGCGCTCCTATTCCATCACGCCGCCCCTTATTCTGATTTGCCGTTCGGTTTACAGCGGATATACCCCCCGGGAGCACAGTCGCTTTGTGGAGGAGAGTCTGACCCAACAGCTCGGAGAGTTATACAGCCTCCAGACCTTTTCAATTCAGGATTTGTTGGCAGTCGCAACGGCAGAAAGGAGCAACCGTCTTGCCGCTTACTCACGCTGACGTTTTTGCGTCCGGGGAAACAGCGCCGCCGGAACCCTCGGCCGGTCCTTTCCCGAATATCCCCATCGAGAGCCAGAGCGCGCTCAGCCTTGAAGAATTTTCGCACGAGTACTTGCGAGGATGGGGAAAGCCGGCCGTCGTCACTGGCGCCATCGATTCCTGGCCGGCACGCTATAAGTGGACGTTTGACTTTTTCGCCGAGCGCTACGGAACGGAAACGATCCTGGCCGTGGACGACCAAATTAAACCGACAGTGGGAAGGCGCGTGGAGTTTAGTGAGTTTCTCGTCTACTGCCAGTCTCCCTCACTAAGCATCCTGGGAGAAGTTTCTACACCGCGTCCTCTTTACGCCAGCTATCGCCCGTTTTCGAAGCATCCCGAGCTTCTCGATGACTTCCATCAGCTCAGCTTCGTGAAGAACAGCTTCCTTCAACTGAAAGGTGAATTGCAGGACTGGTACAACGAGAGCTTTGGATGGCTTTTCTTCGGACCCACGGGAACCGTAACCCCGCTGCATGTGGACCACTTCATGACTCACTCGTGGCTGGCCCAATTGGCAGGACGCAAGCGAGTTCTGCTTTTTTCTCCGCAAGATGTCGACCGCATTCCTGGCTTGAGTCCTGCGGATGCTTTGTTGCCCGACCTTTTCTTCCAGAAGAAGGAAGATCGCCCGGCCCACCCCGATGTTGAAAGTCATTCCTCAACTGGAGCGGTGCAGACGTACGAAGCGATCATCGGCCCCGGAGAGGTGATTTTCATTCCGGCGGGTTGGGCCCATACCGTCACTTCGCTCGAGCCGTCTATCACCATGTCGTTTGACGTTATCAATGAATTCAATCTCATCCCCCACCTGATGATGATCTGCCGCAAGTTGCCGCAATGGAGCCAAAAAATCAACACCCCCACTTTCCGCAGGGCCAATCAGGTTCGGTGGTCGGCAAGAGATTTTTCATTCCTTGATACTTCACCTCCACGGCCAGGGCAAAGCGCCCGTGACCTGCAAGGCTCGAGGCGGAAATGAGAGTGGATTCTCAGAGGCATGTGGCGACTGGTTTCCTGGCTCTTGGAACCCTGCTCCTCGCGCTCGCGGTATCCGCCTGCGATAACTTGCTGGCTCAGGAACCGGCTCCGGTCCCTTCGACCCCAGCGTCGGGCATCACCCTTCTGGATGCGGTGAGGTCCACGCTGGTCAACCAGCCTCTCTTGCGAATTCAAGAACAGCAGGTAAACATAAGCAGGGGCATAAAGCAGCAGGCTTCAGGGCAATTCGATACTTCGCTCGGCAGCAGTGTTATCCAGAGCCGCACGAATACCCCGTTAACTTTATATCTGAAGCAGCAGGCTTTGCTCAACGGCACACCAACTAATGACCTTGTCACCAACCTCACGACCTACAATGCCAACGCCGGCAAATTATTCCGAAGCGGCATCTCCGCCAGCATCGTGCTCGGGGTGACCCGGGATTTGGACAACATCACGCAAGGGGGCGGTGTCAACGGCTCGCACCTCGGCCTGGTGGTGAACATCCCGTTGCTGCGCGGCTTGGGCAGTGAGGCAGTGGCGGCGCAGGAGGGTGCGGATACCCTGGAGGTTGAAGCCAGTCTGCTGGATCTGGACCAGTTGATTGCCCAGCTGATGGCGAGCGCCGCCTCGAGTTATTGGAACTTTGTCGCGGCTCACCAGAACCTGAGGATTGCCCAGGATTCGGAGCAACGTGGAAAATCCTACGTCGAGAATGTTCAGGCCTTCATCGACGCAGACCGCGTGCCCCGAAGCGATATTCACGAGGTCACTGCGAATCTGGCCGCGCGAACAGCCACCCGGATCGCTGCCGAACACCAGGTGGAGTCGGCCCGGCAACAACTAGCCCTGGATATGGGACTTCCCTCCGAGCAGATGTTGAGCCTGCCGGATCCGCGAGATGACTTTCCCAGCCCCGAAAATCAACCGCTCCCCGCGAACGGACCCACCGCGATGCAGTACTACCTGGGGGAATCGTTGAAGCGGCGCGCCGATTTTCTGGCTGCGGGAAAACGAGACGCGGAAGCACGCAGGCTGTTAGCGGGAGCCAAGAACCAGCTTCTCCCCAGTCTGGATTTGAGTGTGAGCACCGGTTACAGCGGCCTGCGGGAGGGGAAAAGTGTAGAGCAGTTTTTCGGCGCGCCATTCCGGGGTGTGCAGGGCGTCGATGCCGCGCTCGCCATCAACTACAGTTTCCCGCCACGCAATGATATCGCTCGCGGGCAGGTGGTGCAGAGCGTCGCTGCTGTCAATCAAGCGCTTCTCCGCAAGACTCAGATCGCCGAAAGCATCACGGCGGCGGTATCGGTTGCGGTGGACGGAGTTCGCGCCGCCGCTGGGCAAGTTCAGAAGGCGGTCGACTCGGTGAATTCGTTCCAGTTGGCTCTGACCGCCGAACGCGAGCGGTACCGAATGGGGATTAGCTCAGTGGTTGAAGTTCTGACAGTCGAAGACGCGCTGACCACCGCATTGACCAACCAAGTACAGGTGCGATTGGGCTTCTCCCTCGCCCTGATCCGGCTTCGCTTCGCGACCGGCACATTGATCGAACTGAACAAGCCCGTCCAGATCGTCGACGGAAGTATCTTCTTAACCATCCCCTTTGCGGCAGGGCCGCAAGGGCACTAACCGGGAGCCGAGGATGAACACAAACTTATTTCGCAAGGTTTCGCTGGAGCGGTTGGCCTCACCGGAGCAGTTGGACCAACTCCTGCGCGTGACGAGCCCGAAAAGCTGGGTTGGGCTGACGGCGCTGTTCCTCTTGCTGGCTACTGCAGTGGTTTGGGCATTTGCAGGCAGCATCGCTACCAAGGCAAGCGGCCAGGGCGTGATCGTTCGCACCGGTGGTGTGCTGAGTGTGGTCTCGCGCGGCTCTGGACTCATCCTAAGTCTCGACGTCAAAGTTGGCGACAAGATCCGGGCAAACCAGATCGTCGCCAGGATTGCCGAACCGGTTTTGGTGGAAAAAATGAAAGCGAGCCATGAGGCTCTGGCAGAAGCCCGCCAGGCGCGGCAACGCAGCCTCGAGATCCGCAAAAACGGAACCCGATTGAGCCAGGAAGCGCTGCAGCGGGAGAGCGCCAACGCTCTGCGACAGATGAAGGAGCTCGAGGAACAGGCCAAACTCGCGGCCGAAGACATCCCGGTCGAAGAACAACTATTGGCCAAAGGGCTGGTCACCAAGCAGCAAACCATCGCGACCAGGCAAAAACTGATTGGCATCCAGGGACAGATTGCCAGCATGCAGGCCCAGGTCAAGCAACTCGACGCGCAACAGTTCTCGCTCGAGGCGGCCAACCTGCAGGTGGATGCGGAGATGCAAGCTCGCATCTCCAATCTGGATCGCGATGTGGCCGGCATGGAACAGGAATTGAACGTGGCGGAAAATGTCGTCAGCCCCTACGGTGGAGAGGTCCTGGAAGTCAAGGTCGATGCGGGAGGCGCAGTCGCTGCGGGACAGCCGATCTTGAGCATCCAGCCCGACGCTCACAACCTCGAACTGCTGGCTTACCTCCCATCGGCACAAGCCAAGGACGTGAGGAATGGAATGGAGGTCCAGGTTTCGCCGGCCACCATCAAACGGGAAGAATTTGGCTTCATGAAGGGGAAGGTCGTGTATGTCTCCGATTATCCCGTCACCTCAGCGGCGCTCATGCGCAATTTCCAGAATGAGATGCTGGTAACCGCCCTTACCGCCAATGGACCGGTGACGGAAATCCGCGTGGTGTTGGAGGTCGATCCAAGTGTGTCCAGCGGTTTTCACTGGTCGACGCCGAAGGGGGCGCCAGTTGTCATCTCGAGCGGGACGATCTGCAACATCGACATTGTGACTCGCCGGCAAAAGCCCGCCACGCTGGCGCTTCCCTACGCTAAAGAAAAGCTGGGGCTGGGTTAGGAGCGATATGGCCATGACCACAGCCGATGAGAGTTCTTTCAAGCCAGGCCGCGGCAGCCTGTTCAAGCGATCGCGGCTCAGAACTCCGACGGTTCTCCAGATGGAGGCGGTGGAATGCGGCGCCGCCGCACTCGCCATCGTGCTCTCCCATTACGGCCGTTATGTGCCGCTCGAGCAACTGCGCATTTCCTGCGGCGTCTCCCGCGATGGCAGCAAAGCCAACAACATGTTGAAAGCGGCACGCGCCTTCGGTCTGATTGCAAAGGGTTACAAGAAGGAATTGGAAGAACTGCGCGGCTACTGCGTCCCTTTCATCGTGTTCTGGAATTTCAATCACTTTGTCGTCGTACAGGGGTTTGGCCGTAAGAAAGTCTTTTTGAACGATCCGGCCACCGGACCCCGATCCGTCACTGCGGAAGAGTTCGATCAATCGTTTACGGGGGTCGTCCTGGTATTCGAGAGAGGCCCGGAATTCAAGAAAGGAGGCGAGAAACCAAGTTTATTCAAGTCTCTGCAGAAGCGTCTTCCCGGAGCTCGGTTGGCCCTCACTTACGCCGTGTTGGGCACTCTGGCGCTGGCCCTCCCCAACCTGGTGATTCCGGCCTTTTCCCGGATTTACGTTGACGACTTCCTCGTCACAGGCAAGGTTACCTGGCTAAAGCCCCTGTTGCTGGCCATGACCATCGCCCTCATCATGAAGGCGTTCGCCACTTACATCCAGCAACAGGCGCTGCTGCGCCTGGAGATGAAGCTCTCCCTGAGTTCCTCCAGCAAATTCTTCTGGCACGTGCTGCGCCTGCCCATGGAGTTCTTTGCCCAGCGATTTGCCGGAGAAATCGGCGCGCGCGTCGAAATCAACGACCGCGTCGCCAACTTGCTTTCCGGAGATTTGGCCACAAGCATGGCCAACCTTCTGCTCATCGGTTTCTACGCAGCCCTGATGATCCAGTATGACGTGGAACTCACCCTGATCGGCGTGGCCATCGCCGTAATCAATCTGGCCGCTCTTCGCCAGGTATCTCGCAAGCGTGTTGACGATAACCGCAAGCTGTTGCAGGAGACCGGAAAATTGCTGGGAACTTCCATGTCCGGGCTGCAAATCATCGAAACTCTGAAATCGATGGGCTCGGAATCGGATTACTTTTCCCGCTGGGGAGGCTACCAGGCCAAAGTCCTGAATTCGGAGCAGGAACTGGGATCGGTCACGCAACTTTTCTCCGCCGTCCCCCTCTTCCTTACCGCACTGAATTCCGTCGCCATCCTTGGGATTGGGGGCTTTCGCGTCATCGACGGATTTCTCACCATCGGCATGCTCATTGCTTTTCAGAGCCTGATGACCAGCTTTATCGAGCCCGTGAATCGAATGGTTGACCTCGGCAGCAAGCTACAGGAGGCAGAGGGCGATCTGCATCGCCTGGATGACGTTCTGCAATATCCGCCGGACTTGCAGGTCGATGGCCTTACCGATGCCAACGGTACGGATGCGAAGATCAAGAGGCTGGAAGGCTACCTGGAACTGCGCCATGTCACATTCGGTTATAGCCGCTTGGACCCTCCCCTGCTGAAGGACTTCAGTCTGTACTTGAAGCCCGGCCAGCGCGTGGCTTTGGTTGGTGGCTCCGGCAGCGGCAAGTCGACCACCGCCAAGATCGTGGGCGGTCTTTATGAGCCGTGGTCGGGAGAAGTCTTCTTCGACCACAAACCGCGCCGAAGTATTCCCCGCGATGTCTTGAACAGCTCTCTGGCAATGGTCGACCAGGACATTTTTCTCTTCGAAGATACCATCCGTCAGAACCTGACGATGTGGGACGCCACCATCGACGATCCAGCGGTCGTCCAGGCAGCCAAGGATGCTTTCATCCACGACGACATCACCAGTCGGCCCGGGGGCTACGATTCGATCCTGGAAGAGGCCGGCCGCAACTTCAGCGGGGGACAACGTCAGCGCCTGGAGATTGCTCGGGCCCTGGTGGGCAACCCGCGCATCCTGGTGCTCGACGAGGCCACCAGCGCACTCGACGCTTACATGGAAAAGGTCATCGATGACGATCTGCGACGGCGGGGTTGCACCTGCCTGATCGTGGCGCACCGCCTAAGTACCATCCGCGACTGCGACGAGATCATCGTCCTCGAGTCCGGCAACGTGGTCCAACGGGGAACTCACGAAGAGATGATCCGGGCTGACGGGCCCTACGCTCGTCTAGTTCAGGCTAGCTAACATGGCTGTTTCCCTAGTCAAACTCGATGACTTTGAGGGCTCGCTTCAGAGCCCCGCTTCGAATCGCCCCTTTGCGATTCAGGATCCGAACTCGGTTTGGATCGTGGAGTACGGCAAACTCGATCTGTTTCTTACAGCCGCGAGAAATGGGGAAGTCAGCGGTCCCCGTTACCCTGTGATGCGCGTTGAAGAGGGGCATGCCATCTTTGGCGTGGGCGTTGACTTTGACGGCGAAGTGATGCTGATGGCAAGCGCCGCGCCTGGAACACGGCTGCGGTGGCAGTCGCAGTCTCGCCTGCGGGAAGCAGTCGTCTCAAAAACAGATGATGCGGCGGCCCTGCATTCGTTGGAAGACTGGATCCGTGCACTGTCCATTGTGTTATCGGGAAATACTGGTCCCCGTGACTTTCTGACCTTGGCAGCGGGTGAGACCACTATCTCCGGGGAATCGACTGCGTTAGTTCCTGAAGCAGAAGTGCTGTGGGTGGCCCATCGAAAAGGAAACTCGCGTTTCCTTGGGAATGATCAGATTCCGCTGGTCGAGGGCGCTCATTTCTTTCCCGTTTCCAGACATGCCTGGCTGGAAGCGACTCCAAGAAGCGTACTCTACGCGATAGACTCGCGCGTCCTTCAGCAGCACGATCCGGAATGGCTGGGATTACAGGCCTTCCATCGGATTGCGATGTCCTGCCTCATTCAAAACCGGCGCGGGGCAGAGGAAAAGGAGCAAGACCGACTGCGAGCCCGGGTGAACTCCGATGCGGTTCTAGTTGACAAAGCGCTGTTGCAGTTGGCCGCTCCTCTGCGACCTGCTGCGGCTGAGCTGCAATTGGGGGAGGAGTTCTCCACGGATCCCCTGTTCGTGGCTTTCCAGGCGGTTGGAAATAGGCTTGGGATTAAGGTCCAACTCCCCCCGGACATGCGTCGCAAAATCAAAATCGCAGATCCAGTGGCCAGTATCGCGAGGGCTTCCGGCATACGGATGCGTCGGGTCGCTTTGCGGGAAGCGTGGTGGACGCAAGACGGTGGCCCCATGCTGGCCTTCCGCGATAGCGACAGCCGGCCAGTCGCGCTTTTGCCTCGATCCCGAGGCCGCTATGAGATGTATGATCCGGTAGACCGGAGGACCGTAGCGGTCGAACCCGATGCGGCCCTGGCGCTCAATCCTTTCGCCTATGTGTTTTACCGGCCGTTTCTCCCAAAGAAGCTGACAGTTTCAGATCTGCTTCGATTCGGCATTCAGGATTGCCGGAGCGAAATTGTCGTGATCCTGTTGATGGGAATTGCCGGCGGCCTATTAGGGATTGTCACGCCTTATGCCACCGGCGTCATCTTCGACTCGCTGATCCCTGGCGCCGAACGGAACCAACTGGTCATGATGTCCCTGTTTCTGTTGATCGCTGCAATCTCGACCACGATGTTCGCCCTGACTCGCAGCTTTGCCACCTTGAGGCTTGAAGGCAAAATGGACGCGGCTGTTCAAGCCGCGGTTTGGGACCGCCTGCTCAACCTGCCAGTTCCGTTCTTCCGCCAGTACAGCTCGGGCGATCTCGCCATGCGCAGCCTGGGGATCATTCAAATCCGGCGGACTCTTACCGGTTCCACGTTTACTTCTATTCTTTCGGGCATCTTTTCTATTTTCAGCCTGCTTCTGCTTTTCTACTACAGTTGGAGGCTCGCCCTTTTGGCCTGCGGGTTGGTCGCAGTCGCGTTCCTCGTTTCGGTCACCGTCGGCTTTTTCCAGGTCCAATATCAGCGGCAGATCTTCAAGCTTCGCGGGCGCATTTCCGGTCTGCTCTTGCAGCTAGTTGTCGGAATTGCCAAGCTTCGCATGGCAGGGGCGGAAAACCGGGCGTTCGGATCCTGGGCTCGGGAGTTCTCACAGCAAAAGGAGCGCGCCCTTCGGTCCCGCCGGCTTTCCAATAACCTCACGGTGTTCATTTCCGTTTTTCCCGTTGTGTGCCTGATGAGCATCTTCTATTACAACGCCTACCTCATGACCCAACCGGCGGCGAAGGCCTTTACCACCGGCGAGTTTCTGGCCTTTCTCGCGGCTTTCATGCAATTCCTCACCGCAGCTCTGATGATGAGTTCTTCCGTAGTTTCGGTGCTCAACATCGTCCCGCTTTACGAGCGGGCGCAGCCCATTTTCCACACCCTGCCCGAGGTCAGCGTGGCCAAGGGCAGCCCCGGCAATTTGAAAGGTGACATTGAGATCAATCATGTGACCTTTCGCTATAAACCCGATACGCCCCCGGTATTGCGGGACGCTTCGATGCGCATTCAACCCGGCCAGTTTGTCGCCTTCGTAGGTCCTTCGGGTAGTGGTAAATCCACCATCTTCCGTTTGCTGCTCGGATTCGAAATACCGGAATCGGGAGTCATCTACTACGACGGCCAGGATCTGGCGGGGCTCGATGTCCAGGAAGTCCGGCGGCAGATGGGGGTGGTATTGCAGAATGGCCGGCTGGTGAATGCGGATATTTTCACCAACATCGTGGGCTCCGCACCCCTCACTCTGGAGGATGCCTGGGAAGCCGCAGAGTTGGCCGGAATGGCTTCAGAAATACGGCGCATGCCGATGGGCATGCACACCGTCATCGGCGAAGCCGGGGGCAGTCTTTCCGGCGGCCAGCGCCAGCGCCTTATGATCGCGCGGGCCATCGTGGGGAGACCACGAGTGATTCTGTTTGACGAAGCGACCAGCGCTCTCGACAACGAAACGCAGGCCATTGTCAGCCAAAGTCTGGAAAGGCTTCAGGCCACCCGAATCGTCATCGCTCACCGTCTCAGCACCGTCATGAACGCGGACCATATCTTCGTCCTGGACAAGGGCATGCTGGTGCAGAGCGGAAACTTTCAAGAACTGATGGCGCAAAAGGGTATGTTTCGCGAGCTGGCAAAACGGCAGCTGACCTGAAAGCGAGTATGAGAGACCGGCGCACATTTCGAATGCACGTCCTGGCGAACCTGGGGGCGGATCAAGTGCAGGTCGAAGAGCTTCTGAGCTATAACCAGACGTTCTTCCAGCCCAGCGACATCGTCCGCTACCCGCTGCCTGACGAGCCGTTTGTGCGGGTGTGGGAAAACTATGCCCGCGAAGTCGAGCAGGCGGCAAACCTCGGTGTTCTCTCGAAGTACCTGGTGCAGTTGCGCTTTCCAGTCCGCACTGGGATGAGCCAAAATGCCGACTACCTTGCGGCGACGCGGCGAGGAGCAAGTCCTGACGATCTCGAAGCGGCGACCGGACTGGGGTTGCAGTATCCCGAGCAATGCCAGCTGGTTTTGCATCCGACCCCTGCCGGTCGAATCCCGCTGCTTCTGGCAGAAGCCCGCCAGGATTTCGTTCTCTTGGTCCAGGCCCTCGCCAAGCGGAATGAGCCGGTGCCCGTTCCAGACTCGATGGGCGCTTCAATGGTGGCAGGCTATAACAATTGGCATCGCATCCAAGCGCTGCGCTCCGCATTCGAAGCGTCGAATCCTCCCCGAGCGTCTTGGGATGGGGAGTTCCAAAAGATCCAGGAGCAAAAGAGCCGCTATCAGGACCGCTTCATCATCCTCAGCAACGGTCCTTACAGCGGTATTCCTGCCTCGGACCTGGGCTTGCCGGAAGAACAGTGGCGCAGCCTCTCGCTGGCCATTCGGCGGGAACACGAGTGCGCGCATTACTTCACCCGGCGCGTTTTTGGCTCCATGCGCAACAATCTAATCGACGAATTGATCGCCGACTACTGGGCAATCAGCACAACGCTGGGCCGCTTCCGAGCGGACTGGTTCTTGCGATTTTTCGGCCTGGAAGCGTTCCCGCGCTATCGCGCGGGCGGGCGGTTGCAGAATTATCAGGGCGACCCGCCGCTGTCCCAAGGGGCCTTTGTCGTCCTGCAACGCCTCGTGAAACATGCCGCTGGGAATCTGGAGCGGTTCGATTGCCGCTACGCCAGCGAACTCCGGCAACCAGACGCCCAGCCAGCCGCGTTTCTAGCGCTGTCCGCCCTGACCGTGGAAGAGATCGCTTCCGAAGACGGCGCCCACATCCTGGCAGAATCTTTTCTTCGTTCCTTAGAAACAATTCGAGAGGGTTTGACCTTACAAGACCGATAGCAAGGAGGTTCGTGGCATGAGGAAAGCGCTTCATTTGATGGGTAATTTGGACGATGTCGACATCGAGTGGATGGCCGACCACGGCGTCAAGCAATTCATCGCTCCGGGTACGGTATTGATCCAGGAGGGAGAAGCGATCAATTCGCTCTATGTAGTCCTCGACGGCAGGCTCTCCGTCCGTACCGCAGCCATGGACGGCAGGGAAATCGCCGCGTTATTTTCCGGAGAAATCGTGGGCGAGATCTCGTTCGTCGATTCCCACCTACCCTCCGCCTCGGTGATTGCCGTGCAGGATTCCCAGGTATTGTGTGTTTCCCGCAAGGCGCTTACGGACAAACTGGCGGGGGACCAGGCGTTTGCTGCCCGCTTCTACCGGGCCGTTGCTGTTTTTCTTGCCGACCGCCTCCGTGTCACCGTGGGGCGCCTTGGCTATGGCAGCAAGCAGCAAGACGCCGATCCCGATCAACTCGACGATTCTTCCATGGATGAGATTTCGTTGGCCGCGCTCCGTTTCGATGATTTGCTCAGACGCATGACCAAGGCTCCGGCAGTCACAGGCGGCCGACCCTCCGGCAAAGTCGCATAAGCGAGGCGACACGCCAACATGCCGGGAGTGACAGACCCACGACCCACGTGCCGTATCGCGAGGCTTGAAAACTGGATTCGAAATGGGAGAGAAGGATGAAAATTACTCTGATCCATCCGCCGATCGATGATCCCACCCTGCCTTACCACTCGACTGCCTACCTGGCAGGCAACCTGGTCGGCAACGGATTCACAGACGTCGCCATGCGAGATCTGAATATCGAGTTTGTCAACTATTGCCTCGAACCTACCGTTGTAGAAGCCTTCTACAAGGATGGCGAACGGCGACTGGGGGAATTGGGAAGGCGAACCCACTTAAACCTGGTCGAGCAAAAAGAGTATCTGGGCCTGTGGAAGTGGCAACCGATGGATCCGGGAAATCTGCGGCGGGCTGTCCATCAACTCCGCAAGCGGGAAGTTTTTCTCGATTACCCTTCGTATGTTGAAAACGCCAGCCTCTTGAATCGCTATTTCGGATTTCTGGGGGTACTCTCTTATCCCGCCGCCATTGTTAATTTCAAACATCTCAGCCAAGCCCACTTTTCTCTTTACAATCTCGACGATTTATTCAACTTCGAGTTGTCGCAGAAGATCTGCTATCCGCTTAGGCGATTCTTCCACGAACGGCTGGCTGGCGATCCGCGGCTTGCAGAATCCGGCTGTTTGGGAATAAGCATCGTTTATGACCACCAGATGGCCTACGCTTTGTGGCTGGCTCGAGCACTGAAAGAGCAATGGCCGGAAAAACCTTTGATTTTGGGAGGAACTGCGATCAGCCAATCCTTCAAATATATGAAGGATAAGTCGCAAATGAAAAGGTTTTTCGCGCTGTGCGACGCCATCGTCGTTGGCGAAGGAGAAACCGCTATATGTCAAATTGCCGACGCGAAAGGGGACCTGACAAAGAAAGCTAATTTTTGTAACACCATTACGTACGATCGTGCGCGCGATCAGGTTCGGCTGCCTCTGGCCATTCACTACGAAAATGTGCCCGCTTTGGCTCCGCCCCTCTACAACCACCCTTGGGACCTTTACCTGGCGCCGGAGAGAGGGGTCAACTACTCGCCTACCCGGGGCTGCTATTGGAACCGCTGCACCTTCTGCGACTACGGGCTGAATACGGACAAACCAACCTCTCCGTGGCGTGAGAGGCGGATTGATCAGGTAATTGCAGACTTGCAGCAAGCCGTAGAAAAGGAAAATGTCAGGTACGTTTACTTTGCCGTGGACGTGATGGCCCCAGGATACTTGGAACGTCTCTCGGATGGGATTCTAGATGCCGGCCTTGACATTCGATGGAGCGCCGAGTTGCGCATGGAGAAAATATTCCTGCCCGACCGCTGCACAAAAATGGCGCAGTCCGGCTGCGTGTGCGTGTCCTTCGGAATGGAGTCCGGCAACCAGCGCGTGCTGGACCTGATCGACAAGGGGACAAAGGTCCAATACATGGGCCAGACCATGACAAACTTCGCCCAAGCGGGGATAGCCGTTCAACTGATGGCATTCCGGGATTTTCCCACCGAAACTGAAGCTGAGAAAAAGGAAACCATCAAGTTCGTCGAAGCCAACAAGGAATACTGGTCCACGGGAGGAATCGGTGCATTTGTGCTGACGGGCACGGCGATGGTGGCCCGGAATCCAGAGAAATTCGGCATTGTGTTGATGGACACCAAGAACGTCGATATTGCCCGAAATCTCGCATATCGCATGGAGGAAGAGACAGACCGCAAGCCGCTCTTGATGGAAGAATACGATGCCTCGTTCGATGACCAGGCTGGAATTTTCCCTTCGGTGCTGGGCCGTCCGTGGGCAGGCGGTACCGATACCCTGCACTCCATGATTTACTACGAGACCTACGGGAGAAGTTTCTTCAAAGAGCTGGCGCCTAAAATCGCGATGGACCCCAACCTAGGCTGGTCGAAACTTCTCGATTGCCGGGTTCGGATCAGTGCCAGACTCACTCGGTCTTCCTTCGATATCAGTCAGATTCTCGCGAACCGGAAGGCACACAAAGACCACATCAAGGAGTTAGTCCGGACTCCCCTTGAGCCTACCTATGCGGAGCTCGCGCATTGGCAACGCGCTTCCCCGGCGGTACCCCGTGATGACAGCAGCAACAACTATTGGATTGCCACGGAAGAGCGTTGCATGAGACTGGACTACCAGGCATACCAAGTTCTTTCGACCGCTGCGGAAAGAGATTCAACGCTCAGAGAAATCCTGGGCGATTTCGACGGGGACCCCAAGCTAAGGTTAGAGATGTACTTCGAGACGCTGGCGGAAACCGGGCTGGTGGAATTTTATCCTCTCGAAGGGCCCGTCAAACAGAGCACACTGTCTTTATGAAGAAATAAACGTCGAGTCGTTGCCGTGGACGGCAATGGCGCGCAATACGTACTAGCGCGCGAGCAATAATTGACGTGCTTGCGATCGTTTAGATTGTGCTCCTGTGGATTGTTTTCGATGGCTTTTGGCCTCGTTTGGCTCTACTCACGTGCACTGTACTAATGTTGGAAGCCTTGGTCGTCAAATTGTTTTTCGCTCACTATTTTGCTCCGGCAGCGAGTCTGGTTCTGTTCCTTCAAGTAGACGGTCTACGTCGAATTTGGCACTGGCGTCGCGGCAACGAATTGGCCTCAGCCGTGACGACACGCAGCGATCGCCGCCGAGCGGCCCGTGCGCCGCGGCCTAGAGTGGAATATCCTCTGCGCGGCTTCGTATGCCTGTTGCCCGTCGCCTGCGTTCTTTCGCTGGTCGTGCGTGTGGAAGGCCGAATTAATGGATGGAGTGAAGACCCGCATGGCCCGGATCGCAAAGCCCTGTTGACGCACGACTGGAGCTTGCGCAGGGCTGAAATACAACACTGGCTGGAACAGCAATCTGGCCCGCAACTGGTGTTCGTCCGCTATTCGGCCCGACACAATGTAATCTTTGAATCTCTATAACCGTGCCGACTTGGTTCATGCGCATGTCGTCTGGGCGCGAGACTTGGGTGCAGAGCACAACCGCTTGTTGCTACAGGCCATGCCAGATCGGACCGTGTCATCGGGCTCACTGATCTGAATGCTCCTCATTGGAACCGCGTGGATTTCCGGAGCAGGGACACTGACGGGTGCCTGCGCGTAGGGAACAAGCTGAGGGTTTTTCAAATCTCCTTCGAGGCCGGCCCAATGGTTGGTCTCTGCCTCGTGCACAGCCATCCCGACACGACTTGGGGGGAAGGAATCGCTGAATTCAGTCCTCGCGACGACTGGTATGAACAGCGTCTTTTCCCAACCATTGTGGGATCTCGCCCAGAAGCGCTTTCGGTGCAGTTCAACCCTGGTTGTAAACGTAGCCAACAGATCACCTCAGATGGTCGAAGTTCACTCCATTACTACGGGCCGGATCGTAGAAATAATAATGAGGTGGAGGAGGAGGAAGCAGAGGTGGTGGTAGCGGCGACGATGCCCTTGCTGCAGATTTGGCGGCAAGGGTGGATCCGCCACCGGTTTCTTCGGGAAAAGCTCGAGTCGCACGACAGGAATATTGTCAGAACAATGTATCATGCATCTGACAAACCAGCAGGGGAGACCGGCTATATTTGTCAGATGCATGCTACACTGTTCTGACAAACGAGGCTCCAATGGAACCGCCATACTCGACCGAATGTCCGCCCAATCCTCCACGGGAGTTTGGACGCCCATCGACTTTCTGGATCTGGGATCCCGGGAAGCGGTGGATCAAGTCTTGCACCGTCTCGTGGCCTCGAAGGATCTCCGCCGAATCGCCCGTGGACTGTACGACAAGCCTGGGATAAATCAGCTGACCGGCAGGCCTACTTATCCCGATTATCAGCACGTCGTCGACGCCCTAGCGCGGCGCGACCAGGTGCGGATGGTCGTCGACGGGATCACTGCCGCCAACGACCTGGGACTCACCGACGCGGTGCCGGCGCGCGCGGTCGTACTCACCGATGCGCGGCTGAAACCTATCAAACTCGGCAACCTGACCATTCAATTTCAGCATGCCGCGCCCAGCCGCCTGCACTGGGCCGGGCATCCCGCCATGCGCATTGTTCAGGCGCTCTATTGGGTGCGTGACCTCCTGCC